>OLOJ01000163.1_pt1 | contig 70994 bp, 97 predicted proteins | sample 1672251 | NCBI WGS metagenome assembly OLOJ01 (sample SAMEA3136664, study PRJEB25190) | human gut metagenome | biome: human gut; feature: human-associated habitat; material: faeces | place: Austria | collected 2013 | reverse complement strand
AAAAGAAAAAGTTTAGAGCTGTTTAAATGCAATTAGCTGTGGGGTGTATCCTGTCAGCATTGCAAGTTGCTCTTTTGTATAATCTTTGTGTTCAAGTATCACTTCGTCTGGTATCAAAAGTTCAGAAGCAAATGTCTGTGCTTCTTGTTCGATAGAGTTCTCATAACAGTTCTTGCCGAATGAGAAGAAATAAAAATCTTCTTTGTGCAGGACTGCATGACCTAACTCATGAGCTAAGACCTCGTAATACTTTTTTTCGTTGTCTAATAATTTTTCGTTTATGTAAATAAAATCTCTTTCGTGAATCTTTAAATAGCAACCAGATATTTTTTTTAAGTCCCCGATCTGGATGATTATGTCTAATTCTTTTGCAAGCCTAACGGGGTTTCTGGTTTCGTATTTTTTAATCAAATTGTATACAATAGATTTAATTTGATTATGATTCATACATTCATATCCTTTCTTCACTTATTTTTCTGTTCAAGATATATAAGTGACATTTCATACTGGGCTAATATTGCATCAAGAGATTCATCGTCAAGTTTTTCCCCATCGTAGTAGATAGGGTGCCTAGTCCTGTTTTTAAGTAAATCTCTCATTCTCTCCAGTTCGTCTTTGATGTCTATTACACTGTTATCTTTTTCTTTTTTATCCTCCTCCTTTCCTGTCATGAGGTAATCAATTGATACCCCGAAATAATTTGAAATCGTTTCTGCTAAATCCATACCTATTTTGGAATTTTTCTTTTTCCAAGTACTGATAGTAGAGGTTGAAACCCCTGTGTCTTTACAAAAACGATAGGCTGTTATGCCACGTCTTTTCAACAATTTTTCAAAAATTTCATACATAGCGTTGCCCCTTTTTATAAAAATAATTCGACACAACGAAATAAACCCCTTGACTACCTCGTCAAAACGTGCTAATATACACTTGTAGCTCGGATGAGCGAGGTAAAACGAGTCGGTTTGGCGAGTGACTCGTGGAATCAAGTGATAAATAATTCGTTAATCAAAATATATCACTAAACCGAGATAAAATCAATAGTTTTAACTTAGAAAGGAGTGAAAAATTTGGTTTATGAAAGATATTGTAAACTAAGAGATGAAAAAGGTATTACGGATTACCGAGTATCAAAAGATACAGGAATGACAAGTTCGCTTTTTTCAGACTGGAAAGCAGGAAGAATCAAACCAGGTTTAAAAAGCATTAAAACATTAGCTGATTACTTTGGGGTAACAGTAGATTATTTTTTAGAGGAGAGTGAGTAGTGAAGAAAAGATATTCTCATAAAAAAATGAGAGCATGGTCAGAGTACCCATTGATTACAAGAATATCTTTTGTGCTTTCTTGTACAGCATTGGTACTTGCGATTGCGAGATTGCTACTTAAATAGACTGACGATAAGAGCTATGAAGCTTAGAAGATAGCAGAAAAGAGGGTGTATATGAATTTTGATGATTTGTTCTATTACCTAAATTACGGCAGAACGAGAAAACAAAAAAAGAGAGACTTAATGTTTTTAAGAACTCTCTTCTTCATACAGCTTATTACTGTGATTATTGCAGTGATAGTAATTGCTATTTGTATATGGATACTATTAGCGAAATAAGAGCAATGATAACAGAAATAACAGACAAAACAGTGTTGAAAATCACAATACCTTTTGTCCAGAACCATTCTTTACGAATTGCTTTGATAAGCTGTTTATCATTTTCTAAAAATTTTAAAATTTCATCTTGAACCTTTTGATTTTTGGAATAGTCAGAAGATTTCATTTTATCAATGGTTTCTTCATCTGGTTTATCAAGATGCGGTAAAGGATTTTTAGACATAGTACACCTCCTAAATAAATTATAGCACAGAAAGGAGTGCAGAAATGTATATACCACCATTTCAATTAGGAATCTTTGTAGGAGCTGTAGGAGTAATTGCACTTGAAATCACAGCTGTATTAATCGACGACTACAGAAGTAAAAAAAGAGAAGCACGAAAGAAATAAAAATGCCCCATGCGGTACTGGAACTACCACACAGGGCGAATGTAACCACTAACTAGCCTAGCGGAAACAAGAAGATTATAACACAATCTTCCAAGAACCGCAAGAAAGAGGTGCAGGACTTATGGAAGAAAAAGACAAAACGTGGTCAGAGATAGAAGAGTTATTCGCTACAGAGGTTATAGAGCAGAGTAAAAGGACAGCCAAACGGTGGTTCATAATCTGGTTGATAACATTTCTAACATTGGTTGGGACTAACGGAGTGTGGATATATATGTTTAATCAATACGATTATGTTAGTCAAGATGGGAGCGGAGTAAACACCTACAAGACAGACGTTAATGGAGATGTTAACAATGGGTCAGAGAATTAGAGAGAGAAAATACGGTAAGGCGAAGAAATTAGCAATTCGCAGAAATCGTAAAACTCCAAAAAAGAAGAGAAAGCGGTACAGAATCCGCAGAAAGTGAGGTAAATATGGAGTACCCGAAACCAGTTATGAAGATGGGAGAGCTTGTGAAAATGGGGTTCCCGAGGTCGTTTCTGGATGAAGCTTATCGGGAAAGAGGACAGGACTTTGCACAAAAAGGTCCTAAGTCCAATTCTCCTATATTTTTCGATACAGAAAGATTTGAAAAATGGAGAATAAGAAAGCTAACAAATGAGAACCAAGCAATGCAGAGAGGAGGGTTTTAAATGAAAATGGGAGCATTCATGATGGGATGCGGACTGTTAGTCTGCGGATTAGATTTAATGCCATTCTGGTTTATGGGTACTTGCGTAGCCGCAGGACTTGCATTAATCGCACGAGAGCGTGATGGATGGAAATAAAAAAAGCACCCAGACATGCAGGTCTAAAGTGCTTAACAAAAAATGCATAACAACAGTATAGCAGGAAAAGGAGAATGTGACAATGATTTTAATAGCAAAAAAGGAATTTAAAGACAGCGTGAAAGAAGTTATGGTTGATGCCGTTAAAAACAGTAGAATGCCAGAGTTAACAGAAAAAGAGAAGGTAATCGGTGATAGAGAAATTATAAGAACACTCTCTAGATTCTATGAAGAAGTAGTAAAAGAGTTGTTTGATAAACAAGAAGAATGGCTGTATGACAAAAAAGAATTGTTTGAATTAGCAACTGACATCTTAGATTACAATATTGAACAAAACAAAGACCCTATCGTGATTCTTGAAAGTATGATGTGCTTGGGAAGCTTGGCGGTGTTATACGACATTATCGAAAAGAACTACAGAGAAAAAGATATTGAAGAATTTGACGTAGAAGAGATTCTTAAAGAAGCAAAGGGGTGTGAGTAGTCATGATTGTGACAGGCTATACAGACGAAAATGGGACAGTAATCCCAGAAGAAGATGCAACAGAATATATCTGGAAGCAGGCAAGAAACAACGAAGAGGATAAAACATGGCTATTAGAGTATATGTGGGACGTGTTTACAGGAAATCCAAAATTCAAAAAGGAATTAGAGGAACTAAAAGAAGCTCGTTTTGATGATGTATGCAGTATGAAAGAAGTCAATGAACAGGGAAACGTCATTCCGTATAACGGAGAATATGAACCAGAGGGGAGATGAAAAATATGTTAAAGTCTTATGAAGAATTAGTAAAAGTGGATGTAACACCATATTGTTCAGATCGTGATGGATTTAAGTATTTAAATTGGGCAAGATGTGTTGATCTGTTAAGAAAAAATGGTGCAGAAAAAGTTTATTTTGAACTTTGCCAAAATGAAAAAACAGGAAACAGTCTGTTTTGTAGTGAACAGGTGTTTACAGATAAAAATGGAAATGTGAATCAGTGCTATGAAACGAGAATTAAAGTATGCATTGACGATCAAGTGTATTATATGCAGTCTCCTGTTATGAATGGAAAAAACCCAGTTAAAGCAAATTCAATGACACAAGCGAGAGTATGGACAAGTGCTTGTAGATCGTTTGTTAAGTGCGTGGCTATTAACACAGGATTAGGATTCGATCTATGGGTAAGAGAGGAAAACATGGATTACATCCCAGTAGAAGATACACTAGCAACAGAACAGCAAAAAGCAACATTGATTGAATTATGTTCAATGCACAAAATTGACATAGATAGATGGTGTTCAAGCAATGGAAAGACATTTGATACGATCACAGGAAATGATGCAGGAATGATGTTAAAAGCAATAAAGGAAAAATATGGAGATGATTAAATGGAAACTAAAGCCAGAATCCATGATATATCCATTGATTTTGAAAGTGGTAAGCAGGTTATTTCCCTTGTGTGTGAAAAAGACATACGAGGGGAATATGACCGACTGAAAGATAAAGAATGTCGGCTTAAGGTTGTTCAATATCGTGAGGGCAGGTCTTTAGATGCCAATGCATACTTTCATGTACTTGTTGGAAAGATTGCAGAAGTAACGGACAACAGCAAGGTATACATAAAGAACAAACTCATAGCAGAGTACGGACAGCATGAGATTATAAATGGTTCTCTTGTATCACTTCCGCTAGATAACGATATAGAAGTGTACGACCTTGAATTTTGCCACCTACAACCGACAGCCAGTACAACTACCAATAAGGCAGGTAAGTTGTTCAGAATCAATCTGGTAATGCGTGGGAGTCATACCTACGACACAAAGGAAATGTCTGAACTAATAAAAGGAACTGTTGCAGAAGCAAAAGAGCTTGGAATTGAGACAGCAACACCGCAGGAGATAAAAGAAATGGAAGAAAGGTGGAGAGTAAAACTTGAAAAAGCTAACTAGTGTATTTACAGAAAATATGGACTGTTGCATTTACACAGGTTCTTACATAGTGGAAAGACATCATATTTTTGGCGGTTCTAATAGGAAGAAAAGTGAAAAATATGGATTTGTCGTACCACTAAGACCAGACTATCATCCGAACGGTGTACATTTTAACAGAAAAAATGGAGACATAGATACAAAGCTTAAGACGATGGCTCAAACATATTATGAAGAGAATATCGGTAGCAGGGAAGAGTTCAGAAAGGAGTTTGGTAAGTCATGGCTGTAACATATACGATTCAAGGCAGACTGGACGGACTTAACACTTTTATTTATGCAAACAGGACCAATCCATACAAAGGTGCCAGATGCAAAAAAAACAATCAAAAAATTTGCAAGGCATACATACCACAATGGCTAAAGAAAAAACACATAAAATTTCCAGTGATTCTGGAAATTAAGTGGTATGAAAAGAATAAAAGACGTGATCCAGACAATGTCTTTTCGGCTATTAAGTACATATTAGATAGCTTGGTAGAAGTAGGAGTGTTCCCAAACGATGGTCAGAAACAGGTAGAGGGTATCGTTAACTGGATAAAGGTCGATGCAAAGAATCCAAGAATCGAGATAACAATCTACGAAGACGGAGACAAATATTAAGCAGGAGGGCAATGATGCAAATAAACATAAATACAGACTGGGAATGGTATGAAAACACAAATGTATTTAGATTGTTTTATCATTGCCTACTACATACAAATTTAGAGGACAAGCGGTACTGCGGAAAAGAGATAAAGGCAGGACAATTTGTTTCAAGTCGTGCAAGAATATCCGCAGAAACAGGGCTAACAGTAGACCAAGTCAGAACTGCTCTTAAGAAGCTAAAGGACACAGGGTACATATCCACAAAAAGCACAAATAAATACACGATATACACAGTAAATGGGTATCAAACCTACATAGATTGTGGACAAGTTGTAAAAGTAACTACCGAGGAAAACACGGCAGTTGAAAGTGGAACAAAAATGGAACAACCAGACAAAAACGCAAAGAAAAATTGCGAGAAATCAAAAGAAAATTGCGAAAAGTCAAACAAAAAAGCAATCAATGAATGTTTTGAAAGACTCTGGAAACAGTACCCGAACAAAAAAGGAAAAGGGCAGGTATCTGATACTAAGAAGAAAATTCTATATCAAAAAGGCGAGGAACACATACAAAGGGCATTGAAGAGGTATCTTGAGGGATTAGAACAGGATAGTGCATGGAGAAAGCCACAGAACGGTTCAACATTCTTCAATTCTGGTTACGTCGACTATCTGGACGAGAACTACGAGAAACCACCAGAACCGAAGCCACAGCGGAATCCTGCAAGTGTCTTAGAGTGCGAAAGAGACTATGACTTTGATGATTTAGAAATGCAGTTACTACATAAGCAATTAGAGTAAGGAAAAAGGAGTGATGGAAAATGTATCAAATGAGTTTTTTTGGTAATGAAACAGCACTTAGAAGCCATTCCATTACCAAGCAGACCAGAAGAGAATCCCACAAAAAGATTAATAAAGAAGCAATACATATCTTAATTCTTGAACAGCTTGAATACGAAGCTATGACAGCACGAGAGATCGCAACGGTATTGTATAAGCATAAAAAAGTCTTAGAACCGACAAGACAACAGGTACAACCACGGCTAACGGAGTTAGTGCAGGACGGACGTATTGAGGTATGCGGTAAACGTCATGACAGTTTGACAGGCAGGAATGTAGCAATCTACAGAAAGGTGGTGGAAAAAGATGGGGTATAAGAAATTCACAACAGAATTTAAAAGAAAAGTTGTTGCGGAAAGTAACGCAAGACATGAGGTAAAGAGCGTTGCGAAAGAATACGGCATTGATTCATCCACCCTCTTTAAATGGAAAAAACAGAACTTAGATGAAGACAAAGAAGAAAACGCCCCATATTCTCGTGAATACATAAAAATGGTAGTAAAGACAAGACTGACAAAAAACAATACGTCAAAATCTTGCTCACAAATGTTTAAGATTCCAGAGTATTTGATTACATTTTGGACAGAAAAATTCGGGGATGAAGTAAGAAAAGAAATTGAAGCAGAAAAGCAACGTAACAAAAGGAAACCTAGAGGTATTCATGTTACATCCAGTGCAGTTTATTGGAAATAAAAACTAAATAATACTTTTCTGGTTTGATTCTCTGCCTAAGTAACTGTAAATAATGTTTTTTGTATTTTCAGATTCTTCCATTTTTCATTTTTTATTAGGCAGAGACTCAAGCCAGAAAAGGCTTGTTGCACAGCAGGATTTTTATATACCACACGACAATTAAATAAGAATCCTCGCAACGCATAAGCAACAAAACTCTTTAATTATTTGTTGTATAAGTCATGATTTCCCCTGCTATTAACGGCAGGGGAGAGAATGGACAGTAAAGGAGTAAGAAATGCAAATTTATAATATAGAAACGAAAGCAATTATAAGCGGAGAAGAAATAAAAGAATTAGATGATTGCTTTATTTTGACAAATACTGACGAGAGAAATGATATGCAGACAACGATCAGATGCTTGAAACCAACGTGGAACAAAGTAATTTGTAAAGAAACGTGTTTACAGCGTATTACAAGTCAGCTAAATCAACTTACACAAAACACGGTTTTAGGAGTTGATGAGTTAAGCAATAATACAGATACACTCATGATGAGAATAACATTGAAAAATGTTAAAAACAAAAGTCTATTGATATATAACAAACAAAATAAAACAACATACATTGATTGTTGGTTTATCAGTAGTAGATTTTTAGATCAAGCCATAGAAGATTATTTAACAAATAAGGAGGATTAAATATGGGAATTAAAAATCTAACAGAAGCAGAAGAAAAAGAGTTTTACAGACTTGTTGGGAAGATGAATGGAAAAGAACCAGATAAGGAACAGGATGCAAAGGTAAAGAAACCACGACAATTAGAAGAATATTTTTATATTAATGATGATGGAGCTATTATACAAAGCAGGTGGACGAATGATTCTTTGGATAATGGAAGATGGGAATTGGGAAACGTCTTTTTCACAAAAGAGTCAGCGTGGTTTGCCAGAGAAAAAAAGAAAGTAGAAGTTGAACTTGAACGATATGCAAAGAAGCATAACGGTCCGACACGCAGTGATAGTTTTTACCTTTCATATAACGATAGCATGGATGAAAAACTTGACTATGAAGTGTGGAGTGTTCGCAGACCACTTGGAGCGGTACCGTTCACATCAAAACAAGTTTTAGACGATGCAATCGAAGCAGTAGGAAAAGACAGAATCCTTAAATACATCTTCGGGGTAGAAAGTGAGGGAGAGGAATGAAATTAGAAGAAGCTATTAAGCACGCAAAAGATGTTGCAACAAAGAAATATAGACAGGCTATGTTGCATCGTGCAAATGCAGAAGATGAAAAACTTGATAGGTGTATTGAATGCATGAAAGAACATGAACAGCTTGCAGAGTGGTTGGAAGAACTGAAAGAGTTGAGAGAATACAAGAAAAAGATGAAAGCACAGTTTCTTGATGATATTGAGAATCCGTTGGAACCAATTAAGCTAAGTAGTGCGTTAGAATCAGAGATATTTAAGTATGAGTATAGGGCAGAACATGATCCGCAAAAGATTAGTCCTTTAGATTATACAATCATATACGCATTAAAGCGTTGTCTAGAAGAACAGCTGAAAGAGGTGGGAGAAGATGAAAATTAATGCAAAACAACCAAGTATTAAAACGTACACATTAAGTCGTTTCAAAATCGGAGATGTTTGTATGGGCGTAAAAAATGAACATTATTATCTTGTAGTTGAATCAGAAAAAGAAAAGAAACAGCTTGTTGATTTAACAGAAAACGAGATTATAAGAGATGCAGGATACATGAGATTTATACCTGCGACAGCAGAACTTAATATCAAGGATGTGGGGTAAAAGAAAAATGCCAGTAGCAAGATGTAAATATTGTAATAGTTTGTTATTCAATGAAGATGTTGGAAGAGAGTATATACAAATAAATTCAGATATGAAAATACAAAGCAAATTTATTTGTCTTAAATGTGAAATGGAGTTAAGAAAAGAAGATTTCTTTGAGCCGTACAGAAGCATGATGAAGTAAAGGAGTGGGAACGTGATTACAAAGACACAATTCAAGGATGCAGTTAAAAAGGCAATCATTTGTACAATTATGAGCCATCCAGAAAGAATCAGCGATAATTGTATAAACGACGAAGAGGTAGCAGCAATCTTAGTAAGATTTTATGAAAAGATTTTTAGAAAAGTATATAGCGGCAAAGAGGAATCGAAAGAATGTATAGATATAAATGAGATAGATGAAATATACGTTATCGCATTTGATTGTCTGTACAAAGATGATGGAATAACACCAAATTATGTAATATATCAAGAAAATATGTTGTGTTTAACAAGCATAAATGCTTTATATGAAATTTTAAGAAGCAAAATCGAAGATGATTATTGCGAATTAGGAAGAGACATTGACGGCTTATTAAATATGTGGAATGACTAACAAGGTTAAATAAAGGAGTTTGTTATGCCAGACGAAGAACTAGAAAAACGCATCAAACTTGAACTTGCACTTATTCATCAGTGCGAAGAATCAGACATTATAATTTGCCACATTGAGGTATTAACAGATTGTTTTAAGTTTTATGTGATTTATAAAATGAAATATTCACTTTGTATGTCAATTACATTAGACGGTTTAGATATTTGTAAAGGAGAAAGAATATGATTTTAAGAAAAACAACAACAGATTTCTTAAGCAAGCTTCTTTGTAAAGAGAAGTTAACAGGAATCGGAAAGCACTATGCACGAGAAGTCACTGTAGATTATGGTACAGGTAAAGCAAAAAGAGTTGACTTTATGCAATTTGTACCAGATGGACAGTGTAGTGTATCAGCTTTAGAAAAAGGCATTTTCGTTTGTTATGAAATTAAGAGTTGTAAAGAAGATGTTTACAGCGGAAACGGACTTAATTTTTTAGGAGAGAAAAACTATATTGTTACAACGTTAGAGTGCGGCAAAGAGTTATTGACAGATATTAGGTCTGGAAAGTTAAAGAAATACATACAAGAGCATTATCCAGATTCATCTACAAACTTTGGAATAATGGTAGCTGTCAGAGGTGCAAAAGATGGATTTTATGATGGAGAAATAACAGTAGACAGTGATGTTAATAAATGGTATTTAAAGACAATTGCTAATTGCAGAACAGTGTTAAGAAGAAAAAGCATGGTAGAACTATTGTTTTGTATGCTAAGGGCGAAAGGAGATTGACATGGATGTTATAAAACAAATAGATTACATGATTGCTTGCCTAGAGATGGCAAAAGAAGAATATCAGTATGAGAAAAGTTATGAAACAAAGAAAAAAGCAAGAGAGGACAACGACTGGAACTGGTACGACAGAAACAGGACACCGAAAAAGACGCTAATTAAAGAAAATCTTAGAAATGTTGGAAGAACAGGATTCAAGCTTGCGAAAGATTTAGAGGTGGGAGTATGAAAATATATTCAAATCGAGCTGATAAAAATGTGGACTGTATCAGAACAAGCATGAGAACAGAAAAACACAATAGTTTGCACGTAACATTAAATTTTAGGAGAACTGTTGGTGGACCAGTTACCATGGAAGAAGAAACAGGCAGTGAAGTGATAATAAATTTTACTGATACTTGCGAACTTGACAATTTTATTATGGCACTGACACAGCTAAAGGAAATGACAAAGGGTTACTATGGAAAATGGGAGATTGAAAAAGGTAAAGGAGAACGACTATGACAATAGCACAGCAGGTAGCACACGACTTTTTAGAAAGCATAGAAAAGATGATTACGGCAAATAAACTAGATGTTGGAGCATTGGATACGAAAGTTTCTTATCAATCTTGCGAAGAAGCAATGATGAGTGTGACTGATACAAAATCGGGGAGCATTATTGCAACAATGAGATTAAATTTAAATGCCAACAAATTAAAAAGAGAAATGCAGGAAAAAGAATTAGAAAATTATTGCCGTAAAAGAGTGTGCCCTATTTGCATTTTTAAAGGGCAAGTACCGTGTATAACGAGAAAAATTAGTTATGGAACAGCTACGAGCGAAGAAGTAGAGGAAGCTTATAGAAAGATTGGAGATGATGAAAAATGACAAGAGAACAGATGATAGATGTGTTAGAAGATTACTGCAACGGAAATATCTGTGATTCATGTGAATTTTGTGATGACTGTGAAAAAGACATGGTTTTTTCTGAAATAGTTGACGAAAAACTGAAAGATTATGTAAGCAGAATTGATGAAAAAAATACAGATAAAGAGTCGCAAAATGTATGCGAACTTGTTGGAAAGAGAACGGAGCAGGTAAAAGTTTTAAAAAAAGCAGCAAAAATATATTATCCAGATGCAAGGAAAGATGTGTTACCACTTAAAGAGTTTGTGAAAAACATTACAGATAAAGGATATAAGGTTGAATTAACAAAAGATAATGTTGTCAGTGATACCGTAGTGAATATCTATAAAGAAGAGGAGCTGAAAGAATGATATTAAAAATCTTACTTGTTATCATAGGTGTTTTCTTAGGACTGGTTGGTAGCGGTTTATGCCAGTCCGCTAAAGCAAGAGATACGATTACAATGACTTTAGAAGATTATGAACACATCGGTGCTGTATTTAACAGCCTACCGATAAGAGAACGACATAAGAACTTAAAAAAGCAGGATGTGGCGTTATACAGATGTCCTAAATGTAAAAGCTATGTAGCGGAATGGACAGAAGTTTGTGAGTGTGGGAATCGGTTAGACTGGGGAGAAAGTGAGGACTTACATGTTAATAATGACAAAAGATAGAGAGATTCTGAATCTTGATAATGTTCTTGAAATTCGGGCAATCGAAGAGAATGTAGAATGTGAGCTAATGAATGGATATATTTACACAATACAATCATTCAAAACACATAAAAAAGCAGAAGATGCATTAGACAAGATACTTAGTCAATATGACAGAGGACAAAGGGTTATCAAGTTATAAAGGAATGATTACATGAAATGTGTTTGTATGGGATGCACAGAAGCAACTGGTAGAAGTTGGGATTGTCACACAAAATGTGACGGTTATAAAGAGTTCAAAGCCAGAAATGAGAAAGAAAAGAACGTTATCAAGAAAAAGAATCCTTATTACTGGTCAGAGGACAAGGAAAAGAAGATAAAAAGAAATGCTTTAAACAGGAACAGGAGGGGAAGAAAATGATTGATATAGGCGAAAATATCCGAGAAATAAGGAAATTAAAAGGAATGACACAGAAAGAACTAGGTAATAAATTAGGGATTTCACAATCTGCAATAAATCAATTTGAAAATAATAAAACCGCCCCAAAATTACAAACAATAGAAAAGCTTGCAATAGCGTTAGAAGTTTCTATGTATGACATCTTAAAAAGAGGTGCTGAATATTATCAACAAACAGGAGTAAACTTAGATATTAACATTATCAAAAACGCACTGCATTCCAATGAAGTCATTGCAGAAACTCCATTGGACAAAGTGACAGTAACGGCATTGAAAGAACTTCTTGAGTATAAAGAAACAGGATTGACACCGCAGGACATAAAAGACATGGATAAGATGTATTTAGAGAAGTGTCAACAGGTAAATAAACTGACGTGTACTTGCGAAATGTACGAAAGGATGGCTAAAAAGTGAGCAATATATTATTTATAGTGATGTATGGTATTGCAGAAACATCACTGGGATTATGTGGAGCAACAACGGCTATATATTTATTAATTTTTTGTGTTGATCTGGTAGTAAATCGCACATTACAGGAATTTAAAAATGATAAAAATATACAAAAAGTTTTAAAAATTGCAATGTTATCATCTTATGTATGTGTGTTATCAACTATATTTTGTGCGATAATTGCAGGATTTAAAGGAGTTTAAAATGAATAATCAAGACTTATATACCCTATGTACATTAATACCTCCTATGGATGATTACAGCGGTCACAATATGTATCTATGCGGTAAACGTGACGGATTCAATGAGTGTGTGCAGACGTTAAAAGAAAATCTGGAAAGTATCAATGAGGAACATGGACATGAATCGTGATCAGTTTCAAAAGTGGATAGACGAACACGGAACAGGGCAGAGAGAAAACAAGAGTTGCAACGGTATAGACTGGGTACTTGTTACCATGAAAGATACGTGGATAGCTTTATTTGAGTACGTGAACGGCTCATATATCCCCTATATCCAGTGCAAGGATAAAGAACACGCATTAAGTTATATAAATGTCTTAGAACGTCTGCCAGTGCCTTTTGACGTGATATAAAAAAGAGCCGCAGGTTAATTCCTACGGCTTATTCTATGCGTTCAAATATAATTTTTTTAATGATTCATTATCTGGATAGTCTAAATCCAACCACTTATCAAAAGCTTCTGGATTTCTCTTTTCTAGTTCATCCATAATCCAACCACGGACCATTGACAATTCAAGACTAATTGGTATATCTTCAGTCATGTCAAATTCCTTTATAAGCTGTTCGGTTGATAATCTGCTTAGCATTGTTCTTGCGTTCTTTTCTGCGTTCTTAGTCATATTTCCCAACTTTCTACCCTCGTAACCTCCGGGGTGGGTGGTGTATGTTATGCAGGTATTACAAGACTGTCACGATCAGCCTTGACAAGACGATTTTTATTAAGTCTATCTTTCCACTGTTCAACAAGTGATTCATGGAGCTTTAAGGCTTCTTGCTTGCTGCAGGTTGTATAAGAATCAATTTCTTCAAAATCATCCATATACATTACAACGGTTTGGTATTCGTGTAATACTTCCACATAAGCTGTGGAAATATTACATTCTGTTTGATGTAACCAAAATTTGTGTCTTGCGATTACTTTATTCATTTTCAATCCCTCCTAAAATCTTTTTACAAGCTTCTACATATCCGTCTGGAAGTGTTTCAGTGTTCATCTTCCCACCGTTTGCTCTCCATTCGAGATATTTTTTAACTTCTTCTTTTTCTTCTTCCAGTTCGTAAATAAATTCTTCGTAGGAAACGAAGTCCTCATTTTCGACTAACTTTTCAATTTCTTTTCTTAATTCTTTCATCTTTTTTTCTCCTTTTCTTGCTTGCTTTGTTCTCTTAACTTACTTTTATTATATCACTTTAAAAAGTTATGTCAATAGAAAATGTCACTTTTTATGATAATATTTCTCTTGACGTGAAAATGGTACATAATATATAATGTAATAAATAGGAGGTAATGAAAAATGTTAAAATACAAAATTGATGTATATGATGCACTGAAAAGAAAAGGATTTACTACATATAAGGCTAAAACTACTAATTTACTTAGCCAAAACACGTTAAACAAGATAAAGAACGAGGATACAGCTATAACGCTAAAGGCTTTAAATGCTGTATGTAACATCTTAGAAATGCAACCGGGTCAGCTATTGGAATATGTAAGAGACGAAGAGGATGAAAAAAAATTAAAAGAATTATAAATATCACTTTACAAAGGGATAAAGATATGGTAAGATAAAGACAGTTAAAGAAGATAAGCAAAGAAAAGGAGATTGAAGTCATGAAAAATAATTTTTTAACAAGAGAGTATTACGGTGCCAAAGCCTTCGGTGCTGAATGGGAAGAAATGAAAAAAAACATTCTCGCAGAAATGCGGAAAAAATATAAAAACTGTATTGTTCAAGATGTGGATTATCTTGATCACATGCCATTCGATCGTGATGGACATCATGCCACTGGGTATGAAGTAAAGATTGATGGTTTCTGGGATTATGATTACGAAGAATAGAAAAGGAGAATGAAAAATGATGTATCTAACAAAAGCACAGGAATTAAATTTAAAATACGCAGGTTTAGACTTGGGAGACGAGACAGAAAAGAAACTTGAAATCATTATGGAAGACAACCATACAAAGAAAGAAGCTGTTGACTATTTATGCAATGGATCAGCAGTGTACGAGAAAGAAGAATTTGTAAAATTCTTTGAACAATATATGAATGAATGGGATGTTGAGGAAGAAGATCAGGAAGAGTATAAAAAGATGATTGACACTAACAAGCCAGTTTTTGACTGGGGAGTTGTAGAATATGAAGGTACAGTATACTTCATTGATTATGTATTATAGGAGGGAGTAGCCATGAAAAAATTAAACGTGGAAGAAATCAAAAAGGAACTTGTAAACGAAGAAATGAGTTTCATGGAGTTAGATAACTTCATGATGGAAAACGGATACTACACAGTATTTGATGAGGGAGCAACATTTGATATTAAATGGGGTAAAAATGTTATATATACAGCAACAGATACAAATGAAGCAGAAGTACAGATCTTCTTTGAAATCACAACAGATAACGGAGAGGATGAAGCAGAAGAAGCTTTCTACTTAAAAGTGACAGATGTGCAGGAGTTCTAATATGAGAACAAATGGTTAGAAATGCAGAACAAATAAAAAGAGTGTAAGCACGCACCTGCTGACTATGGTATAATTATCTTAGATAAAACTATAGTCGGGAGGTGTCTTTTTTGATTAATAACAAATTAAAGAATTGCTGTAATGACTGCGTACACTGCGATATTGTGACAGAGACAAAAAGAAGAGCTATCCCCGACAATAAGACAGAAGTTGTCCTAGTAAATATTAAGTGTAGTCATATGTGCGTATGCTACAGATATAGAGAGGAAGTGCAGAATGGAAGATAGAAGTATATGCTGTGCTGAATGTATGCATCTACTAGGAAGTGATACAAAGAACTACTACATGTGTGATGTAGGCAAGTATGACAGAATAGACAACGCATATCTATGCACCTGCGACAAATATAAAAGCAGGAATCCAAACACAAAAGAATATAAGAGTTGTAGATCATGAAAGGAAGTGAGGTAATGGCTGCAGGTGGAAGACCCCCAAAGTATAAAAGTGTTAAAACTATGCAAAAAAAGATAGATGAGTACTTTAAACTATGTGAGGGCGAAGTATTAAAAGAAGATGGTAAGATAGTAAGAAATAAAAGCGGCTATCCTATTATGATTAACAGGAAACCGCCAACAATTACCGGATTGGCTTTGCACCTTGGTTTTACATCTAGAGCGGATTTGTTGTATTACCAAAATGAAAAACAAGAGTTTCTTGACACAATCACACGGGCGAAAAGCAGAGTGGAAGAGTATGCAGAGGGCAGATTGTACGACAAAGAGGGAAGTTCTGGGGCACAGTTTAATCTTAGAAATAATTTCAAACATTGGGATGCAGACAAGAAGCAGGAAGAGAATAAGACAGAGGGAATTACAATAGTAAATAATATTCCTAGAGAGTAAGGAGCGGTTGCATGGTTAATTTGACAGATGTGATCGCCCCATCTTTTTATGCTGTACATTGGGATATACAAGACGGAAAACATACATATTACGACTTATACGGCGGTCGTGGTTCTACTAAGTCTTCTTTCGTGTCTGTAGAAATCATACTTGGGATCATGCAGGATGCGAACGTGGGAGAATACAGTAATGCGGCAGTGTTTCGAAAGGTTGGTAATACCCTAAGGGACAGTGTGTATGAACAGATAGAATGGGCTATAGATGCCTTAGGTGTAAGTGATCTGTGGGAATCTTCTAAGAGTCCGCTACAGCACGTATACAAGCCAACAGGGCAGAAGATAATATATAGAGGACTGGACAAGGCAAAGAAAACTAAGTCTATAAAGGTCGCAAAGGGTTATATTAAATATCTATGGTTCGAGGAATTAGACGAGTTCGCGGGTATTGAAGAGATCAGAACTGTACAACAGTCTGTATTGCGCGGTGGTTCTAAGTTCGTAGTGTTCAAGACATTCAACCCACCGATCTCTGTTAATAACTGGGCAAATAAGTATGTAGCAGAAGCAAGAGAAGATAGCTTTAGACATAAGAGTGACTACACAACAGTTCCTGTGGAATGGCTAGGGAAGCAGTTCATAACCGATGCAGAATATCTGAAAGAGACAAACGAACGAGCATACAAACATGAGTATCTTGGAATCCCTGTAGGACTTGGAACAAACATCTTTGAGCTTCTAGAAATACGCACAATCACAGACGAAGAAATCGCAAGGCAGGAAAGAATCTATCAAGGGCAGGACTGGGGATACTATCCAGACCCGAAAGCTTTTGTCAGATGTGCATATATGCCTGCATCACAAAAAATCTTGTGCATAGATGAGTTGGGCGGTCAAAAAATCCGCAACACAGCAATGTCACAGATGATTATAGACAAGGGATACAACGATTATAGTATTAGCTGTGGAGCTGACGAGATAGAAAGCATCTTAGACTTTAGAGACGCAGGACTTGTAGCAAACAAAACGAACGTATATCCGGGCAGCCGTAAGTATAGTTATGAATGGCTACAGTGCAGAACCTTAGTCATAGACCCTGCGAGAACTCCGCGGCTGTATGAAGAGGTAATAAGCTACGAGCATGAGGTAGATGCAAACGGAGAAATCAAGGCAGATTATCCAGACGGCAACGACCATTTTATTGATGCATTAAGGTATGCGACAAGTCCAATGAGCATGAGACGTGGATCAGCGGCATAGTAACAGAAAACAGGTGTAAATATATGGGTATATTTAGCAGAATGAAAGAGATATTAAGTAACCTTTTTAGACAAAAGGCAAGAGACGAATTTAAAATAGACACTGTGACCAGTCCAGAGATGCAGAGAGCCATTGAAAAATGTGCATACATCTATAAGGGCAGTCCGTACTGGTTAGACAAGGACGAGCATATAAAGACTATCAACTTTGCAAAAGCGGTGTGTTCGGAGACAGCACGCCTTGCTACACTTGCAATAGGCGTAGAGATAGATGGCAGTGCAAGAGCTAATTGGTTGCAGGAGCAGATAGACAAGGAACTAGAACAGGTACGACATCACGTAGAATATGGCTGTGCATACGGTACAGTTGTATTAAAGCCTAACGGCTCAAGTGTGGACTTGATTACACCAGAAAACTTTATTGTGACAGACGAAAGCAATGGAGAAATTCAAGGCATTGTGTTTGTGCATAGAGAAATTTCTAGTGACGGAAGGACGTATTACACGAAGCTAGAGTATCATAGATATATTGAGGACGTGTATCAAATTACTAACCGCTGTTACGCATCTAAGGATGCAAACGACACAGGAAAACTCGTTGACATAGACGAGACACCTTGGCGTGGAGAACTAGAAGATGTAGGACTTGCAAATCTGAACGGACAACGCCTGTATGCAGTCTTAAGGACACCGCAGGCGAACAACGTTGATCTACATTGCAGTTTAGGACTGCCGATTTTCTACGATGCGATAGAAGAACTTAAAGACTTAGACACTGCATACAGCAGGAACGCAACAGAGATATTCGACAGCCGAAGAATGTTGCTGCTAGACTCCGACAAGTTAATGGAGACTGGTACAAGGGTAAACAATACTCAAGATGGATTTGAGAGAAGCAAGAAGCGGTTGAGATTACCAGAGTTTGTTAAGAATGTAAACAGCACAGACATTAAAGGATTCTATCAAGAGGTAAACCCAAGTCTCAACACAGATACACGACTGACAGGAATCAATGCCCTGCTGTCACAGATTGGGTATAAGTGCGGATTCTCCAATGGATACTTTGTATTTAATGAAACGACAGGTATCCAGACAGCAACAGGAGTTGAAGCAGAGCAACAGAGGACGATACAGTTTATCAAGGACGTAAGAGACAAATTACAAGCCTGCATGGATGATTTAATAGCTGCACTTAATATATTTGCTGATCTGTACCAATTAGCACCAAGTGGACCTTATGAAACTGTCTACGATTTCGGCGACATTACATATAACGAAGATGAAGATAGAGCGAGATGGTACAGCTATGTTACTTCCAACAAGATTCCATTCTGGTACTATCTAGTTAAATTTGAGGGATTCAGTGAAGAAGAAGCAAAAGCACTTGAAGAAGAAGCACAACCGAAAGAGCCAGACTTATTCGGTGCAAGCGGAGAGGAGTGAAAGTATGGGAAAGTACAGGATTGAAAAATACCTTGAATACCTTAATGGAGAAGATGTAAAACTGCCCGAACCATTTACAAAACAAGAAAAGCTGTTGTACAACATCTGCAAAAAAGGAGTTACAGGCAGTACAGAAACAGACAAAACATTATCTCAAGAGGGCAAGCCTGCGGATGCGGCAGTAGTTGGAAAGATGCTAGATGCGGCACTAATGGTAAAAGACCCAGAAGAATAGGCGGTGGATTATGCTAACGCCAGATTACTTATGGTATGTGCCAGAGAAAGCAGAGAAGCAGGCGGAAGAACTACATAACAAAATTGTATCTGTGATTATCGAACGAATGATGATAAGGCTAGGACGTGGGGAAGATTACCTTTTTACTCCTATTGACAAGTGGCAGATGGATGTATTGCAGGATGCAGGGTATATCTTGCAAGCGGTACAGAAAGAGATTGCACAAACAACAAAGATAGGAATTGATACAATTGCACGGACCATGAGAGAAGCAGGTATAAAAGCATTAGAGTGGGATGATGCGGTGTATAAAAAGGCAGGTCTTGAACCAAAACCACTCGGGGAAAGTCCTTATCTACAACGATTGTTGCAGAGGAATTATGAAAAGACCAAGGGAGAGATGTATAACTACACCGGCACGATGCCGAACGCCTGCCATGATAATTACATTAATGCAGTTGATAAAGCATATACACAGACTGCAAGCGGTACGACAGGGTACACACAAGCGGTTAAAGAAGCTGTTAATAACATTATAGACAAAGGGGCAGACGTAACTTATCCAAGTGGACGTAGAGACAGCATAGAGACAGCTACGGCAAGAGCGGTCCGCACTGGTGTAAGCCAGATGGCAGGAGAGATCACGGATGCACGTATGGACGAGATGAACTGGGATATAATTCTCACGTCTGCACATTTAGGAGCAAGAATTGGAGACGGTGGAGACAACTTAACTAATCATTACTGGTGGCAAGGCAAGTTTTACAGCAAAAGCGGTAATGACCCAAGATTTCCGCCTTTTTCAGTCTGCGGTATGGGAAACGTGCAGGGAATCCATGGGGCAAACTGCCGTCACTCCCACGGTCCGGGGGATGGAATAAACAATCCGTTCGAGGACTACGACAGCGAAGAGAATCGCAAAGAATATGAAAAACGGAAACGACAGAGAGAGCTTGAAAGACGTATCAGAAAGACGAAACGACAGTTAATCGGCATGAAAACGGCTGTGGATAATGCAAAGGACGAAGCCTTAAAGCACGATCTTGACATAGAGTATCAGAAAAAGGCGGCACTATTGCAGAAGCAGAACAAAGCCTACAATGATTACTGCGAAGAGAACAATCTTAAGAAGCAGAGCGAACGACTAAACACGGCAGATTGGAACAGGAGTCAAGCATCATCAGCACGAGGTGCAGCGACACGATACAACAATGCACGAGGTAAATAATGGATACTATAAACAAAATTATGGTAGCCTGTGGGTGGATTATAACAATTGGTAGTGCGATAGGAGTCTTATATACTGCCTATAAGCATTACAAGAAGCCTACGGACGATATGAAACATCGAATAGATCATATAGAGACAGATATTAAAGAAATTAAACAAAAGCTAAATAGTGACTACAGTGCTATTAATAATCAACGTGATGATATGAACCTAGTCATGAAAAGCATGTTTAATTTGATTGAGAACAAGATCACAGGAAACAACATCGAGGGTCTAAAAAAAACCAGAGACGATCTGATAAATGCGTTGACAACACACGACAAACAGTGAGGTGTTTGCTTTTGAAAGTATATGATTTTACCGTACCCGAACTAAATATGTTCCGTACGTATTGCAACTTCACAGATGTTGAAAGAACATTGTTCGAGTATCGGGCAAAGAATATACCACTAGAGAAATGTGCAGAGCTTATGAACGTAAGTCTGTCTACAGCAAAGAGAATCAGCAGGAAAGTTAATAACAAGATTATTAGAGTATGTTAAGGAGAACAGAATGGTAATTGACGGTATAAATTTTAAAGAGCTAAATATCACAAAAGATGGGGAACTGATTGCATCCATTACAGATGGAAAAGATGGAATCGTACACAAGGACGGCTATAGAGTACAACTTGTAGTGGAAGATGTCGGCATGTCGTTTGCAGAAGCATTTAAAAGAATGAAAGCAGGGCGTAAAGTAAAACTTCCATCGTGGGGTGGGTACTGGTACTGGGATACAGAAAAAGAAACTATCATGATGCAGTGCAGAGACAAGGACAACGGAGAAAAAGGAGACTTATTAGATATTAGAGATACAAAAATGGTGGAATACACACTTAATAATATCTTATCTAACGAATGGCTAATTGCAGAATAAGGAGTGAAAACATGGCTAAATATGTAAAGAAACCTGTTGAGATAGAAGCAATCACGTTTGATGAGCTTATAAAAAATGAACATGGTAAACCAATAGAACTTGAATACAATGGATATATTATCAAGAGATATGATGATGATCACTATATCATTCCAACATTAGAGGGAGATATGTTACTTGGAAAAGATGATATGCTTATCACTGGTGTGGACGGGGAAATCTACCCATGTAAGAAAGAAATCTTTGAAAAGACTTACGAAAAGGTGTAAAAAAGAGGGTATTGAAAAGGCAAAAATCCATGATACAATATAAATGTAACAAGTAATAAGTTATTGAATAAATAATTATAAGATTTCCTTTTTAGTTTTAAATGATAGTTGTTTGTTTCGGAGATACTTTTTTCATGTTATAATACTTTAATCCTTTTTTTAATTTTTGTTTATGTAATATAGTACGGTGGATTCCTAATGGAGTCCGTGGAAGTATAACTCAGTTGGTCAGAGTAGTCGGCTCATAACCGACCTGTCACAGGTTCGAGTCCTGTTGCTTCCATTCGCTCACAATATCGTGAGCGTGAGAAATACATTTTGATTTCCCCAAATGTTGGTTTAATTTTTATTTTTCAACGACACCTTTTTTCATCAATTGGTGTTCCTCAATCTTATCCTTATTTTCAAGCACCATGGCCCCTATCATGGTGCTAATTTTTTAATTTAATATGATACTTTTGTGAGACTTTAACGACCTGTTAGAGTCTCTTTTTTAATGCGATAATTTACACATAAAAGGGAGGTGGAAGAGTGAACGGATATAACTATAATCCTTATGCACCGATGTATCAAGACACGATGCAATTGCAGGATAGGCTAAATCAGTTACAACAGATGCAACAGCAGTACAATAAACCAATGCCAGAGCCACAAGTTCCAACGCAGAATGTTAATTGGATACAAGTCGCAGGTATAGAGGGAGCAAAGAACCAGATCGTACAACCAGGGGCTACGGCATGGATGATGGATAACAACGCACCTTTCTTTTATGTAAAGAGTGTAGACGGTATGGGCAGTGCAACTTTTAAGGTGTTTAGGTTTGAAGAGATACCACCAGAAGCCACGCAGACAGTCCAAAAACAGAATGTAAACTATGATAATAGATATGTTACAAGAACAGAGTTTGAAGAGCTTCTAGCAAAGCTAGGAGAGCAACCAGAGAAAGGAGAGTTAAGCAATGAGTAATCCTTTAATGAACATGATAGGCGGTATGATGGGAAACAACAATCCTATGCAGATGGTACAGCAGGTAATGGGCATGGTAAGAGGGTCTAACAATCCGCAGTCTATGGTTGAGAGCATGGCACAGACAAACCCTGCGATCAAGCAGGCAATGGAAATGTGCAAGGGAAAGAACCCACAAGAAGTGTTTAATAGCCTATGCCAACAGCAGGGCATGAATCCACAGGATATTGTGGACAAAGTGAACAAATAGATATTAAGCGGTGCACAGCTTGGTAAATAAATTTATGGAGGACAACAACAATGAATGAAGCAATGGGACTCACTGCGGCAGATGTAGCGGCAGTGACAAGAAATGACGGATATGATAACGGCTTCGGCAACGGTGGTTGGTGGATTTGGATTATCTTAATTGCTTTCCTTTTCTGTGGTAACGGATGGGGAAGAAATAACGATACCGCAACGACCGCAGGCGAAAATGCTTTCTTATCCGATGAGTTTGTTAAGAGAGATATTTTCAATACAAACCAGAACGTATCTAATACAGCTTGTCAGACACAGAGAGACGTATTAGAAAGCAGATACACAACACAGTTAGGATTACAGCAGATGCAGGCACAACAGCAGGCTTGTTGCTGTGAAACACAGAAAGAAGTGCTACAGAACCGCTATGATGCGGCTTTAATGGCACAGAATATGCAGGCACAGCTGGCACAGTGTTGCTGTGATATTAAGGAAACAATCCTCGCAGACGGACAGGCTACACGCCAGTTGATGCAGGACAACACAATCCAGAATCTTAGAGATAAACTTGCGGACAGAGATAGAGACTTACAGTTATCTAACTTCCAGATTTCGCAGGTATCACAGACTAAGAACATTGTGGATGCTGTTAGACCATTCCCAACACCTGCATACATTACAGCAAGTCCTTATGTATCCTATAATGGGTATGCATACGGTGGTTGCAACTGCGGAAGTGTAAATGTGTAAATAATTCAAAGCTTGTTGGAGAATCCATATCTACTAAGTAGACTAGCAATATATTGACGATAGGGTGTCGGGTTCGGCATCCTATTTTTGTTTAGGAGGGAAAATTATGTTAAATGCGGTAAATGTAGCACAGCAGGATGTAAACAGTGGTGCAAACGTACTATTTGCGAATACACGATATAGTAGCAGACGTTGTACTTGTAATTATGGGTGGCTGAATCATGTAGAGGGGTCTGGTCTGTTTACGTTAACGAATAGATCAAACTGCCCTATGACTGTAGAGGTAGAATTTAACGGAAATGTATCCGCTAATGCAGCAGGAGCAACGGCACTTGCTGTAGAGCTTAACGGAGAAGCTATTGGTGGAACAGAAATGGACTATACAGTAGTTACAGCGAACACATTTCAGAACGTGGGAGCAACAACGGTTGTAACTGTACCATCTGGCGGTAGCTTAATCGTAAGCATCGGAAATGTAGGAACAACAGCGGCAATAGTAAAAGATGCGAATATTATTATAAAGCGTATCTCTTAAGGAGGTGCGATCATGATTGAATTTACAAACAATCTTGAAGTAACAAAAACAGAAGATATCTTTGACGAGATCAACAAAAGATATGTAGCGGCTATGATGATACACGGTCAAATGGCAGACTATTTCAACTTCTTAGGTTTGAAAGGCTACAAAAGATTACATGAATACCAGTTTCTTACAGAAAGCTTGGAGAGACGTGAAGTATGCAGGTATTTTGTAGATCATCACGGCAAGCTTTTAAAAGATTCTTTTAGCGGTACTATAAAAGTGATTCCCGACTCTTGGTATACAGCCAGTAGACTAAGTATCGGAAAATCCACAAAGCAGAAAGCAGTAGAGGATGGCTTTATAGAGTATCACAACTGGGAGAAAGAGACAAAAGAAGCCTATGAGAAGTACGCACAGCAACTTAGAACGAACGGAAACGTATCGGATGCACTATTTGTAGAATGTCTGGTAAAAGACGTATCTAAAGAGTTAGAAACAGTTGAAAAGATGGTTACTGATCTAATTTCTGTAGGATACGACATGGTGTATATTACAGAGACACAGGACTGCATACATGAGAAATACAAAAAGAAGCTTAAGGGGGTCAAATTATGAGCGAAATCAAACATGTTCTGGAAGAACAGCTAGAAAGAGAAAAAAACTCAGCATTAAAACAGCTCACAACATCTAATCTTGATGCAATGTATAAGATTACAACAACATTATGCAATCTGGAAAAGATGGAGCATGGAGACATAGCGGAAACCGTCATGGATGCAGGAGAGAATCTTATTAAGAAGTACAGCAATGGCAAGTATGATAAAAATATAGATGCATTGTATAACAACTACTTAAATGCTAAAATGGCATACAAAGAAAACGGAGATCAAGGACACCGTGATAAGCTTATGGAATCGGTCGGTAGATTGATGGTGGAAGTGTATGATATGCTTTCTTCCATGGTTATTGATTCTGACTTTATGGACGAGAGAAAAGAGATACAGCGACAGATAAAGAAACTTGCGGAAATGTAAAAAAAGAGGGTATTGAAACGGCATATTTTAGGGTTTACAATAAATATGTAGGAATTATGCAGATTTGCTACAGCCTCCTTGTAAGTACAGAGTTTTTTAAGCGTTTTTGGTTACATGACGACAGGAAAAGAGTTCGAGGCTCGAGTGGGGTTCAAGTCCCCACATTTCTTTTACCTTGACTTAGGTATATAAGTCTTAATCCATTACCGCAGACATAGCGGTATACAAACAATGTAGGAGGATATACAATGCAGAATTACGAACAGATTTTAGCAGAATTAGGAATCGAAATCCCAGAAGAGAAAAAGGCAGAGCTTAAAAAAAGACATGCCGAAAATTACAAGACTGTAGCTGACTACAATAAACAGGTAGAGAAAAAAGATGAATACAAAACATCTTTAGACGATGTACAGACCAGATTAGCAGAATTAGAGAAAGAAGATGTTGACGGTCTTAAGACTAAGATTACAACATTAACACAGGAGCTTGCAAACGAAAAAGAAGCAAGAGCAAAAGAAGCTAAGCAGACAGAGTTAAGAGACAAGGTAAAAGATTTCTTATCTGATAAAAAATTTGTAAATGCAATTACAGAAGACTCTATCCGCTCCCAGATGATTCAAAAATTAGAAGAAGAGAATGGGAAAAATGCAGAAGATGTATTCAAGGAACTTACTACTAAAGATGGGAAACCAATTGAGAACATCTTGGTTGACGAAAAGAAAGTACCAAGTACTAATATCCCAAGCTTTACGACTAAGTTCAACAGCGGAGAGCAGAAAAAGGGAACACAGAAGTTAAGGGAAATGTCTTTAGACGACAGAATGAAGCTTAAGGCAGAGGACCCAGACTACTATGCAACCTTATTAAATGACAGATAGATAATACCGACTCACAATATGGAAGTGAGCCGCTAACCTAAAAATCCCTTAATAGTTGTAGGTAGATGGGGCAAATAAAAGTCCTTATCTATTCTTATTTAGGGTAGAAAGGACTTTTTTTATGCCAAGAACAGGATTATTTGGCGGTTTTTATTTTGACCCAGAAGAATTTTCTCGTTATATGACAGAAAACCCAACATGGAATGATGCGATTATTGCATCTGGTGTGTTAGCACAGGACAATACAATTATGGATTTAATCGGAGAAAAAGGAAATGTCGCAACAATTCCATTCTATACACCGATTGATGAACAGGACTCACAGGCTTTAAACAACGATGGAGAAACAGACAATACACCTGTTGAAATCACAGGAAAGAAACAGACTTGCATGTTAATCCAGAGAATGAAAGCTTGGAAATCAAAAGACTTTACAAAAGAGTTAACAGGTGCAGACCCTATGACTCATGTTGCAAACTCTGTTGCAAGCTTCTATAAGCAGGTAAGAACACGTGACTTAATGACTACAGTTGATGCAGTTTTAAGCCTGTCTGGTATGGAAAACCATATTACAGACTTATCTTTAACTGGCGAGGGCACTGTAGGAGATGCAAACAAAATTGACGATACAACACTTATCTTTGCACAGCAGAAAGCTTTAGGAGATTCCGCTGACAAGATGGGATTACTTGTATTAAACTCTTACATTTATGCAAAGTACAAAGCAATGGGACTTGTTGACTACAACAAATACACTATTGCTAACGCAGTAGAAAGAGAAGTAAATCTTCCTACAATCGGTGGATTTATCCCACTGGTAACAGACAGATTTACAGTTGATACAACAGGAACAAATCCAGTATACAAAACTTATATGCTTGGTACAGGTTCAGTATTGACTTGTGATAAGACAAACTATGAAAATCCTTATTATACAAACTATGACCCAGAAACATCTGCCGGTATTGAAAAGCTGTATACAAAACAGGGTTATGTATTACATCCTAACGGATTTTCTATTAATGCTAACAAGATTACAAAAGAGTCTCCTACAAATGCAGAGTTAGGAACTAAAGGAAACTGGTCTTTAGCATTTAATCAGAAGAATATCCGCATGGGTGTTATTAAATCCAACGGATAAAAAAGGAGTGATTTCATGGCGTACATTGACTATGAATATTACAAAACCCTTTTTGGAGAGAAAGCAATCCCAGAAGCAGACTTTAATCGTCTGGTCTGGGATTCTTGCAAGAAGATAGATAATGCCACAACAGGTGTGGATAACGTAAAGAAACTTAAGATTGCTTTTCCGACCGATGAGGACGATGCAGAAGCAGTAAAAAGATGTATCTGCGAACTTCTGTCAATCACATACAAGATTGAGCAGGCAGAAGCAAGAGTCGAAGCATCACAAGGCTACATCACGTTAGAAGATGGAACTGTGATGAGTAAGCAGGTAGCATCTAAGAGTGCAGGAAACGAGAGTATAAGCTATGTGACTTCCAGTAACGCAGGTACGGCTACATTGATAGATAAGTGTTTAGCGGATAAGGAAGCACAAAAGCAGTTATACTCTGACACAATAAGAGACTACTTATCGGGTGTCACAGATGCCAACGGAGTAAGTCTACTGTATATGGGAATGTACCCAACGGAGTATTTATGAAAGATTGTAAAGTAAATGTTTTAGGAACTACATATAAAATTAGATTCAGACATGAGAATGAAGATGAAAAACTACAAGAATTGTCTGGTTATTGCGATTATTCAAATAAAACAATAGTCGTTGCAATTTTTGAAAAAAGTGTTGATTCTGTGAATAACATTGAATCGGTTCAAAAAAGTGTGCTTAGGCATGAGATTATGCACGCTTTCTTATATGAAAGTGGTTTAGATGGGCAGTCTTGCAACGTAGATTGTTGGGCAAAAAATGAAGAAATGATTGACTGGTTTGCTTTACAGTCTAAAAAGATTTTTAAAGCTTTTAAAAAAGTAGGGGCATTATAGACAGGGGGATACGATGTATAACGATACAATCACACTTTTTAATAGGTATGAAAGTAAATTGGGAGATACATGGTATCCCTCTATTTTGCATAATACGAACCTAAACATGGATAAAGCAAGCATCGTTGCAAAGTACGGTTCTGAATCACAGGACAATGCTGTATTAAACGTGCAGTATAGCCTAAAAAGCGGTCAAAAGATGGTAGGGAGTAAATTATGGCTACCGCCTAAAGAATGGTGTAAACAGACGAATGATAAGCTGTCAGAAGCACTTACGTTTAGTTCTAAGGCGAATAGTTTTGATTTCTTTATCGTTGGCGAATGGAAGAATGAAGAACCGATTGCAGAGGATGATTATATTGACGGATTCTATGAAGAAATGAAACTTAAGTATGATTATGTCTTTGCAATAACTGGAAGTGCCTTTTACGACATAATCCCGCACTTTGAGGTAATGGCTAAGTAGGTGGTTATATATGGCTAAGAAGAAATTAGGAAATGTTAATGTGAATACACAGAACATGAGAGCTAATATCAGTCTGGCGAGATTCGATGAACAAATACAAAGTGCTCAATATTGGTTAGATAGTCAAGTTATGACTGATATGGTCCCATATATGCCACATGAAACAGGTACATTCATTAACGTAACGAGAGCAAAAAGTGCTTCTCTTGCAGGTACTGGAATGGTGTGTGCAGGTACTGGACCGATGGGACGTTTCTTGTACTATGGTAAAGGTATGGTTGACGAATTAACAGGGTCTCCATGGGCGAGAAAAGGTGCTAAGAAAGTATTAGTCACTGAATTTGCAGGACAAACCAATGCAAAAGAAGACCTGTCCTATTCCAATCCTAAAGCTACTCCAAAATGGTTTGAAACAGCAAAGAAGAATCACGGTAAAGCATGGGTTACTCATGTTAAGAAGCAGGCAGGAGGAAGTTAATGGCAGAAGAAAAGAAACCAGTCAAGTACGACATTGATGGTTTTGACGTGATCACAACAGCATTGCAAGAACTGGTAAATCAATTCCCAGAATTAAGAGAGGGAGACGAAATTGCATTTTCTACATTAGATGATGCAAGCGGAAAAGCAATGTTCCCAGTAAGCGGTGCAGTGATTGAATCAGAAAAAGAGAGTATCACAGGACACGTCACACAGGTATGTCTGTATCCGTTTTGTGTGATACATCGTGCAAGCGGTACAAAACCAAAGAGGAAAGCAGAAATTAAGGAGTGGTTGGATAACCTTGGTAAATGGTTGGAAAAGCAAACAATCACAATTAAAAACAACACATATAAACTAGAAGAATATCCAGTGCTGACAGGCAATCGAAAGTTTTTAACGATTGACAGACAGACACCTGCATATTTGGACAGTATAAACGAAAACAAGTCTGAGAATTGGGCTATCAATATTTCTGCCCGATATCAAAACGACTTTGATAGATAAATTAACTATTAACTGGTCTACGACAGGATGTAGATCACTGACCTTGAAAAGATAAAGGAGAATCATAATGGCAGTTACAACAGGTAAAATTGACCGTAAGTATATGGCTCATTTCTTAGATGCAGGCTCTTTGTGCGGTGGTAAAACACCATCTTATGAACGTCTTGGAAAAGACTTAGAAGAGTACAATGTCGAACTTAATCCAGATACAGAAACAAGTAAAAATATTATTGGAGAATCTACATTCAAACACAATGGATATGAGGTTTCTTCAGAAGCTGACCCTTATTATGCAGAAGCTGACAGCACATTAAGCCAGAAGTTGCAGGATATCATTGATAATCGTTACAAAGACGATAATCTGAAAACTACCGCAGTAGAAGTACACCTATGGAAAGAAGCATCAAGCGGAGCTTATGAAGCATACGCAGAAGATTGTTATATTGTTCCAACATCCTACGGTGGAGACACAAGTGGTTACCAGATTCCTTTCACAGTTAACTACGCAGGAAACCGCAGAAAAGGTACTTACAACGTAACATCCGGAACATTTTCAGAAAGTGCTACACAGGACTTAAAAGACAACAGCAAAGCAGTTTTATCATAACAAGGAGTGCAGGATATGGAAGAACTTAGACGAAAAGTCAAAACTGGAGCATTAAATGTAATTTTAACGAATGAAGATGATGAGGAAATCGGCAGATTCCCATTCAACCCAGTAGACCTAAATATCGTAAGAAGATACGAAGAAGTTGTTGCTAATTTGGAGAAGATGGAACTTCCAGAGGATGCTACAGATCAGGATATCTTAGAACTGTCTGACAAATTAGAGGGGCAGATTGATTACTTGCTTAACTCTAAAGCTTCTAAGTCTGTATTTGCTATTTGCAATCCGCTAACTCTTACAGAAAGCGGAGATTTCTTCATCGAGAACATCATCGTGGAGATTGCAGATATTATTGAGCAGGTAACAGACCAGAGAATTAAGAAGAAACAGGCGAAAATTAAAAGGGCAACGTCTAAATATCACAAATAATGGAAGTTTGGGAACTTCCTACATCCATAGTAGTTGGTGGCATAGATTATGAAATACGCACAGATTTTCGTGCAGTTCTGGACATTTTAAAAACATTTAATGACCCAGACTTTGAGAACGATGAAAAGTGGATTGTTTGCCTTACCATTTTATACGTTGATTTTGGAAATATGCCACCACAAGACTATGAAGAAGCTATTGAAAAAGCCATCGAATTTATTGACATGGGTATCAAAGATGATGGGAAGAAACAACCTCATGTGATGGATTGGGAACATGATGCACCAGTTATCATCCCATCTGTTAACCGTGTACTTGGAAAAGAAATACGAGCTATGCAGTATTTACATTGGTGGACTTTTTTAGGAGCTTACATGGAAATTGGAGAGTCTTTGTTTTCGCAGATTCTTAGTGTTCGCATGAAGAAAGCTAAAAGAAAGAAACTGGAAGACTGGGAAAGAGAGTTCTACAAAGAAAATAAAACGCTTATTGACCTAGATGTTAAATATTCCGAAGAGGAATTAGAAGAACAGAAACGTTTGAACGATTTACTGAATGGGAAAGGGGCGTGATTGAATGGCTACACAAAAAGTGGATGGAAGTATTTATATCAAAACAGAGATTGATACAACCGAAGCAAAAGCAAGTGTGAAAGAAATCGCATCCCTTTTAAAACGTTTATCCAATCAAGTAAAAACCATTGGAAAATCAATGGAAAAAGCCATGAGTGGCGGTATAAAAGCACCAGATACAAAAGGCATGGACGTTGTCGAAGAAAAAGCAAAGACCGTGGCTAAGGAACTGGAAAAGACCGCACAGGCAGAAAAGAAGCTAGAAAGCATAGATATTAAATCTGATGCACTAGATACGTTAGATAAAGCTATAGAAAGTACAGGACAGAAGCTTGCAGAGTTGGAAAAAGCACAGATGGATATATTTAATAGAAATCAGAGTGCTACAGCTTCTCCTGCGTTTCAAGCAATGGAGAGTGCCGCTTCTAAATTAGATCAGCAATATGAACAGTTGATTGCAAAAAAGAAGCAGTTGGAAACATCTACAGCAGGAAACACTGGACTGCCTAAGACTGGAAAGCTGACAGGTGGAACAGGTCTGGCAAGTGAGGAAAGTGCTAACGCATTAGCTAAACTTAATGCAGAGATCACAGGTACAGAAACAAAGGTAGAACTGTTAAATAACAGCTTGGAGCAGACAGTACAGGCACAACAAAAGATAAGTGACAGCCCTATCAACACTACAGCTTATCAGATTCTTGAACAGACACTACAGCAGGTAGAAGCACAGTTTAATCAAGTGGCACAGATTCAGCAAGAGTTGTTTGCAAGAAATCAAAGTGTTACAAGTTCTCCTGCCTTTATGGCATTGGAGAGTGCGGCAGAGAAGTTAGGTAGGCAGTACGATTCACTGATTGCTAAGAAACGTCAGTTAGAAAGCGGTGGTGGAACAGTACAAACACCTGCGATCAAGACAGCCCCTATGACTGGTGCATATTCTGCCACGGCATCTAGTGCAAGTCAAAAAGCTTTGGATGCCTTAAACAAAGAAATAACACAGACAGATGCAAAAGAAAAAGGACTTATTAACACAAATAGTAGGCTTGGTTCATCATTTAAGAATGTCAGTCAGTCTGTGGACAGTGCTAAGACAAAGACAGGCGGTATTTCATCTATCTTTAGTAGGATGGGCGGAGTCGTATCTGGACTTGGAAAACGTCTTGGTGGACTGGCACAGAACTTCACAAGCACAACAAACAGTGCTAATAATGCAAGCTTTTCTATTGGTCGAATGGTCGGTATGAGTGTATTATATTCTACCGTTTTTGGAATGATTTCTAAAGTTAACAGTGGAATCATGACAGGCATCAATAACCTTGCACAGTATTCGTCAGCTACTAATGCTTCGATATCTTCCATGATGTCAGCATTAACTCAGTTACAAAACAGTTTGGCAACAGCATTTGCACCGATTTTGTCCGTAGTTGCACCTATATTAACGGCATTCATGAATATGTTATCGAAAGCGATCACGTATGTAGGAATGTTTATAGCGGCACTGACAGGACAGAAATCTTTTACAAGAGCGAAAGCCGTACAAGAAGATTATGCGGCATCATTGAATAAAACATCCAGTGGTGCTAATAAGGCGGCAAAAGCCACAAAGAATAACGCAAAAGCCACGAAAAAAGCAAATAAAGAGATACAGACTTATCTTTCTGGACTTGATGAAGTCCGACAGTACCAGAAAGAGAAAGATAACGATACCCCTAGTTCTTCTACCCCATCCGCAGGCGGTGGAGGTGGTGGAGGTGGTTACACTGGTCCATCCATTGGAGATATGTTTGAGAAAGTTCCTATTGAATCTTCCATTGCAGACATTGCTAAGAAGATTAAGGACCTCATAAAGAAAGAGGATTGGGAGGGACTTGGAGCTTATATTGCTAGTGGTATCAACAAAGGTTTACAAAAGATTTATGATGCGATCAACTGGAATAATGTAGGTCCAAAGATAACTTATTTTGTAAATGCATTTACACGGACGTTCAATAGTCTTGTAGATCACATAGATTGGGATTTGATGGGACGTACTGTAGGTGCAGGTATTAATACAATTGTTAACACTCTTAATCTTCTGATTGAGGGAATTGACTGGAAAAACTTAGGGGCAAAAATTGGTGTTGGAATCAATGGTATGTTCAATGAGGTTGACTGGTCTAATGTAGGACGGTTGTTTGCTAACCGTATCAACATTCCGTTTCAGATGCTCGCAGGTGCAGTAAATACCCTTAAATGGGATACAATTGGTAAATCTATTGGGCAGGGATTAAACGGTGCGATAGCACAGTTAGATGTTAATTCGATTGGTACAAGTTTGTCTGGTTTAGCATTAGGAATCCTTACAACATTAGATAATGCACTGACAACAACGAACTGGTCACAGTTAGGAACAAAATTATCATCGCTATTAACATCCGTCGACTGGGTTGGAATATTTGTCAACGCAATTTCGGTTGCAGGAAAAGCAATAACGGCATTAACACAACTTGGTGTGTCATTTATGGATAATTTAGCAAAAGGTATCACAAATGGTACACAGCAGTTTATCAGTAAAGGATTATCAGCACTGACCAATTTTACTGCAAACTTAAGAAGCAATGCAGGAAAATTAGTAGATTCTGGTCTCCAACTTATGTTAAATCTTGCTAAAGGTATAGCTAATGCCATGCCAGATATCATCAAAAATGTTCCTGAAATCGTGATTAACATTGCAGGTGTAATCAATGATAATGCACCTAAAATTTTAGTCGCAGGTGTGAAACTTATTGCAATATTGATTAAAGGATTGATTCAATCAATTCCTACACTTATTGCAAGTATTCCAAAAATTATCATGGCAATCGTTAGTGTGTTTGCAGCCTATGATTGGTTGTCACTTGGTAAAAGTCTTATTGTGGGTATTAAGAACGGTATCATGGGTGCAAAATCTAATGCAGTCAATGCGATAAAAAACGTATATAGCAGTCTTGTAAATGGTATCAAAAATTTGCCTAGCAAATTAAAAGAAATAGGTGCTAATGGTGTCAAAAATGTTGGAAGTGGTATCACTGGTAAATTATCAACAGTAAAGACAGCCGCAAGGAAAATTATTACATATGCAGTCAATGGAATTAAAGGCTTACCTAGTAGTTTAGCTACTAAAGCAAAAAATGCAGTAGTGAAAATGAAAGATAAGTTTACAAAAGTGAACTGGTTAAGTGTTGGAAAGAACATTGTAAAAGGTATAGCAAAAGGTATTGGAGATTTTGCATGGATTTTGGTTGATAAAATGACAGGTCTTGCAAGAAAAGCGTTTGATTCAGTAACGAGTTTCTTTGGAATCCATTCTCCATCAAGATTAATGCGAGATAAGGTTGGAAAAATGCTACCAGCAGGTATTAGTGTTGGTCTGGAAAGAGCATTCCCAGATACAATAAAAACCTTTATGAATCAGTCTAAAGAGTTGGCAAGTGTACCATTTAAAACACCAGAGATTGCAACTGGTAAGATTATACCTGCGAAAGCATCCGCAGTGATCGCACAGAAACAGAGTGTTACAAACAGCAATAATAATGACGTAATTAACTTGCTTGAACAGCTATTAGCAGTTATGAAAGATTTAGAATCAGACAATAACGGTAACAATGGTGGAGATTATCACTTTACAGCACAAATCAATCGCAGAACGTTATTTGATGAATTTATCGAAGAAGCAAAACTAAGACAAATGAGTAACGGTAGAAACCCATTTAGCCTTGCGTAGAAAGGAGTAAATATGGCACAAGATTATATAAAAATCAATGGTAAGAAAATATTTCAGCCAGATGGTGGAAGTTCTGCAGCATATGAAACAACTTATACGCAAGGTTCTACACGTTCACAGTCTGGAATTGGTAAATTTACACCAATGTTTACAATCGAAAGATTTCCTTATACTGCGACTGATATACCTGCAAAAGATGTAGCAGAGATAATGCAAATGATTGTTTACAGTAAAAGCAATAAAAAGACAAAATTTCAGTTGCATTATTTTAGTCCATATTATGGTAAATGGAGAGACGATACATTTTATGTAGGACAGGTGTCTGATATTAAATTTGGAACATTGAAAGACGGAGAAGAAAAGTTTGAAAGCTTCTCTTTTAATGCACAGAGGATTGACCCATTATGATAAATGTAAGTAACGAATTTAAAGAACTCATGTCAGAAAGACAGGATTTTAAAGAGTATGCAGAAGTTACACTTGCAAATGGCACAGTTTTAGAACTGACAGAGGATGATTTTTCAATAGATAACAATAGTCTGGTTGATTCTGCGGGGGCAAACTCTATCCCTTTAGGAGTTGCCCTTAGTAGAAACGTACAGTTAGAAATCATGAACGACGATGATCACTTATCTGATTATGATTTCTTTGGAGCAAAAATCAGACTATATCTGACGTTTGAATTATCATCAACGATAGAAAAAATTGAATACGGTACATTTACCGTCACTCAACCAGAAACCTACGGAAGTGTTGTAACGATTGTCGGCTATGATGATATATATAAAGCAGATAAGACATACAGCACAACATTGACATTCCCTGCGACAGCAAAGAGCGTGTTAATTGATAGTTGTGATACCTGCGGTATCTTGATTGGAAATAGTAACTTTTTACATAATGACTTCCAGATACCAACCATGCCATCTAGTGAGTATACACACCGACAGATTATAGGATTTATCTCTATGATTGCCTGCGGAAATGCAAGAATTGACCGCACAGGACATCTACAGATAATTACATATGATTTTGACTACAGTACTAATATTCACGATATCGAAGCTTATGATTCTTTAACAAGCGATACAAACGATGTGCAGGTAACAGGTGTACAAATGACAAAGACTGTCACTAAGACAACAACCGATGAAGATGGTAACGAAAATGAAGAAGATGTGGAAGAATTAGTCAAATACGGTTCAGATGGCTACGTTTTAGAAATAGAGAATCCGTTAGTTGCAGGTCATGAAGAGACATTAGTTTCTTGGATTTATGAAAGATTCAAGGATGTAACGTTTCGTGGATTTACGATGGATTATATTTCTTATCCAATTGCAGAGTTTGGAGACAAGATAAAGATTACAGACTGGAAAGGGAAAAGTTTCTATTCAGTCTTAACAGATGTAAACTTTGTATTCTTTGGGTATACAACACTACAAAACAGTGCAGAATCTCCAATGAGAAATCAAAGCAATTACACGTCAAGTGAACAAAAAGCACTGATTCAAGGGAAAGAATTGGCTGAACGTGAAAAGACAAATCGTGAAAATGCGATTAAAAAACTGAACGAAACACTTAAAAGTGGTAGTGGATTGTATTCAACGGAAGAGAAGCAACCAGACGGTTCTAGTATTTATTACCTGCATGATAAGAGGTCGCTTGCTGAATCAAGAAATGTTATTAAGTTAACATCAGATGCAATCGGTTTTTCCACGGATGGCGGTAAAAATTATCCATATGGTTTTACAATCACAGGCGAAATGATAACAAGATTGCTTTATGCAGAGGGAATCAATGCAGATTATATTAATACTGGTGCATTGACAGTCAAGGATAAATCTGGAAATATTATCTTTTTTGCAGACATAGAAACTGGTACTGTAAGGATTTCTGGAGATAACGTCACAATAGGTGGAAAGACTGCAACAGAAGCAATTAATGATGCAATCAATGAAGCGAAAAAGTCTCGTGCTATGATTATAAATCTTGACAAGGACTATCAAGCAATCGCAACAGATTACAAAGGAGAATACACAGCGTTTCCAGAATGTCACACGACAGCACAGGTTTTATACGGTCATACCGATATATCTAACGACTGTACTTACAACGTGCAGAAGTCAAGCGGTGTCGTAGGTGCTTGGAATGGTTCAACACACACTTATACTGTAACAGGATTAACAACAGAGGTTGGATGGGTAGATATTACAGCTAATTACCTTAATACATATTCTGTTACAAAACGATTTGATATTGCTAAATTAAAGGGTGGTATTCCCGGAGAAACAGGGGCAACAGGACCACAAGGCGATCAAGGAAGTGCAGGAAGAACCTACTTTATGGAACCATCCACAGGAATCATCAAACGATCAGCGGACAGCTCAATGGTGCCGAACTATATTACACTGTCTGGTTATTATCGTGATGGTACAGTAACAGCACGAACAGCATATAAATGCCGATTTAAGATTGAGGAAACGATTGACGGAGACACATACAAAACTGTCTATACTTCATCCGCAGATGAAACATCAATCACTCACAGCCTATATGGTGCTCTTGCAACAACAAATGGCGGAGCGATTCAAGCAGCAAGCAATAAAGCAATCGGTATCCCTCGAGATGTAGCAGCACTTAGATGTACGATGTATGCGGCAGGTGGATTTACAGAGGTTCTTGACATTGAGACAATTCCTGTTGCAATAGATGTTGATGCGTTGACACATGAAGAAATCTTTAATCTTCTAACCAATGACGGAGCATGGCAAGGTATTTATCGTGGGTCTGACGGAAAACTGTATATCAACTTTACATATGCTCGTGGCGGAGCATTATCATTAGGTGGATTGAACAATGCCAATGGAGAACTGAAAATGTATGATGCAAACAATACATTAGTTGGTCAATGGAATAAAGATGGACTTGACATATCAAAGGGAACGATCAGAGGTTCTAAAATTATATTGAAAGATGTTTTAGATACTATTGTTGGTTATACTTCTGATTCTAAAGAATCTTTGAAAATTGATTGGTCCGGCTTGAAAATTGCCTGTTATGGATATCCATTTGTTGGCAATGGACTGATAAGTATAGAACCAACTTTGTTTTCTGGACTACAAATTTCTTCAAATAATGATGGTTCTGGTAAAACTAGTTTTTGCGGGGAGAATGGTTTAGCTGTTATGAAAAATAACAGTAAAGGAATGGCAACATGGATGCCAAGTCAATTAGATAATGTTGCTTACATGAACTACAATGAAATAACCGTGCAAACTGGATTTATGAAAAAGATATCCACGATAACACCTACAGAAATATCTACAACAGGAAGTAAAAGCAGAATAATCCAAACAGAAAATTATAACAAACGACTGCAATATTGTTATGAAACACCAACACCAATGTTTGGAGACATCGGAACGGCACAGACTGACGAAACAGGAAAATGCTATATAGATATAGATGATGTGTTCCAAGAGACAGTTAATACAGATGTTGAATATCAAGTGTTTTTGCAGAAAGAGGGTAAAGGCGATTTATGGGTAGAAGAAAAAACACCTACTTACTTTTTAGTAAATGGTACAGAAAATCTTAAGTTTTCGTGGGAACTTAAAGTTGTTCAAAGAGATTACGAATTTGAACGATTGGAAGAATATAACCACGAAGAAAAAGAAGAAGAGATAGACTATGAGCAAGAATATATTGACGAAATCAATTCGTTAATTGAAGAACAGGAGGAAATGTTAAATGAAACAACTTAGCAGTTTTATGGTATTAAACATTGACGGTGGAGACAGAGTGACTTATACATACAACGAGATTAACGATAGCACAGGAGAGCCAATCAGCCGAAATAATAAGGGCAATTTTTACGTTGTTGACGATGAACTGAGGGAACATATTAAAGCTATTAGAGACTTCATCAAAGATAATAAACTAAATGATTAAGGAGTGATATTATGGCGGTTAATGTACCTCTTATATTAATTAATGATTTGCCAGAGCAGGAAATTCCCACGGATGATGTATATTTAATCATCGGTGGGAATGATGCAAAAAAAGTAAAGGTTTCAAATCTTTCAGAGTATTTGAAAAAGAGACTTCAAATTGAAGATATAACAACAAATATTGAGAATTTGTCCGAAAATATAAAAAAAATTCAAGACATTATAGAGGACACAGGATGGGTTGAGTGTAAATACGGAAATGGCATCGTTCCATACACAAGTAATTCACACGCAAGAGTACGGAAAATTGGAAATATTGTATTTTTGCAGGGAGCGTTAAAAAATAATACGGCATGGTCTACACACGATAGTATTTTAACGTTTGATAAAAAATTTGCACCATCACAGGAAAGTCGTTTTCTATGTCAAGGAAGTGGACTTAACAGGTTTTTACTTACTGTCAGAACGACAGGGATATGTAAAGTTGAAAGATATGGAACAACTAAAAGCATTACTGTTGAAACAGGTGCGTGGCTTAACGTATTTGCTACATGGGTAACAGGGTAATAGGGTTTATATGATGAAAACAATTACAATAAATGATTTAAAAATACGCAATCTTGAAAAAGATGATTGCATAATTGTATATAGCAATGATGGTATTAAAAAGACACCAGAAAGCACTGAAAGAGTTTTTGGAGAAATCTGGTGTAGAAGTAAAAGAGGTGGATGCAAATGGCAAAGATAAATGATTTACCGCTATTGTCTAATCCGACAGAAGATATGTATTGTCTGGTTGGAAAAGAAGATGTACAAAAAGTACCGTGGTCTGCGATTATGGGGCAGATTGGAGCACCTTATATTGCAACTACTGTCGCAGGTATGACAGACAAAACAAGAGTCTATGTCTATCAAGGTAGTGAGTCTGGTTACACAAGTGGCAATTGGTATTACTGGAATGGGTCTGCATGGACTTCTGGTGGTACTTATAATTCGGCTGCGGTAAACACAGATAAAACACTTACACAATCAGATAAGCCTGCGGATTCGGCTGTAGTTGGACAGCAGATTGGTTCACTAAAGGAAGATATATCCAACAAAATTACAAAGTTCTATGCATCAAATCAAGGCGAAACCCATCTTGCCGATTCTGACAATGGAAAGATTATGGATATGATGCTGTATGGCAAGTCAGAGCAGTTTACTACTACTGGAAAGAATCTCCTTAAAATTAAAGACGGGGCACAAACAACACTAGGAGTAACTGTTACTGCGAAGGATGGAGTACTTGCATTGAAAGGAATTGCAACAGGAACAGGATGGGCAATAATTGACATTGATTCTTTTGTGTTAGATGGGACGTGCATCCTTAGCTCTAATGTTGCTACTAATATTAAAGCATCAGTAGCGAACAAATCATACGAACAAGTTCTGGAACAGAGCAAATCAAAGACTTTAGAAAATGCAGAGATATCCAAAGTGTGTTTTAATATCAACGAGGGCAAAACCTATGACGTTTCTAATATTCTGATTCAGATAGAAAAAGGCTCTGTTGCCACTTCCTACGAGCCTTACACAGGTGGCATCCCATCCCCATCACCAGATTATCCACAGGAGATTAAGAGCGTTGTGAATCCGACTGTTAAAGTAACAAATGAAGATGGATTAAAGGTTCAATCTGTTACGCTTAACAATATCACTCTCAACGCCATCCCAGTTTCAAGTGGTGGCAACGTCACAATCAACGGACAGCAGTATGTTGCGGATTATGTGGATGTGGAACGAGGGAAAGTTGTGAGAAAGTGTGAAAGGAAAACACTTAATACAAAAAACGGGAAGATTGATGAAGAATACCGATTAGCTATTAATATTGCCCCTACTACGTATAATGATGGTAGTAGAGAGTGCGTATTTTCAACATTTAAATGGAGTAACTGGGGAACATGTGCAGCAGGCCGAACGGTATATATTAAAGAAATAAAAAAACCAAATAATGAATTGTATACTGCACAAGAATTAAAAGAGTTGAGTCTTGATTTTGATGTTGTTTATCAATTATTAGAGCAACAAGAAACCGACCTCACAGCAGAACAGACACAGGCATTTAAAGCACTTGCAACATATTATCCGACTACAAATATCAGCGTCAATTCAGAACAGCTTGACGGATATACAGTATTTAATTATCCGATTAGCATGGCTAATGGATGGAACTATGTAAAACAGCAGTTAAACGACAACAGAGATTACATTTATGATATGGACTTGCAATCAGCAGAAGCATATGTCAACAGCGAATACGCAGTAGCATTAACAGAATTGGAGGTATGATTATGCTATACAGGACATTATTAAAACTTAAAGAAAGAAACGGTCTGACAGATGATTTAAAGAATAAGATTGATATTTTCTTCGCAACGGGCAGGATTACAGAGCAACAGTATAATGAGCTGATGGATGTTAATAAAGAAGAAGAACCGAAAGCGGAAACTAATTAACTAAAGCAGGATTTAGTTAACCAAAAGAAGCTTTATCAAGTATAAAAAAAACCCCTACAAACTGTAGAGGGAAAGTATAAATTTGAAGATTAAGTATGAAAAAATCTTCAAATACATATTAACATATATTTCCATAAAATGAAAGGAGAAATTATGAATCTTAAATTACGTTTCAAGAATAAAGCAACATTAGTAGCATTGGCTTCTGCCTTAATTGCATTTATCTATCAGATTCTAGGAATCTTAGGTATCACAGCACCAATCGCACAGGATGAAGTATCACAGCTTGTAGGTATCATCCTTAATATCTTAGTAGCTGTCGGGGTATTGGTGGACCCAACAACAAAGGGAATCGGGGATAGTGTCAACGCAATGTCTTATGAAGAATTAGGACAGGCAGTAGACCCAGATTATCAAGGGCCTGTTGACTTAACAGAAAATACACACAAAGAGGTGGAATAAAATGAAATTTATCAACAAATTTGCTCATAGTTCCAATTACGGCGGAACTAGAAAGCTAAGTGATATTAAATATATCGTTGTGCATTTTACAGGGAACAAAGGAGATACAGCCTTAAATAACTGCAAATATTTTCAAGGACCAAACAGACACGCTTCTGCTCATTGTTTTATTGATGGTAGTGGAGTTGTATATAAATCTGTATCTCTTAAGAGAGTAGCATGGGCAGTAGGTGGATGTTATACTTTAAAAAATGGTGCAGGTAGCAAATACAAGGTTGCTACAAATGCAAACAGCTTAAGCATTGAAATGTGCAATTGCGTAGGTGGTGTACCGGCAGATGTGTACAAGGATTTAGTGTGGCTAGTTACATACTACATGAAAAAGTATAACATTGATGCAGATCACGTTATCCGACACTGGGATGTTAACGGCAAGGACTGTCCAGACCCATGGATTGGAAAGAATAACAAGGGATGGAACAAATTTAAATCAGACATTGCAGGCACCACAGCGAAAAAAACAAAGAAAGCAGGAGTATATGGAAAAGTCGTTACAAAAAGTGACCCGCTTATCCTTAGAAAGAGTGCTAGTACAAAATCTAAGATTGTTTGCACAATGCCTAAAGGCTCAACGGTACGGATTCTTAAAAAAGGTAGCAAGTGGCATAAAGTTAAATACCCTATCAACGGTAAGACAGGGTATTGTTCAGCAACTTACATAAAAATTTAAAAATAATGCTTGCAATGTCGAAAATGATGTGATATTATAATCATCGTTGGTTACGAAATGTTCCATTTTCGTTCCAACCAAAATTAAAGACAATTGAGTTTATGCGGTTTGAGAGCATTTTGACCCCTTGACTTTTAATCAAGTTGTCCGGGGTTCGAATCCCCGCACGCTCACTTGCTAGAAGAGATATGATTTTAAAGAAATTTAGGATTATGTCTCTTTTTTGATATATATATTAAAAAAACGAATAACTAGACTAAATAGTATCTCCCACAAATTAAACACTCCGTTATAGCCAAAAACTATATCAAACTAAAAGAAATACATATTTTACAAATTCCTAACGCACTGTTATACTAAACTCAATCAGTTGAAACAATAACACACAAATAAAAATAACAGAAAGATTATGAGGTGAAAAATATGAGAAAAGGAAAGTTAAAAAAAGCCTTAGCATTGGCATTAACAGGAGCAGTTATCATCGGAGCATTCGCAGGATGCGGAGCAAAGAAAGACAGCAGTAGTGATACAAAGAAAGAAGAAACAAAGAAGATCGTCATCGGAGCAAGTCCATCTCCACATGCTGACATCTTAAAAGTAGCAAAGAAAGAATTAAAAAAAGAAGGATACGAATTAGAGATCAAAGAATACTCTGATTATGTACAGCCAAATACAGCACTCGAATCTGGAGATTTAGATGCAAACTATTTCCAGCATAAACCATATTTAGATGATTTCAATAAAAAGAAGAAGACACATTTAGTTTCTGCTGGAATGATTCATTATGAACCATTTGGAATCTTTCCAGGAAAAACAAAGACTTTGAAAGATTTAAAGAAGGGTGCAACAGTTGCAGTTCCTAATGATACAACGAACGAAGCAAGAGCATTATTATTATTACAGGATCAAGGACTGATCAAATTAAAAGATGGTGCCGGATTAACAGCAACAAAGAAAGATATCGTAGAGAATAAAAAAGACTTGGCGATCAAAGAAATCGAAGCAGCTCAGATTCCAAGATCTTTAAAAGATGTTGATATCGCAGTTGTAAATGGAAATTATGCATTACAGGCAGGATTAAAGGTAAATAAAGATGCTTTAGCAACAGAAGATGCTGATTCTGTTGGAGCAAAAACATATGGAAATATCGTGGCTGTTAAAAAAGGAAATGAAAAATTAGCAGCAACAAAAGCTCTGATCAAAGCATTAAAGAGCGATACAGTGAAAAAATATATCAACGACAAATATGATGGAGCCGTTGTACCTCTGTTCTAAGAACAGGAGAAGATGAAAAACTATAAGTAATTTATGGAAGAAGCAAGAAATTATTGAAAAAATCAACTGAAATTGTTATGATGAAGCTATTGTCTGTCAGAAAACTGATGGATAATAGCTTATCTGATTCTTGGAGAACTATATAAGATCTGAGAATTATAGTAAGATAATGAAAGAAAGATAGAAAGGATAAAGTCATGATTGAATTAAAAAATATAGATGTAACCTTCAAAAATGGCAGTCATGAATTCAAAGCGGTTGATAATGTAAGCTTAAAGATCAACAAAGGAGAGATCTTTGGAATCGTAGGACCCAGTGGTGCAGGAAAGAGTACTCTGGTACGTGTGATCAATCTGTTACAAAGACCAACTAATGGGGAAGTGATCATTGAAGGATCAGACATTACAAAATTTAATCGAAAACAATTAAGAAAAACCAGATTAAATATTGGAATGATCTTCCAGCATTTTAATCTGATCAGCGGATCAACAATTGCTGAAAATATAGCATTTTCATTATATGCAAACGATTATCCAAAAAATAAGATCAAAGACAGAGTTAAAGAACTCTTAGAGATCGTACATCTTCCAGAGAAAGCGGATGCATATCCAGCAAACTTAAGTGGTGGGCAGAAACAAAGAGTTGCGATCGCAAGAGCTTTAGCAAATAATCCAGATATTCTGTTATGTGATGAAGCAACATCAGCCTTAGATATTGAGAATACAGAAGAGATTGTGGAATTATTAAAAGAGATCAATGAAAAAACACATATTACGATCGTATTTATCACGCATGAGATGGATGTGGCAAAGAAATTATTTGACCGTATCGCATTTATGGAAGACGGACAGTTAAAAGAAGTGACAGATATTTATTCTGCATTTGCAGATCCAAAGTCAGATATCGCAAAGAGTCTGGTACAGAGAGTTTTAAATGTAGAAGTACCAGAAGGATTAACAGCCAAACCAAATGAAGAAATTGTTCGTTTAAGCTATACAGGAGATGATTCTTACGATCCTGTGATCAGTGTTGCCTCTAAGAACTACGATATCACGATGGATATTATCAATGGTAAAGTTGATTATATCAGAAATAAACCATTTGGTATGCTGATCGTAATCTTACGCGGGGAAGATGAAGAACGTAAGAAAGCATTAGAATACATCAGCAAGAATGTATACAAATTAGAGAGGCTAGGAGGAAGATAGTATGAATCAAACAATGGAAATCATTCAGTCAGAATTTGCCCAGGCATCCTTTGAGACCTTTGAGATGGTATTGATCTCCATGATCGCAGCAGCAATCTTTGGAACAATTTTAGGACTGGTCTTACATTTAGCATCAAATCCGATTTTTTATAAAAACAAGGTTGTTAACGGAATTGCGGGAACGATCATCAATGTGATCCGTTCATTGCCATTTATTATTTTGATCATCGTATTACAGCCATTAGCAAGATTGGTTGTAGGAACAAGCATTGGACCAATTGCAGCATCTGTGTCACTGGCAATTGCAGCGATCGCATTTTATGCAAGACTGGTAGAAGGTGCTTTCAGTGAAGTTGATAAAGGTGTGATCGAAGCAGCGGTTGCAACAGGAGCTGGTATGCCGCTGATCATCCGCAAAGTTTTATTTGTAGAAGCAACACCTGCGCTGGTACGTGCATTAACTGTTACATTTGTAAGTGTTATTGGATATTCTGCAATGGCAGGAGCTGTCGGTGGTGGTGGAATCGGTAATCTTGCCATCATGTATGGTTATAACCGTTATGAGACAGGGGTGCTGATCATTACCGTTGTTGCATTGGTTGTCATTGTTCAGGTAGGACAGTGGATCGGGGATAAGATTGCACTGAAACTTACAAGAAAATAAGGGTAGCTAAAATAAAAATAAGAAATTTTCGTATCAAAATAAATATTTTCTTTTCTTCTGGACAGAATATAAGTATCAAGATGTTAAGAAGAAAAGGAGATACAATATGAAAAAGACGATGAAGCTTGCAAGTTTTATTTTTGCATTGACTTTGGCAGTGTCTGTAGTTTTGACTGGATGTGGGAATGGAAGAAAGGATTCTACAACAAAAGGTACAACAGAGAATAACAATGCATCCAATACGACAGAAGATAATTTGGTAGATGATGCAGAGGATGCCGTTGATGATGTGGCAGACGGAGTCGGTGATGCCGTTGAAGATGTAGCAAATGGATTTGATAATTATGATGATGCACACGATTATTTACTAAATCGCCTTCAGACAGATGATAAGGATGGAAAATATGAAGTACGCAACGAGACAAGAGATGAGCAGGAATATAAAGATGGAGCCAGTGGATATCATTTTGAGATTTATGATGCAAATGATGATTCTGGGAAGAAATACGGAGATTTTTATGTAGATAAAGACAATGGAAAGATCTACAAACGAAATACAAAAACAGAGAAATTAGAAGAATACAAGAAATAAAGAAAAAGGCACAGGGAGATTTAATCCTGTGTCTTTTTTGTTGTATAAAAAACGTAAGAAAAATTTAAGAAAAAAATGATAGACAGATTTAATACTTTTGTTGTTTAATATTCAAAGAGGGATTCAGCTGCAAATGCAGCGCTTTGTACAATAAGGATAAAAGGAGTAAGTTATGAAAGCTATGAAACTACTTTATCGCATATCAAATGGTATGGTATATGCGATTTCTTTTGTGATACTCGCAATTCTCACAATCAAGAATCTAATATTTTTCACTTATGTTATGAATATTAAGGAACATATCAGCATCCGCAATACAAATGTATGGATGACAGCAGTTTTTATGATCGGGCTGGTTCTTTTGTTTTACCTGTTATTTAAATTTTCGGAAAGAATCGATGAGAAAAAATTGTTTTTATTTTTTTCTGTGATATATCTTGTGGCAGGAATTTATATGATCATAAATATAAATTCTGTATTAAGATATGATGCATTGTCTGTTCATAAAGCATCCATTGCGATTCATCATGGAAAATTTACAACAATGGATATGGGGCATTATATGTACAGATACCCACATCAGATTGGATTTCTGATCTATGAATATATATTGGGATTTATAAGTTATGATGCAAAGCTATTATTTGGAATGAATCTTGCAGCAATTTTTGGAATTAATTTTTTCATATATAAGATTACAAAAGAAATATTTAATGACCAGCATAAGGTTAATTTGACAGCAATTACTTTAAGTTTTTTATTTCTGCCACAGTTTTTCTTCCTGACATTTGCATATGGATTGATTCCGGGATTTTTTCTTCTGACAGTTGGAGTTTTTTATCTATTTGCCGCAGTCAGGACAAAGAAATGGAAAGATATGATCCTAAGCAGTATTTTTCTTATGCTAGCAGTACTTATGAAGAAGAATTTTATTATTGCACTGGCAGCGTGTCTTTGTTATCTTTTTTTACATTATTTAAAAGAACATGATAAAAATATCTTAAAGATGATGGTATTATTTGTCATAGTATTTGTTGCAGGTAAGATGATCATGACGGTTGGATTTGAAGTAGCGACTGGGAAAAAGATAAATAAAGGAGTCCCAAGTATCTTGTGGGTCGCGATGGGAACAGATCCTGATAATCATGTTCGTTCTGGAGGATGGTATAATAAAAAATTTATCGATGTATATGTAAGCAATAATTACGACAGAGAAAAAGCAGCGAAGCAAGGAGAAAAGATGGTATCTGGATATATTAAACAGTATAAAAGACATCCTAAGAAGGCTTGTGAATTTTTTAGCAAAAAGCTTACAACAACATGGACAGATCCGTTATATGAATCTATTTTTTCGGGGCCTAAGGCAGCGGCAGGGCAGTATGTGAAAACAAAACAGCTGCATCACCTGTTCAATGAAGAAAAACATGATACATATCTTTATACGGGAATGAAAGCATATATAATTTTACTTTTGGCAGCGGTGTGGATCTTTGTGATAAAGTATTTAAAAGAATATGATAAGGCAGCATTTGGACTGATCTTTTTGATCGGTGGATTCTTGTTCCATTTGTTCTGGGAGACAAAGGGGCAGTATGTATATCCATATATTTTTATGCAGATACCGACAGCTGCTTATGCAGTCACACGTTTTTATGAGAAGATTTCGGCAAAGGCTAAATAAGAAATTAAAATATATGAATACAAACTCAGAGTATGAAAGCGGTACAGGAAATTATTCCTGTGCCGTTTTTAATGCATTTTTAACTGCCTGTTTTAATAATGTATTTGTATACTGGCTCTGGCCATCAAATTTAATTTCATCGATACTGTTTACTTTTGGAAGCTGTTTGTTGATTTCATTTAAAGATGGTTCGACCAGAGGATACATGGTTTTTATGGATTTATTTAAATGCTTCAGGGAAACATGCTTTGCTTTTCCGTTCTTCACTGTAACTTGAAGTTCTAATTCATTTTCGCCAAGTTTTAATGGAGAGGTATAGACTCCTTGTGCGTAACCGGAAGTTTCTTTTGATTTTTTTGATGATTTATGTGATGGTATAAACATAAAGACCAGAAGCAGGATCAAAAGGATTCCAAGCAAAATAAAAATTCCGGTGTAAATAAGTTCCCGTGCTTTAAATACGACGATTTTCGTTTTTGATGACATAGTTATCCTCCTAAAAGATTCTATCTCTAATTTATGCATAAGCAGCTGTGTTTAGAACATCTTTACGGAAAATAAAGGATAGGATATAATAAAATGATATAAAATGGAGGAAAAGATATGGCATTACAGTTTATATTAGGATCGTCAAGATCTGGGAAGACAGATTTTATTTATGAGCAGATGATCAAAGATTCCATGGAACATGAAGATGAGGAGTTTTTCTTCCTTGTACCTGACCAGTCAACACTCAATGCACAAAGACAGCTTGTACAAAGACATCCACGCCATGGAACATTTAATATTGATGTGGTGGGATTTTTTAGATTGACTTATCGTATATTTGAAGAATTGTCCTATATTCCAAAAGATCTGCTGGAAGATGAAGGAAAATCCATGGTAATAAGAAAGGTCATGGAACAACACAAAGACGAGTTAAAGGTTTTTTCATCTAGTATGAAGAAACAGGGATTTATTGATGAATTGAAATCATTTTTTGCAGAAGTATATCAGTATGATGTTTCAATGGAAGATTTAAAGAAGACGATGGATATAATGAAAGAAGAAGGTCTGCGTTCAAAGATGGATGACATACTTCTTGTGATGGAGAAATTTGAAGATTATATCAAGGAACGCTATTTGATCTCGGAACAGCTTTTAGATGTGCTGGCACAAAAGATGGATCGATCACAAAAGCTTAAGGATGCGACGTTTTATCTAGATGGATTTACAGGATTTACACCGATACAGAGAAAGGTTATTGAGAAACTTTTAAGGATAGGAAAAAATGTCTATGTAGGACTTACTTTAGATGGGCGTTATGTAAGAAGCAGATACCATGAATATGAATTGTTTGCCATGTCAAAGAAGGAAAAATATGAATTGATCAAGCTTGCACAGGAGGCAGGAACGCCTGTTATGCCAGATATCATATGCTGGCCGGATGGAAGAGATTCTAAGGAATTAAGACATTTAGAGCAAAATATCGAACGATATCCATATGAAACATACGACGAGGTACCAAATGACATAAAAATCCGTTGTTTTATGAATCCAAGGCAGGAAAGCAGGGCGGTGGCAAATGAGATCGAACGTTTTGTAAGAGAAGAAGGATATCGCTACAAAGATATTGTTGTACTGACCGCGGATCTTGACAGTTACCAGAATGAACTGGAAAAGAGTTTTGATGATCTGCATATTCCATATTTTGTGGATGTGAACCGCAAGTTATTAAATAATCCTTGTATTGAGACACTTCTTTCTGTCTTGAAGATGATTCAGAAAGATTTTTCCTATGATATGGTATTTCGATATTTAAAATCGGGATTTTCAAATTTTACGATGGAAGAAGCAGATTTTCTGGAAAATTACGTGCTGGCATGCGGAATTCGTGGTTTTGCAAGATGGAACAGACCGTTTGCTTCAAAACTTTTTTCTGATGAAGAGACACAGAGAGCGGAAGAATTAAGAATTCGTTTTATGGAAGAAGTGAAAGATCTAAAGATTGGATTAAAGCGCAGGGGAAGTACCGTAAAACGCAAGCTTATTTATTTGTATGAATTTCTGGAAATGCTTGATGTCGAAGGAAAGATGGCAAAGAAACAAGAGATGTTTGAAGAAGAAGGAAATCTGATTCAGGCAGCAACTTATGCGAAAGTATATGATCAGGTCATTGATCTGTTAGAACAGATGGCAGAAATTTTAGGGGAGGAAAAGCTTTCTTATGATGATTTCTTAAGTGTTCTTGAAAGTGGATTGGAAGAAATGCAGATTGGAGTGATTCCGCCAAGTCTTGATCAGATTGTGATCGGGGATATGAAACGAACAAGGACAGAGGAAGTAAAGATCCTATTTTTCTTAGGTGTCAATGAAGGTGTGATTCCAGCTGCAAATGATGGCGGAGGAGTAGTCAGTGACTATCAAAGAGAGATTCTTCAAAGTTACGGGATCGGTCTTGCACCGGGAGCAAAAGAGTCTGCATATATGGAACAGTTTTATTTATATCTTACAGTGTCAAAACCAACTGACCGCTTGTATGTATCGTATCGCATGATGGAAGCAGCAGGAAATAACAATCGCCCATCTTATTTTATCGAAAGAATCTTAAGAATTTTTCCAAAATTAAAAATTTCAATGGAAGAAGAAGAACAAAAGACTGGGTACACAAAAGAAGAAGCATTAGATCAGATGATCCTTTGTCTACAAGATCTTGATCTTACGGAGAATGAGGATTCGGATAAAATGAAATGGATGCAGACATTATATTATGCACTGAAGGACTTGAAACCGGTTACAGATTATGTGGATGCAAGATTTTATACGAATCAGGCACTTCCGCTTAGCAAAGAATTGATCCATGATCTTTATGGAGATACGATTTCTGGAAGTGTAACAAGAATGGAGAAATTTGCTGGATGTGCATTTTCACATTTTATGCAATATGGACTTAGACTTCGTAAACGACTGGTACATGAAATTCTGCCGACGGATATGGGAAAAGTCTTTCATAAGACAATGGAGCTGGTCGGAAAACGCAGCGACTGGAAGTTCGCAGATGATGAGTCAAGAGATGAATTTGTAGATGCTATGGTAGAACTGGCAGTTACAGATGTTCAGAAAGAATTGTTTGAAAGTAGTCATAGGAATGAATATGTCTTGGAACGTATGAAACGAATCTCTAAAAGAGCTGTGTGGGCAATGGAACAGCATATTAAGAGAGGAGATTTTACACCAGAAGAGTACGAAATTGCGTTTGGTGAGGAAAATCATCTGGATTCTATGACGTTTGCATTAGAGGACGGAGAGAAAATGATTTTTTCCGGTGTGGTTGACCGCATGGACAGCGTGGAAGATGAAGAAAATAAATATTTAAAGATCATTGATTATAAATCAGGAAAGCAGAAGTTTGATTTTGCAAAGATTTTTCATGGACTACAGATGCAGTTGATCATTTATATGAATGCTATGATGGAATTGTATGAGAAGAAAAGTGGTAAGAGAGTCTATCCGGCTGGGATGTTTTATTTCCATATGGATGATCCGGTTGTCAATGTGGAGCATGAGAGGGAAGCGAACGACAAGATTTTGAAAGATCTTAAGATGAGTGGTGTTGTCAATGAAGATTTTCAGTTGATCGATCATATGGAACATACGGGACCAGAAGGATATCTGACATTACCGGTCAGAGCAACAAAGTCAGGATATGATAAGCGATCTTCTATTTTAAATACAACGCAGTTGTTAAATCTTGGGAAATATGTAGAGAAGAAGATGACGGATCTTGGAAATTCATTGATGCATGGTGATATTTCCATTAAACCATATGAATATGAAGGAAGAAAACCATGCGAGTATTGTGAATTTAAAAATATCTGTGCTTATGAAGAAGGTGTTGATCAGGTGGAGAAGATCAAGAAAATATCACTAGAGGAGGGAAAACATGCCTTGGACGAAACAACAGCAGAAAGTCATTGATCAAAGAGATGCCGACATTTTAGTATCTGCTGCAGCAGGTTCCGGAAAGACGGCAGTCTTGGTAGAACGTATCATACAAAAGATCACAGATGACAAGCATCCGATCGATGTAGATCATCTGCTAGTCGTTACATTTACAAAAGCGGCAGCAGGAGAGATGAAAGAAAGGATCATGGCAGCACTTGATGAGAAAGTAAGAGAGTTTCCGGGGAATCAGCATTTTGTGAAACAGCTTTCTCTGATCCATAAAGCACAGATTACAACGATCCATAGTTTTTGTATGAATTTAATCCGTGATTATTTTTATGTGCTTGGCATTGATCCAAGCACAGCACCGGGGGATGAAGGAAGATTATCAGCAATCCGTCAGGAAGTGTTGGATGACTTGTTAGAAGAGGCTTATGAGAAGAAAGAAGAAGATTTTATTAATCTTATTGAATCTTATTCTCCGGGTAAAAATGATAATATCATCAGCGAATATATCTTAAAATTATATCAAAATGCACGAAGTCATAGAGAGCCTTTTAAATGGCTTGATCAGGCAGAAGAAAACATATCTGTTGAGACATTAGAACAATTTGAACAGGCACCATTTATGAAGATCATTTTGAGGGATGCAAGGATTTCAATTGATGGTGCGTTAAACCTGATAAAAGAAGCTTTAGAATTGTCACTTTCATCGGGAGGACCATATTTTTATGAGAAAACATTCCGAAAAGATCTGGAAATCGTAACAAAGATCAGTGAGGCACAGACATTTTCAAAGTTGTGTGAAGTTCTTGTAAAGATTGAAAAGCCAAGACTTTCCGGGCGTAAGAAGAAAACAGATGAGATCGATGAAATGCTGCAGGAACAGTGTAAATTGTTAAGAGCACAGGCGTATGGTCTGCTCGATGATTTAAAGGCTGCATATTTTTATGAGAATGAGTCAGAGATTTTTCATGAATTAAAGAGGATCAAAAGTCCGATCAGGGGCCTAATACATCTGACAAGAGAATTTATGATGCGTTATGATGAGAAAAAGAAGAACGAAAATATCATGGACTTTGATGATATGGAACATTTTGCATTGGATCTTTTGATCGATCATTATGATGAGCAAGGTAATCCGGTACCAAGCAAGATCGCAAAAGAAAAATCAGACGGATACGAAGAGATTTATATTGATGAGTATCAGGACAGTAACTATATTCAGGATGCGATCTTACGAAGTGTTTCAAAAGAAGCAGAGGGTGGACATAACATGTTTATGGTAGGAGATGTCAAACAGAGTATTTACAGTTTCCGCCTGGCAAGGCCGGAGTTGTTCCTTGAGAAATATCATGGATATCAGCAAAAGGGAGAAGAATATCAATTGATCGAACTGCGAAACAACTTTCGAAGCCGCAGTGAAGTTCTTACCTTTGTTAATGATGTATTTTACCAGATCATGCATGAAGATCTTGGAAACATTGAATATACGAAAAATGTTGCTCTTGTTCCAACGATGGAGTTTGAACAAGGATGTGATGCCCAAACAGAGATCTTACTTTTAGAATCAAAGGAAGTAAAGAATTCAGAGGAAGATGCCGTTGTTTTGGAAGCAAGAATGATCGCATCAAGGATTCACGAGATGGTAAATGGAGAAAAACCGATGATGGTTACAGGAAAAGATGAAGAAGGCAATACCATTTTAAGGAAAGCAAGATATAGTGATATAGTGATCTTGCTTCGATCTATGAAAGGGAATGCTGAAGTGATTCAGAAAGAATTGATGGATGCAGGCATTCCTGCATTTGCGAATAGCCAGAAAGGATATTTTGATACTGTGGAGATCCGGACACTGCTAAGTCTGCTTTCTGTCGTTGATAATATTTATCTGGACATTGATCTTGCAGCGGTCTTAAGATCGCCAATGATCGGAATGTCAGAGGAAGAACTTGGACGATTGAAAGTTGATGGTGGGAAAAATTCACTTTATGAATGTCTTTGTGAAACAAAAGAGAGCATAAAAGGTTCTAAGAAAGCATTACAACTTCTTGAACTTTTAAGGGATGCCAAAACATATCTGTCATTAACACAGCTGATCTGGCTCGCACTAGAAAAGACCGGATATTATTATTATGCAGGTGCAATGCCACAGGGAAAGAAGCGACAGGGAAATATTTTGATGCTTATTGAACAGGCAAAAACGTTTGAAAGCAGTCAGATTAAAGGATTATTCCATTTTGTGCGATTTATGGAACAGTGCAAGGAGTATGATATGGATTATGGTGAGGCAAATACGATGAGTGAGGATCAGAATCTTGTGCGTATTTCAAGTATTCATAAGAGTAAGGGATTGGAATATCCAATCGTATTTGTCTCAAAGATTCATCAGAAATTTAATTTAAGAGATGCAAATGGAAGTATGATCTTCCATGGAGATTATTTTATCGGGGCAGATCATATTGACCCAATTCGAAGGACAAAAAAGAAAACGATCTTAAAAAATCTGATCAGAAACCAGATGAATCAGGAATCTTTAGGGGAAGAATTAAGAGTTCTTTATGTTGCGATGACAAGAGCAAAGGAAAAACTGATCCTTACAGGAATAAAGACAGATGATATTATGTGGCATGACCAAGAAGATGTCACAGCGATTAATCTTTTGAATGGAAGATGCTATTTTGACTGGATCAAGAAAGCACTTCCAAAGGTTCCTAAAGAAGACTACAGATTGAAGATATATACACTTGAAGATCTTTTGTGGCAGCAGGAAGGAAATGAACTTCTGCATGAGATGAACCGACAGATTTTTTATGAACGTCTGAAGGATCAGATCCCAAAAGATAAAGTAAAAGAAATGAAAGACAAATTTGATTATCATTATCGCAATGAGACAGAGACAAAAGGACGTTTAAAATATTCTGTATCTGAGATCAAACGTATGAGTCAGGCAGCGGATAAGCAAGAACGGATGTATACATCCGTTCATCAGGAAAAGGAAAAAAGGGTTCCTGCATTTATCAAGAAGAATGAAAAGATTTCAGCGACATCTAAAGGTACTGTGATTCATAAGGTGCTTGAACTACTCAATTTTTCCAAAGATCACACGATGAAAAGTTTAAATGAAGATATCAAAGAATGGATCGATCATGGAAAATTAAAAAAAGAATATGATAAAGTGATCTATCGAAAAGAAATTCTTGCACTTACAAACTCACATCTTGGAAAACGTATGAAAATAGCAGATCAGAAAAAAAGATTGTATAAAGAACGTCAATTTGTAACAGGAATACCATTTTCAGATATGAACCAAGAGGCAAAAACAGACGACTTTGTTGTTGTTCAGGGTATCATTGATGCGTATTTTGAGGAAACAGACGGGATTGTGCTGGTAGATTACAAGACAGACAGAGTTAACGAAGGAGAAGAACATATTCTGATCAATCGATACCATGCGCAGATGGAATCTTATAAACAGGCATTAGAGAAGATCACAGGGAAAAATGTAAAAGAAATCTATATTTATTCTGTGACATTACAAAAAACGATCACAGTTCATGTATGAAATTTCTGATTTGTCATACGCTAAGAATAAATGACAAATCAGAAAGGAAGAAACATGATGCCAAAGGAAAAAGATTTTATTGAAAAGACATTGGAAGAAATGAATGAAATAGAGCGGTTAAAATATGAGACTGCCGTAGAACTTGGTTTGTTTGACAAGCTAAAGAAAAGTGGATGGAAGTCATTGTCAGCAAGTGAGACAGGGAGACTTGGCGGGGTCATGAACCGTAAGATAAGACAAAGAAACCAGAAAGAAAAATGAAACTAAGATACGAAGGGAAGTTAAAATGAGCAAGTCATGTTTTATAGCAGTAACAAACAGAAGTTTATGTAAACGGCCATTTTTTGATGTGATGGAAGATCTCTCAAAAAAAGACATTAAAACAATTGTTTTAAGAGAGAAAGATTTAAAAGAAGAAGACTATTATGAGATTGCAAAGAAATGCCAGGAGATTTGTGAAAATCACAGTGCTTCGCTTACAATTCATAATTTTGTCAATGTTGCAAGAAAACTTGGAATCAAAAAGATTCATCTTCCATATCCTGTATTCTTAAAAGAGGCAGGAAATTTGACGGATTTTGAATCCGTCAGTACATCAATCCATAAACCAGAGGAAGCATTGAAAGCACAGGAGCTTGGGGCAGATTTTGTGTTCGCGGGACATGTGTTTGCTACAGATTGCAAGAAAGGTTTGCCACCAAGAGGACTTGATTTTTTAAGAGATGTTGTAGGAGCAGTTGATATTCCGGTTTATGGAATTGGAGGGATCAATGAAAAAAATATCAAGCAGATCATGGAATGCGGGGCAGCAGGTGGCTGTATGATGTCTGGATTTATGAAATAGTTTTGTGTTAGGATTTTGTTCAGTATCGAACAAAAAATTGAAATTGGAATTTATTTATGCTAAGATGAGAAGAAGTAGCTTTTGAAGAAGGTAAGGACATAAGATGAAGATAACAAAGTATTTGACAAAACCAATTTCAAAAATTCTCAAATTTTTATTACGCAGACTGGTGTTTGTTACAGTTGCGATTATTTTACAGCTTATCTGGATGACCTATTTGTTTATTGTGATCGGAGAATATTCCAAAATAATTGAATGGATTTTCCGTATTTTCAGCATTTTTGTGGTGATCTATATTGCAAATAAAGATGATAATCCGGCATATAAACTTGCATGGACGATACCAATTTTGCTTTTTCCAATCTTCGGAGGATTTTTATATCTTGTCCTTGGAGATAAACAGCCAGCGAAGAAACTACGTTTGAAACTGGAGAAATCTATTCATGATACGGAATTTTTGCTAGGGCAGGATTATGGAGTTATGGAACATCTGGAACAGGAAGATTATCAGGTGGCTGGCCAGGCAAAATATATTGATCAGTATGGTGGGTATCCAATTTATGAGAATTCGGATGCAAAGTATTATCCGTCTGGGGAAGAGATGTTCGATGAATTGATTGAAGACCTTAAGAAGGCAGAACATTATATTTTTATGGAATTTTTTATTGTTTCCAAAGGCTATATGTGGGATACGATCTTAGAAGTTTTAAAAGAACGTGTCAATGATGGGGTTGAAGTACGTTTTATGTATGATGACGTAGGATGTGTGGACCTTCTTCCTTACAAATATTATAAAGAACTTGAACGTTTCGGAATCATGGCTATGGCATTTAATCCGATCAAGCCATTTGTATCAACAGCATGGAATAACAGAGACCACCGAAAAGTTGTTGTGATCGATGGACACACAGCCTATACAGGAGGCCTTAATTTAGCAGATGAATATATTAATAAGATCGAGCGATTTGGATATTGGAAAGATGCAGGACTTAAGGTAACCGGAGATGCAGTCTGGAATTTTACGGTCATGTTTTTACAGGTATGGAATGCAATTCGTAAGACAGATGAAGGCTATGGTGCATTTTTGCCACATAAGCATTATGAAGAAGCATTTCAGGGAAAAGGATTTATTCAGCCATATGCAGATAATCCATTAGATCATGAGATCGTTGGAGAGAATGTGTATTTAAATATCATCAATACAGCGAACAAATATGTTTATATCTATACGCCATATCTGATCATTGATAATGAGATGATCACAGCACTTTGTCTGGCAGCGAAACGAGGAGTAGATATAAAGATCGTGACTCCTGGAATTCCAGACAAGAAAATGGTATTCTGGTTAACACAGTCTTATTACAGACAATTAGTAGAGGCAGGAATTCATATCTATGAATATACGCCTGGATTTATTCATGCAAAATGTTTTGCAAGTGATGATAAAGTGGCAACCGTTGGAACGATCAATATGGACTATCGAAGTTTATATCTGCATTTTGAGAATGGCGTCTTTATGTATAACAACGATGCAGTGATGCAGGTAAAACATGATATGGAGAAAACATTTGAGATCAGCCAGAGGATCACAAAGGAGATGTGTCAGGGAAGTTTAAAAAAGACATTGGCACAAAGTGTGTTGAGATTACTGGCCCCATTATTATAAGAGGATGAGATGGAAAGTTACAAAGATTTTGCAAGGGTGTATGATGAATTTATGGATCAGACACCATATGATGAATGGCTTTTAAACATTTTAAATGTTTTTAAAGAATATAAGATAAAAAAAGCTGCACAAGTATTAGATCTTGGGTGCGGAACAGGAAAAATGTCACGAAGACTTGCCAGAGAAGGATATCAGGTAACAGCTGTTGATAACTCTATGGATATGCTGGAGATCGCAGCGAGTGAAGAAGATGATCATATTTTGTATGTATTACAGGATATGGTATCTTTAGAACTTCCACAACAGGTTGATGCAGCAGTAAGTATTTGTGACTGTATGAATTACATTCTTGAGGAAGATGATCTAAAAGAAGCATTTAGAAGGGTTAAGAGATTTTTAAAAGAAGATGGTGTGTTTATATTTGATATGAACAGTCATTACAAATACAAAGAAATTCTTGCATGCAATACATTTGCGGAAGACCGTGAAGATGCAAGTTTTATCTGGGATAATTTCTATGATGAAGAAGATAGGATCAATGAATATCAGCTGAGTCTGTTTATTCAGAATGAGGAAGGTACATATAATAAGTACGAAGAATTACATTTGCAAAAGGCTTATGAGGAAGGGAAGATTACGAGACTTCTTCATGAAGCAGGATTTTCAACTATTCGAGTTCTGGATGCAGAAACGATGGGTGAGGTAAAAGAAGATACACAACGATTATATTTTATTGCAAACTGAAAGGGAAAAAGATGAACGATTATATTATCAGAGGAACAGCAGCAAATGATCAGGTACGTTTCTTTGCTGCATACACAAAAGATGTCGTAGAAACAGCAAGACAGAAACACAATACAAGTCCGGTAGCGACAGCAGCACTTGGAAGATTATTAACAGCAGGAGCCATGATGGGAAGTATGTGCAAGAATGATAGTGATGTGATCACATTACAGATTCAGTGCAGTGGACCGATCGGCGGCTTGACGGTTACCGCAGATTCCAAGGCAAATGTGAAGGGATATGTCAATAATCCAGATGTCATGCTTCCACCAAGCAAAGAAGGTAAATTAGATGTTGGAAAGGCTTTAGATCTTGGTGTTTTAACAGTTATTAAAGATATCGGTTTAAAAGAGCCATATTCTGGACAGACACATTTAGTATCTGGAGAGATTGCAGAAGATTTAACTTATTATTTTGCAGCAAGTGAGCAGATCCCGACATCTGTAGCATTAGGGGTTTTAATGAACAAAGATAACACAGTTCGTCAGGCAGGTGGATTTATCATTCAGATGATGCCGTACGCCGAAGAAGAGACGATCAGTAAGCTAGAGAAGAAGATCGCAGAATTTAAGTCTGTGACTTATGCCTTAGAACATGAGCATACACCAGAGAAGATGATGGAAGATCTCTTAGGTGATATGGATATGAAGATTTATGAGAAAGTTCCAACACAGTTTCATTGTAACTGTTCCAAAGAAAGAGTAGAAAAAGCAGTGATTTCTGTTGGAAAGGATGAGATTCAGAGTATGATCGATGATGGAGAGCCGATTGAAGTAAACTGTCATTTCTGCAATACACATTATCATTACAGCGTTGACGACTTAAAGAGAATGTTAGAAGAGGCAACACATTAATTGTCGCAAGGGAATCGCAGAGATTCAGAAGGAGAGGATGATGTCAATGAAGAAGATTTTAGTGGCTTTAATGAGCATGACATTGTTGTTTACAACGATACCAGTATCTGCTGCAGAAGATGATGGGATTCAGATAACATGCAATAAACTTACAGATCAGGATGAGCCATATACATCAACGGATGAGGATGGAAATGAGATCACAGTATATACGTTGTCAGCGTTGGCAAGATATTACGATCAGACACTTTATCTGCCGAATCCAAGATGTTTTACATTGACAACAGAGACGGGAGATTTAAGTCATATCACGGCAGAGATGGATACATCCACAGATAACGGACTTGGAAAGAAAGACATCAAACTGACGATTAAGAGTAGGGCAAAGAATAAAGCAGAGATTGAAGCTAATTTTTCAAGCAAGACAGTTAAAACTGGACTTAATTTCAATGCAAGGATACTGGTTAAAGGTGCAGATGGAACGATTCTTAAAAAGATTCCGCTTGCGTACAGCACACCAGCTCTTACAGATGAACATGATGCACCAAGATTTCATACATTGAGTCCATGGTCTGGAACGTCAAAATACAACTATGATCTGGAAGACTATTATAAGGTATCAGGAACCGTTGATGTTTACGCAAAGAATCCAAAGGTTTCTTACACATATAAGGCGCTCGGTACATATGGTCTTAAAAATTTCCTTTTGAATATGGACAATGACAAGACAAAAACCAATAATAGTTTCACATTTACAAATGGAAAGATCACGATTGGTGCAAAAAATGGCAATCCGGGACAGAAAAATACGGTCACTTTAGTATGCAAGTCCTCTTATCTTAAGTCATTAAAAACACAACTGGCAAAAGCTTATTGTCAGAAGAAGATTTCAACGGCAGACGTGATCTTTGATGATCTTTCCGTAGAATATCGAAATGTCAATGGAAAGACTTATGAAAATGGGATTGGAGATAACGGACAGGGATGTGTGATCGGCGGTGCGATGGACCCAATTTATCTGGGATTTCATGCGACAGTGAAACCGGCCGGAAAAGTAAAGATAACATCTTACAAAAAGACAAAAACAACCATCAAATTAAGATGGAAAAAGCTTTCAACACCGGTCAGCGGCTATATGATCTATCGTTCCACAAGAAAATCATCTGGTTATAAGAAGATCAAGACGGTATCATCCAAAACAAGTTCTTATACAAATAAGAGATTGAAAAGAGGAAAAACATATTATTATAAGATTCGTCCATATCGTACAGTGAAATACAGCTATAAGACCTCGAAGAAAAAGACAAAGACATTGTCAAGAAAAGCATATGGAAGTTATGGATATGTAAAGAAAATCAAAACAAAAAGATAAAGTATAAAATAAAACAGACAGTTGGTCATCAATACTCAGCTGTCTGTTTTATTTTGCACTTAAATTATATTACTCTTCGTCTTCTGTAGATGGAGTTTCCCCTGCTTCATCTTCTTCGTCTGCACTATCATTGCTTTCTGTGATATTGATGGAAACATAGTCTCGGTCATCCTTTGTTGGCTCGTGGAAGATTTCTTCTTCGTCGAAAGAGTCATCATCAAAAGAATCTTCATCGAAATCATCATCAATATCATCTCCTGATACTTCTTTGACTTTATCGATAATAGCTTTGATCTGATCACGGGCAACGTATGCGATACCAGCGACTGTAGCCAGTGCAGTTGCTAATTTAAAAAGGTCTTTGAATGTTTTCTTCATAACGAAAAAACTCCTTTCTTTTTTCTATTATTTTATACTGAATCAAAGAAAAAAGCAATCCAGGATTGACAAAATAAAATTTCATGATAATATGATATTGTAAAATAAAATTTTGCAAACAAGGAGGAAAGCAAGATGAAACGTTTGTGTGCAAAAGCAGCCCTTGAACTGGTGCCAGATCATGGTACGATCGGACTTGGAGGTGGGGAGACGATCAGCTATCTTTGTGAATATATCAAAGAAGCAGGAAAAGCTATAGAAGCTATAACACCATCTGATCAGACAAAGAAAGTATGCAAACAGCTTGGAATTACAGTAATAGATATTAATGAGGCCCAAGATGTGACTATAGCATTTGATGGATGTGATGAAGTAGATCAAAACCTGAATGCATATAAAAGTGGTGGTGGGATTCATACAAAAGAGAAGATTATTGCAAAGATGGCACAAGAGTATGTATTACTTGTGGATGAGACAAAGGTTGTAGAGAAACTCGACTGTAAAGTACCGATTGTTCTTGAAATTGTGCCAGAGGCAGCAAGTTATGTTACAAAGGAAGCAAAAAAACTTGGAGCAAAAGTAAAAGAGAGAAATGAAAAATTGCTGGAACTGTATTTTGAAGGAATCAGTGATCTTAAGAAACTAGATCAAGACTTAAAACAGATCACAGGAGTTATTGAGATATCGCTATTTTATCAGATAGCAGCTAAGGTAGTTGTAGCAGGAACAGATGGTATCAAGATCATCGAGAGCTAAAAGGAGAAGAAAGATGAGTACATGGGGAATTTTAGGTTGCGGAACAATTGCAAATGAGATGGCAGAAACGTTTATAAAGATGGGGCATGAAATCTACGGAGTCAGCAATCGAACTTTGAAAAAAGCAGAAAAATTTGCAGAGACTTATGGAGTAAAACATGTCTTTAAGACATATGAAGAAATGCTTGCTGATGAGAAGATTGATATCATTTATATCGCAACACCACACAGCAGACATTATGAAAATATGATGCAAGCAGTCAAAGCAGGAAAGCATGTCTTATGTGAAAAAGCAATTACTGTCAATGCAGCACAGCTAGAAGAAGTATTAAAACTTGCTGAAAAAAAGCACGTTGTTGTAAGAGAAGCGATGACGATCTCTCATATGCCATTATATAAGAAACTAAAAGAACGAATCAAAGAAGGAGCCATTGGAAAGACAAAGATGGTTCAGGTTAATTTTGGAAGTAATAAAGGATATGATTCTACAAATAGATTTTTTGCATTAGAAGCAGCAGGAGGAGCGTTATTAGATATTGGGGTTTATGCGACATCATTTGCAAGAACATTTTTGAGTGAAATACCAAATACGATCCTTACAACAGTTGAATATCTAGAGACAGGTGCTGATGAACAATCAGGAATCATTATGAAGAATACAAAAGGTGAGATGGTAGTTATGTGTCTGACACTTCGTGCCAAACAGCCAAAACGAGGAGTTGTGACAGGAGATAAAGGATATATTGAAGTATATGAATATCCAAGAGCATGTAAGGCAACGATCACAAATACAGAAACTGGAGAAGTAGAAATAGTTGAAGCAGGAAAGACAGAAGATGCATTGAAATATGAAGTAGAAGCAATGGAAGCTGCAGTCGGTGGAGAATATAGTGATGATAATCCAGAGATCACAAGAGATACTATGAAGATTTTAACAAGTGTTAAAACGCAGTGGGGAATGAAATATCCGTTTGAGTAAAGAATAGATAAAACTAAGGATTTGACTAGACGGAGCTTTTCTTATCGGTTATACTTAATAAGTATGAAAACGGAGAGGAGCGATAAGATGATCCAGATTTATAAGAATTATGAAGGTAAAAAAGAATTAGAAGAATTAGATCATATTGAACTGGAATCATGGGTAATGGTCACAGATCCGACAATGGAAGAGTTGACGAGTATATCGGTTGATTATAAGATCGATATGGATGACCTGAAAGCGGCACTGGATACAGAAGAACGCTCCCGATTAGAGAATGAAGATGACTATACGATGATTCTTGTGAATATTCCTGTTGTGGAAGAAGAAAATGGGAAAAAATGGTACGAGACGATTCCATTGGGAATTTTTATTACCAGGAAGATCGTATTTACGGTATGTCTAAAGCAGACAAATATTTTAAAGCAGTTTGTAGATGGTCTTGTATCGAATTTTTATACCTATATGAAGACAAGATTTGTCTATCAGATACTGTATAACAATGCAGCACTGTTTTTGTACTATCTACGTGTGATCGATCAGAGAGCAAATCAGGTAGAAGATCTTCTGCATGAGACATATCAGAATCAAGATTTAATTCAGCTTTATGATCTGGAAAAATGTCTTGTGTATTTTACAACCGCATTGAAATCAAATGAAGTGGTATTAGAGAAATTAAGGAAACATATTGGCTTAAGACATTATGAAGAAGATCAGGAACTGTTAGAGGATGTTATCATTGAGAATAAGCAGGCGATGGAGATGACGGATATCTATCATAATATCTTAAGAAGTACAATGTCACTGTTTGGATCGATCATTGATAATAACCTGAATCAGGTCATGAAATTCCTTGCAGCGATCACGATCATACTAGAATTGCCAACGATGATCTCCGGACTTTATGGAATGAATGTCAACGTGGCAGGAATGCCATTTGCGACGAAGACTTATGGATTTGCTGCAATTTCTATATTTTCAGTTATTGTATGCCTGATCGCTGTATATATCCTGAAAAAGAAGAATATTTTATAATGGATTATGAAGAATCACGCAAGGTGGTTCTTCATTTGCTTTAGTGCATTTTTTTCAAGACGGCTGACTTGTGCTTGTGAGATAGAAATTTCATCTGCAACTTCTGTTTGAGTTTTGCCCTCGAAGAAACGCATTTTTATAATATCATATTCGCGGTCTGGAAGATGGTTCATAGCTTCTTTCAATGCAATGGATTCTACCCAGACAGCTTCCTTGTTTTTTTTGTCTTTTACCTGATCCATCAGATAAAGCGTATCGCCGCCATCCTGATACACTGGTTCATAAAGAGAAAGAGGGGTTGCGATGGCATCGAGGGCAAACAAGACATCTTCTTTTTTCATATCAATTTCTTTTGCGATGGCATCAATTGTTGGTTCATGATTTAATTTCTTTGTAAGAGATTCCCTTGTGCTGATCGCTTTATAAGCAGTGTCACGAAGGGAACGGCTGACACGCAGACTATGATTGTCTCTTAAGTAACGTTTTACCTCTCCGATGATCATTGGAACGGCATAAGTAGAAAATTTCACATTCAGATTACGGTCAAAATTATCAATAGCTTTCATAAGCCCGATACAGCCAACTTGAAAGAGATCATCTGCATTTTCCCCGCTGGAAGAAAATCTTTGGATAATACTTAAAACAAGACGTAGATTTCCTTTGATATATTGTTCTCTGGCGTTGTTATCACCCTGCTCGATCTTTTCAAATAAAGCTTCTTTTTCTTCGTTGGAAAGTAAAGGAAGAGAAGAAGTATTAACACCGCAGATTTCCACTTTATTTCGTGCCATAATAAGTTCCTCCATTAGTGATTCGTTTAATAAAATGATGTACGGAATCAGCAGATTTTATACGTTGAAAAAAATGGAAGAGAAAATTGACTTATGATTTTGCCGGTGCTATCATGAGGATAAATACAATCAAAGGAGAGTAAAGATGAAGAAGATATTAGCTTCAATCATGATGGGAAGTCTTATATTTTGCTTAAGTGCATGCAATATGCCATGGCAGAAGAAAGATACGCAAAAAGAAGTGAAACGAGAAGTTATACAAGCAGACAAAGTACAGGGAACCATGAAAGATATGACATTGAAAGTTGGTGTGTCAAATGATATGGCTCCATTTTCATATTACGATAAAGAGCAAAAGAAGATTGTAGGATTTGATATAGATCTGTTAGATAAGATCAGCGATTATCTTGGCTTTGAATATAAGCTTTATCCGCTTAGTATGAAGCAGATTGAACAGAAGATAAAGAATAAGGAAATCAATCTTGCAATCGCAGGAATTTCAATTACAGATGAAAGACAGAGAGATTATTCGTTTACAGATATATATTATGAGACATATCTTCAGATCGTAGTCAATAAGAATGCGGACATTACAGACCGGAAGGATGTAAAAAATATGACGATCGGCGTTGTTGAGGGAACTTCCAGTGAAGAATATGCGAAAGAATATCTCGCAGAGGATGGCAATAAGATCAAGGTATATAAGACGGCAGAAGAAGTGTTTGAAAATCTTGAGGCAGACAAGATTGAAGCGACGATCTATGATGCATCAGGAATTCAGTCATATATGAATACACATAAAGACACAACGAATCTTGAGGTGTTAGATGAACAGCTTAATTCTGAAGAAAGTAATTATGGTATTATGTTTGCGAAAGGATATAAGTATCTGGATCAATTTAATGTAGCACTGCAGGTTCTGAATAATGATGGAAGTTATCAGAAGATAAAAGAGCAGTGGATCAAGACAAAAGAATAGGAGAATAGAAAAGACGGACCAATGAAGATCATGTCCGTCTTTTCTTTTATACAAATAAAATTTGGAGTTTAAAGTAATAAGGTTTTAAGCCATGAAACTTCATCTTCTTCAAGATGAGGAGCAAGGTTGTCATATACTAATTGCTGATAATCACGAAGAAGTTGATTCTCTTTATCGTTGAATAATGAAAGGTCAACGCCATCTAAATCGATTGGCACAAGAGTCAGAGGTTCAAAATGAAGGAAAGCTCCATATTCGTTTTGCTGCCATTTCCTGCAAAGAAGCATGTTTTCTGTACGAATACCATATTTGCCAGGAACATAGACACCAGGTTCGTCGGTGATGACCATTCCAGGTTGCAATACGGCATCAAGATTTTCTGGGTTTGATCTCCAGCGGAAAGCATTTGGCCCTTCGTGAACCCCTAGAAAATATCCAACACCATGGCCGGTTCCGCAACGATAATCAACACCTTCTTCCCAGAGAGGTTCCCTTGCAAGAATATCAAGATTGCTGCCACGGCATCCTGAAAGAAATTTAGCATCAGCAAGCGTGAGCATAGATTTTAATACTAATGTAAAATATTTTCGCTCTTCATCAGAAATCGGACCGAGGATAAAGGTTCGTGTAACGTCAGTTGTACCGCCATAATATTGACCGCCAGAGTCGATAAGCAGCATTCCTTCAGCAGTTACAGCAATATCAGATTCTTCCGTAGACTGATAATGCATCATAGCAGCATGATCTTTGTATGCACAAATAGTTTCAAAACTTAATCCGACATAATCAGGCTGTTTTTTGCGTTCTGCTTCCAGATGGTCAGAAATTGATCGTTCTGTCATAGGAATCTTTCCGACATTTTTTTTCAGCCAGTACATAAATTTTGTCATGGCAACTCCGTCATTGATGTGACATTCCTTTAAATGCTCCATCTGCGTTTCATTTTTGACAGCTTTCATAAGTTCGGTAGGATTTTTATCTTCTATGATCTTACATTTAAATAAAAGATTATAATGAAAATAGTTAGTAAGATCTGGATCTAACAAAACATTTGTGTGCTGGTCTTTTAAGAAAGAGTCGATCTCACTGTAATCGCGGACCAGAATTCCATGTTCTTTAAAACGATTGAAAGCAGCAGCGGAAATGCAGTCTTTTCTTAAAAATAGAAAACATTTATCCATTGTGATCCATGCGTAACTATAAAATAAAGGAGTACAGGCAATATCTTCACCGCGCAGATTAAATAACCATGCTATATCAGGAAGTGAGGAAAGAAAAAAGGCATCGGCTCCTGCTGCAGATATTTTCTTTCGCACACGTTCAAGCTTTGAATCAGTATGTTCTCCGCTGTATTTGATATCGTGGCGGTAAACCACAGTTTTTGTCATTGCAGGACGATTATCTTCTGCCCATAGATGCTCTACAAAATGTAGATCAAAACGAAAATCAAAGCCACATTTTTTGGAAAGTTTCGCAATTTTCTTTCCGTAGGAAGCAGAGATCATAAGCCCGTTTGTTCCAAGAACATCATTTGGGTGAAGATTTTGCTCCAGAAACTGAAGAGTTGTAGGGACACCGTAAACACCTTGTTTCATTAAAGTGATATCAGAAGAAATCTGTTGTTCGGCTTGCGTAAAATAACGTCCGTCGGTCCAAAGCCATCCTTCATTGGAACCTGCAAGAAAAGTGCCGGCAGAACCAGTAAAACCTGAAATATATTGTCTACATTTAAAATGATCATCCACATATTCAGATTGATGAGGATCTTCACTCGGAACGAGATAATATGTAACGTTTTGAGTTCTCATTATATCACGAAGTTTCATAAAATTTGTATTCATGATCAATACCTCCATTTGTCATATTTAATGCACTGTAAAAATTATCAGTAGTGCATGTTTATATTAATTATAGTAGATTGATAAAAATTCGTAAAGAAAAATGAAATGGGGAGTGAGCATTATTTCACTCAAAAAAGTTGAAAAGAACAAATGAGATAATGTATAATCACTTTGAACAAATATAAAAGTATAAAGGAGAAAACTATGAAGAATATGCTAGTTGCCCAGTCAGGAGGACCATCTGCAGCAATTAATGCTACGATCACAGGTGTGATCGACGCAGGAATTGCAAGTGATCAGGTGGGACATGTTTATGGAGCACGGAATGGAATCAAAGGTGTACTGAATGAAAACTTTGTAAATTTAGATGAGGTGTGTGACACAAAAGAAAAAAGAGATCTGCTTTCTGTAACACCAGCAGCAGCGTTGGGATCATGCCGCTGGAAACTAAAAGATCCGAAAGAAAATGCGGAAGAATTCGAGGAGATCATTCGCATTTTAAGAAAGAATAATATAGGATATTTTGTCTATACAGGTGGAAATGATTCGATGGATACTGTATATAAGTTATCCATTTATTGCAAAGAAAATAACATAGATGATATTAAAGTTATGGGAGCACCAAAGACGATTGATAATGACCTTGGAGAGACAGATCATTGTCCTGGATTCGGTTCTGCTGCTAAATTTATTGCAACAGCATTTACAGAAATTGCATGTGACTGCTTTGTATACGATGTACCATCTGTAACGATCGTAGAAGTCATGGGGAGAAATGCCGGATGGCTGACGGCATCTTCAGCACTTGCAAGAACAGAAGAAAGACGAGTTCCACAACTCATTTATCTGTGCGAGAAAGTATTTGATGAAGAAAAATTCATCGAAGACGTTAACAAAGCACTTGAGAAAGAGAATAATATTATTGTGGCAGTCAGTGAAGGCGTGAAAGATGCCACAGGACATTATGTTGGTGAGGAAACAAAATCTGGGAAAGAAGATGCGTTTGGACATAAATATCTATCTGGAATCGGAAAATATCTAGAAGGTTTAGTAGGTAATAGGATCGGATGCAAAGTAAGATCTGTAGAATTAAATATTCTTCAAAGATGTGCTGGATATATGTTAAGCGAAACAGATATCATTGAATCAAGAAATCTTGGAGCATTTGCAGCGGTTAGTGCGATCCGTGGGGAAAGCGGAAAAATGTCTGCATTAAAGAGAATTTGTGATGATCCATATCAGGTAGAAATTGAATTAGCAGATTTGTCTAAGATCGCAAACTTTGAGAAAAAAGTACCGATGGAATGGATCAATGAAGAAGGCAATGACATTAAAGATGATTTGCTTACATATTTAAAACCACTAATTCAGGGAGAAGTGCAAATACCATATGAGAATGGAGTGCCAAGGCATTTTATTTTATAGTTAGATATATAAATAAGATCCGAGATACTGTTTGTTGTGCAGCATCTCGGATCTTTGTTATCTGATTTCATAAGGAATATGAGATTGTTTCTTGCTTTTAGTTGATTGGGATATAAAATAATGATTGATCTCGGCTCCGATAAAAAGCATCATCATACAAAAATACAACCAGAACAAAGTCAGTAAGATACTTGTAAGTCCTCCGTACATGGTACTGAAAAAAGAGAAATTATCAAAATACATTGAGAAGAAGAAGGATAATACTAACCATGCAGCAGAACTAAACAATGCTCCAGGAAGAATTTCCTTTGTCTTAAAGTTTTCACTTGGCAGAAAACGATACATAATGATGAAAACAATCATAAATGTAAAGAATGCAAGTAAAAATCGGATAGCTGCGAAAAAAACATGTTTGTTTTCAAGCACAGGTTCCAATCGATATAATTGAAGCAATAAAGAATTACCAAACAGTAAAAGGATTAATCCAAATAATACGGCAATGGCTAAAAGTCCGATATAGATGCTTGAAATAAATCGTAAAACAAAATAATTTCTTTTCTCAGGAATCTCATGAATGGTATTAAGTCCTGTCATCATAGACAAGATTCCTTTCGATGCAGACCATAATAAAGTAAGGATTGTGATCGACATATAAGTTGTTGTAAGTTTTCCGTTTAAAGATCTTATGATCGGTACGAGCATTCCACTGTATTTGGGTGGCAGATAAGTAAGAACCAGTTCTATCATATCATTTGGTGTGATCGGAAAATACTTTGTAAGACTTAGTACTACGATCATAAACGGAAAAAATGAAAGAATCGTAAAGAAAGCGGCCTGTGCAGAGAACGCAGTTACGTGATCTCGCTGTGCTTTATCTATGATCGATCCAATCATGGAAATTAATTTTAACATAATTTAATACCTCGTAATTGATACCTCATAATATCATAATTCAAGCGATTGTACAAGGTTTGGATTCTATAGATCTGAGATTTGGATTTTAAGAAATATCATAAATATGCAAAAAGACATATTGCATAGAGAATAAATATGTGGTATAGTTCCTATCAGAGTAAAAAAGAAATTATAATTATTTAAAAAGAATAAACAAATTATAAAAAAATTCTTAAATTATTCTATTGACAAAGTAAAAAGACCTTGTTAAAATATAAATATAAGTTAACAAGAGATTATGAGGAGGATTGTTACTGGTAGTGCAGGCTAAACCAACTTATTGAATTTCACAGTAGGGAAAGTGGAAGCATATAAGTACGGTTTATTTTTTTGTGAAATGTGCAGCTGGTAAGACTAAAGTCTTTCCGTTGGAGAGTATGAGGTAAGGTTGTGCAGATTACAAAGATTGTAAATAATAATATTGTAATTTCAGAAGACAAGAATCATAAAGAAGTCGTGCTGATGGGTAAGGGCCTTGGTTTTCAGAAACATAAGGGAGATGAGATCAAGACAAGTCAGATTGAGAAGACTTACGTCATGAAAGACCATGGTATGACACAGCGTTTTCAGGAGATGTTAACTGATATCCCAATCGAGAGAGTGAAGATCTGCAATAAGATCATTCAATATGCGAAGGATACATTACAGAAGAATATTAATGATAATATTTATATTTCACTTACCGACCATATCAATTTTGCAATTGAGAGAGTGGAGATGGGAGTGCCGTTCCAGAATCCGTTTTTATGGGAGATCAAGAAGTTTTATTATCAGGAGTACCTGATCGGGAAAGTAGCGATCGGTATGATCGAGAAAGAATTGAAAGTGACGCTTCCTCAGGATGAAGCAGCGTTTATCGCATTACATATTGTGAATGCAGAACTTGATCTGGATATGACAGAGATGGTTTCGATGACGAAGCTTGTGAACGATATTTTAAAGATTGTGGATAAACGCTTTGGAGAACAGATCGATAAGGAATCTGTTTTCTATGAGAGATTTATCACACATTTAAAATTCTTTGCACAGAGAGTTTATATGGGCAAGGAAGTAAGAAGTGATGATACAGAATTCCAGGAGATCATAAGGAATAAGTATCACGAATGTATT
>OLOJ01000139.1_pt1 | contig 78546 bp, 63 predicted proteins | sample 1672251 | NCBI WGS metagenome assembly OLOJ01 (sample SAMEA3136664, study PRJEB25190) | human gut metagenome | biome: human gut; feature: human-associated habitat; material: faeces | place: Austria | collected 2013 | reverse complement strand
GGGTTTCAGGCCGTATAGTTAGTGTTAAACTAGTGTGGATTCGCGGGAATCCAGGATATACGGGTTTTCAGGGATTTTTAGTATGGGAGCTTCCTGTAACATATAAGTAACGGACGTTCCCAGAAAGAAGTGAATAATCCGGCCTCCGTGTCCCTGCTGTCCGGGGATAGGAAACCGCAAATCCGTTTTTAAGGAAACCACCATTCCGGTAGTGGAAACCTTTATCATATATCCTTTAGAATGTAATCATGCACCAAGGTGTAAATACATTCAAAGGAGGTCATGACTATGACCAAGTATCGAGAGAGTCTCAGACTTAGTAGTCTGGGACTCAGTCAGCAGAGCATTGGCGACAGCTGCAATGTCTCCAAGAAGACGGTCAATCGCGTTTTAAGGCGAGCTAAGGAATGAGATATTTCCTGGCCGCTTGATGAAAGCGATACCGATGCTGTACTTGCAGAAAAGTTTTTCCCTTCTGCAAAACAAATCACATCCAATAAGAGGATGCCTGATTACGCTTACATTTGTAAGGAGTTGCTCCGCAATGGAGTCAGTAAAAAGCTCCTGTGGACTGAATACATGGAGGACTGTCGTGCCAACGGCGACGAGCCGCTCATGTATTCTCAATTCTGCTATCACATCCAGCAGGATGAGCAGAAACGACGTGCTACCATGCACATCAATCGCAAACCCGGTGAGTGAATATTCCTGTGCGGCAGAGCCGCCCGTCTGGTGTGGCGTGAGCCACCTGTCCAGACGGAATGAGCCACTTTAATGAGATTATTACTCTCGTAGTGATTTATCTAGGCCGTACACCTCTCGCATGGATCTGTCATGCTCAGCATCAATGCTTGTGATGTTGTATATGCTAATCTAAATTTAGGTCATATGGCTCATTGAAAATTAGGTCACTCCAAGACCTTTGTGTTATCCTTTATCTAACACAGATAAAGGAGGTTGGAAAGGAGTGATCAATCTGGTTGTCAAACAACGAATCATCCTTGCACACATTGATGGTATGAGCAATCGAGCCATCGCAAATATGCTTCATATCAGCAAGGACACAGTGAACAAATATGTTAATGAATACAATGAAAAGCGCGAAGAGTTACTTCGCATGCATCCGGATATGGATAAATCTGAAATCATACAGGCTTTCATCGAAAAGCCAACCTATGATTCCAGCAATCGTATTCCATCCAAAGCAACACCGGAGCTATTGGAAGCTGTTGAAAAATGTCTGCAGCTTAATCGGGAAAAACGGCAGAGGTTGTAGGCTGTTCAGCTTCAACCGTACTCAATGAACTACGTCGCGGAACTGGTGTCCGAAAGGGTAATCGTGGACGCTTTCCATCATACTCTGCGAAGTGTGGTCAAGCCAACTATGAAATCAACCGTTCTCGCTGCCATAAGGCGAGTAAGATTGACCCTCACAGCCCGTTTGTTTCCTGGGTTGTAAAGCAGGTAAAGGAACATGGCTGGTCCATAGATGCTTGCGTGGGCCGGGCGAAGAAATTGGGACTCTTTCCGAAAGATCAGACTTTCAGTACATCCACATTGTATGATGCTGTGTGGTCCGGAAAGATTCCTCTTACGCCATTTGACCTTCCAGAAGCTCTGTCCCGCAAAGCAAAGAAGCACGCTTCACGAAAGAACAAACGCATTGCGGGCAAAAGCTTTGATGTTCGCCCAGAAGAAGCCATGATGCGCATCGTATGCGGTCACTGGGAAATCGATACAGTTATCGGCAAGCGTGCCGGGAAAGAGTCTGTCGTTCTCACCCTCGTTGAGAAGGTTACGGATTTCTATTTGGCTATCAAGATTCCAGGGAAAGATTCCGCATTCGTAACGGTTGCAATGGAGGTTCTTCGAGAAGAATGTGGGTAAGCGCATAATGACAGGGTGTCATTGACGTATCACAATGTGACCATTTTACTGTATCTCTCTAATGGTCACATTTGCTACATGCATCTTGAACAGCTTTGCTCCATGGTGCTAAAAGTGATAATTCTTCATCTGTCATTTCAGCATTTGGTCTTTAAGCGCACAATGACACCCTGTCATTGTGTGCTTACGAAAATGCTATGCATAATTGCTTTAAGTTGTAAAATGTGATCACAACGGAAATGGTATAAATAAGAATACTACTCATACCTGGATGCAACTCAAATGCGGATGTTGAGGAATCAATACAGTAGATAAAAGATGTTATTCACGTATAGCTACAACTATTTTGAAGCTTTACTTTGAACTGATTCCGTTAAGGAACTGGACCAGATACGAAATGATGAATAATATAGAATGGATTCAAGTTCCGGATATGTAGTGCGTAAAATTGATTAACAACACAATATATGCTATAATAGAACAAACGTTCACGCCAAGGAGGTGAAATGGTGTCAAACTTAAATAGTTTATTTAATGGTTTTAATAATAATATTACACTGACCTCGAGTAAAAGGAATAGCTTAAGGTCTAGTCGTGATGCTCTTCGTTCAGACATTAAGAAGTGGTTTGCGGATAAAGGAAAACTACAGCCTAGCTTTCATAGCCAAGGTTCGTATGCAATGAAGACGTTAATTAACCCAATTAATGGTGCGGATTATGATATAGATGATGGTATATACATAAAGGGCTACGACAATTTAGATGAAGAAGGATGGCCAAGCACATCAACGGTACACTCATGGATAAAAAAGGCGGTTGATGAGAGAACCATTGCAGACTCAATTGATAAAAATACATGTGTTAGAGTTCAGTATGCGAAAGGCTATCATGTTGATCTTCCTGCATATATTGTTCGTGAGGAGGTTGCTTGTTTGGCACATAAAGCTAATGGCTGGATTGAAAGTGATCCGAAATCTTTCACAGACTGGTTCGTAGGAAATGTGAGAGATAATTGGTTTTATGGAGAACAGTTGCGAAGCGTGGTTAAATACATAAAAGCTTGGAAGGATTACACTAACAATCCACTTAAAGGTATTGAAATCACGATACTGACAGTCAACGCTTTTGCTAAGTATGAGGGTAGAGACGATAAAAGTTTAAGAGAAACAGTGAATACTATAATCAACACCATTGAATATAATTTTCACTGTTATAAACCAGTCGCGCCATATGAAGATTTATTCGGATCTTCATCGGAAACAAGGAAGAAGGAGATTATCAACGGATTAAAAGAATTATATAAGAATCTAGATGACGCCATGAAGGAAACTGATGAGAAGAAGGCATCAATGATAATTCGAGGTAAAATCTTTGGTGATAGATTTCCTTTGGGCAAAGAGTCTGTTAAGGAAAAATTTGCTGCATCAACTGCACCGGGGGTATTAAGAAGTGATGGAAGATCTGCTTAACATAGTAGCTGACATTCTTGAAGATAAGAATTATGAGATTCAAATTGTTAGTGACGACATTTGCATAAAGAAAAATGTAGAGGGCTATGAAGTAGAAGTAGTTTGTAGATTGGGCAAATATTTTCCGTATGAGTTTCCAACAATCTACGCTTCTGATGAAACTTGGAAGAATGTGCCTGCGATGCCACATAAAAATACAGATGGTAGCATCTGCACATTTGATAAAAATATTGCAGTTCCTAATTACAACAAACCGAAAGAGTTGATTGTAGAAACAATAGAAAAGGCTTTTAAAATAATATCTGACGGAATCAAAGGAATTAATAGAATTGACTATATGGATGAGTTTATCGAATATTGGAGAACGAAGACAGATGAGGTAGTGAGTCTATTTGTTGAAAACAGCTTAAGGTCCACCGAGATTTATTCGATAAATAAAGATGGTTTAACAGTTGCAAGCGATGATATTGATAGACTTTTTGAGATACATCAATCCACCATAGGTCAGAGTATTGATGATGTGACAAGGGGCTTGTTTATTGTAACAGATGGGAACATTGCAAATGCTATTCCCAAAACAGATGTCGATTTCTTGAGGTATTGTAAAGAGAATTCACGTGATTGGAATAAGCTCGAATTATTTATACAAAAAAATATTAATACTTCGTCTTTTTATGTTGTGATCTGTGAATGTGTTGATAATACTAGCAAGTTCTTTGGGTGGCGTTTTAATGGACCTGGCGTTCCAAATGGATTTAGAAAAGGGCATGTTGATTTATGGCTAGCGTTTAGTGGATCGAAATCACGTGGCAAAGCAGTTGTTGTAAATGATTGTAGCCAAAGAAGACTTTTTACTAGGGGTGGAGATGGGAGAGATACGAACGTGAAACGGGTTTGCATTGTTGGTTGTGGATCCATTGGCAGCTATGTTGCTGAGGCATTAATGAATAGTGGGGTGGAATCTTTTAACCTAGTAGACAATGACGTCTTAACATGTGAGAATGTCGCAAGACATTTTAATGGATTTGAGTACATTGGATGTTCAAAAGTCAATGCAGTTAAACAGAAAATGTGCATGCATAATCCTAATATTAAATGCGAAGCGAATTTAGTCAATGCGTTTGAGTTTTTTAATACAAGTGTTGATTCTATTAATCAATGTGATTTGACGGTTCTAGCAGTTGCATATTCTCCGCTTGAGCAATACGTAATTGAAAAAATCAATGCCGCAGAAGTGACTTCGCCAGTTTTAATTATATGGATAGAGCCATATGCGGTGGCAGGACATGCGATATTAATTAGTAATCCTATAGACGTATTCGATGAATTGTTTGATATTGATACTCTTGAGTATCAATATAGTGTTGTAGAAAATCCTGAAACTTTTAACAAACGTGAGGCTGGTTGTCAATCTTCATATATGCCATATGCGGCATTAGAGGAAAAGAACATGATATACAGTATTTTTGTACCGTGTATCAAACGATACATAAAAACAGGTAATAGCTATAGGTTTACTTGGTGCGGAGATTTGTGTGATGCAAGAGAGCGAGGCATTACTATTAACAAGAATTATGACGATGTGGCTAATTACTCGCTGGCTGTTGAAAGGCTGGATTAAAAGTGAGAGTTACATTTGAAAAAATGACAGTTGAGATTCCAGATGATGTGTTGCAAAAGTTGCTAAAGCATGAGCAAAATATAGGGCAACCGGAAGCTGGTGGGATTTTGCTTGGAAAGCATATATTGGAAAAACAGTATTATTTAATCACAGATATCACTGTGCCATCCAAATATGATTGTGCAGGACCAATTTCATTTCTGCGAAGCTATAGACATTCACAAATCATAATTGACAAGCAGTGGGAAGAAAGTCAAGGGACAATCAATTATTTAGGAGAGTGGCATACGCATCCTTGGGAAAATCCAACACTATCGAGTACAGATAAAATGCTATTAGCAAAGCTTATCAAAGAAAAGAGTAACGTATGGGGTTATTTAATTATGATTATTGTTGGCAGGAATAATACATTGTATCTAGGTGCTTGCGATGTTGAACATTGTGGGGAGATTACTTTTGAAAAAATATTGGAGGTATAAATGTATCAATATTCAATAAGCAAGGGCTCTAGAGCCTCCGTCATTTATGGGTTAGTTATTGTGAGTGCGGTTTGTTCGCTGATTCTTACAATACCAATAACTTGCTTTGCCGCAAGGATCCCTCAGATACCGCATTTGCTTCTGAGCAATGACTTAAAAGTTGCTTTTGGATACGTTGTTGCTATTGAGGCAATCCCTAACATAATTGGTATTCCTTTTATATACAAATGTCTGTCCACGTGGTTCGATAAGTTATTATGGAGAACCAGGTTTATTAGGGGCTTTGTAGGAATTCCAGACCTTAATGGAACGTGGGAAGGTGTGTTAAAATCATCATTTGAAGGCGGCAAAAAAATTTGTATGACTCTAGAAATAGAACAGACTTGGACTAAAATAAGATGTGATGCGAATTTTGAAAAATCCAGTTCGAAAAGTAATATGGCATCTGTTTTTTCCGATGATTATAAATCTGGAATATTAAGCTTTGCATTTGTTAATAATAGCAAGGACTTAAATACAGAAACACAAAAGTATGATGGTTTTAATATATTGGAATACAAAGGGGACATGTTAACAGGTCGATATTTCAATAATAGACCGAATCTAAATGCTCAAAATAAAGGTGGAAACCTAGGAGTGATAGAGCTAAAACGAGTAAAATAAAGTACTACATGGGGCTGTCGCATTAGAGGCAATTACAAAAGACCAGATGAGAAAGTTCCTAAAGTTTGAGCATGACGATGTGGTGTACTGTAAATATTATGAAGTGGTGTACATAGTATTTCATACGGGAATGAGAATATCAGAATTTTGTGGCTTGACGCTGAAGGACATTGATCTTGAAAATAGAACCATAAATATCGACCATCAGTTGCAGCGAACATCGGATATGCGATACATCATAGAAACTGCAAAGACGGATGCCGGAACAAGAGTATTGCCAATCACAGAGGATGTGGCACAGATGTTTCAGGCAATCATCGAGGATAGAAATGCACCGAAAGTGGAGAAAGCCATAGATGGATATAGTGGATTCCTGTTTTACGATGATAATGGAATGCCACTTGTGGCAATGCACTGGCAACATCGTTTCAATCATATGGTCGGCAGATACAATGACATCTACCGGGTGCAGTTGCCCAATATCACGCCTCATGTATGCCGACATACCTATTGCTCCAATATGGCAAAATCGGGAATGAATCCCAAAACATTACAGTACCTCATGGGGCATTCGGATATATCAGTCACAATGAATGTGTACACGTATATCGGATTCGATGACGCTGAGGAAGAATTGAAACGGATGGAAGAGTTTAGAAAAGCGCAGGCGGAGGTTGAACAGAAGAAAGAGAAACCAATGTCGCAGAAAATGTTTAAGGTAGTTTAATATGGAAGTGGAATGACGCTCCGGCTTAGGCTGGGGCGTTTTTTGTGGAAAAAGTTGGTGATTGAAGTTATAATTATAAGTTAGAAAGGATGTGACCTATTTATGGAAGTAAATATGATAATTCTTCCCAAGAATAATAGTGATATCAATTTGGGAATGAAAAAACAGATAAAACAGCTTTTTGAAAATTTGTTTAATAATGTAAATGATTCTTCTTTTGAGATGAATTTAGATAATAATGTGAAAATTGAATATAAGATATCTTCAAAAGAAAAAAATATGGTCTTTCTTAAATTGAGTTGTCATGCGACACCAGCTAGAGCCGCAAAATATCTTGATAGTGTAACTAATAGGCTTATTCAAGGTGAACATAGGAAAACCTGGAATATTGTAATTTCATATGATGAGGTATCTCAGTTATACTGCTGTAAGTTGATGCCATTATTTGGTATATTTGAAAGACGAATACGAGAGTTAGTATATATAACAATAATCAAAATATTTGGGGTTGAGTGGTATGATAACTCTTTTAGTAAAAGTTTACAGGATGCAATGGAGGGAAAGGGAAACAAAACGAAAATGGTTGAAAGTGCTTTGAATGAGTTGACTTATGAACAACTTAAAGAGTATTTGTTTACGCCATTTTGTGGAAGAAATATTTCAGAGGTATTGGAACAAGAATTATCTGAGTCAAGCGTAGAAGAATTGTCAAAAGAAGAAATCTTAGATATTGTAAATCAATGCAGAAGCGAATCTTTATGGAATCGCTTTTTTTTCGGAGTATAAACAGTTTAGGAATATCAAAGAAAAGATTGATGCGCTACAACCACATAGAAATACGGTAATGCATAATAAGAGAATGACGCAGAATGAATATGAAAAGGTAAGAAAATCACTGAAAAATATTAATAAATTATTAGTGGAAGCAATAAATGCTCTAAAGAAAGATATTTATACTGAAACAAAATTAGTAGATGTAGTATCTGCATTAGGAAATATGCTTGTTAAAGTGTTGGGTGAATCAATTCCAAGATGGATTGAAAAGATGAAACCAGCGTTATCAACCTTGGGAGAATTGGTTATTAAGTCAGCAGTTCCTAAAATTGATGTATCAAGTGTAATTCCTTCTTTGGAGATTGGAAATGCAATGAGTACTCAGATGGAACAGATTAGAAAACAATATCAGGTTGTGGGAAATATTGCAGAACAGGTGAATTTTGCAAAAAGACTAGAAAATGCAGGTAATCAAATGGCTATAGCGGCTGCAAAGCAAAGTGCAATATATAATAATTCTATGTTGTCCCAAATGGGTAATTTATCCCCAATAAGTAAAATAGATTATACTCCGGCAATGGATGTAGCAAGAGCGTTATCTGAACGAAATCAACGATTTGTAAATTCGCTTGGTATAAACGGAATGTTAGGAGAGACGGTAGATACAGATAAAGAAGACGATGACAAAGAAAAAGATAAAAATCCTTAGTAGTAACCATTTTCCTTTTACTACTAACAGGTAGTAACAACTTGCTTAATTCTGCTCTGATTTGCCACAATCTGTAATTTCAGAGCATTTTACAATAACCCCGGAATCCCTTACAAAACAGGGCGTTTCGGGGCAAAACAAAGAGAAACAAAACTATGATTAAAGTACTTTTCATCTGCCACGGCAACATTTGCCGAAGCACAATGGCGCAGAGCGTGATGCAGTATCTGGTGAATCGACAGGGAATTTCCACCGCGTTTCAGATTGATTCCGCGGCCACCAGCCGGGAAGAAATCGGCAATCCGGTACATCCTGGAACGGTTGAAAAACTTCAGAAGGAGAGCATTCCGGTCATTCCGCACCGGGCAGTACAGATGAAGGCGTCGGACTACGAGGAATACGATTATCTGATCGGCATGGATTCCGCCAACCTGCGAAACATGAGGCGCATTGTCGGCGACGATCCGGAGAAAAAAATGTTTCTTTTATTGGAGTTTGCCGGGGAGAAGGGCGATATCGCCGATCCGTGGTATACCGGGAATTTTGAAGATACGTATCGGGATGTGCGCCGGGGGTGCGAAGGACTCTTGGAACATCTCTTGAAGGAAGAGGAGGTTTGAAATGAGCTGCACGACCATTGAACTGAAGCGAAAAGCAGTCACCGGACTGGAAGAAATCGAAAAGAAGATACAGGAAGACCTTTCCGGTGATTTCGTGTCTTCCGAGCTGGCAGTTCGAAAGATTACGGAGGCTGAAGGGGTTCGGGTGTTGCTGATGGTTTTTGAGAAATACTATTGGCGGAACGGCAGCATGGCGGTAACTGTTGTTCAAATTATGGACTCTGGGGAAGAACAGCGGGCGGTGGTTGCCGGAACCGGCGGCGGTGAAGGAATCTTGAATATTAGTTTTGGCGCCAATCGGGACTATGCGGAACGAATTTCCAAGGCACTGATGCGGATGGGATTTGAGGTCACCGACGGAGAAGACAGTTCTGTGTACTAGGAGCAAGCGATGAAAGAGGATCCAACCGATGTAAGAGAAGAGTGCTCCGCGCACTCTTTTTCTTTAACCAAATTTCAATAATTAGTCTCATCTTACACAAATTAGTTGACCCTAACCGCTTGCCGTGCTATCCTGTAGTTAACCGAGCCTAACCGATGAGCATCCAACCCTCATCACCTCGGTGAACGTTATCATCTTAAAAGTTATTTTTACAAGGAGGAAAGCATAATTGAAGAAAAAAAGGGATCAATTGACCGCGTTCTTGTTGTCGGCGCTGCTGCTGATTACGGGAAGTGCGGTGGGGACGACGTCCGCGTGGGCGGATGAAAAATCTCCGCCGTCAAGCATTGCCCGATGCGAACAAGCCGGCATCAGCAAGGGATTTGCCATTACTTTTAACGCAGAGGACGAGAGCTGGTTCAACGCCATTTCGTCCGTAAAGGTTGCCGGCACGGAGTACAAGAAGGTGACCAGCTCCTGGGATTTCGATGACCGGGGAGAGAACTACCGGGTGCTGCCGACGGATAAGCAGGTTCTGATTGGGGAAGCATTTTCCGACACCACGGCAACCTGTGTTATTTCGGCCACCGGCTACAGCGACTTGAAGCTGACCTTGAACAAATCCAAGCACACCGCAGCGATTGCCGAAGACGAGACAGAGAAGACCTACAAAGTTACTGCGACGACAGCAGAGAACGGTACGGTGAGCGTGGACAAAACCACGGCGAAAGAAGGCGAAACGGTGACCATTACGACAAATCCGGCGAACGGATACGTGCTGAAGTCCCTTTCGGCAGCGGACAGCAACGGAAAGGCGATTACCGTCACCAATTCGACGTTCCAAATGCCGGCATCCGATGTGACGATAAGTGCATCCTTTGAAAAGAAGCCGGAGGAGGGTGAAAAGGAAATCGACCCGAAGGATATTTCTGTGAAAGTGGATTCTTTCAACGGCTTGTGGCAGTTATCTTTCGGGGATTCGAAGTATCCGGATGCCATCACGAAGGTTTCCGTCAACGGAACGGATTGGGAATCCTATAGCTTTACGCCGTCCACGGGTGGAAAATATCGCGTTCGAGACGGTGTATTGGAATTTGCGCAGAAGAGCTACAGCCAGACCGCGGCGTTAAAGAGCGGCGACGTGATTTCCATCACGGCGAAAGGGTACAAAAACTTGACCTTTAAGGTTTCTATCGATAACGGCAAGCTTACCGTTTCTCAGGGGACCAACCCGGGCGATGACATGCAGCTGCACGTTCGGCTGGTGGGCAGCTTTGAATCCGCTTTGGTGAACCAGAAGGGGTACGATGCCATCAGCGGCGCATCCACCAACGTTACCCAGAACAAGAACAGCAATGCCAGCGTTGAGGTGGCACTTGTAAAAACAGGTACGAATCCGGCGGACAGCGACTGGAAGCTCCTGAGCGAAAGTGACATCCGCGTACAGTCCAAAGGGTCTTCCGTCAATATCGTAAATCATGACGATCCTTCGAAGGGAAATGATTCCGGAATGGCCGGCGTCTATTCCGTTCACGACGGTTCCGTCACACTGGCCGGCACACCTGCAAAGGCCGGAACTTACGATATCAGCGTGACCATCACCGATGAGCTGGGTCGAAAAGCCACCGGCAACGCACTGACCTTCCGCATCTTCAGCGGAGAGGAGATGCTGGAAAATCAGCTGGTGCTTGCCAACTGCACCAAGACGTCCGACGGAAAATATATGTACGACATGGAGCCGTGGGCCATTAAGAACTTCACTTTGGATCCGAGCAATGAAACCGTTGTGGTTCCGGAAGATTTAAAGGCGTGGTACGGATCCCATACCAGCGGAACATACGGAAAACTGGGATATGCTATTCCGGAAGGCACCATGCAAACCCAGACGCTTGTTTTGCCGAAGGGCTGCAACCTGACGCTGGTGAACATGGATATCCTGAGCAGCGTGAAAATCCTTGTGCAGGATGGGGCGAAGCTGACCTTACGGGATTCCGTGGTGCAAGGTGCGGTAGAAGTGGAAAACGGCGGAACTTTCTCCATGAATTACAACGATTACGGCGGCGGAGAGTTCCTGAACGGTGCATCCATCAACGGAAAGCTGATTCTGAAGGATGGCTCCACGCTGGAAAACGCAAAGATCTATTCCAACACCAACAACATCGCCAACGGCTCGGAAGCTCGTCGCAACACGGATCCGGTGGTTGTGGTGAACGGAAATGTTACATTGAAAGGAAAGGTGTTCCTGCGAGGCGATGAAGCGCCGACCGGTACAGACCCGGCGACGGGAAAGAGTTATACCGGTCAGACCGGAATGCAGGTGAACGGAACGCTGAATCTGGATAAAGATGCCGTACTTGCGGTCTACGGCGGCGGAAAGGATGCCACCACTTCCAATGGCGGTTCGGCAATTATTCTGAACGGCGGCACGATCACCGGAGAAGGAAAGCTGATCGCCGTTGGCGGAGACGGCCATTTCGGCGAAGGCGGAAATGCGGTGAGCGGAAACGGTACGATTTCCGTGACCGATGCGTACCTGGAAGGTGGTGCTTCGGTTTCCAAATCCGGAACTCCGGGAAAAGCCTTGGGCGACGGGATCAAGCTGGCCGGTACTACGAATCGAAATCTGATTGACGGTTCCATCGGAAGCGGAATCGATTACGACAACGACACCTACTGGAGGGATATTCTCAGCGTGCCGAATCTGGATCTTTATCCGGTGGAAAAAAATGCACCGGGAGAGCAGCCGGGCGGTGATACAGAAAATCCGGGAAAGCCGGGAAATGGCACCGATAAACCGGAGAAACCATCCACGCCGGGAAAACCATCCGATGGCGATTCTGCCACACCAAAGCCGCAAGGCCCGGTAAACCCGGGAGACAACGGATCTTCCGGTACCGGCAACCACAAAAACAAGAACAGCAAGCAGTCCTCTGTGGAGACAGGGGATGAGTCCCACACCATTCTGTGGACGACCGTCATGCTGGCTGCACTGGCAGGAGTGGGTACCATTACTCTGCGTCGCAGACAGAAAAAGCAGAACTAGAATGAAAATCCAGGCATATTGAAGTTACTGTGCGAGAAATTCTCTAGTTCGAAGCTCGCAAAATAAAAAAGCAGCGACCATCGCACTGAGGTGATGGCGCTGCTTTTTTCATAAGCTATTGAATCAGCTTTAAGAAGAATTCGTGAATCCGAGTATCCTCCGTCATTTCCGGATGGAAGGACAGACCCAGCTGGTTGCCGTACCGTACGGCAACGATGTGGTCGTCCACGGTGGCCAGAACTTCTACATCGGAATCGTCCACGGATTCGATGTACGGCGCCCGAATGAATACCATCGGAAATTCGCCGATGCCCTTGACCGGCTGATCCGTGATGAAGCTGCCCAACTGTCTTCCGTATGCGTTTCGCCGAACCGTAACGGGAAGGGTGGCCAGATGGGTTACCGGATCGTTGTAAAGGGTCTGCGCCAGAAGAATCATTCCCGCGCAGGTGGCCAGTACCGGAAGTCCTTCCCGGATACGGGTCTGAATTTCCTCGAACATATCCAGCTTGTGGAGCAGCTTTCCCTGAACCGTACTTTCGCCCCCCGGAAGAACAATTCCCTGAATGCCTTCCAGGTCGGCTTTCTGTCGGATCTCCACGCACTCGGCGCCCAGAGATTCCAGCATTTTGCGGTGTTCGATGAAAGCACCCTGTACTGCAAGTACACCGATTTTCATCCTATTTACCTCTCTCTTCCATGATGATGGCAATTTCACTCGGGTTGATGCCCACCATCGCTTCACCCAGATCCTCGGAAAGCTCTGCAATCAGTTTCGCGTCGGTGTAGTTGGTCACCGCCTGAACGATAGCGGAAGCTCTTTTTGCCGGGTTGCCGGACTTGAAGATGCCGGAACCAACGAATACGCCTTCCGCACCCAGCTGCATCATCAGGGCTGCATCTGCCGGAGTCGCCACACCGCCGGCTGCAAAATTCACTACCGGAAGCTTGCCGTTGTCGTGTACGTATTTTACCAGCTCGTAAGGAACCTGAAGCTGCTTTGCTTCTTCAAAGAGCTCGTCTTCCCGCATGGAAACCACTTTGCGGATTTCCGCATTCATCTTTCTCATATGACGAACGGCCTGAACCACGTCGCCGGTTCCCGGTTCACCCTTGGTACGAATCATGGAAGCACCTTCATTAATTCTTCTCAGGGCCTCGCCCAGATCTCTTGCGCCGCATACGAACGGAACCTTGAAATCTCTCTTGTTGATGTGGTAAATATCATCGGCAGGAGACAGCACTTCCGACTCATCGATGTAGTCGATTTCGATGGCTTCCAGAAGCTGCGCCTCTACAAAATGACCGATTCTGCACTTCGCCATAACCGGAATGCTGACCGCTTCCTGAATGCCCTTGATCATCTTCGGATCGCTCATTCTGGATACACCGCCGGCTGCACGAATATCTGCCGGAATCCTCTCCAGCGCCATTACCGCACACGCACCCGCTTCCTCTGCAATCTTTGCCTGTTCCGGTGTTGTAACGTCCATGATGACTCCGCCCTTCAGCATCTGAGCCAAACCTTTGTTCAGTTCATACTGTTTATTATCCATTGTTGAATGTACCTCCTTGAATTTAACTGGTTATAATAGTACAATCAAACTGGTAATAAATAAATAATCAAAACATTTATATTTTTCATTCCAGATAGGGGAGGAGCGATGCTGACCTACGTCTTTGAGCATAACGGAAAACCGCTGTACGAACAGGTGTACGACAACATAAAGGCGGACATTGTGGCCGGAAGACTGCATCCCGGGGAGAAACTCCCGTCGAAACGTTCTTTTGCCGGTAACAACGGGATTAGTACCATAACGATACAGAATGCATATGACCAGTTGATCGGCGAGGGGTACATTTACTCCATCCCGAAGAAAGGTTATTACGTCTCCGACATCTTGGAGATGAACCGCATTCCCCGGGAAAGCCGGGTTTCCTATGATATCGAGATACCCAAAGACCGGGAGTCCTACGACGTGGACCTGTCCAGCAACGCGGTGAATCCCGACACATTTCCTTTTTCGATATGGGCTCGAATGTCCCGGGAGACCATCTCTTCCCAAAAAAAAGAATTGATGGAGGTTTCGCCTACCGGGGGAATCCGGGCATTGCGTTCGGCCATCGCGGACTATCTCCGTTCCTTCCGGGGGATGTTAGTGGATCCGGATCAGATTGTCATCGGTGCCGGAACGGAGTACCTGTACAGCCTGCTGATACAGCTGATTGGCAGTGACCGAGAGTACTGTATCGAGAACCCGGGATACAAGATTCTGGCGAACATCTATCGGCAGCACCACATTGACTGCAAGTACATTCCCATGGATGAGCATGGCATTCGAATATCGAAGCTGCACCAATCCGGAGCGGACATCGTCCATATCAGCCCGAACCATCATTTTCCCAGCGGTATCACCATGCCGGCCAGCCGGCGATACGAGGTGTTGGCCTGGGCCAATGAAAAACCGGGGAGATACATCATCGAGGACGACTACGACAGCGAATTCCGGCCCAACGGAAAACCGCTGCCCACGCTGTTCAGCATCGATGCCTGCGAACGGGTAATCTATATGAATACCTTTTCCAAATCTCTGACGCCCACCATTCGAATCAGCTACATGATTCTTCCGGTGCACCTGGCCAACCGGTTCTACAGCCAGCTGTCCTTCTACGCTTGCACGGTATCGACTTTTGAGCAGTACACGCTGGCGGCGTTTATCCGAAACGGGTACTTTGAGAAGCATATCAACCGGATGCGGTTGTACTACAGCCGGCAGCGGAAGCGGCTGATTGAATCCATCGAGAAAAGCCCGATTCGGGAGCACTGCCGGATTATTGAGAACCAGTCCGGACTTCATTTTCGGATTCGATTGGATACAGAGCTTTCCGACGAGGCGGTGAGTCGGGCACTGGCGGAGAAGGGGATTAAAATCCAGGCCATCTCGGAATACTATCTCACGGATGAAAAGCCGGACGCCCATGATTTTATCATCAACTATTCCGATGTGGACGTGAAGGCCATGCCGGCGGTGTGGGAGACGATGAACCTGATTTTGGGCGGCGAGAATAAATAGAAAAAAGATTGGAGGGATATTATGCCTAAATTTAAAGTGCATTCCGAGTTCGACCTCACCGGGGATCAGCCCCAGGCGGTGGATCATATTGTGGACAGCATTCTGGCCGGGAATCGACACCAGACCCTGATGGGGGTCACCGGTTCCGGAAAGACGTTCACCATGGCGAAGATCATCGAGAAGATTCAGAAGCCAACGCTGATTATTTCTCACAACAAAACCCTGGCGGCGCAGCTCCACGGGGAGATGAAGGAGTTTTTTCCGGAGAACGCGGTGGAATACTTCGTTTCCTATTACGATTACTATCAACCGGAGGCGTACGTGCCGTCCACGGATACTTATATCGAGAAGGATGCGGATATCAACGACGAAATCGATAAGCTGCGGCACTCCGCTACGGCGGCCTTGCTGGAGCGGCCGGATACCATCGTGGTGGCCAGCGTGTCCTGCATCTATGGCTTGGGAAGCCCGAATTCCTATCGGAATCAGCTGCTGTCCCTGCGGCCGGGTATGGAGATGGATCGGACGGACATGATTCGGAAGCTGGTGGATATGCAGTACAACCGGAACGATATGGATTTTCACCGTGGCACCTTCCGAGCCCGGGGAGATATTATCGATATCTATCCGGCCGGCGGCGAAGAGGCGGTCCGGGTGGAGATGTTCGGCGATGAAATTGATTCCATTAAAGAGATGAACCCGGTGACCGGGGAGATTACCGGCGTGCGGAACCATATTTCCATTTTCCCGGCGTCCCATTACGTCACCAACGGGGATGACATGAAGTTGGTGGCCAAATCCATCAAAGCGGAGCTGAAAGAGCGGCTGCAGTGGTTCCGGGATAACGGAAAACTGCTGGAGGCGCAGCGCTTGGAGCAACGCACCAACTACGATATCGAGATGATGATGGAAATCGGCACCTGCAAAGGAATCGAGAATTACTCCCGCCATCTGAATTTCCTGGAGCCGGGGGAGCGGCCGTACACCTTGCTGGACTACTTTCCGGAGGGGGATTTTCTCACCATTATCGATGAGTCTCACGCCATGCTGCCTCAGCTTCGGGCCATGTACAACGGCGACCGAGCCCGGAAACAGTCTCTGGTGGAGTACGGTTTCCGGCTGCCGTCTGCGCTGGACAACCGGCCGCTGAAGTTCGAGGAATTTGAGGAGATGGTGGACCAGACGGTGTACGTCAGTGCTACTCCGGCCCGGTTCGAGCTGGAACAGTCCGGCGGCGTAACGGCAGAGCAGGTGATTCGTCCGACGGGACTTCTGGATCCGGAAATCGACGTGCGGCCGACGGAAGGGCAGATTGACGATCTTCTGAGCGAAATCTACAAAACCACGGATGCCGGGGAGCGGGTGCTGATCACCACCTTGACCAAGCGGATGGCCGAGGATCTGTCCAAGTACCTGGAGAATCAAGGCATTCGGGTGCGGTACCTCCACTCCGACATCGATAACTTTGAGCGACTGGAAATCATCCGGGATCTGCGCCTGGGCAAATTCGATGTTCTGGTAGGCATCAACCTCCTCCGTGAAGGACTGGATCTCCCGGAGGTTTCATTGGTGGCCATCCTGGATGCGGACAAAGAGGGATTCCTCCGTACGGAAACCTCTTTGATGCAGACGGTGGGCCGTGCCGCCCGGAATTCCCACGGCCGGGTCATCATGTATGCAGATCGAATTTCCAAAGCCATGCGGTATACCATCGACGAATCCAAACGCCGCCGGGAGATTCAGAGTGCGTACAACGAGGAACACGGCATCGTGCCGAAGACCATCGTAAAACCAATTCGCGACATTGCTACAGCGACCGAGGCATACAATCCGGAAAACGAGTTCAAGAATCCGAAGGAGATGACGGCCAAGGAGCTGAAGGAAACCATCAAGAAGATGGAAAAAGAAATGAAACAGGCCGCAAAGGACCTGCAATTCGAGCGGGCAGCGGAGCTGCGAGACCTGCTGTTCGAGCTGCGAAGCAGCAAGCGGGTATAATGAAAAAAGCAGGGCTTCCATTGGGAAGAACTGCTTTTTTCATTGCGGAGTTCTCGGACTTGGTGCACGAAAGCCCGGAAACCCTTGAGCTTTCGTTGGCCTTGCACCAAGTCTGAGGCCGGATTCAGCGCCGTTTGCAAAAAGACTTGGTGCACGAAAGCCCGGAAACCATTGATTTTCCGTTGGCTTTGCACCAAGTCCGAGGCCCGATTCGGCGCCGTTTGCAAAAAGACTTGGTGCACGAAAACCCGGAACTCCTTGATTTTCCGTTGGCTTTGCACCAAGTCCGAGGCCCGATTCAGTTCTACTTTGCAAAAGCCCGGAGCAAAACCTTCAGAGCCTGCTTCAAATGTTCTTCCGTGACGGTGAGCGGCGGGAGCAGGCGAACCTTTTCCCCCGCAGGACCGGCGGTGATGCACAGGACACCGTTTTCCAGGCATTCATTGACAATGTCAGATGCTTTTTTGGAAGCCGGTGTGATGGCAATCATCAGGCCCAGACCTTCTACTGCCGCAACACCCGGAACATCCCGGAACGCCTCGAAGATCATGGTGGATTTTCTTTTTACCGAATCCAGAAAGCCCTCGTTCAGCCGTTCCACAATGCTCAGTGCGCCGGCACAGGCTACCGGGTTTCCGCCGAAGGTGGTGCCGTGAGTTCCCGGAACCAGGGCGTTTTTGGTCTTCTCGCTGAACATGCAGATACCGATGGGGAGCCCGCCGCCTACGCCTTTAGCAGTGGTGACAATGTCCGGCCGGAGTCCCAGCTGCTCATAAGAATAGAGGGTGCCGGTGCGGCCGTTGCCCGTCTGAACTTCGTCGCAGATGAGGAGGATGTCCTTCTCGCGGCACAGCTTCTTCAGCGCATCGGCAAATTCCTGGGTCATCACATTGACGCCGCCTTCTCCCTGAACGCATTCCACGATGATGGCGGCGGTGCGGTCCGCATCCGCCAGGGATTCCACGTTTTCCGGATTGTTGAACTCCGCATACTTGAAGCCCGGAACCAGCGGCTCGAAGCCTTCGTGGTAGTGCGGATTTTCGGTGGCGGAGAGGGCGCCGTAGCTCCGGCCGTGAAAACTGTTCTTCATGGAGATAATTTCATAGCAGTCCGGCCCTTTGTGCAGGTGCTGGTAACGGCGGGCGGCCTTCAGTGCACACTCATTGGCCTCGCCGCCGGAGTTGGTGAAGAACATGTTCGCCATGCCGGTGCGCCGGGCCAGAAGCTCGGCGAGTTTGGTGCAGGGCTCCGTGTAATAGAGGTTGGAGGTGTGCTGAACTTTGTGAAGCTGCTCCTCCACCGCATTGATCCAGTCCGGATCGCAGAACCCGAAGGAGTTGGTGCCGTACCCCGACTCCAAATCGATGTACTCCTTGCCGTTCTCGTCGTAGGCGATGTCGTTGCTGCCCCAGGTGATAGTTACCGGAAAACGATTGTAAGTGCCGGTGATGTATTGATGGTCTAACTCTTTAATATCTTTCATTTTCATAAAACCCTTTCTATATGATTCTTTCCCCAAAAACATCCTCGGCTATTTCCGATAGTTTCCGTTCAGTTTGATGTAGTCGTAGGTGATATCGCAGCCCCAGCAGGTAGCGGAAGCGTTTCCGTTGTCAATGGTGATGCGAATTTCGATTTCATCTTCTCCCAGAATTTCAGAGGCGTATTCTTCATCGATATCCACGCCCACGCCGTTTCGGCATACCGTGATTTCGCCGGCCTCCGATACGAAATCGATTCGCACGTGTTCCGGATTAAAAGGAATATTGGAATATCCCATGGCCACCATAATCCGCCCCCAGTTGGCGTCGTTAGCGAAAACGGCGGTTTTGGTGAGGGTGGATTGGATGACGGATTTGGCCAGAGCAACTCCTTCCTCCTCCGTGGAAGCACCGTGAACGGTGCAGGTCACCAAATGCTTGGCACCTTCGCCGTCCTTCGCAATCATGCGGGCGAAGCGGGTGCAGATGTCTAGAAGCGCTTCCCGGAAAAGATCCAGGTCCCGGCATTCCCGGTCGATAATCTCGTTATCCGCCAGTCCGTTGGCCAGAATAATCAAGGAATCGTTGGTGGACATCTCACCGTCGATGCTGACCCGGTTGAAGGTCACATCGCACACTTCTTTCAGCACCTGACGGAGCATGGTGGACGTGATGGCAAGATCGGTGGTGAGATAGGTGAGGGTGGTTCCCATGTTGGGATGCACCATTCCGGAACCCTTGGAGATGCCGCCCAGCGTGACGGTGCGGCCGCCGACTTGAAAACGACAGGCCAGTTCTTTCTTAAAGGTATCTGTGGTCAGAATGGCGCGGGCCACCTCGTTGGAAGCATCTTCTGTATGCTCCAGGTTATGGGCCACCACATCGATGCCTTCCCGAATTCGGTGGATATTCAATTCCTTTCCGATAATTCCGGTGGATCCCACCAGTACTTCATCGGCGGGAATGCCAAGTGCTTCGGCGGCTGCCTGCTGCATTTCAAGGGCGCGTTCCATACCGTGAGGCGCACAGGCGTTGGCAATTCCGGAGTTCACGCAGATGGCGCGGCAGTGTCCGCTGCGGCCGGTTTCCATATCCAGCTGCACCGGTGCGGCCTTGACGCGATTGGTGGTATACAGACCGGCACTGACGCAGTCTGCATTTCGGTCGCTGAGAATAATGGCCAGATCGTTTTTCTTTTTATTCGGACGAACGCCGCAGTGGGTCGCTCCGGCGGTAAAGCCGGTGGGGGCACAAATTCCTCCCGAAATGTATTTCAATTTCATTATCGGTCACCTCCCAGCACCAGGCCGGTAGTTTCCGGAGCGCCCATCATTAGATTCAGGTTCTGAATGGCGGAACCGGAAGCACCTTTTCCCAGGTTATCGAAACGAGACACCAACAGCAGGCGTTCCGAATTACCGTAAAGTGACAACTCCATATCATCCCGTCCACTCATGGTGTTGGCAGAAACGAAGCCGTTTTCATCTGTATCTTCCTTATAATACACCAGCGGACCGGTGTAGAATTCCCGGTACGCATTCCGGATGTCCTCCATGGTGCCGTGGATGTCAGACCCGAAGAGGGGGATGATGGTTTCCATTCCGCAGTAATAGTCAGATACAATCGGGCAAAAAATCGGGGCGCACTCTAAACCGTTCAGGGCAGTGATTTCCGGGAGGTGCTTGTGCTGTTGAGACAAGCCGTACATCCGCGGAGCATCCATCAGTGCATCTCGGCAGTCGCTTTCGTATTCGCCAATCATCTTTTTACCGCCGCCGGAATAGCCGGTGATGCTGAAACATTGAAGCTTTTGCGCCGGAGAGAGAATCCCGTTTCGAATCAGCGGATAGATTAAGGCATTGACGCCGCTGGCATGACAGCCCGGATTGGCCACCAGGGGTGCCGCTTCGATGGTTTCGGTACCGCTGATTTCCGGAAAACCGTAGACCCATCCTTCCGCCGTGCGGTGGGCGGTGGAGGCATCGATTACGCGGGTGTGACAGGCTTCAGCCATTGGCGCCGCTTCTTTGGCGGCGGCATCCGGCAGGCACATAAAAACAAAATCCGCTTCTTCATAGGCCCTTCGCCGTGCGGATTCGCTGTGGCGTTCTTCGTAGGGAATCGAAATCAGTTTTAAATCCGTGCGACTCTGAAGACGCTGATGAATGCGCAGCCCGGTAGTTCCGTAACTGCCGTCGATAAATACTTTTGTCATCTCTAGTATACCTTCCTTTATAAATCCTCATGCAGGGAACAGCATCCTCCCGGATTGTTGTTCCGCATTATAATAAAGTGCCCGAAAAAACGAGTAAATAAAAATACAGAAATATAAATAAATATGCAGCTATTATCGCTCTTTTGTGGGAATAAGTCAAGGGGAAAAGCGTCGAAATGCTTGAATTTAAAGGAATATAGAGTATGTTTTAAAGAACAATCAAATAAAAAAATACAATGTTAAGAAAGCTACAAGCATTCATGGATACAATACCTGCTATGCGGAAACTGCATGTGAACCAAAAAGGACTTGTATACCCGTTTAAAGTGACTATAATAAATATAAAGGATATGGTCACTATGAAATAGGTAGAAGATCACAGTGGGACATACATCTATAAAATTTTCTTCTACGATTGAAAGAGAGGATTGTCATGAATTGGGAATTAATCACATTCTTAGGATACTTCGTGATACTGATGGGCGTCGCGTTGATATTCTACTTTAACGGAGCAAACAAAGACCAGGAGGATTTCTTCCTGGGTGGCAGAGAGATGGGACCGTGGGTAACGGCACTCTCGGCGCAGGCTTCTGATATGTCTGCGTGGTTGTTGATGGGCCTGCCGGGCTCTATTCTGGCATTTGGTTTCGGTCAGATGTGGATTGGAATCGGTTTGGCACTGGGAACTGCAGCGAACTGGATATTTTGTGCGAAGAGATTGAGAACATTCTCCTTAGCAGCAGGTGATGCCATTACATTGCCGCAGTATTTGTCCAACCGTTTCGCTACTTCATCGAAAACACTGCAGGTTATCTGTGCGGTAATCTTCCTGGTATGCTACACCATCTATGTCGCATCGGCATATGTAGCGGGCACATCCGTATTCGAGATGCTGTTCCCGGGCGTCAGTGCAAAGGTGACGATGACGATTTTCGCATTGGTAATCGTGTTCTACACCTTCTTCGGTGGATTTAAAGCCGTATGCTGGACGGACTTCTTCCAGGGACTTCTGATGATGGCCGCACTGATGGCTGTTCCGATTGTAATTGTGGCAACGAAGCAGAATCTGGACACCAGCCTTCTGAACAACGTGTATGAATACAAGGATGCATCCGGAGAGATGGTCACCTGCGTATTCGGTACCGGATTATTTGATGCAAGCTGGAAGGACATTATTTCCGGACTGGGCTGGGGACTTGGCTACTTTGGTATGCCGCACGTACTGGTACGGTTCATGTCCATTGAGAAGCCTTCGATGATTAAGAAATCGTCCACCGTTGCAATTATTTGGGTTCTGATTTCTCTGGGATCTGCCGTACTGATTGCATACTTCGGCAGAATGCTTATTGCAGATGAGCTGCTCCCAATCGGAGCACAGAAGACGGTGTTCATGGTAATGGCACGGAAGTACTTCCCGGCAGCAATTTCCGGTCTGCTTCTGGCAGCGATTATCGCCGCATCCATTTCTACCGCAGACTCTCAGCTTCTGGTTGCATCCAGCTCCTTCACATCCGACTTGTATAAGCCGCTGATTCGGAAGGATGCGACAGAAAAAGAAACCCTGATGGTTGGAAGAATCGTCGTTGTTGTTATCGCAGTTATCGCATTTATTATCGCAAGCTCGAAGGGATCCGGAGCACAGGCAATTATGAACTTAGTTGAAAATGCCTGGGGCGCATTTGGATCGGCATTTGGACCGACCATCCTGCTGTCCCTGTTCTGGAGAAACTTTAACTACAAGGGCGCCATCGCCGGCGTTATTTCCGGATTCGTTGTGGATATCGGCTGGCTGTTGTTCCTGCACTCCACCGGTGTATACGAAATCGTACCGGGATTCATTGCAAGCGCAGTCATCGCCGTAATCGTTGCAAAGGCAACCGGCGAACCGGATGAGGATGTCAAGACTATTTTCGATAGTGCAATCGAAGGTATTAGATTAGACAAGTGATGTCCCAATCCTTGAGGGAAGGAGGCTTTCGCACAGCCAGTGCGGAAGCCTCGCTTCCTTTTTTGCATTCTCATGTACGGAGGAAAAAGCAGAAAAACGAAAAATTTGTTACTCTTTTTTTTCGCGAATAGTGTACAATCAAGTTGTAAAACACAAATTTCAAAGTAATTGAGTGGAGTCAATTTAAAAGAATTTTGGGAGGAACGTCATGGGAGTATTAAAAGTAATTAAGAACCGTTTCTCGGTTCGGAAATTCAAGGATCAACCGATTGAACCGGAGAAGCTGGAACACATTCTGGAAGCGGCAAAGGCAGCACCGACGGCAAAGAATCTTCAGCCGCAGCGTATTTTTGTTTGCAAGAGCAAAGCGGCATTGGCCGCTATCGATTCCGCAACCAAGTGCAGATACGGCGCACCGACCGTTCTGGTGGTATGCTACGATCAGAACGAAGTATGGCACAATCCGTTTGATCCGACCATCGATTCAGGAGAAATCGACGCATCCATCGTTGCGGATGAAATGATTCTGGCGGCGTGGGATGAGGGCATCGCATCCTGCTGGGTGGCACATTTTAATCCGAAGAAAATCAATAGCGGATTGAAGATTCAGGAGCATATCCGTCCGGTAGTACTGATTCCAATCGGTTATGCGGAAGATGGCGTGGAACCGGCTTTGAGACATACGGAATCCAAGGATCTGGACGAAATCGTTCACGAGCTGTAGAGAGGGTAAGGATGTAGAATTTCGTTTTCTGTTGTTTGAAAAAGGAGGATATTATGGTTTCGGAAATAAAGATGGATGAGTTGAGAGAGAAGGCCGTAGGAGCATTTACCGGAGGCTACATGTGTTCGGAGACGTTGGTGTACATTCTGAACAAGTACTATGACCTGGGCATTTCGGAAGAAGCCATCGCCATGAGCACCGGCTTTCCGTTCGGATTCGGGGATGGGGGAAATGTATGCGGTGCCGTTGCAGGGGCCACCATGTGTCTGGGAAAAGTATTCGGCCGGACCGTTCCGGGAGATCCGAAGTTTCAGAAATGTTGCAGCCTGGTTCGGGAATTGAACGATGATGTCATCGAAAAATACGAAACCACCATCTGTCCAACCTTGATTCAGGATTACAATTTCAAGGACCCGGAGCGGAAAAAGCACTGCATTGGCATCGTCCTCGCAGTAGTGGATTCCTTTGCCAAGATTATGGAACGGGAATGCGGCGTGAAAAGAGTGTAGCATACGAAGTCAACCAATAAATTTTATCAGGAAAAGGCATCGACAAACCCTGTCGGTGCCTTTGCTATTGCGGAGATTCCGCACTGTGGTATAATTAAAAGATGTTTTTATGAGTTTTAGAAAGGAGTGAACCGTGGCGACATTGAAAAAGAAATTACATAGATTCAAATCGAAAATCACCGCCGAAGTTCGCTCTTTATCTCGCCGGCAACGGCGCCTGTTGCTTCTGGATGTATTGTTGATCGGCCTGGTGGCAGCCTTCTACATTCTTTTCTTCGTTCCCCGGGACGGAGCGGCCATGTTTCAGATGGCGGCCCAGCGCTCCCGGCGAATTACATCTTGCGTGCAGGACATGTCCCTAAAGACCGAGCTGGAAATTTCATCCAAGGATATCGCGTTCTCACAAAAAAAGAAATCCGCCGCGGAGAAATGCCCCGTTCATATTCGCGTTAAAATGAAGCAAGGGGAAGGCGGGGCGAAAATAAGCCGAACCACCAAGGTGACCCTGAACGGAAAAACATCCTCCTTCAAGACGATGAGCTATTACGATGCGAAACAGAAAGTTTTGTATTCCCGGAAGAGTTCCGGGTGGAGCCGGAAGGAAAATCAAGCCAACCAAGTGTCGGATGTTCAATCCCTTCTGAAACTAAACGAAAGCGTTTTGCGGAACAGTGCTTTTGCAAAGACTGACCGGGGCTATGAAGTGCGAATACCGGCAGAGCAAGTGGGGACGAGCCCCATTGTTCCGCTGCTGAAAGATGATGAGAACACCGAAATTGCCGGAGGGGAGTTCTGTTTCGTGTTCGGCAAATTCTCCCATCGGTTGACGCAAATTGAGGGGGATAACGTAACGATTCGACGTAACGGCAAAAAAAATGAAACCTGCACCATCCGAATAAAGTTCACCGACTATAATAAGCCGAAACCTGCGGACTGGAAGGTTCCGGAAAAAATCCGCAAAAGCGCGGAAGCACCGGCGAAGGATGCAAAGAACGCGAAATCCTATCTGCTGTCCCAGACGGAACTGAAGAAAGAAGAGCGAGATTGCTACGTGGTGGGAGAAGATCTTCCCGCCGGAAAGTATATCACCGGAAAGCGGACCGGCGAAGGAATCATTACCTGCCTCCGCCATTCCGATGCCAAGGTGCGCTTTGAATATCACTGCGGATACGGCTACTATGCGGTAGATAATTACAAGAGAGGAAGGGAGGTGACTCTGGAGAATGGAGATCGGATTATGTTATCCGGAAAGAAACTGGCCATCCGGTTCCGGAAAAAATAGAAAAACGCATCGCCGGAAACTTCGGGGTGTCGTCATCGTTTTTTTGGGAATGATGTTCCTGCTCTTCGGCCGCAAGGCCTATGGCGCCGAAGTGATTCACCAGAGCGGGATGGCGCTTCAGCCTTACGATACCTCGATATACGACACGGTGAATAACGCCAACGAAACCATGACCGGCTACGGGCACGCCTATACCAACAGTCAAGAGTTGAATTCCGTTTCCGGGCCGTCCATGCAGTTCCGGTCTCTGCTGTACACGGAGATTCCGAACCCTCAGAGCATTGCCGTTTCACCGGACGGGAAGACCGCTTGGGTGATGTCTTCCTATAAGAGCGGGAGCGACAATTCCAGGACCGGGCGGATTTACCGCATTGATCTGTCTCGCTTCTGGAAAAAGAAGGCCGCCGGGTCCAAGGATACCGGGGCGATAAAAGCGGGGCCGGAGATTGTCACCGGTCACGGGCAGACGCTAGCTTATAATCCCAAAAGCCATGAGCTTTGGTACGTGCGGGAAACAAAGGTGCTCAACACCACACTGGTGCGGGTGAATTCCAAAACCATGGAGGTGGAGAAGGAAATTCATTTCCGCTTTGGCTCCACCATCGTTTTCCCACCGACCTTTACCTTTGATAAGGATGGGAATTGCTGGACCTATACCCGAAGCACCGGCAGCAACTGGGTGTCCGCGGGAACCATTCGGTTCTACAAGGGCCGGATTCAGGGAAATCGCGTGACATTCCGCATGATTAACCAGGGGCTTCGGTATCCGCCGGGAAACCTCTGCCAGACCTTTGGCTACAACCCGGTGAATGACCGCCTGTACGTGGTGGCAGACGGGGAAATGCTGACGGTACCGGCGGGCAAGCTGAGCCGGCATCAGGTGACGCCATCGGATGTGCAGTGCATCAAATTCGGCGGGTGTCGAGAATTCGAAGGGCTTGCTTTTACGGAAACCGGCTGCGCGTATTTTGCGACCAACAAGCCTTCGGAAATCATGCGAGACCGGGTCAGCTACAACAAGGCGCTGAAGCTGGAGGCCAAATATAAGCGGGCGAAGAAGAATTATGCCCGAGACCGAAAGGCAATGAAGAAAGAGAAAGAAGAGCAGGCTCAGAACATTACCATGGAAAAAATCGGAAAACAACTAGAGGATGGCCTCTAATGAGTGTTTATTTCTGAGATTTTGTGTTATAATGTCGGAAGCATGAAATGTTATTTTCACAAATTAACCGATAGGTTGAAGGGGAGGTATTAATATGGCACTTGTTACGACCACTGAAATGTTCCGGAAGGCGTATGACGGTGGATATGCAATTGGCGCGTTTAATGTAAATAATATGGAGATTGTTCAGGCAATCACGGAAGCCTGCAAGAAGGAGAATTCTCCGGTAATTCTTCAGGTATCCAGAGGCGCGAGAACTTACGCAAATCACACATACCTGATGAAGCTGGTGGAGGCGGCAGTGAAAGAGTGCCCGGACATTCCAATCGCACTTCACCTGGATCACGGTCCGGATTTCGAGACCTGCAAATCCTGCATCGACGGCGGATTCACCTCCGTAATGATTGATGCTTCTTCGAAGCCTTTTGAAGAGAACATCGCGATTACGAAAGAGATCGTGGACTACGCTCATAAATACGGCGTTGTGGTAGAAGCGGAACTGGGAACTTTGGCCGGAATTGAAGACGAAGTGAAAGTATCTGCAGAAGAATCATCCTATACCCGTCCGGAAGAGGTGGAGGAATTCGTCACCCGTACCGGATGTGATTCTTTGGCGATTGCCATCGGCACCAGCCACGGCGCATACAAGTTCAAGCCGGGTACGAACCCGCAGCTGCGTTTCGACGTGCTTCACGAATGTGAAAAGAAACTGCCGGGATTCCCAATCGTTCTTCATGGCGCATCCTCCGTACCGCAGGAATACGTACAGATGATTAACGAATACGGCGGAAACATGCCGGGCGCACTGGGTGTACCGGAAGAACAGCTGAGAGAGGCGGCGCGCTCCGCAGTGTGCAAGATTAATATCGATTCCGACATTCGTCTGGCGATGACCGGAACCGTTCGGAAATATCTGACCGAGAATCCGGCGGACTTCGATCCGAGAAAGTACCTGAAGGCGGGAAGAGATGCTATCGAGGCAATGGTACGTCATAAGATTGTTGACGTTCTGGGTTCTTCCGGCAAAGCGGAATAGAGAGTGAACCTCTTCAGACAGAAAAATATGAATTCAAAAAGCTGCAGGCATCCGATGCGCTGCAGCTTTTTCCTTGCTTATTTCTCCAGTTTCTGTCGGCACTTCGCAAAGAATTTCTCGTTATCGATGACGAAACGTTCGTGAATTCCTTCTCCGATTACTTCTTTTTCATCCTTTGCCTTTACGGTGAAGACGATGCGGCGGCGATCCACTTCCGTAACTTCAGCAGTGCAGGTGACTTCCATGCCCACCGGCGTGGCCGCCAAGTGGCGCACATCAATTCGAGTCCCCACGGTTCCCTGACCGTCCTCCAGAAGACTCTGCACCGCCTCTTGCGCGGTTCCTTCCATCAGCGCAATCATGGATGGGGTAGCCAGCACCTCCAGCGCGCCGCTTCCCATCGCCGCAGCGGTCATCTCCGGGGTGACCGTAATCTTTTTTTTGCAAGTAAGTCCCGTTTGAATCATAATTCACCTCTTGTTTCTGAAATGTTTAAGTTTAATTTATAGTTTGGCTCCTATAATTATGACACCGAACACGTGAGAACGCAATCTTGACATTCGCACACATGAGTGTTATCGTAAAATTTACGTGTATAATGCGAATTGTAGATTCATATTATAGAAAGGTTTATGTGTATATGCAAAAAGAAGTTTTATGGAATCGATATTCTCCGGAACAGGAGAAGAGAATGGCTTCGGTGTGCAGTCGGTATATGACCTGCTTGGATGAAGGAAAGACGGAACGGGAGAGTGCTCGCTTGACTGTTTCCATGGCGGAAGAACAGGGATACCGAAATCTCCGGGATTTGGTGCAGAAGGGAGAGCCTCTGACCGCCGGGGACAAGGTGTACTATATGTACAACGAGAAGCTGATTGTTCTGTATCATATCGGCAAGGAGCCCTTGGAAGCCGGAATGAACATTCTGGGGGCGCACATCGATTCACCGAGAATGGATGTAAAGCAGAATCCGCTGTATGAGAACGGTGGATTCGCTTATCTGGACACCCATTATTACGGCGGCATCAAGAAGTATCAGTGGGTGACGCTTCCGCTGGCAATTCACGGAGTTGTGGTTCGGAAGGACGGCAGCCGGGTGAATATTTCCGTAGGAGAGAAGGATACGGATCCCGTATTTACCGTTTCGGATTTGCTGATTCACCTGTCTCGGGAGCAGTTGACGAAAACCGCCTCGAAGGTTGTGGAGGGGGAATCTCTGGATATTCTGGTTGGAAGCATCCCGCAGGGTGAAACGGACAGCGAAGAGGAGAAGAAAGAGAAGAAGGACACCATCACCGCAAATATCTGCCGAATTCTGGAAGAAGAGTACGGTTTTGAAGAAGAAGATTTCATTTCTGCGGAACTGGAAGTGGTGCCGGCGGGCAAAACCAGAGAGCTGGGCTTTGATCGGAGCATGATTATCGGTTACGGTCAGGATGATCGAATCTGTGCGTTCACATCTCTGATGGCGTTCCTGGATGAAGATGAGACACCGAAACGCACATCCTGCTGTATCTTGGTAGATAAAGAAGAAATCGGCAGCGTCGGTGCCAGCGGCATGCATTCCCGAATCTTTGAGAATGCGACGGCAGAGATTCTTCATCTTCTGGGGCATACGGACAACATCTCTCTTCGCCGGACGCTTCAGAACTCCAAGATGCTTTCCTCCGATGTGAGCGCTGCGTACGACCCGCTGTATGCCTCCGTGTTTGAAACGAAGAATGCGGCGTACATGGGGAAGGGACCGGTATTCAACAAATTCACCGGATCCGGCGGAAAGGGAAATTCCAGCGATGCCAACCCGGAATACATTGCGGAAATTCGCCGGGTGCTGGGAGATGCGAACGTTCAATTTCAGACGGCGGAGATGGGCAAGGTGGATGCCGGCGGCGGCGGAACCATCGCCTATATCATGGCCAACTACGGCATGGAAGTCATCGACTGCGGGGTTGCCATCCTGTGCATGCACTCGCCGTGGGAGGTTTCCAGCAAAGCGGACGTCTATGAGACCTACCGCTGCTACAGAGCGTTCCTGACCCATATGGAATAATCGAAAACGCTCGCCTATCATTCACGAAATATCGGCCTAACCGGCGGTATTGATATAATTAGTTGTATTTTTTATGAAAATAGAAAGAGGACTGAATTCAATGGAAAAGAAATTGCTTAAGAAATCCAAATTTGCTGTTACGCTGTATGTAATCTCCGGACTGCTGACGCTGTACACCGTGTACATGCTGTACAGCACGATTACCTACCTGACCAACTACTTCTCCCAGTACGGCACATCCTTTATGTCCAACTTTGGAACCGCCATCGGTTATATCCTGACCCAGTGCCTGGTATATCTGGTCTATGCGATTCTGGTGTTTGCGGCAGCAAAGATTTACAACGAAGTGAGAAAGGCGAATCCGGACAACTACCTTTCCGAGGCAGAGTCTAAGGCGATCCTGAGAGCAAAGGAAGCGAAGAAGATTGCGAAGGCGGAGAAGAAGGCTGCAAAAGCAAGTGTAGAGGAAGCGAAGGCAACCGAAGAAAAAGCAGAAGCAGCGGAAGAGCTGAAGGAAGCGGAAGAGGCAGAAGAGAAAGAAGAGACCGCTTCGGAAGAGAAATTGGAAGAAGGGTGCGAAAAATAATTAATTGTTTTTCGAAATACAATTCAAGACAAAAAATTAAGAATGAAAAAGCGGTTGAAAACATTTGCCGCTTTTTTCTTTTGCTTTAAAGGGAAAAGCGACGGCTTAAAATTTTTATATCCAAAAATTTTAATAATTTAAGGAATTAACACTTGATTTTTAAAATTGGGGGGGGTATAATATGAATGAAGTTATTTGATAATGGGGGTGTAACTATGGGGGATTTACCACATATCAATGTCGATGCTACAGGGAAGCAGTTAAAGCGGATTCGAAAAGAGCACAACTTTTCGGTTCAGGACATTCAGCATCAGATTGGGTTGATTTCGGCTCAGGCGATATACAAATGGGAGCGGGGTCAGGCACTGCCTTCGCTGGACAATATCGTAATCCTGGCGAAATTGTACGAAGTCACTCTAGATGACTTGTTGGTAATCGAATAGTTAATTCAACGGTTGGGGAATCGGATTCTTTCGGGAATCCGATTTTCATTTTTTGATAAATACTGGTATAATGGTGTGTAAAAATATTGAGACAAGATAGGTTAGAAAAATGGAAAACAATTACGAAGAACATCGCACGCGTGCGGATCGAATTCAGAAGGACATTGACACCCTGGGCTCTTACAGCAGCGTGAAGACCATCGGATGTACCCGCTACACCTACACAAAGGAATTTGCTCAGGCGCGGGATTATATCAAGCGGGAAATGGAGCAGGCCGGTCTGGAAGTCCGGGAAGATGCCATTGGCACGGTAATCGGACGGTTGGAAGGAACGAATCCGGAGCTTCCGATTATCATGACGGGCAGCCATTTCGATACGGTAAAAACAGGCGGTCGGTATGACGGCGCGGCCGGTGTGGTTGCGGCGCTGGAAGTGGCAAGAACAATGCATGACGAGGGTTTCCGCCCGAAGAGAAGCATTGAATTCGTCGCTCTTCCGGAAGAAGAAGGCGGCCGGTTCGGTTCCGGATTGATGGCCAGCAGAGCCATGTGCGGACAATTATATCCGGATGAATTGGAACATCGGGATGAGAATGGCGTAACCCTGGCAGAAGCGATGAAGGAATACGGATTGGATCCGAATGCGATTGAAACGGCACAGAGAAAGCCGGAAGAGATCGGAGCGTTCCTGGAACTTCATATCGAACAGGGACCGATTCTGGAGAAAGAAGATGTAAAGGTGGGCATCGTGGAATCCATCGTCGGATTCCGATGCTTTGAGGTGCATGTACACGGACGTTCGGACCATGCCGGAAATACCCCGATGAACATGCGGGCGGACGCATTCCTGGCCGTGGCAAGAGCCGTAACGGCGGCAACGGCGAAGGCAGAAGAAATCGGTGAGAACACCGTGTTCACCTGCGGCGAAGTTTACGTAGCGCCGGGTGCGTTTAACATCGTGGCGGAAGATGCTTGGATTAAAGTGGACTGCCGAAGCCGGAAGATTTCCAATGTGGACCGGGTGCTGAAGGTGTTCTGGGAATCCATGGATAAGAGCGTACGGGACTCTGAGGGCCTGTCCTATACGAAGGAACAGAAGGTCCATGCCAACCAGGTGGAGATGGACGAAGAAATTCGGGAAATGATTGAAGAGAATGCTCACAAAGCCGGCATCCGGACTTGGCACCTCCTTTCGGGTGCGGGACACGATGCCATGGTAATGGCTTCCATCGCACGAACTGCTATGATTTTCGTACCGAGCAAGGATGGCAGAAGCCATGTGCCGGAAGAATGGACGGATTGCGAAGACCTTCAGAAAGGTACGGAAACCCTGTACCGCACAATGCGCGAGATGGCGGAAAAGGAATAGAACATGCCTTTCGTAAAAGTAAACGGCAATCACACCCTCGAGTGCGCTTCCGGTTTGAACCTTATGACACTGCTGGTGCGCAGCGGGTACGAGCTGAACAACGCCTGTGGCGGGAGAGGGGTGTGCGGTAAGTGCAAGGTTCGGATTCCGAACACTTCGGAGTTCGAATTCTCGAAAACGGAGAAGATGTTTCTGACACCGGAAGAGCAGCGGCAGGGAATCCGCTTGGCCTGCATGGTGCGAGTCCGGCAAAATCTGGAAGTGGAAACCCTCTCCCGAGAAAAGGAATATGCCGTTCTGGCAGAGGGGCATCTTCCGGAATGGGCAACGGAACGATTGAAAGACCCCGCGAAATCCGGCGAATACGGCATTGCGGCGGACGTCGGCACCACCACGGTGGTGTGCCGTCTGATTCATCTGGAAACGGGGAAAACGGCAGACACGGCGGCATCCGTAAACGATCAGAAGAAGTTCGGTTTGGACGTACTGAGCCGAATCAGCTATGAGCAGGATCATCCGGAATTCGGACGAAAAGAACTGCAGGAAGCTATCGTGGGAAATCTGAATCGTCTGATTGAGGAAATGTGCCGGCGGCAGGAACTTTCCCCGGAAAGCATTCGGCGAATTGCAATCAGCGGGAACTGCACCATGGTGCACATGCTTCTGGGTGCGGATGCAGTTCCCCTTGGCAAAGCCCCGTTTCTTCCGGTATTAAAGGGAGCGCAAAGATGCTTTGCCGGAGAGATCGGTTTGAAGCCGGAAGGAGCGGAACTGTATTGCATTCCGGCAGTATCCGCCTATATTGGCGGGGATATCGTCGCCGGTGCGTACATATGCGGGCTGAAGAACCTTTCCGGCAACGTGCTTTTTGTGGATATCGGAACCAACGGCGAAATTGTTTTGGCGCGAGACGGCGAAATGAACTCCTGCTCCTGTGCTGCCGGGCCTGCCCTGGAGGGAATGAATATCCAACAGGGGATGAGAGGCGAGACCGGAGCCATTGAAGATGTGGAAATACGGCCGGATGGGATTCACTTGAAGGTCATTGGAGGCGGTCCGGCGGAGGGAATCTGCGGAAGCGGCATCCTTGCCGGGATTAAAGAACTCTTGCGGTGTGGTGTTCTCCGAAAAAGCGGTGCCTTTGTGCATCCGGACCGGCTGCCGGAGGGGGACGAACGAAAAAAATATCTGCAAGTGAATCCGGAGGACGGTACGCGCAGCGTGCGCCTTCAGGAGAACCCGGTCCCCGTGAATATTACCCAGAAGGATATTCGCCAGGTGCAGCTGGCAAAGGGGGCGATTCGCTCCGGCATCGAAATCCTTCTGGAGAACAACGGACTGGATCCTTCCATGCTGGATGAGGTGATGATTGCGGGACAGTTCGGATCCCATCTTCCTCCGGAAGACCTTACCGGAGTGGGCATCCTTCCGGAGGAAGTGCGGGAACGAATTCACTATGTGGGAAATACCGCCCTTACCGGTGCCGTGGCGGCCCTTCTTTCCGAAGGTGTTCGCAGAGAGATGGAAGCATTAGCCAAAGAAATCGGGTATACGGAATTGGGTGAAACTCCGGAATATGAGTATCGACTGGCGGAATGGCTGGAGTTTCCAAAATGCAGACTTTACTAAATTTGTATAGTTGCTTGCATAATGATATTTTTGTGGTATCATCATTACATGAGAAATAGCGAAGAAACAAAACAGAATCAGATGATTTCAATCGCCGAGGACGTGCTCCGGGCAGCGAAGGATCGAATCGTTGCCAACATGCGCTTTATGGACTCGGCGATTTTTGCGTTGCGGGAAAAGTGCGACGCAAATCGGGAGGACGTGTTCGATACGGACGGTGCGACATTGTACTATTCCCCGGATTACGTGATTTCCATGGGACGAGATGGAATATCGGAGATGATGCACGCCTATATGCACCTTTTGCTCCACTGCATGTTCCGTCACTATAAGAATCCGCCGGAGAATCGGCAGCTGTGGGATATCGCGGCGGACATGGCGGCGGAGGCGTTGATTCAATCTTTTGAGATGGATTCCTTCCGGCACTGTCGGGAAGAAGAACAGCGGGAGGCGCTGACTCAGGTTCGGCGGGAGACAGAAGGCCTGTCCGCAGAGCGAATTTATCGGTGGCTGGCGTCCGGAAATCGGAAGTCGGAAGAAGTGCATCAGCTGGGAGATTTGTTCCGGGTAGACGACCACGGCCTTTGGTATCCGGCAAATTCTAATTTTCTGAAGCCGGAGGACGTGCAGGATTCGGAAGAATCGAAAGATGAGAATCCCGCCGAATTGCTGCGGGAGACCGATGTGCCGGATTGGGATCGTATCGCCCAGATGGTGAAAATCTCTTTGGAGACGGAAAACCGGGGTGCGGAGCGGGGAGAACTCCTCACCGCCCTCAACGCGCGAACGGAAAAGCACATGGATTACAGCACCTTTCTCCGGAAGTTCACCCTGTTTCGGGAGAACCTGAAGGTGGATGACAGCGCGTTCGATTATATCTTCTACACTTACGGGCTGGAGCTGTACGGCGATATGCCGCTGGTGGAACCGTTGGAGTACGCCGATGAACGAACCATATCGGATTTTGTCATCGTCATCGATACATCGGCGTCTACCCAAGGGAAATTGGTGGAGCGTTTCGTGCAGCGCACCTTCGACCTGCTGCAGGAAAGCCGGGAAATTAAGAACCGGTTTAACATTCATCTGATTCAATGTGATGCGGCGGTGCAGGAAGACCGCATCCTTCGCACCCGAGAGGATGTGCACCGGTATCTGGAGAATATGGAACTGAAAGGTTTGGGAGGAACGGATTATCGGCCGGCCTTCCATTATATAAACAACCTGGTGGAACGAGGGGAGTTTCGGCACCTTCAGGGCGTGCTGTACTTTACCGACGGAAAAGGCATCTTTCCCCGCCGGAAACCGCCCTACGACACGGCATTTATTTTTGAAGACGATGCGGCGGCGTCGGAGGCGAAGGTTCCTTCCTGGGGAATGAAAGTGGTATTTGGAGGCAAAGATGAATATTGAAGAAGCAAAGAAACAGGTAAAATACGCGGTAATTTCCTATCTGTCAAAGGACGAGTTCGGGGAATACCGGATTCCGGTGGAGCGGCAGCGGCCGATTTTTCTCATGGGCCCTCCGGGAATCGGAAAGACGGATATCATGAATCAGGTAGCGGAGGAGATGAACATCGCGGTGGTGTCCTATTCCATGAGCCATCACACCCGGCAAAGTGCTTTGGGTCTGCCGTTCATTGCGGACAAGGAATACGGCGGCCGGAAGTATCGAACCACGGAATACACCATGAGTGAAATCATCGCCAGCCTGTACGACGTGATGGAAGAAACGGGAAAGGCGGAGGGCATCCTCTTCCTGGATGAAATCAACTGCGTATCGGAGACACTGGCACCGTCCATGCTGCAGTTTCTGCAGTACAAGGTATTCGGCCGCCACTCCATTCCCGACGGCTGGGTCATTGTCACCGCCGGAAATCCGCCGGAATACAACAACTCTGTGCGGGAGTTCGACCTGGCGACGCTGGACCGCTTGAAGCGAATCGATGTGGAGCCGGATTTTGGCGCCTGGTGGAAGTACGCACAGAACCAGGAGGTGCACACTGCGGTGCTCACCTATTTGGAAATAAAAAAGGACGATTTCTATTCCGTGGAGACGACAGTGGACGGGAAGGAGTTCGTCACTGCCCGGAGTTGGGTGGATCTGTCCGACATGATGAAGCTTTACGAGGAGCACGACATTCCGGTGAACCTAGAGCTAATTCGTCAGTACGTTCAGAACGAACGAATCGCCCGGGATTTCTCCGCCTACTATGACCTGTTCTATCGCTACCGGAATGATTACCGCATCGATGATATTCTGAAAGGCGCGGTGGAGGACGGCGTTCGGACGAGGGCGCAGGAATCATCCTTCGACGAGCGGATTACAGTGATTCGCCTTCTGATGGACTCGCTCTCGGGGGACTTCCGAAGGGTCAACGAATGCGGAGAAGCGCTGAATCGCTTTCTCCTGTCCATAAAAGAAAACAACCGCCGGCTGGCTGCCGCGTCCGTTCCGGAGGCGGTGGAGATTCTGCGGGAGACGGAAGAGGCTATCGGTGCAAATCTTCGCCGGGAGAGAAAATCCAAATCCGTTTCCGCCAAGGAGCTTCGGCTGGAGAAACTCCATTTGAAATACCTGGAGGATCTGTCTCTCACCTTGCAGAGGGATTCCATGGATGGAACGACATTGGATCCGGTGTCTCTGATTCGAGAATTTATCGCGCCGAATCAGGCAGAACGAAAGAAGTTGGCGGGAGAAGCCGGAAACCGATTGGAAGCCGCATTTGATTTTATCCGGGACGCCTATGGGGAGAACGAAATGATTATTTTTGTCACCTCCTTGACGGAAAACCGGGAAAGCGCCGGATATATCGGAACGTACGGGTCGGAGAGCTACTATAAATACAATAAGGAGCTGCTGCTGAACGACCGGGAGGACGAGCTGGTTCGAAAGATTCGGGAACTGGAGGTTTAATATGCCCACATTAATGCTTCGGGAAACGTTGATTAGTTACGATAATCGGTATGAGCATTACAGCGTGCCGGCCCATATTCGGAATATATCCGCCAACTGTTTCAATGAGCGGTGGGAGCTTCAGTGGCTGACGCTGCCGGAGCACCTGGAGGAGCTGGGAGACAATGCTTTTCGGATGTGCATCAATTTGAAGCGCATCGATATGCCGGTACGCGTTGAGAAGGTGGGGCGTGCGCTGTTCAGCTATTGCAGAAATTTAAAGTCCGTTTCACTGCCGGAGGGAGTGGAAGAGATTGATTACGAGATGTTTCGGGAGTGCGGAGCGCTGCAGGAGATTGTTCTGCCGGATTCGGTGGAACGGATTCACGGGAGCGCTTTCAGCAGTTGCGGAAGCCTGAAATATCTGTCCTGCGGTGCCGAGGTTTTTGCGCTGCTGCCGGAAAAAGTACAGCTCGCTGCGGCGTTGACTTATTTGGAACGGAAGGGGAAGGTGGATTCCCGGCTTCCGGAAATCATTGAACGGTACGTTCAGGAGAAGAAGGAACTGCTCCTGGAGATGGGAATTCGGCGAAACGATGTGCGGGGGATGCAGTATTTGCTGGAGAACTCGGATCCGGACGGCGAGCTGCTGAGAAATTGCCAGGAAATCGCACAGCGGAATCACCGAACGGAAATCGGAGCGTTGATTCTGGAGACGATGGAAAAGAACCGGGAATCCGCGAGCGAGGGCGCTTTGGACTGGGACCCTTTCGGTGACTTGTAGAGTCGGAAAAATAAGGGGGATGAAAGCTTTTTTTAGCAGAAATAATTATAGACAAACCCCTTCGGTTATGGTATTATATTTGAGCTGATTATTTTTCATACCTCTGCTTCGGCGGTACGCTGCTCCGGCGGCTGCGATGCTGAGGTGAATTGTAAGAAAAGGAGAAACGAAATGATTACAAAGGAAATCAAGAACAACATCATCGAAGAGTACAAGACACACGAAGGAGATACCGGTTCCCCGGAGGTACAGGTTGCAATTCTGACTTACAGAATCAACGATCTGAACGAGCACCTGAAGGAACACCACAAGGATTTCCATTCCAGAAGAGGTCTGCTGAAGATGGTAGGTCAGAGAAGAAATCTGCTGAAGTATCTGAAGGATACCGATATCGAAAGATACAGAAGCCTGATTGCTCGTCTTGGCCTCAGAAAATAGTTGCTGGATAAAGCGGGAATCTTCCCGCTTTATTTTGTATTATAAGAAAAATCCCAAAGTTATAGTAAGTGATTAACAGGAAGGAGTTGTTAATTTAATGGGAAGATTTACAGATTATCGCACCTTTAAGACGGCACTGGGCGGAAGACTGCTGCAGTTCGAGATCGGAAAGGTATGCGAGCAGGCAAATGGACAGGTAACGGTTCGTTACGGTGAGACCGTAGTGAACTGTACAGCAACTGCATCGAAGGAACCGAGACAGGACATCGATTTCTTCCCGCTGAGCTGTGATTACGAAGAGAAGATGTATAGTGTCGGAAAGATTCCGGGAGGATATATCAAGAGAGAGGGTAAGCCGGGCGAGAAGGCAATTCTCACATCTCGTCTGATTGACCGTCCGCTGAGACCGCTGTTCCCGAAGGGCTTCCGGAACGACGTAGTGGTTGTGGCAAGTGCGTGGAGTGTGGATCACGATTGCTCTCCGGAAATTGCTGCAATGCTGGGCTCTTCCGTCGCACTGGCAACATCGGATATTCCGTGGGATGGTCCGACCGCCGCTGTTGTAGTGGGCAGAGTAGACGGCGAACTGATCATTAACCCGACCTACGAGCAGAGAATGGCTTCCGATATCAATCTGACCGTTTCCGGTACAAAGGAAGCGATTATGATGGTAGAGGCCGGCGCAAACGAAGTTCCGGAAATGGAAATGCTGGACGCCATCATGTTCGGCCACGAGGAAATCAAGAAGCTGTGCGAATTCATCGAGGAAATCGTTGCCGAAGTGGGCAAGGAAAAGATGGAATACAAGGTATTCAAGGCTACGGAAGAAATCGATGCAGCCGTTCGTGAATTTGCCACCGAAAAGATGATCGCCGCTATCAAGACTGTTGAGAAGCAGGAACGCATGGCCAACATGGACGCGGTTGAGAAGGAAACCAAAGAACATTTCGCAGAGATTTTCCCGGAAGGAGAAAAGGATGTTGCGGAAGTTCTGTACAACATTAAGAAAGAGAACGTTCGTACGATGATTCTGGATGACGGAATTCGTCCGGACAACAGAAAGCTGACGGAGATTCGTCCGCTCTGGTCTGAGACCGGTCTGCTGCCGAGAGCACACGGATCCGGACTCTTCAAGAGAGGTCAGACTCAGGTTCTGTCCGTTGCAACTCTGGCTCCGGAGAACGAAGCACAGAATCTGGACAGCATCGATATCGACCGCACCACCAAGAGATACATGCACCAGTACAACTTCCCGGGATACTGCACCGGTGAAGCGAAGACCAGCAGAGGTCCGGGCAGAAGAGAAATCGGACACGGTGCACTGGCAGAGAGAGCGCTTCTTCCGGTTATTCCGAGCGAAGAAGAATTCCCTTATGCAATCCGTGTGGTTTCCGAAGTTCTGTCTTCCAACGGTTCTTCCTCCATGGCATCGACCTGCGGTTCCTGCCTGGCACTGATGGATGCAGGTGTTCCGATTAAGAAGCCGGTATCCGGAATTGCAATGGGTCTGATCGAGGGCATCAACGAAGACGGCACCAGCCGTTACGCAATCCTCAGCGATATCCAGGGCATGGAAGACTTCCTGGGCGACATGGACTTCAAGGTAACCGGTACTCCGGATGGTGTTACTGCACTCCAGATGGATATCAAGGTACACGGTCTGTCCAGAGAGATTCTGGAGCAGGCACTGAACCAGGCAAAGGAAGGTCGTGCGCACATTCTAGAGAACATGCTGGAAGAGCTGCCTGAACCGAGAAAAGAACTGTCTCCATATGCACCGAGAGTTATCTTCATGCGTGTGGATCCGGATAAGGTTCGTCTGGTTATCGGACCGGGCGGAAAGACCGTTAACCGGATTGTGGAGGAAACCGGCGTTAAGATCGACATCTCCGACGACGATGTGGGCAAGATCTGCATCTACAGTGAGGACATGGCCGGTGCGGAAGCCGCAAAGAGAGAAATCGAGCTTATTACGAAGGACGTTGAAGTGGGCGAAGTGTACACCGGTACCGTTAAGCGTATCATGAACTTCGGCGCATTTATCGAAATTCTGCCGGGCAAGGAAGGTCTGCTGCACATCTCCAAGATGGCAAACCATCGTGTGGAGAAGGTGGAAGATGTAATGAACATCGGCGATAAGGTTGAGGTTAAGGTTACCGAGATTGATAACCAGAACAGAATCAACCTGGTTCGCAAGGATCTGAACCGCCGCTAATTCCACAATGAAGTTGAAATAGTTCAGCGGAAAATGATATAATTTGAATAAGTATAAGCTGCGAAACCACGCAGAGAAAGGAGAGTCCTGTGTCGACAAGTACAAAGACATTCCGCTATTTGATAGTTGCTGTGGCATTCGCAGCTTTTCTGTATATTGCGGGATTTGTAAATGCTGATACGGTATACGGATATACCACACCGGAATACGATGTGGATATTCATGCCAATATCAATCAGACCTTCGATTACCGGGAACGCATTACGGTGGACTTCGGGGAGGTAGCGCACCACGGTATCTATCGATACATTCCGTTAGGCAGTAAGTATCGGATTAAAGATATCAAGGTCAACAACTACGAATACGACACCTATGCGGAGTCCGGAAATCAGGTCATCAAAGTGGGATCGGCCGACACGACGCTGAAGGGAAAACAGACGTACATCATCCGCTACACGATTCAAGGAATTCAGGATAACGATTCCAAAGCGGATTATATGAATCTGGATGGAATTCCGGGAGGATGGGAAACGCCGATTGATAAGGCGAAGGTCACCATTCACCTGCCAAAGGATTTTGAATTCAAGGATCTTCAGTATTATAGCGGTACATACGGTTCCACCGTCAATAAATACGGAACCTGGAAGAAGGACGGACCGACGATTGTCTATGAAGCGGAGAATTTACCGAAATCGGCAGGCGCTTCCGTCTACGGAGTGCTTCCGGAAGGCAGCTGGACCGGATCGCTGAGCTACGGCTGGGTCAAGAACCTGCTGCTGATTCTCGTTCTGGCAGGGACCCTGATTATGGTGCTGCTGCGCATTACCTGGGGTCGAAATCCGGAGATTACGGAGACCGTGGAGTTCTATCCGCCGGAGGGCTTAACCCCAATCGATGTAGGGTATATTATCGACGGAACCGTGGATGACAGCGATATGACGGCCACATTCTTCTATCTGGCTGACAAAGGATATATCGACATCGACGAATACAAGAAGAACAAATTCAAGTTCACCCGTCTGGGAGATTTGCCGGAGTCGGAGAAGCCTTCCATTCAGCGCTTTTTCCGGGGAATTTTCGGAAGTTCCGCCTTTAAGGATTATGAGACCCTGAAGGAAAAGGAGCCAAAGAAATTAACCGTTCGAACCAAGGACATCGGGGACCGGATGCACCACGCTTTTGAGGATATTCCGTCTCTGGTGGATGACGAATATTCCGGCGGACATAAGCTGTTTACCACCAAGTCTCGGAAAGCGGATCGAATCGGAAAGATGATTTTCTTCCTGGTGCCGGCACTGGCAACGGCATTGCTGATGTTCCTGAACACCACGCTGTCCCTCCTGTATTCTGCGGCGGCCGGACTGGTGGTGGGATTGTTCTTCCTGGCGCTGACAAGAAAGCTGGTCAGTATCTACTATTATCGGAAGAGCCGAAAGGGTTCCAGCGTGGCACTGAAGTTCGCGCTTTGGGTTACGATATACGCTTTTGCCGTCCTGGGTTACGTGCAGTTCTTCTGTCTGGATTCGGAGTGGGGATATAATGACGGCCGGATTACCACCATTCTGTTGGCATTCTTCGTTATCGGACCGCTGGTTCTTCTGGGCATGAAATCCAGAAGCGATTGGAGTGCGGCACTCTACGGCCGGGTGCTGGGTTTCCGGAACTTTATCCGGGATGCGGAACTGGATCGAATTGAGGAATTGGTGGAAGGAAATCCATCCTATTTCTACAACGTTCTGCCTTACGCATATGTGTTCGGCATGACGAAGAAGTGGGCCAGCAAGTTTGAATCCATTCCGGTGGAGAGACCGTCTTGGTATTCTCCGTATAACACGGCGGAGGATGCGTACTTCGACGTGGTGATGATGGATTCCATGCTAAATCACGTATCTACCGGTGTAACCGATGTAATTCACGAAAGCATTGCGAAAAGCTCGGATTCCGGCAGCAGCGGCGGAATCTTCAGCAGCAGTGACAGCGGCAGCAGTTTCAGCGGCGGCGGATTCGGCGGCGGAGGCGGCGGTGCCTGGTAGCCCCGAAATATTGTTTTTACATGCGAACTCGCAGAAGAAAGGAGTGTGCTATGGCTTTGATTATTGTTCTCGTGGTGGCGGCAGTGGTTCTCGTATGGGGAATTTCCACCTATAACGGCTTTGTTCGTGGAGATGTAAATGTGGAAGAGGCATTTGCGACCATGGACGTTTATTTGAAGAAGAGATTCGATCTGATTCCGAATCTGGTGGAGACCGTGAAGGGATATGCGGCGCACGAAGCGGAAACGCTGAAGTCCGTAATTGCGGCGAGAAACGCAGTGGGTGCGGCAACCACCCCGAGCGAGAAGTTCGAGTCCGAAGCGGGCCTGTCTCAGGCACTTCGTTCCATCAACATCGTGGCAGAGCAGTACCCGGATTTGAAGGCCAATCAGAATTTTCAGGAGCTGATGACTCAGCTGCAGGCGGTGGAAGGAGATATCGCCAATGCGCGGAAGTATTACAACGCTTGCGTAAAGAAGTTCAATGTACGTCTGAAGTCTTTCCCGAGCAATATTATCGGCTCCATGTTCCATTTTGAGATGAAAACGATGTTCGAAGTTTCTTCTGAGATTGAACGGGAAAATGTGAAAGTCAGCTTTGACAAATAAGATTGATTGAGTGAGGGGCGTCCTGTTGCAGGGCGCCTTTTCCGATACGAAGGATAGGGCATGAAGGAATTATACAAGAAAGGCTATACGCAGAATCGAGAGCTGTCCTGGCTGCGGTTTAACGAGCGATGTCTGGAAGAAGCGTTGGATGAATCCCTTCCCGAGCTGGAAGCGATGAATTTCGTGAAGATTTTTTCCGGCAATCTGGATGAGTTTTTCATGGTTCGGGTCGGGAGCTTGATGGATCTGGATCGGGTGGCACCGGAGAGTCGAGACCCCCTTTCGGGAATGAGTCCGTCTCGTCAGCTGAAGCAGATCTGCAAGAACACCCGGTATCTGTATTACAAGCGGGAGCAGATCTACGAGAAGGTTCGAAAGAATCTTCGGGAGAAAGGCATATGGATCAAGAATAATGAAGAGTTGACCGACCCGGAACGGGAGGTCTGCTTCGCGTACTTCCGGGATGTCCTTCTGAAACAGGTATCCATTCGGTTCCTTTCCGGAATCGATGGGCTGCCGGAGCTGAAGAACAATCAGACGGTGCTGCTGGGAAAACTGGATGAGGGATACTATTCCATCGTGTCTTTTCCGGAGGAGATGCCGGCGCTTCTTGCGTTGGAAAACGGTTCGACAGGGTTCATCGGAATCCGAACGCCGGATGTTCTGATGGAATTCTTCGACAAGTGGATGCTGCCCTTTCAGGCAAAAGAAAAATTGCTTCTTCGCATCACTCGAAATGCGGAATTTCGGGAAGGCGAGGAAGACGAACTGCTGAAAGCGGATTTTCGGTCGCAGATTCAGAAAATGCTCCGGGAGCGGAGCACGCAGCCACCGGTTCGTCTGGAAATCCGGGGGGATTGCACGGATTCCTTCCGGACGGAATTGATTGCAAAATTCAAGATTCCGAAAAAGCACTGCTTCACCACAACGGCGCCTTTGGAGTACGGGTTTTTGGATGAATTGAAGGAAGTTTTGCCGAAAGCGACCCTTCGGACACTTTCCTATCCGCTGTACACCCCGAGAAGCACGCCGACATTCTTCGACGAGAAGGTGGTGGATTATGCGAAACGGGAAGACATTCTCTCTTCCTATCCCTATGACTCCATGATGCCCCTTCTCCGGATGCTGAAGGAGGCGGTGACGGATGACCGGGTGCGGGAAATTCGCATGACCATCTACCGGCTCAGCAGCCATACCCGGATTGCAGAATACCTGGCACAGGCGGCGGAAAAGGGCAAGAAGGTGAAGGTGCTGATCGAACTTCGCGCCCGATTCGACGAACAGAATAACATCAATTGGTCCCGCCGTCTGGAACGGGCCGGGTGCAAAATCTATTATGGCAGTGAAAGCATGGACGACTACAAGGTGCACTGTAAGATCTGCCAGGTAGTTCTGGAGGAGATGGGAGAAAAGCGATATCTGACCCAGGTGGGCACGGGAAACTACAACGAGACCACCGCTAAGCTGTATACGGATTTCTCCCTGATTACGTACAATCAGCAGCTGGGAAAGGACGTGTCCCGATTTTTCAAGAACATCTGCAAGAATCGGTATTTCGAGGATTACAAGTACATTCTGGCCGCCCCGCAAGGTTTCAAGCAAGCGATTCTGCAGCAGATTGAGTCGGAAACCGCGAAGGGCAAAAAAGGCCGTATTTTTATAAAAGTAAATTCCATGACGGATCCGGATGTCATCCGCAAGTTGTCCGAGGCGTCGGAGGCGGGCGTGAAAATCCGGATGATTGTCCGGGGGATTTGCTGCCTGCTGCCGGGCGTGGCGAAGCGTACCGAGAACATCCACATCGTGAATGTGGTGGGCCGGTATCTGGAACATTCCCGGGTGTATATTTTCGGCAGCGGAAAGAAGGAGCGGATGTATATCAGCTCAGCGGACCTGATGACGCGCAACACCGAGAAGCGGGTGGAGCTGGCGTTCCCGGTAATCGATCCGAAGGTGCGGAGCCGCATTAAGAACACGCTGCTTTTGAATTACATGGACAACGTGAAAGGTCGGCGGCTGGATTCGGAAGGCTGCTATCGGCGGAAGGAAGTGAAGGGAGAGCCGGTAAACAGTCAGCAGCGGCTGATGGATGAACAGATTTAACGATAGAAGGGGTGTTGGACCGTTGACGATTGTACAGATAGCATGGTATTTTCTCATATATTCATTTCTCGGCTGGATGGTGGAAGTGGTCTACCAGGCGCTGGAGAAGGGTCTGGTGGTAAACCGGGGTTTTCTGAACGGGCCGGTGTGTCCCATCTACGGATTCGGCGTGGTGGGACTGTTTCTGCTGATGGATGCGGTGTCCACCCGGAACCTGCAGGCGCTGAGCCTCTGGGAAATCTTCATATGCGGGGCGGTTTTGGCCACGCTGATTGAGCTGATTGGGGGATGGATTCTGGACCGGTCCTTCCATGTAAGGCTCTGGGATTACCGGGATAAACCGTTCAATTTCCGCGGATATATCTGCCTGGAATTCAGTATTATCTGGGGCTTGGCCATCGTCTTTGTGGTACGAAACGCCCATCCGGTCATTGAAGACCTGTGCGGACACATGATGACCCATCATTACGCATTTTTCTTGATGGTGTTTTTATATGTGCTGTACTTTGCGGACTTTGTGGTATCCGTATTTATCCTGATTGGATTGAACAAGCGCTTTGAAGAGCTGGATGAGATGCGGTGCAAAATGCGCACAGTGAGCGATGAACTCAGCACGAGAATCGGCACCGGTGCACTGGAGACGGCGCAGCGAGTGGATGAAGCGAAGGTTCAGGGTTATCTGGCGAAAGCGGAATTGGAGAACGAGATGGAGGAGAGACGGAAGGAACTGGACCGACGAAAGGAAGAGTTCTGCGATACTTGTCGCCGGAGACGGCATTTCGGTTATGGCCGGTTGATGCGGGCGTTCCCGAAGCTGGAGCACCACGACCATGAGGCGCTGCTGGAGGAACTGAAAGAGCGGCTGCGTTTGGGGTAATGGATTCTTTTCATTTTTTCATGAAAGCAAGCTTGACATTCGTTTTGAAAATTGTATAATTACAATAACAGAACCCACCACGCCTCTGGTTTCCATGCGCAACCCGGTGGGACTTTTTTTATTTGTGGGGTGTTTTATGTATCGGTATCCAAAACAAATATTAACAATAGAACAACAAGTGCAATCTTATGTAGATGCAGGGATGGAGATTGCTTCTCGTGAGGATGTAGAGAAGGCATTAAAAGCAGTGGGATTTTATCGTTTGCGAGGATATTCATTCCAATTATATGATAATTCAACTAAGAAATATGTTCCGGGAACAAAATTTGAAGATATTTTGGGGATATATACATTTGATCAAGAACTATCGGAGTTGGTTTTTTCAATGATTTCCAAAATTGAAGTAGCTTTGCGGGCACGATTAGTAGATGCACTGCTTATACACGGCGAGCCACTTGTCTTGCAAGATTCATCGATTTTTAAAGAAAAGAAGTTATATTGGCGGAATATGGCTGCAGTAGCATCGGAAATTGCTCGCTCTAATGATGTGTTTATCAAACACAATTATGACAATTATGAAGGGGAAGTTCCTGTATGGGCAGCAGTTGAAGTCCTTTCGTTCGGCACGCTTTCGAAGATTATTAAAAATTTAAAAACAGGTAATGGAAGTTCATATTCTTTCTTGGCAGCTAATTACCGGTATAAATCCCCAAAAGGAAATTCGGTAGTTCCGGCGCAGAAGATGCTTGCTTCGTGGGTGCAGGCTGTTTCGGTACTGCGCAATATGTGTGCCCATAATTCCAGAGTTTATAATCGCACAATACATACGACACCGGAAATTCTAGATTCAGATAAGATTGCACCACCATCGGCACATAATGGGCTCTATCAAATCTTGCTGGCGATGAAATATTTGCGTTCCTCCGATGAAGAGTGGGTAGTATTTGTAGACGCTTTTGATAAATTGATTCAAAATAACAGTGGCGTAGTTAGTCTTAAAGCGATGAATCTTCCAACGGATTGGAAGACGCACTTAAGCGTATAAATCAAGAGAAGTATCATGGCACTTGAAAATATTTTGGAAATAACCGACTCTGCGGAACTTGAGAGAGTTCAAGAACAGATTAGCAAGAAGAAGGCTGTTTGGCTGTTTGAAAGTGGAAGACTTGATGAACTAACGCCGGGTTCTTTCGAAGCACTCTCGGAGATTCATAGAGTGCTTTTTGGTGAAATATATGATTTTGCAGGAAGCATACGAACGGTGAACATTGCCCATCCGTTCAGAGAAGGGAATGGCAGAAGCATGCGCATATGGCTCGACTTGATGTTCAAGAAAGAAATACAGCAGGTTGTTGATATGAAAGGAATCGATCACAGCTATTACTATGAGGGATATAATATCTATAAGGTGGAAGAGCTGTAGAAGAGCACATCCAAATGAGCAGGCGGAATGCTTGCTCATTTGTTTTGTAGTATTTAAAGAGGGAGTTTGAATAGGAAGATGTATTTTTCTTGCATATATTCCTATTCGAAGAAAAATGTTAATTGCTGAAGTGTTATAATGACTATAGATGTTTTTCAACTACAACACTTTAAATGTTGGTAGATTAGCCTCAAACTATGCCAACGAGAGAGGCGTAAGAATAATATTGATATAAGGTAAGAAGGTGCGGTTTATGATTAAAAAAGCAAAAAAATATTTTTTATTCTTTTTAACAATGGCTTTAACTGGTTCTATGTTATTAACTCCCGTCTATGCTTCTGACAGCGAGTTAATAGTAAATGTTGATAAAGCAAAGCAAAAGTATGAGCAAGCTTTAAAAGAGTATGAGCAAGCTCCTATTAAATTTCTAGATGATTTAATGCCAGATAATTGGAAAATAGAGGATCAAAAAAAGCACTTTCTAATTCTAAAAACGAAAAAATAAGAACAGCTTACGAAAAAACAAAAGATGATATGAATAAAGAGCTGTTTTCTTTCAAAAATTTAAAAAAGCAAGCCGATTGGTTAAACTCGTTAAATGATAGAAGATCTAAAGATACTAATTTTTCTACGGAAAAAGAAGCACATGCTCCATTAAAACTTTGTCCAACATTAATTTCGGCAGCAATGATGTCAAGTACAGTTACAAATGGTTGTGGAATTAGCGAAGGTCATGTGCTTTTTTATGAGGGAGGAATGCCTAATGCAGGATTTGGAGAATGTCTTGCTTTCTCTGATATTGAGCAGAATCCAATAGAACTTTGGTACGATTCCGAAAAGCCAGATTATGATGCTGGTTACGGTAACCATGAAGGGAAAGTGGAATATATGAAGCCTGACAATTCCCATAAAGTTGGCCATTATAAGCTTTGCATGACTACTGGGACCGGAGTTGGATTTGGACAATATAAAAATGTTTTTGCTGCACGTTTTGGAGATGCAGATATCGAGTTTTCATCAGAAAGAAAAGTCTATACCGCAGACGAATGGCTAGCAGAAGTAAATGCTTTCGAAAAGCCATATTTAGATAAGGTCAACCAAGCAAAGAAAGAATGGAAAGAGGCGAAATATACTCCGGAAGTAACTGTAACCCCGGCAAACTTAACATATAATAAGGAATCGCAGAACTTAGTGTCCGAATCGAAAACATCCGGCGGTAAGCTGCTGTATTGTATGGATAAGAAAGAATACGTATACAACGAGGAAGAGAAAAAATTCGAGTGGAAAACAAGAAAGACAGACTGGAGCGAAAAGATTCCAACTGCGACGGATGCGGGAGAGTATAAAATTTACTATAAGGTAGAAGGAACGGATTATTACCGGGATAAGGCAGAACAAGAATTGACTGTTACTATTAAGAAAGCAACTCCGGTGGTAAATGTTGAATTCAAGAATCCGGAAGACCTGGTAGTGGATTACGATGCACAGGGGAAGGACATTAAACTGGTAACAAAGGCAGAGACAACAGGAGGTACGCTGATGTTCTCCAGCTCGAAGGATGATAAATGGTCTAATGCACTTCCGACTGAAAGCAAGCCGGGCAAATACACTATTTCCTATCGCGTAGACGGGGATAAGAACTATAACGACGTTCCGGCAAAAACTCACGAAGTTGAAATTAAGAAATGCCAGCCAAGAGTCTCTGTATCCCTTAAGAAGGGGCTTGTGTATAACGGAAATAACCAGGACTTGGTAGAAAAAGCAACAGGAAACGGAAATTCAATTTACTATAAAGTAGATGATGGGAAATGGACGTTAGAAGCAACTGCAATGGATGCAGGCGAGCATAAGGTGCAGTATAAGACGGAAGAGCTGCCTTATGTTCTTCCGATGGAATCAGAAGAATATACCGTCTCCATTGAAAAGGCAGAACCAAAATGCGATGCAGAATTTGCAGATGATACCATCGCTTATGACAACAAAGTATATCTCGTTCATAAGACGGGAAACGACAAGTCTCCGGCTCTTATGGCAGGAATAAATTATGAACAGAAGATTGAATATAAGGTAAATAACGGAGAATGGACAACGGAATGCCCGAAAGCAACTAAAGCAGGGGATTATACGGTAAGCTACCGGGTTCCAAGCTCGAAGAATTTTAAGGAAATTCCGGAAAAGACAAAGACGATTCACGTTAAGGCCGCAGCTCCAACCTTCGATATTAAGTTTGCAGAAGACCAAGAGTATAATGGAAATGCTATTGCGATTTTCAATCTCCTCGTTTGCGAAAACGGAACCTTTAAGTATAAGATTAATGATGGAGAATGGAGTTCAAGTTCTTATAAGAAGGTGAAGAAACCGGGAACATACAAGATTACCTATAAGGTAGAAGGAAATGAGGGATATTCGGATATTCCGGAGAAGGAACATACCGTTGTAATCCGAGAAAAAGCGAAGCCAAAGGCAAATATTTCTGAATCCTTCAGTGAAGAAGAGACATGTACTTATTCTCCGGATGGAGTTAATCTTTTCGTCGGTAAGAGCAGTTCGTATGGCTGCAAGATTGTTTACAGCGTAAACGGAGGAGAATGGACGGAGACTATTCCGGAAGCAAAAAATGCAGGGACTTATGAGGTGAGGTGTAAAGCTCTCGGAAATGACAAGTATTCAGACAGTGATATCATTACAAAGACCTTCACTGTTCAGCCGCTTAAAATCACAACAGCGTCTATTGGTCTGAAAGGTGGAAATTATAGATTCGATCAGACCAATAAGGGCGAAGAAATTACTCCGATTCTCAACATAACACTTGATGATAAGCCGTTGAAAGAAGGAACAGATTACACATTGGAAGGAGATACCACAACAACAGAGCCGGGAAATCATACCATTACCGTGAAGGGAAAGGGAAACTTTACCGGCGGAAAGGCTGTAACCTATACCGTATATGCTCCGAAGGAAGAGTCCACGGATAAGCCAAGCGGTGGTGAAACAGAAAAACCAAAGCCAAATCCGGGCGAAACTCCGGATCCGGGAACAGGTGGTGGCTCTACAGAAAATCCAAAGCCGGAAGAAAAGAAAGATCCGATAGTTACCGCTACACTGGCAGAAAACTTGGAATACAACAGAAAGGATCAGCAGCTCTGCAAGAAAGCAGAAACAACAGGCGGTACATTGACAATCGGTCTGAAGGACGAAAACTATATGTATTCACCGGATGAACTGGATAAGGTAACCGGATACAACCCGGGAACATACACCATCGTTTATGAGGTGCAGGGAAACAGCGAATACAATAGCAAATCCGGAACACTGGGAACGGCTACTATTAAGAAATGCGATATTTCTACTGATGGAGCACTGGAACCGATTTACGATAAGGAGCTTAGTCTATTGTCAGCTACTCAGACTGTTCAGCTTAGAGTCGAAGGAATTCGATGCTTTAAGACTACTACCAGACTGAATGAAGGCGAAGACTATGTTCTGGAAGGAGATACCGGTGAAATCTCGAAGCCGGGAACTTATTCCTTTACAGTAAGAGGAACCGGCTCCAAATATACCGGCGAAGCGGAATTCTCCTTTAATGTTGTAAAGAAGTACACCGACCCGAGTGAAGGGGGCGGAAACACGGAAAAACCGGAACCTTCCAAACCGGAACCGTCTGAGCCATCCGAACCGCCAAAACCGGAAACGAAGACTCAGATTGCGGATGTATATCTTTCTGCATCGAAGTATACATACAACGGCAAGGTTCATACTCCTCGTGTAGAAGTATACGGAGAAGATGATGATGAAGTTCCGACCGATCAGTATAAGGTAACGTATTCTTCCGGAAGAAAGAATTTGGGTTCATATACCGTAACCGTTACCGGAATTAATGATTATGAAGGAACAATAAAGAAAACATACGTTATTACCCCAGCAAAGATGAAGACTCCTTCTGTTAAAGACGGAAAGAAGAAACTCACTGTAAAATGGAAGAAGCTTGGTGGTGGAAGCCAGACTTATCAGATTTATGTTTTGAAGAAAGGAACAAAGAAGGCAAAGTACTATACAAGTACAGGTTCTTCCAAGACCGTTAAGAAACTTTCTAAGAAGAAGTATTATTACACGAAGATTCGAAGCTATAAGAAGATTAACGGTAAGACATACTACGGATCTTGGTCCGGAACAAAGAAGGTTAAGGTAAAGTAGTTAAATTGCGAATGCAGGGGCAGGAAATTGTTCCCTGCATTTGCTTTAATTGTTGACTTTTAATAAATTTTATACTATATTGTATTAGTTAGAAACTAATTTTAGATTGGGTCAAAAGAAGTATGATTCTCCGGAAGCCTCCGAATAATCGCATTTCTTTTTATTCATTCAATAAATCGACGGAAGGAATTGGAACATGTTTGAGAATTTATCAGAAAAATCCGTCGCAGAAACCCAGGAGGAACAGGTCAATCATTGGAAAGACATTGACCTTCTGGACCGCTGCGTAAAGGAAAGAGAAGATTGCCCAAGCTTCGTCTTTTTCGAAGGACCACCGACAGCAAACGGCAAGCCGGGTATTCACCACGTTATGGCGAGAACTCTGAAGGACTCCATTAATCGGTACAAGACGATGAAGGGATTCCAGGTTAAGAGAAAGGCCGGATGGGATACCCACGGACTGCCGGTTGAGATTGAGGTTGAGAAGCAGCTGGGAATGAACGGAAAGCAGGACATCGAGAAGTACGGCATTAAGGAATTCAACGAGAAGTGCCGTGAGTCCGTATTCAAGTACACCAGCATGTGGACGGATATGTCCGACCGCATGGCATACATGGCGGACTTGGATGATCCGTATATTACATACAAGAACGATTATATTGAATCCGGCTGGTGGATTCTGAAGAAGTTCTTCGATGCCGGACTGATTTACGAAGGTCATAAGGTACAGCCGTACTGCGCTCGCTGCGGAACAGGTCTGGCTTCCCACGAGGTTGCACAGGGATACAAGGAGATTTCCGTACTGACCGTAACTTGCAAGTTCAAGCGCAAGGGCATGGACAACGAGTACTTCCTGGCATGGACCACCACACCGTGGACCCTGCCGTCCAACGTGCTGATTACCGTTGGCCCGGAAGTGGATTACATCCGTGCGAAGATGCTGGAAGGACCGGAAGAAGGCAACGTGCTGATCGTCGCTCAGGCTTTGGCAGACAAGGTGCTGGGAGAAGGCAAGTATGAAGTTCTGGAAACCATGAAGGGTAAGGATCTGGAGTATCAGGAATATGAGCAGCTCATGCCTTTCGTAAAGATGGAAGACGGAGACAAGAAGGCATTCTTCGTTGCATGCGCGGATTATGTCAGCACCGAGGACGGTACCGGTCTGGTTCACACCGCTTATGCATTTGGTGAAGACGACTACAACACATGTCGTCGCTACAACGTTCCGTTTGCAAAACCGGTAGACGAGAAGGGCAGATTTACCGAGACTCCATGGGCCGGCCGCTTCGTAATGGAAGATGGCCTGGATGTTGAGATTCTCAAGTATCTGGCAGGAGAGAACAAGGTATACTCCAAGCAGAAGATGGTCCACAACTATCCGCACTGCTGGAGATGCGGCACTCCGCTGGTTTACTATGCAAAGCCGGGCTGGTATATCGAGATGAGCAAGCTGAAGGATCAGCTGGTAGAGAACAACAACACCGTGAACTGGTACCCGCCTTTCGTCGGCGAGAAGCGTTTCGGCAACTGGCTGGCAGAAGTCAAGGACTGGGCAATTTCCAGATCCAGATATTGGGGAACTCCGATTCCAATCTGGCGCTGTGAATGCGGTCACCTGGAATGCATCGGCAGCAGAGAAGAACTGAAGGAAAAAGGCATCGAAGCCGTTGATCCGGAGACCATCGATCTGCACCGTCCGTATGTGGATGACATTCATCTCACTTGTCCGGAATGCGGTAAGACCATGACCCGTATCCCGGAAGTTATGGACTGCTGGTTCGACTCCGGTGCGATGCCGTATGCTCAGTGGCACTACCCATTTGAGAATAAGGAACGCTTCGAGAAGGAACTGTTCCCGGCAGACTTTATCTGCGAAGGTATCGACCAGACCAGAGGTTGGTTCTACTCCCTGATGGCAATTTCCACTTTCATCATGGGAAGAGCACCGTACAAGAACGTACTGGTGAACGACCTGATCCTGGACAAAGAAGGAAAGAAGATGTCCAAGTCCAGAGGAAATACGGTTTCTCCGTTTGAACTGCTGGACAAATACGGCGCAGATGCGTTGAGATGGTACCTGGTATCCACCTCTCCGGCATGGACCCCAACCCGGTTCGATGAGGACGGCGTTAAGGAAGTAGTCAGCAAGTTCTTCGGAACCCTGAAGAACATCTACAACTTCTTCGTGCTGTACTCCAACTTGGAGGATCTGGATGTGGCATCCCTTCAGGTTCCGTACGAGAATCGTCCGGAGCTGGACCGCTGGATTATTTCCAGATACAACAAGTGCATCCGGGAAGCCACCGCTGCGCTGGATTCCTATGAGCATATGAGAATGGTTCGAACCATCAACGATTTCGTCGTAGAGGATCTGTCCAACTGGTACATCCGCCGGGCAAGAAGAAGATTCTACACAGAAGAGATGGATGAGGATAAGAAGAGTGTATTCGCTACAACCTACGAGATTCTGGTGGGTGTTGCGAAACTGATTGCACCGATTGCACCGTTCATTTCCGATGAGATGTACATCAAGCTCACCGGAAAAGAAACCGTTCACACCGCATACTATCCGGAAGCAGATGAGAATCTGATTGACGAGAAGGTTGAGGAGAGAATGGGCCTGGTAAAAACACTGGTGAACTTGGGCCGTGGAACCCGTGAAAAGGAAAAGCTGAAGGTTCGTCAGCCGCTTCAGGAAGTCATCATCGACGGAAGCTACGAATCCATCATCAGCGACCTGATTCCGCTGATTCAGGAAGAACTCAACGTAAAGAACGTTGTGTTTGAACCGGAACTGGATAAATACATGAACTTCTCCATCAAGCCAAACTTCCGTGAAGCCGGAAAGGCATTGGGCAAGAACGTCAAGGAATTCGGCAAGAAGCTGGCAGAATGCGATGCCAAGAAGCTGATTGCGGAAGTTCAGGGCGGATCCGTAACCATGAACCTGGGCGGCGAAGACTACGAGATTCCGGAAAATTACCTGGATGTTCGTATTTCCGCAAAGGAAGGCTTCGTGGTTGGTATGGAGAACAACGTATTCACCATTCTGGAAACCACTCTGACACCGGAGCTGATCGATGAAGGATATGTTCGTGAAATCATTTCCAAGGTACAGCAGCTGAGAAAGCAGCACGACTTTGAGATGATGGACCACATCCGGATCTATCTGTCTGCGGACGAAGAGATTCAGAATGCCGTTAACGGAGCAAAGGACCATATCATGTCTGAGACGCTGGCAAACGAGATCGTTGCGAAGGAAGGCATCGAGGTATTCGATATTAACGGTCACGATACCGGCATTGCAGTAGAAAGAGTATAATGAACAATTCAAATACAGAATTAAAGAATATACTTGGAAACGATCCCGACGAATTAGTCGGGGTCGTTTCTGAGTTGGGTGAAAAAAAGTTCCGGGCGAATCAGCTTTTCCGGTGGCTGTCGAAAGGGGTTTGTGACTTTGATGAAATGAGCAACCTGTCGAAAACCTTTCGAGAGAAACTAAAAGAGCATTACTGCATCGATATTCCCCGGGTGATATACGACCAGCAGTCCCGCACCGACGGCACGCGCAAGTGCCTCTTCGAATTCCGGGACGGAAGCCGGGTGGAATCGGTATTTATGAAATACAGCTATGGGAATTCCATCTGCATCTCATCCCAGGTAGGCTGCCGGATGGGGTGCACTTTCTGTGCATCCACACGAAAGGGGCTGGACCGAAGTTTGACGGCGGGAGAAATGCTGGCCCAGGTATTGGCCATGCGAAACCTGACGGGAGAGGACATCAACCACGTGGTGATGATGGGCATCGGCGAGCCCTTCGATAACTATGAAAACATGGCCGGTTTCCTGAAACTGATTCATCATCCCGACGGATACAACCTCAGCTATCGAAACATTACCGTGTCCACCTGCGGCGTGATTCCGGGAATCCGAAAGTTCATGGAGGATTTTCCTCAGGTAAACCTGGCCATCTCCCTTCATGCACCGAATGAGGCGATTCGCCGGCAGTCCATGCCGGTGACCCGCAAGTACGGATACGATGAGCTTATGGAAGTCTGCCGGGAATATGCGAAGGTTACCGGACGGCGGATTACCTTCGAGTACGCCTTAATTGATGGCTTTAACGACTCGAGGGAGAATGCGCTGGAACTGGCGGGTCGGCTGAAGGGCTGGCAGACCCACGTGAATTTGATTCCGCTGAATAAGGTAGAGGGCACCGGTTACGATACGCCGAACAGAGAGTCGGTGCAGCGTTTCCGCAGAATCCTGGAAGAGAATCACGTTGCGGTGACGGTTCGACGGACTTTGGGTGCCGATATCGATGCGGCTTGCGGACAACTTCGCCTGCGCTAACGTTCTTTTATAGATTATTGAAAGACAAAGACCAAAGAAGTGTGATATAATATCACATTAGGTTTTGTTGAACAAAAACAGGAGAAAACTATGAATATTATGATTGACGGCATGGGAGGAGACCATGCACCGGAGGAAATCGTAAAGGGTGCCGTTCAGGCGGCAAAGGAGATTTCCGGTACCGTTTCCATCATCGGCCGGGAGGAGCGCATCAACGAGTGCCTGCAGGCCCTGAACTGGAACGGAGATAATATTGAAGTCGTAAACGCAACGGAAGTGATTTCCAACAACGAGTCGCCGGCGATGGCGGTTCGGAAGAAGAAGGATTCTTCCATCTCTAAGGGAATGCGCATGCTGAAAGAAGGGGAAGTGGATGCATTCATTTCCGGCGGAAGCACCGGCGCACTGCTTTCTGCGGGCTTGCTTATTCTGGGAAGAATTCGCGGCATCAAGCGACCGGCAATCGCGGCGTTCTTTCCGAAGATCGGCATGAACGATACATCCCTGATTCTGGATTGCGGCGCCAACGCGGAGTCCCGTCCGGAATACCTGCTGCAGTACGGCATTATGGGAAGTATTTTTGTAGAAAAGGTGAAAGGCATCGAGAATCCGGAAGTGATGCTTCTGAACGTGGGCGCGGAAGAAGAGAAGGGGGATCCTCTTCACAAGGAATCTTTCGAACTCCTTCGAAATGCGGACATCAATTTCAAGGGAAATTGCGAAGGCCGAGATGTGCCGTTCGGATGCTGTGATGTTGTGGTAACGGACGGTTTCTCCGGAAACGTGTTCCTGAAAAGTTCCGAGGGCGTGGCCCTTGCGGTGATGAAGCGCATTAAGCAGAAGATGACGGAAGGCCTTGTGGCAAAAGCCGGCGCGCTGTTGTCCTACAACAAGCTGAAAGAAATCAAGAAAGAGTTCGACTACTCCGAAGAGGGTGGTGCTCCGATCCTGGGATTGAAGGGCCCGGTACTGAAGATTCACGGAAGCTCCAAGGCGAATGCCGTATACAATGCAATCTTAAAGGCGGTTCCGTACGTGGAACAGGACGTCACCGCACTGATTGAGAATGCGATTACGGAAAAATCTTCGGGAGAGGAATAGATGAAGGATTACTCAGTCCTGGAACGCAATCTGGGATATTCTTTTCAAGACAAAAAATTGCTGACTCATGCTCTAACGCATAGTTCCTATGCTTCCGAGCATGATTTGGCGTATTCGGAAAATAACGAACGGCTGGAGTTCATCGGAGATGCGTATTTGGATGCCATCATCGGAAACAAGCTGTACGAGGTAATGCCGAATCAGCCGGAAGGGGTCCTTTCCAAGACCCGCGCCAACATTGTCTGTGAACGTTCGCTGGCGACCATTGCCCGGAATATCGGGTTGGGCGACTTTCTTTTTCTGGGAAACGGGGAAGAAATGTACGGCGGCCGGGAGAAGGATTCCATTCTGGCGGATGCGGTGGAGGCCATCATCGGTGCGATTATTCGGGAGAGCGGTTACGACTGCGCGGACCGGGTGGTGCTGAAGCTGTTCGAAGAGAATATCTTGCTGGCGCTGCAGGGAAAACTATATCATGACTATAAGACCGCTCTGCAGGAGAAGCTGCAGGAGCGATATAAGAACGTAAGAATCCAATATGAATCGGTTTCGGAAAGCGGGCCGGATCATCGAAAGGTTTTTACGGTGCAGGTAAAAGTAGACGATGCCGTTCTGGCCACCGGTTCCGGACACAGCAAGAAAGCAGCGGAACAGGAAGCAGCCAGAAAAGTGCTGATGAAAGGGGTTTAATCATTGCAATTTAAGCGAATCGAGATGCAGGGTTTCAAATCTTTTGCGGACCCGGTCTGTATTGAACTGAATGATGGAATCACCTGTATTGTCGGTCCAAACGGCAGCGGAAAAAGCAACATCAGCGATGCCCTTCGATGGGTGCTGGGCGAGCAGAGCCCGAAGCAGCTTCGAGGCAACAAGATGGATGAGGTTATTTTTGCCGGAACCACCAGCCGGAAGCCGAAGGGGATGGCGGAGGTATCTCTGGTTGTGGACAACTCTTCCGGAATGTTGCCGGTTGACTATAACGAGGTGGCGGTAACGCGAAGGATGTACCGCTCCGGAGAGAGCGAATACCTGATTAACGGAAACAACTGCCGTCTGAAGGATGTGCGGGAGCTGTTTATGGACACCGGAATCGGAGTTGACGGATATTCTATTATCGGTCAAGGCAAGATTCAGGAGATTGTCAGCACCAAACCGGAGAACCGACGGGAGATTTTCGAAGAGGCAGCGGGAATCGTTTCCTACAAAACCCGTAAGCAGGATGCGGAGCGGAAGCTGGTGTCCGCATCGGACAATCTGGAACGTGTCCGGGATATCATTTCGGAGATCGAAGACCGCATCGACGGCCTTAAGGAGGATTCCGAGAAGGCTCAGGAATACATCCGTCTCCGAGATCGGTATAAGGTGCTGGCGGTGAATATCATCCTGCACAGCATCGGAAACCTGGAACGCAATGTAGAAAGCGGAAAGACCGAACTGGAGGAACTGACGCGGGAATACAATGAATTGCTGGAGCAAAAATCAGCGCTGGATCGTCAGGTTGAAGAGTGCCGCCTTCGGGACGCAGAGCTCAGCCGGCAGTACGAGGAGTGCAATCGGCAGCTGCGGGAGAAGACGGAAGAGTTGAACCTGATTACCAATCGGGGACAGATTAACTCCGAACGGCTGAACAATATTGAAACCAATTTGAATCGCCTTCAGGAAATTATTTCCGACACGACGGCGAAGATGGATGATTTAAAGAAAAAGCGGCAGTCCATGGAAAAGGATGCCGACGAGCTGGAGCAAACCGAAAGAGAATATCGCCGGGAGCTTCAGGATGCGGTGGTGCGTTTGAACGAGCGAACCAAGAAAACCGGAATTCTCCGGGAACGCATCGAACAGAACCGGGAATCCGCGATGGATATGGGAAACAAGAACGTATCCAGGCAGGCGGAAATCAACACATTAAAGAATTATCAGAAGACCTTGCGAGACCGTATGGAGCAGATTTCGTCGGAGAGTGAAGGACGGGAAGAGCACCTTCAGCAGAACCGGGCACGCCTGGAAGAAATGGAGACTGCTTTTACGGAAAAAGTAGAGGAGCAGGAAAATCTTCGCCGGACGGTGGAATCCCATAGGGAGGAGATTCACCGCTATGAGGAGAAAATCGCGGCGGCGTCCAAGAGGCTGGAAGAAATTCTGCTTCAGGTGAATCGCCGGACGGCGCGGCGGAACACCATCGAGGAGATGGAAAACAACTACGAAGGATACAACAACGCGGTTCGAGCGGTGATGCAGAAGAACCTTCGGGGCGTGATAGGGACGGTGTCCGAGCTGATGTCGGTGCCGGACGGATATGAGCTGGCGATTGAAACCGCATTGGGCGGTGCCATGCAGAACATCGTGTGCGAAGACGACCGTTCCGCAAAACAGGCCGTGGAATGGCTGAAGTCCGCTCGGGCGGGAAGAGCTACGTTCCTCCCAATTGCGTCGATTCATAGCCGTCCGATATCGCCGGGAGCGACGGAGCACATGGATGGATATCTGGGCATTGCCGCGGAGATGATTGATTTTGAGCCGGCGTATCGGGATATTTACGGATACTTGCTGGGCCGGGTAATCCTTGCCGACAACATGGACTGTGCGGTGGCGATTTCAAAGCGAGCGCCGGGCGGTTTTCGAATCGTGACCCTGGAAGGAGAAGTTATTTCCTCCAGCGGTGCCATTACCGGCGGAAGATATCGGAATAAATCCGCCAATCTTCTGGAGCGAAAGAAGGAAATTGCTGCACTGGACCGGGAAATTGAATCTCTCCACGCATCTCAGAAGAAGGGAAAAGCCTTCCGGGAGGAATGCGTTCAGTCCCGGGATGCGGCGAAGGAAGAGCGAAAGAAACTGACGCAGCGCCTTCAGGAACTGGAAGTCCAGCTCAGCGTATTAAAGAGCGAGAAGGATCACGCCGAATCCTTGGTAAAAGAAAGCGATACCGCGTCCTCCCGCTATTCCGAGGAGCTGGAGAATATAAAGGACGATTTGAAGCGGGCGGAGGACATGATTCTTCGCTACAAGAATCAGATCGATGAAGCGGAGAAAGAAATTCAATGCATGGAAGATGAGTCGGAACAGCTGAGTGCAGATGTGGAACGGTACTCTTCGGATTCCGAAGAGTGTCAGGAACAGGTGGTTTCCTACAAGGTTCGGCTCGGTGAACAGGAACAGAAGATTCTGGCCATGAACGAGACCATTGAGCGAATCATCGACGACATTACCGAACAGGAAGATGCGCTGAATTCCGCCGAAGAAGAGTACGAAGAGCAGAACCGACAGCGACTGCTGCTCACCACTTCCGGAGCGGAGTCCGACGAAAAGGAAACCGCTCTGAAAGCGGAAAAGAAAGCGCTGGAAGACCGAGAGGTTCAGCTGACCGCAGATCTGGACCGGAATCGGTTGGATCAGGAGCGCGGAATCGAGAATCAGAAATCCATATCCCGAAATGTCACAGACATGCAGGATCGGAAATATAAGCTGGAAATTAAGAATGCGAAGAACGAGACACTGCTTTCTTCTCAGAAGGATAAACTGTGGGATGAATTTGAGATGTCCTACGCGGAGGCTCTGGAACTGCGTTCCGAGGATTTTGCCATCACTTCCGGCAACAAAGAAGCCCGGGAGATTCGGCTGCGCATGGCGGAGCTGGGCGACGTCAACATTTCTGCAATCGAAGAGTACCGAAATGTGAGCCGTCGATATGAATTTATGACCACCCAGGAATCGGATCTGACCAAGGCCATGGATGAACTGCAGGGCATTATCCGGAGCATGGACCGAACCATTCGGGAACGGTTCAAGGATAATTTCGAACGAATCGAAACGAACTTTGAGAGCACCTTCCGAGAGCTTTTCGGCGGCGGTCATGCGGAACTCAGTTTGGAGGATGAACAGAATCCGTTGGATTCCGGAATCGATATCATCGCGCAGCCGCCGGGGAAATCGTTAAAGAACATCAACCTGATGTCCGGCGGAGAGAAAACCATGACCGCCATCGCACTGATGTTCGCGGTACTGAAGACGAAACCGACGCCGTTCTGCATTCTGGACGAGGTGGAAGCGGCATTGGACGAAGCGAATATTGAGCGCTTCTCGGATTATTTAAAGAATTTCCATGAAATTCAGTTTGCAATTATCACCCACCAAAAGGTGACGATGGAACATGCGGATGTGCTATATGGTGTAACGATGCCGGAACAGGGTATTTCCCGGATGCTGTCTCTCAAATTGGAGGATGCGCGGGAAATGGATCTGGACTAACCGGAACAGTGAGGAACAAAAATGGGTATTTTTAAAGAAAAATCAACCTTTGCGAAATTTAGAGAGAAGATTACCAACGTAATCGTGGGCAACCCGAATCTGGATGAGGATTTTTTGGATGAGCTGGAAGAATCCCTGATCATTTCGGATATCGGAATTGATACCACCGAGAAAATCATGGAACAGCTCCGGGAACGGGTGAATGCCCGCTACATTACGAAACCGGAGGAAGTGCAGAAGGCGCTGGAAAGCGTTATCGCGGATTTGGTGGATAAGGGAGAACGAAATCAGCTGTGCAAGGAAAACCCGCTGATTATCCTGATGATTGGCATCAACGGCGGCGGAAAGACCACATCCATCGGAAAAATTGCCAACCTGTGCCAAAAATCCGGCCGGTCTGTCATGCTGGCGGCGGCGGATACCTTCCGTGCGGCGGCGGCGGAACAGCTGCAGCAGTGGGGCGAGCGAATCGGCGTGAGAGTTATTCGTCACGAAGAGGGCACGGATCCATCGGCGGTCATCTACGACTCGATTCAGGCCGCAAAGGCAGCGGGAACGGACGTGCTGATCTGCGATACGGCGGGCCGTCTTCAGAATAAAAAGAACCTGATGAAGGAATTGGAGAAGATGAACCGAATCATCGACCGGGAATATCCGGAAGCGCACCGAGAGACGCTGCTGGTGCTGGACTCCACCACCGGTAAGAACGCGGTGAGTCAGGCGCAGGAGTTCTCGGAAATTGCGGAGATTACCGGGTTGGTTTTGACCAAACTGGATGGAACGGCCCGGGGCGGAATTGCCATTACGGTGACGGATCAGTTCGATATTCCGATTAAGTATATTGGCGTTGGCGAAGGTATTGATGATCTGTTGGAATTCAATCCAACACAATTTGCGGAGGAGATATTCGATGAGTAAACCAATTCTAGCGGTCGTAGGACGGCCGAATGTAGGAAAATCCACATTTTTCAACCGTATTATCGGAGAACGAAAGGCTATTGTGGAGGACGTGCCGGGCGTTACCCGGGACCGGATCTATGCGGAGACGGAATGGAACGGACGAGAGTTCGCCATCATCGATACCGGCGGTATCGAGGCCAGTACGGACGATCCGATTCTCTCCCAGATGAGAGACCAGGCAGTGGTTGCCATGGATATGGCGGACCTGATTCTGTTCATGGTGGACGGAAAAGAAGGCCTCACCACGGCAGACATCGAGGTAGGGGCAATCCTGCGCCGTACCGGAAAGAAAGTTATTCTCGTGGTGAATAAGATTGACAATCCGTCCAAGATGCCGGATACCATCTACGATTTCTATGAGCTGGGTCTGGGCGAGCCGATTCCGATCAGTTCGGCGAATATGCTGAACATCGGTGACCTGCTGGATGAAATCGTGTCCGGTTTCCCGGACAAAGATTACGAGGCAGACGAGGAGAACATCAAGCTGGCCATCATCGGAAAACCGAACGTGGGCAAATCATCTTTGGTGAACGCACTGACCAAAGAAAACCGTGTGATTGTATCTCCAATCGCCGGCACCACCCGGGATTCCATCGACACGCCGTTCAGCTTTGAGGGAAATGATTTTACCCTGATCGATACGGCGGGCCTTCGGAGACGAAGCAAGGTGTACGACTCCATCGAGAAATTCAGCGTCATCCGCGCCATCGCGGCCATTGAGCGCTGCGATATCTGCATCCTGATGATCGATGCCATGGAGGGCATTACGGAGCAGGACAAAAAAATCGCAGGTATTGCCCACGAGGCCGGAAAGGGCATGATGATTGTCATCAATAAATGGGATCTGGTAGAGAAGGAAACCAACACCATGCGGGACTACGAGCGAAAGGTTCGTGCCGAACTGCTGTTCGCTTCCTACGCACCGATTCTGTTCACCTCGGTTCTTCAGGGACGCCGAATCTACGATATTCTTCGAAAAGCGGCTGCCATTCAGGAAATCCGCATGAGAAGAATCACCACCGGCAAGCTGAACAACCTGATTGAAGATGCGGTGATGATGCGTCAGCCGCCGTCGGACAAGGGAAAGAGACTGAAGATTTATTATGCGGCACAGATTGGGGTTGCGCCGCCACTGTTCTCCTTCAATATCAACTCCAGAGAATTGATGCATTTTTCCTATGCGCGTTATCTGGAAAACAGACTGAGAGAAGCCTATGATTTCGAAGGAACTTCGGTGAAATTTGTGTATAACGAGAAAAAAGGAGACAATTAAGGATGCCGTTTCAATTTAAAATCATTATTGTTGCGATAGTATCGTATTTTCTGGGAAATATCTCCCCGGCCATCTTGGTGGGCCGGCTTCACGGAATCGATATCCGGAAAGAGGGCAGCGGAAACGCGGGAACCACCAACGTGCTTCGGGTGCTGGGGGTGAAAGCGGCAGTGGCGACTCTCGCCATTGATGTGTTGAAGGGATACGTTGCGGTGCGCATCGGTTTGAATTACGGAGATATCGGTGCCATGATTGCATTCATCTGCGTAGTGTACGGTCATATTTTTCCGGCCCTATATAAGTTCAAGGGCGGAAAAGGGGTGGCCACATCCCTGGGTGCGGCACTGGCTCTGGATTGGCCCAGCGCCTTTGCACTGATTCTGATTGCGATTGCGGTAACCGCACTGAGCCGGAAGATGTCCCTGGGGTCCATCACTGCGGCGGTATCCTATCCGTTCTTAATTGAATACTATTACTCGTCGGTGCTTCCGATGGCCATCTTATTGGCGGTCACGGTAATCGTAATGCACCGCTCCAATATTCAGCGCCTGATTCGCCGGGAGGAACCGTCTCTCAGCTTCGGCGGTAAAAACAAAAAGGAAGATGCGGAGACAACCGAGTCAAAAGCGGAAGCTTCGGAGGCATCGGGTGCTTTCGAAAAAACGGAGGAACCGATCCCGCAGCCGGTTGTTTTCGAAAACAGCTGCGAAGGAAAGTTGGAAGCGGTTCCGGAGGAGAATCCGGAAGAAGAAAATCCGGAAGACGAGGCTTTGGAAGCTCCGGAAGAACCGATGGATTACTTCAGTGACGTGACGATTCCGAAGATGCGGGAAAGCGACCGGAAGCGGATTGCGGTAATCGGCGAAACGCCTTCGGCCCTGGCCCTGGCCAACCGCCTTCTGTATCAGGCACACAACGTGGTGTTCTACGTTCGGAATAAAGAAGAAATGCATCACCTGACGGATACCCGTCATTCGGATTTACTGCCGGACATCCTGTTGTGCAAACGACTTCGTTTTACGGCAAACGCGAAAACGGCGGTTCACAACCGCAGCTGCATCGTAATGGATCCGGCGGACGAAGCGGCATGGAAGAAATGCGTGAAGCTGATGGCGAAAACCGAGCAGACCATTGTCCTGGTGCTGGGCGACGCAGCGGAAGAACTTCCGGAAGAACTGCGGGCCCATCGAATCGTATACCTGGAGATGCCTGAAACCGTGAATACCTTGACCCATAATGAGGATGTGACCGTGAATGCCCGGTCCAAGGACAAAGATGCGCTGAAGACCGTGGAAGAAATGCTGCGGGATGAGACATTTAGAATTAAAACGATAGAAGAGGAATGAGTCTTTTGAGCAAGAATTATCACATTATTACCTATGGCTGTCAGATGAACGAGCACGATTCGGAGAATATCGCCGGAATGCTGGAAGCACTGGATTACAGCCATACCCCGAATCCGGAAGAAGCGGATGTTGTGGTGATGAACACCTGCAGCGTTCGGGAACATGCGGACAAGCGTTTCTTCGGAATGCTGGGACAATTCAAGAAGCAGAAGAAAAATAACCCGGACTTTATTATTTGCATTTGCGGATGCATGCCGCAGCAGCCGCATATCGTGGAGGAAATTCGGAAGAGCTTCAGCTGGGTGGATATCGTGTTCGGTACCCAGACCATTGCGGAATTTCCGAACCTGCTGATGGAGCGAATTCGCACCGGAAAGAAGCAGTTCTCCATCATCGCCAACAATGAAGAGATTCCGGAAGAAAAGGAATCGAAGCGGGAATTCAAGCACAAGGCGCTGGTGAATATTACCTATGGATGCAATAATTTCTGCACCTACTGCATCGTTCCGTACACTCGCGGACGGGAGAAGAGCCGCTCCCTTCGGGCGGTGAAGCAAGAAATCATCAACCTGGTGAACGACGGCGTGAAAGAAGTGATGCTGCTGGGACAGAACGTGAACTCCTTCCGAGATGCGGACGGAAACAACTTTGCGGCACTGATTCGTGCTTTGGATGAAGTGGAGGGACTGGAACGAATTCGCTTCATGACGTCCCATCCGAAGGACCTTTCCGACGAGCTGATTGCCTGCTTCGCAGACTGCAAGAAGCTGTGTCATAACATCCATCTCCCGGTTCAGTCCGGCAGCGATGAGGTACTGGGACGCATGAATCGACACTACAATCGGCAGCGATACATGGAAATCGTGGAAAAGCTTCGGGCGACCTGTCCGGACCTTTCCATCTCTACGGACATCATCGTGGGATTCCCGGGAGAGACGGAAGAAGATTTCTTGGATACGCTGAGCCTGGTGCGGGAAGTGGAGTACGACTCTGCCTTTACTTTTATCTACTCCCCGAGAGTAGGTACGCCGGCGGCCAAGTATGACAATCAGATTCCGGAGAACGTCAAGCACGAGCGCTTTGACCGATTGGTGGAGGAAGTGAATCGATGCTCGGCGAAAAAGAATTCCGAATACCTGGGACGAATCGTGGACGTCATGGTGGACGGTCCCAGCAAGAACGATGCCGGCGCATGGTCCGGCCGGACCGACACCTTTAAGCTGGTGAATTTCACATCGGAAGAACCGTTAACGGAAGGACAGATGGTTTCGGTTCGCATCACGGAGACGAAGACATTTAGTCTGGACGGAGAGAAGGTGGACGCATGAAAAATCGCATGAAACAACTGGGCATTCTGCTGGTCATCCTGCTGATGGTAAACATCGCTCAGAACGGGCTGTCCAATCCGAAGACCTATTTCCTCAATATGCTGATTGCTCTGCCGGGAATCGTCATCGGCCTGTCTTTCCATGAGTTCGGTCACGCATTTGTGTCCGACCGCCTGGGTGATCCGACACCGAGAGCGCAGGGAAGGGTAACGCTGAACCCGCTGGCGCACTTCGATCCGATAGGATTCCTGGCGCTGATGTTCTGTGGATTCGGATGGGGCATCCCGGTGGAAATCGATCCGAGATACTATAAGCATCCGAGAAGGGATGAACTGCTGGTATCTTTGGCCGGAGTGGTCATGAATCTAATCGTCGCCATCGTATTCAGCTTCATCGTTCACTTCGTGTACATCAACGTACCGTATGATAAGCTGTCCGACGGAACTCTTATGGGAACGCTGTTCAACATCCTCTTGCAGGTGGTTATCGTCAATGTGGTATTGATGGTATTCAACCTGATTCCGGTTCCGCCGCTGGACGGTTTCGGCATTGTCACGGAAATTTTTAACCTGCGGGAAAAGAGCTTCTACTATACGCTGTACAACTACGGCTTCCCAATTCTCATGATTCTGCTGATCGTGGGCGTGGTGGATAAGATCCTTAATCCGATGGTAAACGGCGTCTACGCACTCTTGCTGCAGTATATTATTTTATAAAATTAGAATTTCACAGAATCTTCACAAGAATTGTTAGCACTCGACACAGTCGAGTGCTAAATTTTTATTGTAAGCAAAAGGGCAACCAATCAATCAAGGATTGTTCACATAAATGAAAACTAAATTCACGGAGGTGAAGTGGAATGAAAATTGAAAAGTATACGCAGAAGATGCAGTCGGCAGTGATGGATGCACAGAACCTGGCCATGTCCTACGGCAACCAGGCCATCGAAGTGGAGCATCTGCACTACGCCATCGTCAGCGATCCGGACGGCTTGATTGCAAAGCTTCTGGAAGCGATGAACGTCAACGTCTCTTCATATAAGGAGGATTTGAAACAAAGTCTGGAGAAACTGCCAAAGGTCAGCGGCGGCGAGGTATATCTTTCGACGAAGCTGAACAAGGTGCTGATGAATGCGGAGAGCATCGCATCCGAATTTAAAGATGAATACGTAAGCGTGGAACACGCCTATCTGGCCATTCTCCGGTCCGGCGACAACGAAACGGAACAGCTGATGCGTCGATACGGCATCCACAAGGATGAGTTTCTGAAGGCGCTTACCATGGTTCGAGGAAACCAGCGGGTAACCAATCAGAATCCGGAAGACAGCTACGATGCTCTCAATAAGTACGGTATCGATCTGGTAGAATCCGCTCGAAAGGGAAAGCTGGATCCGGTGATCGGAAGAGACAAAGAAATCCGTCGGACCATCGAAATCCTGTCCAGACGGACCAAAAATAACCCGGTACTGATTGGTGAACCGGGTGTAGGCAAAACCGCCGTTGTTGAGGGATTGGCACAGCGAATCGTAAACGGAGATGTTCCGGAGAACCTGAAGGACAAGACCATCTTCTCCCTGGATATGGGATCTCTGATTGCCGGTGCGAAATACCGAGGTGAATTCGAGGAACGGCTGAAGGCGGTTCTGAATGAAATTGACAAGTCCGACGGTAAGATTATCCTGTTCATCGATGAAATTCACAACATTGTAGGTGCCGGAAAAACGGAAGGTTCCATGGATGCCGGAAACCTGCTGAAGCCAAAGCTGGCTCGAGGCGAGCTTCACTGCATCGGCGCCACCACCTTGGATGAGTACCGGAAGTACATCGAGAAGGATGCGGCATTGGAACGTCGTTTCCAGAAGGTAATGGTGGATGAGCCGAGCGTTGAGGATACCATTTCTATTCTGCGTGGTTTGAAGGAAAAGTTTGAAATCCACCACGGCGTTCGAATTCAGGATAATGCGCTGATTGCCTGTGCCACCCTGTCCAACCGGTACATCAGTGACCGGTTCCTTCCGGATAAGGCCATCGATTTGATGGATGAAGCGGCGGCACGAATCCGGACCGAAATCGATAGCATGCCGGCGGAACTGGATACCATTTCCCGTAAAATCATGCAGCTGGAAATTGAGAAGCAGGCTTTGTCGAAAGAAGAAGATAAGGGCAGCAAGACTCGACTGGAAACGATTGAAAAGGAACTGGCCGATCTGCAGTCAGACAACAACGAGCTGCGGGCAAAATGGGAAAATGAAAAGCAGGGAATTCAGAATCTGAAAGCAAAGAAACAGGAACTGGAAGAACTGCGTCACGAAATTGAAACCGCAGAACGGAGTTATGACCTGGAGAAACTGGCCAAACTGAAATACGGCGACCTTCCGAAGCTGGAGAAGGAAATCGATGCGCTGAAGGAAAAGGTCAATAAGGATCAGGAACACAAGCTCCTGAAAGAGGAAGTAGGAGAAGAAGAGATTCGGGAGGTTATTTCCGACTGGACCGGAATTCCGGCTTCCCGTCTGGCAGAGACGGAAAGAGAGAAACTCCTGCACTTGAAAGACATTCTTCATCGACGGGTCATCGGTCAGGATGAAGGCATCAATGCGGTTACCGAAGCCATTCTTCGGGCAAGAGCCGGCTTAAAGAACGAAAACCGTCCAATCGGCTCCTTTATTTTCCTGGGGCCGACAGGTGTTGGTAAGACGGAGCTGGCAAAAACACTTTGCGAAACCCTGTTCGATACCGAAAAGAACCTGATTCGAATCGATATGTCGGAGTACATGGAGAAGCATTCTGTGTCCCGTCTGGTAGGAGCGCCTCCGGGATATGTTGGTTATGAAGAAGGCGGGCAGCTGACGGAAGCGGTACGGAGAAAACCGTACAGTGTTATCCTGTTCGATGAGATTGAGAAGGCTCATCCGGATGTATTCAACCTGCTGCTGCAGCTGCTGGACGATGGTCGGCTGACGGACAACCAGGGCCGGACCGTGGACTTTAAGAACACGGTTATTATCATGACATCCAACCTACCGCAGGAACAGCTTCACAGCTTCTTCCGGCCGGAGTTCCTGAATCGAATCGATGATATCGTGGTCTTCCACTCACTGACTCAGGATGAAATTGAGAAGATTGTGGGCTTGACCATGAAGTCTCTGGAGAAGAGATTGGCCGACCGGGATATGAAGGTGGAAATGACACCGGAAGCGACCCATCTGATTGCGATGGAATCCTACGACGAAGTCTACGGCGCTCGTCCGGTCAAGAGATACATCCAGAAGCACGTTGAAAACGAGATTGCAGAACTGATTATCCGAGGCGACCTGACAGAGGGCCACACCGTTCGAGTGGATGCAGCAAATAATAAATTGAATTTTTCTGTTCAATAGTCTATAATGGAACGAATAGTGTAAACTGAAATAGGGGAGACATCTCCTATTTCAGTTTTTGTAGTTTAATTTAAGACACAAGGTGGTTTAATAATTTGAGTAAAAATAAAAGCAATTCCTTTGCCAAAAACGTTCTGATGCTGATGGTGGCACAGCTGGTCATCAAGCTTCTGGGCTTAGTGTACCGACTAGCCATTACCAATATTCACGGGTTCGGCGATCTGGGAAACGGTTACTATTCGGCCGGATATCAGGTATACGCCGTTCTGTTGGTACTGTCCTCCCAGGGAATCCCGGGCGCGGTCTCCAAGCTGGTATCGGAGCGAACGGCTCTGGGCGAATACAACAATGCCCATCGGGTGTTCAAGATTTCATTGGTGGTATTCGGTGCCATCGGATTGGCGTGCTCCTTGCTCCTGTACTTCGGAGCGGATGTCATTGCCGGGAATATCATGCACGTACCGCCGGTAGCCTATGTGTTGCGGGTGTTGGCACCGGCTATTTTCTTCGTCTGCGTATCCGCCGTTGTCCGGGGATATTTTGCGGGCTTGGGTACCATGGGGGCCAGCAGCATTTCTCAGTCCTTGGAACAGTTCTTCAACTGCGTGCTGACCATCCTGTTCGTCTATGCCACAATCGGTAGGGATGCGTACATCATGGCGGCGGCAGGGAATGTATCCACCACGCTGGCGGTGCTGATTTCCTTCTCCTACTTGATTCACTATTATCGAAAAAATATCGGGGAATACCGGATGAAATCCGACGATGGGGTGAAGACCGACCGGAAGAGCAACAGACGCATGGCGAAGCTGATTTTCTGGACGGCGATTCCGCTGACCATCGGATCCGTCATTTCCGTCGTAACTGCTTTTATCGATACGGTAACCGTGAGCAACTGCATTCAGATTGCGTTTAAGGGAATTCTGAGCAGCAAGCAAGCTTTGGAGGAAGAGGCGATGCGAGCGACGGGCATTCTGTCCAAGGTAGACACCCTGACGAATTTGCCGCTGGCGGTGAACCTGTCCTTCTATTCGGCGCTGATTCCGGAAATCACTTCGCTGCTGACGAAGAAGGATTACAGACAGGCGGCGGAGAAGATTTCCATGTCCGTCACCGTCTCCATGCTGATCATCATTCCGTGTGCGGTGGGCTTTACGGTGCTGGCGAATCCGATTCTCCGGCTGCTGTATCCCAATGCGCCGGACGGGGCGTTGGTGTTCCAGCTTTCCGCGGTGACCATGATTCTGGTGGCGGTAAATCACACGCTGCAGGGATCGTTGTTCGGTCTGGGACGGATGTATACGCCGGCGGTGGCGCTGCTCACCGGGGCGGTGGTGAAAATCGTTCTGAATTTGATTTTAATCAGCAATCCGAAAATCGGCATGTACGGAGCACCAATCAGTTCCTTTGTCTGCCAGATGATTGCTTTTATCATCATATACGTTACGCTGAAGAAGTCCATCACCATTCGCATGAACAAAAGAAAGTGCATTGCGGTGCCGGTGATTTCCGGCGGCGTGATGGGTGCGGTGATTCTGATTGCGTACCGTCTGCTCAGCGGGGTGCTTGGAAATGCCGTCACCACGCTGCTGTGCATCCTGTTGGGTGCGATCATCTATGCTTGGATGATTCTGGTACTGAAGATGTTCACCAAGGACGAGCTGGTGGATATTCCGATGGGCGGAAAAATATATGCTGTTGCACATAAACTGGGAATTTATAAGGAGTAAAGCATGAAACGAATCTGGTTTACAATTGTTCTATGGGGGTCGAAGTTCGGCCTGTTCCTGTGCCGGCTTCTGGGAAAGAACGGAACCTATATTGCCGGAGCTTTTGCACTGAAGCTGCAGAAGGACTTCATTACCCATTTCACCCATGTGGATCCGGAGCGGACCCTGTTCATCACCGGAACCAATGGAAAATCCACCACCAATAACCTGATTGTGCACGCACTTCGGGCATCCGGAAAGAAGGTAACCACCAACTTGGAGGGCGCCAATCTGATTACCGGCGTGGCTACCGCCATGATTCGGGATTCTTCCATGCTGGGCCGTGTGAACGGGGATTACCTGATCTTCGAAACCGACGAGCGGTATTTGGCGCAAATCTATGAGCAGCTCCCGGCGAAGAACCTGTGCGTGACCAACATTCAGAAAGACCAGGTTCAGCGAAACGGAGAGCCGGATTTCATCTACAAGAAAATCGCCAAAGTGGTGAACAAGGATATGAGAATCTTCGTGAATAACGAAGAGCCGAGAGCACTTTCCCTGGAGGACTATGCGGGGGAAGTTCGGACTTATAGCGTGGAACGCCACAGTAAGTCCTTTGAGAAAAACGGTTTCTACGATGTGACCATGGGCTGCCCGAAATGCAACAACAAGATTGCTTTTAACTATTACAACGTGGATAATGTGGGGGAATTCCGATGCACTTCCTGCGGGTTCCACAGCCGGATTCAGCCGGACGTTCAGGTGACGGATGTGGACTTCGAGAACCGCACCTTCCGCTGCGACGGCGTTTCCGTTCACATGCCGTACGATCAGCCGTTCTTCCTGTACAATTACGCGCTGGCCATTGCGGTTTGCAAAATGTTCGGTGTGAGTGCGGAATCGGTAAGCAAATCCTTCGAATCCTTCCGAAATATCGCCGGAAGACTGGAACTGATTCCGTACAAGACCAAGGAAATCAAATACATTCGAATCAAGCAGGAGAACCCGGAAACCCTGACCACCGCTTTTGATTTCATTTCTCAGGATAAGGAACGGAAGATTTTCCTCATCGGACTGGAGCAGCTGGAAGACTTCCAGCCGTTCTACACCAACACCTTCTACGCCTTTGACTGCGATGTGGAATCCTTGCTCCATTCCAATATCGAGCACTGCATCAGCTTCTCCGAAGCGGTGGCATACGATACGGCCAATCGGCTGATCTACGGCGGATTCCCGGAAGACCGGATCACCGTGATCCCTTCGGATGAAAACGATGATATTTTTGCGGAACTGGATAAGTACGACTGCGACAACGTATATCTGATTACGTGGCTTCATAAATATGAGCAGATGATGGAGGATTTACCGAAGTATGAATAAGTTAAACATTACATGGTGCTGGCCGGACATCCTGAACCTCCACGGAGATCGGGGCAATGTGATGGCGCTGGTACGAATTGCCGAGAAAATGGGGCTGGAAGCGGAAGTGCACAAAGTGGTGAACTTCGGCGATGAAATCGATCTGGACAACACGGACATATTGCTGCTGAACCCGGGAGAATTCAAATCCTGTGAGTACATCGTTAACGCTTTTTCACGGATAAAAGAAGATTTGGACGACTACATCTACCGGGGAGGCGTGATTCTTGCGGTGGGAACCACCGGTGCGTCTTTCGGTAAGACCATTCGCAAGCTGGACGGAACTGCCGTCACCGGCCTGGGATACCTGGATATGGAATGCCGGGAACGGGACAGTATCGTGGGAGATGACCTGATCTGCAAGATGCGGGAGACGTGCTTCGATTTGAACGGAAGCCAGATTCAGGTGATGGATACCTTCCTGAACGGCGATATTGCGCTGGGAGATGTGGAATACGGATACGGTAACTGCAGCTACGAAGACCGGAGAGAGGGGGCTCGTACCGAAAACCTGATTTTTACCAATATGTTGGGACCGGTTCTGGTGAAAAATCCGTGGCTGGCACAGGAATTGATTCTTTGGGCCATGAGCAGCAAGGGCGTTATGGACCTTCCGAAGCCGGAGGAAGGGGAGTTTGAACTGGAAAGAAAATCTCTGGATTGCATTCGCCGCTACAATCAGACGAAACAGAATAAGTAAGGAAACGGGCCGGGGATTATGAACCCGGCCCGTTTGGATGGTATTTTTATTCGATTAGAAGAATTTGCTCATGCGGCGGAGTTTGGAATGATCCATGTGAACCTGCATGGCTTCCCGGCCTTCATCCGGATTTTTGGTTTCAAAAGCATTGAAAATCGCCCGGTGTTCTGCCAAAATAGTGTTCAGATAGTCATCGGAGAATGATTTTGGCGGTGCGGAATGCTTCAGATACGTCTGGTAGGTGTGCAGCGTCTGATAGAGCATCCGGTTCTGGGTGCCGTTATAGATGATGTCGTGGAACTGAGAGTTAAAGCTCAACACTTTTTCTACATCTCCCTTCATGGTGTAGAATTCCATGAACTCGATATTCTCTCTCAGCTTGTCGACGCCTTCCTCGTCCATGCGCTGGATGGCCCATTCTACGGCTTTCATCTCAAACTGTGCTCGAAGATCGAAGAGATCGGAGATATCCCTGCGGCTTAGGCCGATGGCGAAAGCGCCTCGATGCGGAATATTCTCAATCAGACCGTCGGCTTCCAACTGGCGAAGCGCCTCGCGAACCGGTGTGCGGCTGACATCATACTGCTTGCAAATTCGCTGCTCGGTTAATTTCTCTCCGGATTTAATCTTTCCGGAAAGGATATCTTTCTGAATCGCGGTGAAAAGCGTGTTCGAAAGAGGCTGGCTGATTTCTTCGGTTTTCTTATCCATATTTAACCCCCTTGTAATACTTTGGTCTCTATGTATACAATTATATAATCTGTGTACGATACATGTCAATACCAGAAAGGAAATAATTATGTCAAAATTGTTGGATTCCAAGCAGGCACTGCAGGTGTTGGATCTGTTGGACCGCGCCTATCCGGAAGCAGGCTGCGCGCTCCATTTTGAAAATCACTTTGAACTTCTGTGTGCGGTGATGCTTTCCGCCCAGACTACGGATGTCAGCGTGAATCGGATTACCCCGGAACTGTTTCGCCGGTATCCGGATGCTTTTGCCATGGCAAAGGCCGAACCGGCTTCCTTGGAAGAAATCCTTCATTCCATTGGCCTTTACAAAAACAAAAGCCGGAATCTGATCAACATGTCCCGGCAGCTGGCGGAGGAGTTCGGAGGCGAAGTTCCGGGAGATTTCACCGCTTTGACCGTTTTGGCCGGAGTAGGGCGGAAGACCGCAAATGTTGTCCTGGCGGAAGGCTTCGGGGTACCGAAAATTGCGGTGGATACCCACGTGTTCCGTGTTTCCAACCGTATCGGTCTGGCGAATTCGGACAAAGTGCTGGAGACGGAGAAGCAGCTGATGCAGATTCTTCCGGAAGAACGGTGGACCCGAGGACATCACCTTTTGATTTTTCACGGACGGAATAGCTGCCGTGCCCGAAAGCCGGATTGTGCCCACTGTCCGGTAAAAGAAATCTGCCGCAGTTCATTAACGGTTGAAAAATAATTACAAAACTGTTAATATATGGTTGGAATTGACTTTAGTAAGGGAGTATCTATGTATCACGTTGTTCTGGTTGAACCGGAAATACCTCAAAACACCGGAAATATTGCAAGGACTTGCGCAGCCACAAATACCCGGTTGCATTTGGTCCGTCCTTTGGGATTTAACATCGATGACAAATCCGTACGGCGGGCGGGACTGGATTACTGGCAGTATGTGGATTTGGAAGTTCACGACAGTCTGGAAGCATTTATTCGGGAATATGGGGATCATCGCTGGTTTCTGGCAACGACGCACGGTGGAAAGAAGTACACCGATGTGGAATACAAGGATGGTGATATGATTCTTTTCGGAAGAGAGACGAAAGGTCTTCCCAAGGACTTCATTCAGGAGCACCGCGAAGGAGCGGTACGGATTCCCATGAGCGAGCAGACCCGTCTGCGGTCCCTGAATCTGTCGAATTCCGTGAACATCATTTTATTTGAAGCCCTGCGGCAAAATGGTTTCCCCGGACTTCAATAATTGGTGAATTAGAAAATGTTTTATTGCAGAAAGGCAATGCAAGGAGGAGAAAATGGTTAGAGTTGGAATCAGTGGCTTTGGAAGAATCTCTCGTGTCGTAATGAGAGCAGCGATGGACATGGAGGATGTGGAAATTGCCGGAATCAACTGGAGAAATTCGGATCTGGACTACATCGTATACATGCTGAAGTATGATTCTACATTTGGCAGATTCCCGGGAACTGTTGAGAAGTATGACAAGGGAATCATGGTTAACGGAAAGAAGATCCCGGTATTCATGGAAGGCGATGCACACGATATTCCGTGGGGAGACTGTGGTGCAGAATACATCATGGAAGGAACCGGTGCGTACAACACCACCGAGAAGGCGCAGGCGCACATAGATGCCGGTGCAAAGAAGGTTATCATCTCCGCTCCGGCAAAGGACAAGGTGACCCCGACCTTCGTATATGGCGTAAACCACGAAGAGTACAAGCCGGAATACAACGTGGTATCCAACGCATCCTGCACAACAAACTGCCTGGCACCGCTGTGCAAGGTAATCAACGACAACTGGGGCATCGATCAGGGCCTGATGTCCACCATTCATGCGGCAACCGCAAAGCAGAAGGTAGTAGATGCTCGTTCCATGAAGGACTGGCGTACCGGCAGAAGCGTATTCGGCAACGTAATTCCGTCTTCCACCGGCGCAGCAAAGGCTGTTGGTCTGGTAATTCCGGAACTGCAGGGCAAGATGACCGGTATTTCTTACCGTGTACCGACTTCTGACGTTTCCGTTATCGACCTGAACGTAATGCTGAAGAAGCCGACCAGCTATGAAGAAATTTGTAAGAAGGTGAAGGAAGCTTCCGAGACAACCATGAAGGGCATTCTAGAATATGTAGATGACGAAGTGGTTTCCGGCGATTTCATCGGCGATGCACACACATCCATCTTCGATTCCAGAGAAGGTATCGAGCTGAACGACCGTTTCTTCAAGCTGATTGCATTCTATGATAACGAGTACGGTTACAGTGCAAAGATTCTGGAGCTGATTCGTCACATGTATCAGGTAGATCACAAGTAAGAAAAAATGAATGATGAAGCCGCGCTGTTTTCGGCGCGGTTTCTGAATGTTATTCCTTGTACAACAGAAAGAAAGGTGTACTATGAAAAAAACTGTCAGAGACATTCAGTGGGCGGGAAAAACAGCGGTGATGCGTTGTGATTTCAACGTTCCGATGAAAGACGGCGTTATCACGGACGATACAAGAATCGTGGCCGCGCTGCCGACCATCCGTTATCTGCACGAGAACGGCGCAAAAATCGTTCTCATGTCCCACATGGGCAGACCGAAGGGGGAACAGAAGCCGGAATTCTCTCTGGAACCGGTATGCAAGAAGCTGTCCGAGTACCTGAATCTGGAGGTTCACTTTGTTGCCTCCGACCGCGTAGTAGATGAGGACGTGAAGAACCGGGTGCGCAATTTGAAGGCGGGAGATATCGCCCTTCTTCAGAACGTTCGTTACAGAAATGAAGAGACGAAGAACGATCCGGAATTCTCCAAGGAACTGTCGGAGCTGGGCGATGTATTCGTTCAGGAAGCGTTTGGTACAGCTCATCGTGCGCACGCATCCACAACCGGAATCGCATCCTATATCCCGGCGGTATCCGGCTTCCTGATTGAGAAGGAGCTGCAGTTCCTGGGACAGGCAGTCAACAATCCGGAAAGACCGTTCGCCGCAATCATGGGCGGAGCAAAGGTTGGCGATAAGATTCCGGTAATTACCAATTTGCTGAACAAGGTGGACATCCTGATTATCGGCGGCGGAATGGTATATACATTCCTGAAGGCTCAGGGCTATTCCATCGGAACATCCCTGTTGGACGAAGAAGGTCTGGCACTGGTTCCGGAAATTCTGAAGAAAGCCGAAGAAAACAACGTTCAGCTGCTTCTTCCGGTGGATACCGTTGCAGCGGACAAGTTTGCAGAAGATGCGGCTTACGATTGCTATGATGCAGATCGGATTCCGGAAGACCGTATGGGTCTGGACATCGGGCCGAAGACCATTGAGCTCTTTACCGATGCACTGAAGACCGCAAAGACCATCGTATGGAACGGACCGATGGGCGTATTCGAAATGGCACCATTCGCAGTGGGTACAAAAGCAATTGCGAAATGCCTGGCAGATTCCGACGCAACCACCATTATCGGTGGCGGAGATTCGGCCGCTGCGGTTCAGCAGTTCGGATATGGAGATTCCATGACACATATTTCCACCGGTGGTGGTGCCAGCCTGGAATTCCTGGAGGGCAAAGAACTTCCGGGTATTGCCATTCTGGATGAGAAATAGGATAGGAGATTGCAAAGAATGAAAAGATTTTTAATTGCGGGAAACTGGAAAATGAACAAAACCACTGCGCAGGCCGTTCATTACGTACATGAGCTGAAGGCGCAGAAGCTGACCAATCCGGAATCGGTGGCAATTATTGCACCGTTTACCCAGCTGGAAGCGTTGAAGAAGGAGCTGGAAGGAACCGGAATTTCCTTGGGTGCGCAGAACGTTCACTATGAGCATTCCGGCGCATTCACCGGAGAGATTTCCGTGGACATGCTGAAGGAAATCGGTGTGGATTATTGCGTCGTTGGGCACTCTGAAAGAAGAGAATACTTTAACGAGACGGATGAAACGGTGAACCGTAAATTAAAGGTTCTTTTGGAAGAGGGCATCACCCCGATTCTTTGCGTCGGAGAGTCCCTGGAAGTTCGGGAGAAGAAGCAGGAGCAGGCATTCGTATGCGGACAACTGGGTGAAGCATTTGCCGGAATTCCGCAGGAGTATGCGGAGAAGGTGGTTATCGCTTATGAGCCGATCTGGGCCATTGGTACCGGACACACTGCGACACCGGAGCAGGCAGAAGAGATGTGTGCATTCATTCGCGGAATGATGCAGGGATTGTATGACATGTCCATCGGAGATAAGCTCATCATTCAGTACGGCGGAAGCATGAAGCCGGGCAATGCGAAAGAGCTTCTGGAGAAAACCGACATCAACGGCGGCCTGATTGGCGGAGCCAGCCTGAAGGTAAAGGATTTCGCAGAAATCGCAAAGACCGCAGCCGAACTGGCAGAATAATTTAAAGAATATTAGTAAAAAAAGTGGTTCTTCACTTTTTTCTCGGGGATTTTAATAAAAGAACAAACCTGCACCGTTCAGCAACAGCTTGACTATGAGCCTCGAAGAGCATGCAATTAGGCTGCCGCCAGGTGACACGTCGCGGATCCTCCGCTCGTGCCAGCCTGGCTGGCCCAGCCTAGCATGCTCTTGCTCAT
>OLOJ01000126.1_pt1 | contig 81713 bp, 72 predicted proteins | sample 1672251 | NCBI WGS metagenome assembly OLOJ01 (sample SAMEA3136664, study PRJEB25190) | human gut metagenome | biome: human gut; feature: human-associated habitat; material: faeces | place: Austria | collected 2013 | reverse complement strand
AGCCGTTCCTGGAATCTATCCGTCAGTTCCAGCATGATGTGGGACATGACAATGCAATCCTCATTCATGTAACCCTGATCCCATACCTCAAAGCTTCTGAGGAAATGAAGACCAAACCGACCCAGGCAAGTGTCAAGGAACTTCAGGGAATGGGAATCCAGCCGGACGTTCTGGTATGCAGAAGCGAACATCCGCTGACAGATGAGATCAAAGGCAAGATCGCACTGTTTTGTAACGTACCGGTCAGCCATGTATTACAGAACCTTGATGTAGAATATTTATATGAAGCTCCTCTTGCAATGGAAAGAGAAAAACTTGCCGATGTAGTTCTGGAATCCTTGAGACTTGAGAACCGCAAACCGGATCTTACCGAGTGGACAGAGATGGTCAACGATCTGAGAAATCCGGAGAGCACAGTAAACATTGCAATGGTAGGAAAATATACACAGCTCCATGATGCCTACTTAAGTGTTGTGGAAGCTCTGAAACACGGTGGGATTTCCTGCAGAGCCAAAGTAGAACTGACCTGGGTGGATTCTGAAGAATTAAATGAGAAGAATCTCGACCAGACACTTCATAATGTAGACGGTATCCTTGTTCCGGGAGGATTTGGAAACAGAGGTACAGAGGGAATGATCCTGGCAGCACAGTATGCCCGTGTCCACAAGATCCCGTACCTTGGGATCTGCCTTGGAATGCAGATGGCGATCGTAGAATTCGCCCGCCACGTATTAGGATACGAAGATGCAAACAGCATCGAGCTGAACCCAGCTACCAAACATCCGGTGATCGCACTGATGCCGGATCAGGAGAGTGTAGAAGACCTTGGAGGAACTTTAAGACTTGGAAGCTATCCATGTGTACTTGCAGATAACTCCAAAGCACTGGAACTTTTTGGAAAGAAAGAGATCCAGGAACGTCACAGACATCGTTATGAAGTCAACAACGCATTCCGTGAAGAGCTTGCTGCGAAAGGCATGACGATCGCCGGAACTTCCCCTGACGGACATATCGTAGAGATGATCGAGATCAAGGATCATCCGTTCTACGAGGGAACCCAGGGACATCCGGAATTCAAATCCAGACCGAACCATGCACATCCTTTATTCCGCGGCTTTGTAAAAGCAGCAGACGCATACGCAAAGGAGAAAGAAAGCAGGAAACAGCAAAATAAAGAATAATATAATTTTTTTTGATAGAGAGGACGAAGATTATGCAGGAAGTAACGAGAGAAGAACAGGGCCTGTATCGCCAGGAATTTGAGCATGACAACTGTGGTATCGGCGCAGTTGTCAACATCAAAGGAAAGAAAACACATGAAACTGTTGCGAATGCTCTCAGGATCGTAGAACATCTGGAGCATCGTGCAGGTAAGGATGCAGAGGGAAAAACCGGTGACGGTGTTGGTATCCTTCTGCAGATCTCCCATAAATTTTTCAAAAAAGCCTGTAAGAAAGAGGGCTTTGATATCGGTGAGGAAAGAGAATATGGTATCGCACAGTTCTTCTTCCCGCAGCACGAGATCAAACGCGCCCAGGCAAAAAAAATGTTCGAGATCATCGTGGAAAAAGAAGGACTGGAACTTCTCGGATGGAGAAACGTTCCTGTGATCCCGGAGGTCCTCGGACACAAGGCAAGAGAGTGCATGCCATGCATCATGCAGGCATTCATCAAAAAACCACAGGATGTCGAAAAGGGTCTCCCATTCGATCGTATGCTCTACATCGCACGTCGTGAGTTTGAACAGAGTAATGACAACACTTATGTTGTTTCTATGAGCAGCAGAACGATCGTTTACAAAGGTATGTTCCTGGTCGGACAGCTTCGTACTTTCTTTGCAGACCTGCAGAATCCGGAGTATGAATCCGCGATCGCAATGGTACATTCCAGATTCAGTACCAACACAAACCCAAGCTGGGAGAGAGCACATCCGAACCGTTTCATCGTACACAACGGAGAGATTAACACCATCCGTGGAAATGCCGACAAGATGCTCGCCAGAGAAGAAAATATGGAATCTCCATACCTCAAAGGCCAGCTTCACAAAGTCCTTCCGGTCGTAAACCGCAACGGTTCCGACTCCGCAATGCTTGACAATACACTGGAATTCCTTGTAATGAGTGGTATGGAACTTCCGCTTGCAGTCATGATCACGATCCCGGAGCCATGGGCATACAACGACACGATCTCCCAGGAGAAGAGAGATTTCTATCAGTATTATGCAACCATGATGGAGCCATGGGATGGACCGGCTTCCATCCTGTTCTCCGATGGTGATGTGATGGGTGCCGTCCTTGACCGTAACGGTCTTCGTCCGTCCAGATATTACATCACTTCCGATGGCTATATGATCCTTTCTTCTGAGGTCGGTGTCATGCCGGTCCCGGAAGAGAAGATTGTTCTCAAAGAACGTCTCCATCCGGGCAAAATGCTCCTGGTAGATACTGTTCAGGGAAAAGTCCTCGACGATGATGAACTGAAAGAAAAATACGCAAAAATGCAGCCGTACGGCGAATGGCTGAACAGTAATCTCGTACAGCTTAAAGACATCAAGATCCCGAATATCCGTATGGAAGAGTACACACCGGAACACCGTGCACGCCTTCAGAAAGCGTTCGGATATACTTACGAACAGTACCGTACCTCTATCCGTAACATGGCATTAAACGGAGCAGAGAGCATCGGAGCCATGGGTGTAGATACTCCGCTTGCTGTCCTCTCCAATGAGCACAGACCTTTATTCGACTATTTCAAACAGCTTTTTGCACAGGTAACAAACCCGCCGATCGATGCGATCCGTGAAGAGATCGTTACCTCCACAAGCGTTTATGTAGGTAAGGACGGAAACCTTCTGGTACAGCAGCCGGAAAACTGCCATGTACTCAAGATCCTTCATCCGATCCTCACAAATACAGACATGCTCAAGATCAAAAACATGAAGGCAGATGGATTCAAAGTTGCTGTTGTATCTACTCTCTATTATAAGAGTACGAAACTGGAGAGAGCGATCGACCGTCTCTTCGTGGAGGTTGACAAGGCATTCCGTGACGGCGCAAACATCCTCGTACTTTCTGACCGTGGAGTAGATGAAAACCATATGCCGATCCCGTCTCTTCTGGCGGTATCCGCAGTACATCAGCATCTCGTAAAAACCAAGAAGAGTACTTCCCTGGGTCTGATCGTAGAATCCGGCGAGCCGAGAGAAGTCCATCATTTCGCAACTCTTCTCGGTTATGGTGCAAGTGCAGTCAACCCATATCTCGCACTGGAAACGATCCGCGAGCTGATCGATACCCATATGCTGGATAAAGATTATTATGCAGCAGTTGAGGATTATAACCACGCAGTCTTAAGTGGCATCGTCAAGATCGCATCCAAGATGGGTATTTCCACGATCCAGTCTTATCAGGGATCTCAGATCTTTGAGGCAATCGGTATCTCTAAGGATGTTATCGATAAATACTTTACAGGAACTGTAAGCCGTGTAGGCGGAATCACACTGGAAGATATCGAGGAGAACGTAGACAGACTTCACTCTGAAGCCTTTGACCCGCTGGGACTGAATACAGACCTCACACTTGACAGTGTCGGTGCACACAAGATGAGAAGCCAGGGAGAGGAACACCGCTACAATCCGCAGACGATCCATCTCCTTCAGGAATCTACAAGAACAGGAAGCTATGCACTGTTCAAAGAATATACAAAAGTCGTAGACCAGGAAAGCCATGGAGCCCTTCGTGGACTTCTGGAATTCAACTATCCGGAAAAAGCGATCCCGATCGACGAAGTAGAGAGTGTAGACGAGATCGTAAAACGTTTCAAGACAGGTGCGATGTCCTACGGATCTATTTCCCAGGAAGCACATGAGACACTTGCGATCGCTATGAACCATCTCCATGGAAAATCCAACACAGGTGAAGGTGGAGAGAGTGATGAGCGTATCGCTTCCGCAGGAAGTGAAAATGACCGCTGTTCTGCGATCAAACAGGTTGCCAGCGGACGTTTCGGTGTTACCAGCAGCTATCTGGTATCCGCAAGAGAGATCCAGATCAAGATGGCACAGGGTGCAAAACCAGGTGAAGGCGGACATCTTCCGGCAAAGAAAGTTTATCCGTGGATTGCAAAGACCCGTCATTCAACACCTGGCGTAAGTCTGATCTCCCCGCCGCCGCATCACGATATCTACTCTATCGAGGACCTGGCACAGCTGATCTATGACCTTAAGAACTCAAACGTTTATGCAGATATCTCTGTAAAACTTGTTTCTGAGGCCGGTGTAGGTACAGTCGCAGCCGGTGTTGCCAAAGCCGGAGCACAGACAGTCCTGATCTCAGGATACGATGGAGGTACCGGTGCAGCACCGAGAAGTTCCATCCACAATGCAGGACTTCCGTGGGAACTTGGTCTTGCCGAGACACACCAGACTCTGATCATGAACGGACTACGTAACCGTGTCCGCATCGAGACAGACGGTAAACTGATGAGCGGCCGTGACGTTGCCATTGCAGCACTTCTCGGTGCAGAGGAATTTGGTTTTGCGACAGCTCCGCTTGTAACCATGGGATGCGTCATGATGCGTGTCTGCAACCTGGATACCTGCCCGGTCGGTGTGGCAACACAAAACCCGGAACTTCGTAAACGTTTCCGTGGAAAACCGGAATACGTAGAAAACTTCATGAGATTTATCGCTCAGGAGCTGAGAGAATATATGGCACGCCTTGGTGTTCACACTGTCGATGAGATGGTAGGACGTACAGACCTCTTAAGACAGTCTGTGGAAGCTTCCCAGGCAGAGCCGCACAAAGGCAAAGTTGACTTAAGCGCGATCCTCGATAACCCATATGCCGGAAACGGACAGAAAGTGACCTTCGATCCAAAGGCGGTTTACAACTTCGAACTGGAAAAAACTCTGGATGAAAAAGTCCTTCTCAAGAAATGCGGCAAAGCGATCGCCAAAGGTGAACATATCGAACTCGATGTAGACGTAACAAACACAGACCGTACCTTTGGTACGATCCTCGGTGCAGAGATCACCAGACAGACCGGAAAGGGACTTCCGGATGACACGATCGTGATCAACTGTCACGGAGCCGGCGGACAGAGTTTCGGTGCTTTTATCCCTAAGGGTCTTACACTGAACCTTACCGGTGACAGCAACGACTACTTCGGAAAGGGACTTTCCGGTGGTAAACTGATCGTCAAAGTTCCGGAAAAAGCAGCTTACAAACCGGAAGAAAACATCATCATCGGTAACGTTGCACTCTACGGTGCTACCAGTGGATATGCATTTATCAACGGTGTTGCCGGAGAACGTTTTGCAGTCCGTAACTCAGGTGCTTACGCAGTTGTAGAGGGTGTCGGCGAGCACGGATGCGAGTACATGACAGGCGGTCGTGTCGTAGTCCTCGGACGCACCGGAAAGAACTTCGCAGCAGGTATGAGCGGCGGTATCGCTTACGTACTTGATGTTGAGAACAAACTTTACAAAAACATCAACAAGGCAATGATCTCTATCGAAAAAGTAGAGAACAAATATGATAAGAAAGAACTTCGTGATCTGATTGAAGCCCATGTTGCGGCAACAGGCTCCAAACTGGGTGCAAAAGTGCTTGCTGACTTTGATGCTTACCTGCCGCACTTTAAGAAACTGATTCCGAACGAATATAAAAAGATGCTTACACTCAGCGCCAAACTGGAAGAAAAAGGACTGACAAGTGAGCAGGCACAGATGGAAGCATTTTACGAAAGCATCGGAGCAAAGCATTAAGGAGGATGAGGAAACATGGGAAAGCCAACAGGATTTTTAGAATATAACAGAGAGACAGCCAAAGTACTGCCGCCAAAGGTCCGGATTGCCAATTTCAATGAGTTCCGGACTCCACTCAGCAAAGAAAAACAGAAACTTCAGGGGGCACGCTGCATGGCATGCGGCGTTCCTTTCTGCCAGTCAGGAATGATGCTCGGAGGAATGGCATCCGGCTGTCCTCTGCACAACCTTGTTCCTGAGACAAACGATCTGGTATATACAGGAAACTGGAAACAGGCATATTTGAGACTTTCCAAGACACACAGTTTTCCGGAGTTTACTTCCAGAGTGTGTCCTGCACTCTGCGAGGCAGCCTGCACCTGTAACTTAAACGGAGAGCCGGTTTCCACAAAGGAAAACGAAAGAGCGATCATTGAGACCGCTTACAAAGAAGGCTGGGTCCAGCCGCAGAAACCGAATGTCCGCACCGGCAAGACCATCGCCGTGATCGGAAGCGGTCCATCCGGACTTGCAGCAGCACAGCAGCTCAATAGACGAGGCCACAGTGTTACAGTTTATGAAAGAAGCGACCGCCCGGGCGGACTTCTCCGCTACGGTATCCCGAACATGAAACTGGAGAAATCTGTAATAGACAGAAGAATCCGTCTCATGGAAGAAGAAGGAGTAAAATTTGTCCTCAATACAAACGTGGGCAAGGACATCAAGGCAGAAGACCTGCTGAAACAGTATGACAGAGTCGTGCTTGCCTGCGGAGCTTCCAACCCGCGTGACATAAAAGTGCCTGGAAGAGAGGCAAGAGGGATCTATTTCGCAGTAGACTTCCTCGGAATGGTCACAAAGACACTTCTCGACAGCAACTTCGAAAAAGTTCCATATGAACTGGCAAAAGGCAAACATGTCCTTGTCATCGGTGGTGGTGATACAGGAAATGACTGCGTAGGAACTTCCGTCCGTCTTGGTGCAAAATCTGTGACACAGCTTGAGATGATGCCGAAACCGCCGGTTGAGCGTGCTGCAAACAACCCGTGGCCGCAGTGGCCGAGAGTCCTCAAGACAGACTACGGCCAGGAAGAAGCGATCGCAGTCTTCGGACATGATCCACGGATCTATCAGACAACCGTCACCGAATTTATCGCTGACAAAAAAGGCAATGTGTGCAAGGCAAAGATCGTAGACCTTAAAGCACAAAAAGACGAAAAGACCGGAAGGATGATGATGGTTCCGGTTGAGGGAAGTGAGAAAGTGATCCCTGCAGATCTGGTTCTGATCGCAGCAGGATTCCTCGGAAGCCAGAAATACGTAACCGATGCATTTCACGTAGCGATCAATGGAAGAACAAACGTTGAGACAAAACCGGATGCCTACGCAACTTCTGTACCGAGAGTCTTCACAGCTGGTGACATGCACAGAGGACAGTCTCTGGTCGTATGGGCGATCCGCGAGGGCCGCGAAGCCGCCAAAGCCGTAGATGAATCCCTGATGGGTTATACAAATCTCTGAAAAAAGACGTTGACAAAGACCATGCCGGTTGCTATAATACCTGCATGAACAAAGGCGTTCTTTTGGAGGGTAAACCTTCCGAAAGTACGCCTTTTTTGTTTTTATTTTCAATAGATAAGGAGAGAATGGCATGGGGAATTATACCAGAGAAGAAATATTACAGATGGTTGAGGAGGAAGACGTAGAATTCATCCGCCTTCAGTTTACTGATATGTTCGGTGCGATCAAGAATATCGCTGTTACGACCCGGGAACTTCCCCGTGCGTTAGCGAATCAGTGTATGATCAACGGCGAACAGATCGCAGGGATGGATCCTGAAAAGGGATCTGATCTTTATCTTCGTCCGGTGCTGGATACGTTTGCTATCCTGCCGTGGCGTCCGCAGCAGGGAAAAGTTGCGAGAATGATCTGCAATCTCTACTGGCCGGATGGTACACCATACAAAAACAGCCCGAGATATATTCTTGAGAGAGTAGCCGAAGAGGCGGAGCAGGAAGGATATACCTGCTACATCGATCCGGAGTGTGAGTTTTTTCTTTTCCACACAGACGATAATGGCAATCCGACAACCGTAACACACGAAAAAGCAGGATACCTGGATATGAGTCCGCTGGATCTTGGCGAGAATGCAAGACGTGACATGGTGCTGACTCTCGAGGATATGGGAATGGAAGTAGAATCCTCCCATCATGAAGCAGCTCCGGCACAGCATGAGATTGATTTCAGCTATGGTGAGATCCGTGATATCGCAGACTGCATCATGACATTCAAGATGGCAGTCCGTATTGTTGCAAAGCGTCATGGCCTTCATGCAACTTTTATGCCGAAGCCAAGAGCAGAGGTAAATGGTTCCGGAATGCACATCCAGTTTTCTGTATTCAAAAATGGAAGAAATCTGTTTGAAGACGCAGATCATCCGGGAGAATTAAGTGAAGAGGCCCGTTATTTTATCGGAGGACTTCTTGCACACAGCAAGGAGATGGCACTGATCACTAATCCTCTCGTGAATTCCTACAAGCGTCTTGTTCCTGGATATGATGCACCGACAGAACTTACCTGGACAGAGAATAATCAGAATTCACTTGTCCGCATCCCTGTGACAAGAGGAGAGGGAACAAGAGTGGAACTGAGAAGTCCGGATGCATCTTCCAATCCGTACCTGGTGTTTGCAGTATGTCTTGCAGCCGGACTGGATGGGATCCGAAACAAAATTTCTCCTACAAAATCGTCAAATATCGCAACACAGGATCAGGAGACAGAGCATCTTCCGGAAACACTCAAAGATGCGATCGAGCTTTTTGAAAACAGCACCTGGATCCGGGGAATACTGGGCGAAGAATTCTGCAGGACTTATCTTGCACAGAAGAAAGATGAGTGGCTGCGTTATACCAGACAGGTAACTGACTGGGAAGTAGAAGAATACCTGTATCGCCTGTAAGTATAAGACAAAAAATAGGAGAACACTTGTATGAGCAGCATTGTGATCGCATTACCCAAAATCGAAGATGCAAAAAAAATCCGTGCGGTTCTGGCGCGGCACGGATTTACCGTTGCATCTGTATGTACAACCGCATCAAATGCTCTGTCAAGTGCTTCCGAACTTGGAAGCGGCGTACTGATCTGCAGTCATCGGCTTCCGGATATGAATTATCTTGATCTTTCAGAGTGTATGCCAAGAGATTTTGAAATGCTGCTTCTTGCGTCTGCAAGAGTGATCTGTGAAGTGCCGACATCGATCCTGTCGGTACAGATGCCGGTCAAGGCAAGCGACCTTGTCAACACAGTAAATATGATCCTGACGCAGCAGGAGCGAAGAAAAAGAAAAGAAAAAAAGAAACCAAAGGCACGATCCTGGAAAGAACAGAACTATATATCCAATGCAAAAATGATGCTGATGCAGCGAAATCATTTAAGTGAAGATGAAGCCTACCGTTATATCCAGAAATCCAGCATGGATTCCGGAACGAACATGGTAGAAACAGCACAGATGCTTTTGATGCTTTTATATGATGAATAATAATAGAAACTTTTAAGAGACTTATAATATGGAGGATGAGGAAATGGAGTTTTTGGATGGTACATGGAAAAAAGAAGTTACTTCGTGGGAAGCACTGTTAGGAGAGGAACTTCTGGATCAGGAAGTTGTTCTGGAAGGAGCCGTTCACAGCATCCGAAATATGGGCGATGTTGCGTTCGTGATCCTCAGAAGAAGAGAGGGACTTTTTCAGACTGTTTTTGAAAATGAAAAGGCAAATCTTTCCATTCATGATCTCAAAGAGGCAATGACACTTCGCGTGAAAGGGTTCCTGAATGCAGAAGAACGTGCGCCTCATGGAAGAGAGATCCGCATCAGAGAAATTGAGATCCTGTCACAGCCGGCAGAGCCGATGCCGCTGGCGATCGACAAATGGAAATTAAACACATCTCTGGAGGCAAAACTGAATTTACGTCCGATCGCACTCCGTAACATCCAGGAACGTTCCAAATTCAAGATCCAGGAAGCGCTGACACGTGCTTTCCGTGATTACCTCTATGAGAACGGTTTCACAGAGATCCACACACCGAAGATCGGGGCAAGAGGAGCCGAGGGTGGAGCAAACCTTTTCAAATTCAGCTACTTCCACAAACCGGCGGTCCTCGCACAGAGCCCGCAGTTCTACAAACAGATGATGGTCGGTGTGTTTGACAGAGTATTTGAGACAGGACCGGTATTCCGTGCAGAGAAACACAATACCAAACGTCACTTAAACGAATATACCAGCCTTGACTTTGAGATGGGATACATCGACAGCTTTGAAGAGATCATGGCAATGGAAACAGGATTTCTTCAGTATGCAGTAGCACTTCTTCAGAAAGACTACGCAAAGGAACTTCAAATCCTTAAAGTACAGCTTCCAAAAGTCGACAAGATCCCGGCCGTTCGTTTTGACAAAGCCAAAGAACTGGTTTCCGAGAAATATAACCGTAAGATCCGCAACCCATACGATCTGGAGCCAGAAGAAGAAGCCCTGATCGGAAGATACTTCAAAGAAGAATACGATGCGGACTTTGTATTTGTAACTCATTATCCGTCCAAGAAACGTCCGTTCTACGCAATGGATGATCCGAGTGATGAGAAGTTTACCTTAAGTTTTGACCTTCTTTTCCACGGACTGGAAGTAACGACCGGCGGACAGAGAATCCATGACTACGATCAGCTCAAAGCCAAGATCGCAGCAAGAGGCATGGAAGAAGAAGGAATGGAGCAGTATCTGGATACCTTCAAACATGGCATGCCGCCACATGGAGGACTTGGTATTGGTCTGGAACGTCTGACCATGCAGCTTCTTGGAGAAGAAAACGTCCGTGAAGCGTGTCTGTTCCCGAGAGACCTGAACAGACTGGAGCCGTAAGAGAAGGAGGAAAAGTCAGATGGCAAAGATCATAGATGACGAAACAATCGAAAACGTATGTATCCTCGCAAAACTTTCCTTAGGTGAGGAAGCCAAGGCAAAAGCAAAGCAGGACATGCAGAAAATGCTGGATTATGTAGAAAAACTGGACGAACTGGATACAGATGGCGTGGAGCCTCTGTCCCATATCTTTGGTGATGAAAATGTATTCCGTGATGACGTTGTGACAAACGGAGACAACAAAGAAGCAATGCTTGCAAACGCACCAAAGGAAAAAGAAGGACAGTATCAGGTACCGAAGACCATAGGATAGGAGAATGAGGATGGAACTGCAGACAATGACAGCCCTGGAGCTGTCAAAAAAGATCAGACAGCGTCAGGTCAAAGTAGCAGACGGTGTCAAAGAGGTTTTTGATCAGATAGAGAAAAAAGAGGGCAAAGTACACGCATATCTTGATCTTTATAAGAAAGATGCCCTTGCAAGAGCAAAAGAAGTCGAAAAAGGAATCATGGACGGCATTTACACCGGACCGCTTGCCGGAGTGCCGATCGCAGTCAAAGACAACATTTGCATCAAAGGCAAAAAAACAACCTGCGCATCAAAAATATTAGAGAACTTCGTACCACAGTATAATGCAGAAGTCATCGACCGTCTGGAAAAAGCCGGAATGATCGTGATCGGAAAGACAAACATGGATGAGTTTGCCATGGGAAGTACCACAGAAACTTCTGCTTACGGTGTGACAAGGAATCCGTGGGATCTGGAACACGTTCCGGGAGGTTCTTCCGGCGGTTCCTGTGCGGCAGTTGCAGCAGGAGAAGCCTTTATGGCTTTAGGTTCTGACACCGGCGGTTCTATCCGTCAGCCAAGTTCTTTTTGCGGCGTGACCGGGATCAAACCAACTTACGGAACCGTATCCCGTTATGGACTGGTAGCTTATGCTTCCTCTCTTGACCAGATCGGACCGGTCGGAAAAGACGTGGCAGACTGTGCCGCACTTCTTGAAGTGATCGCAGGACATGACCCGAAAGACAGCACTTCCCTCGACCGCAAAGACCTTGATTTCTCAAAGAGCATTGAGGAGAAGAAACTTCTCGGAATGAAGTTCGGCGTGCCGAAAGAATTCCTCGCCAAAGGTCTTGATCCGGAAGTCAAAGATGCTTTTATGGAGACGCTCAAAGTCCTCACCTCACAGGGTGCGATCGTAGAATTTTTCTCCGTAGAGACAATGGAATATATGATCCCTGCCTATTATATCATTGCCAGCGCGGAGGCAAGCTCCAACCTGGAACGTTTCGATGGTGTAAAATATGGCTATCGTGCAGCAGAGTACGAGGGACTTCACGATATGTACAAAAAGACCAGAACAGAAGGATTCGGAGAGGAAGTCAAACGCCGTATCATGCTTGGTTCCTTCGTTTTAAGTTCCGGTTATTACGATGCTTATTACCTGAAAGCACTTCGTACCAAAGCCCTGATCAAACAGGAATTTGATCGTGCTTTTGATAAATATGATGTGATCCTTGCACCGGCTGCTCCGTACACAGCACCAAAGATCGGAGAAAGTCTCAAGGACCCGCTTGCCATGTATCTTGGCGATATCTATACCGTTGCCGTCAACCTCTGCGGTCTGCCTGGGATCACCGTTCCGTGCGGACAGGACAAGGCAGGCATGCCGATCGGTATCCAGATGATCGGAAACTGCTTCGGAGAACACAAGATCCTCCGTGCAGCGGCTGCGTATGAAGCAGAAAGAGGGGCATTCCCGACTCCTCTGAAAGGAGGCAAAGAGGCATGAAACAGTATGAAACCGTCATTGGTCTTGAAGTCCATGTAGAACTTGCAACAAAAACAAAGATCTTCTGTGGATGCTCTACAGAGTTTGGTGGAGCACCGAATACACATACCTGCCCGGTCTGCACCGGTATGCCGGGTTCCCTGCCGGTACTGAACCGTCAGGTCGTAGAATTTGCACTCAAAGCCGGTATCGCGGCAAACTGCCAGATCAACCAGTACTGCAAATTCGACAGAAAGAACTATTTCTACCCGGATAACCCGCAGAACTACCAGATCTCACAGCTTTACCTGCCGATCTGCCACGATGGCTGGGTAGAGATCGAAACTTCCGCCGGAAAGAAAAAGATCCGTATCCACGAAATGCATATGGAAGAAGATGCCGGAAAGCTGATCCATGATGAATGGGAAGACTGCTCTCTGGTTGACTATAACCGAAGCGGCGTGCCGCTGATCGAGATTGTATCCGAGCCGGATATGAGAAGTTCTGAGGAAGTTATCGCATACCTCGAGAAACTTCGCTGCATGATGCAGTATCTCGGTGTATCTGACTGTAAATTACAGGAAGGTTCCATGCGTGCCGATGTCAACCTGTCTGTCCGTGAAGTCGGCAGTGAGACATTCGGAACAAGAACCGAGATGAAGAACCTGAACTCCTTCAAGGCGATCGCAAGAGCCATCGGGGGCGAGAGAGAGCGTCAGATCGAGCTGATCGAAGAAGGCAGAGCCGTTGTCCAGGAAACCCGCCGCTGGGATGACAACAAAGAATCTTCCCATGCCATGCGTTCCAAAGAGGATGCCAAAGATTACCGTTACTTCCCGGACCCGGATCTTCCGCCGATCCATATTTCCGATGCATGGATCGATGAGATCCGCACTTCCCAGCCGGAACTCCGCGAGGAAAAACAGCTTCGTTATCAGGAAGAATTTGAGCTTCCGGCATACGATGCAGGAATCCTTACCGAGTCCAGACACCTTTCTGAGCTTTTTGAGGAAGTTGCAAACCTCTGCGGCAGCCCGAAGAAAGCAGCCAACTGGTTCATGGGTGAAGTACTCCGTCTGACCAAGGACAAGGGTCTTGATGTGGAAAAAGTTTCTTTTACACCGAAACACCTCGCCGACCTGATCCAGATGGTAGAGAAAAAAGAAGTCAGCACACAGAATGCAAAGAAAGTCTTCGAAAAAGTCTTTGATGAGGATATCGAACCAGTATCCTATATCGAAGAACACGGCCTCAAGATCGTAGAAGACACAGGACTTCTCAACGACATCTTACAGAAGATCATGGATGAGAACCCTGGACCGCTCGCAGAACTTCTTGGCGGTAAAGAAAAAGTATTCGGATTCTTTGTCGGTAAGATGATGAGAGAACTCAAAGGCAAGGCAAGCCCGGACGCAGTCCGTGAAGCACTTGTAAAAGAAGTGGAGAAAAGAAAAAATCAATAATGCTTCAGAAGAGAAGCGCAAACATAGAGATGAGGAGAATATATTATGGTAACAGTAAATAAAAATTATCTGAAACTGCCGGGAAGCTATCTTTTTTCCACAATTGCAAAAAAAGTAGCCGCATATCAGGCTGCAAATCCGGATGTAGAGATCGTACGTCTTGGAATCGGTGATGTCACACAGCCGCTTGTACCGGCGATCATTGATGCACTTCACAAATCTGTCGATGAGATGGCAAATGCCGAGACTTTCCACGGCTATGCACCGGATCTCGGATACGAATTCTTAAGAAGCGCGATCGCAAAAAATGATTACGAGGCACGCGGATGCCAGATCAGTGCAGATGAGATCTTTGTTTCTGACGGAGCAAAGAGTGATTCCGGAAACATCCAGGAGATCTTTGGCACAGACAACAAAGTGGCAGTCTGCGACCCGGTTTACCCTGTTTATGTAGACACAAACGTAATGGCAGGACGTACCGGCGAATACAATAAGAAAAACGAAAACTTTGACGGCGTGATCTACATGCCGTGTCTGGAATCCAACGGATTCCTGCCGGAACTTCCGGTAGAAACACCGGATCTGATCTATCTCTGCTTCCCGAACAACCCGAGTGGTGCAGCGATCACAAAGGACAAACTTCAGGAGTGGGTAGACTATGCAAACAAGAACGGTGCAGTGATCATCTATGATGCCGCTTACGAGGCATATATCACAGAGGAAGATGTGCCGCACAGCATTTATGAGTGTGAAGGTGCACGTACCTGTGCGATCGAACTGAGAAGCTTTTCCAAGAATGCGGGATTTACCGGCGTTCGTCTTGGATTCACTGTTGTTCCGAAAGACCTTGTCCGCGAAGGTGTTGCACTTCATGATCTCTGGGCAAGACGTCATGGGACCAAATTCAATGGTGCCCCATATATCGTACAGCGCGCCGGCGAAGCTGTCTATTCCCCGGAAGGAAAAGCACAGTTAAAAGAGCAGGTTGCCTACTATATGAGAAATGCCCATACGATCTACAACGGTCTGAAAGAAGCGGGCTATTCCGTATCCGGCGGTGTGAACGCTCCATACATCTGGCTCAAAACACCGAACAACATGAGCTCCTGGGATTTCTTTGATTATCTTCTGAAGACAGCACACGTTGTCGGAACTCCGGGATCAGGATTCGGAGCACACGGAGAAGGCTTCTTCCGTCTGACCGCATTCGGAACCTACGAAAATACCTTAGAAGCGATCCGCAGGATCACAGCTTTATAAAAATTTATTTAGGAAAACTGGCAGCAGGGTGTCGAAATGGCACCCTGTTTTTTGCGTGATACCCCCCCTGGTGAGATTGGCATTGCCAGAAAGAAGATAATAACGTATAATCAAGTGCAGAATAAACGACAGATGAGGAGTGGCTGATTATGTACTATGAAACAACAAAAGAACTGCTTGCTTTTATCAAAAAAAGCCCTACGGCATTCCACACTGTAGAAGAAATGCAGGCGAGACTGACGGAAGATGGATTCCAGGTGCTTTCGGAGAAGGAACACTGGAAGCTTACACCGGGAGGGAAATATGTGGTGACGCGGAACCATTCTGCGCTGATCGCTTTTACCATACCGGAGAAGGAATCCTGGAAGTTTCATATCATCGCCAGCCACAGCGATTCACCGTCTTTTAAGATCAAAGAAAACCCGGAGATCGTTGTAGAGAAGACTTATGTGAAACTGAATGTCGAAAAGTACGGCGGGATGCTGATGGCACCGTGGTTTGACCGTCCGCTGTCCATTGCCGGAAGAGTGATCGTGCGAAAAGATGGAAAGTTAGAAGAAAAACTGATCGATTTCGACAGGAACCTCGTGATGATCCCGAACCTCGCGATCCATATGAACCGGGAGGCAAACAGCGGCGTTTCCTATAATCCGCAGAAGGATATGCTGCCGTTGTTCAGCATGGGAGGTTCTGATGTGTCACTGCAGAAACTTCTGAGCACACAGCTTGATGTAGAAGAAAAAGATATCCTGAGCCATGATCTTTTTCTTTACAACCGCATGGAAGGCTCCATATGGGGCGCAGAGAACGAATTCGCATCCAGCGCCAGACTGGACGACCTGCAGTGCGCTTTTGCCTCTCTGAAGGGCTTTCTGGGCGCACAGAAGCAGGACTGCATTGCGGTGCACTGTGTCCTTGACAATGAAGAAGTCGGAAGCGGCACGAAGCAGGGAGCGGCATCCACCTTCCTCAAAGACACACTTCTCCGTATCAACAGCGGGCTTGGAAGGACATACGAGGAATATCTGATGACACTTGCGGACAGCTTTATGATCTCCGCAGACAATGCCCATGCGCTCCACCCGAATTATACAGATAAGGCAGACCCGGTCAACCATCCGCTTCTGAATAAAGGAATCGTGATCAAATACAATGCAAACCAGAAATACTGCACAGATGCAGTGTCAGCGGCTGTGTTCAAAGATCTCTGCGACAGGGCAGATGTTCCGTGGCAGACATTTGTCAACCGATCTGACATTCCGGGCGGTTCCACGCTTGGAAATATCTCCAACACGCAGGTCCCGATGAATACGGTGGATATCGGCCTGCCACAGCTTTCCATGCATTCTCCGTATGAGACAGCAGGGGTGAGGGATACAGAGTATTTTGTTAAGGCAGCAAAGGAATTTTTTGCATAAACAGGCATAAGAAGAGGGAAAGAGAATGAATACAGACAAAAAAGCAGTTTTTTTTGATGCAGACGGTACGATCTGCGATATTGAAAAAGGAGTTCCGGACAGTGCGGTAGAGGCAATCCGTAAATTAAGGGAAAACGGACATGAGGCGTGGCTGTGCACCGGAAGAAGCAGGGCTTTTGTCCCGGGCTATCTGGAACAGATCCCGTTTACCGGTATGATCAGCGCATGCGGCGCGACTATTGAAAAAGACGGACAGCGGCTTTATAACAAAGAGATGCCGGTGGAAGTGGCGAAACTTTCCGTGGAGACTCTGCGTAAATACGGTCTGATCCCGGTCATGGAAGGTGCAGATTTCATGTACTATGACAAGGATGAGTATACGAATGAAGTCAACTGGTACCGTGACCTGATCACAGAGGCTCTTGGACCGAAATGGCGGCCGATCCGCGGTTATGAGGACAGCATGCATATCAACAAGATCAGTGCCAAGATGACAGAGGGCTGCAACGACGAAGAGGCATGCAGGGAACTGTCACAGTATTATGACGTGATCCGCCATGAGAACAATGCGTTTGTGGGAACAACGATCGAGCTGGTTCCGAGGGGCTGCAATAAGGCTGTCGGAATCGCTGCAGTCTGCCGTATCTTTGACATTCCGTGGGAAAGCACTGTAGTCTTTGGGGACAGCAACAATGACCTGTCCATGTTTGAATATGCAGCGACAAAGGTGGCCATGGGAAATGGTTCCCAGAAGATCCGTGAACTGGCAGATTATGTGACCACAGATATGTTTCACTATGGAATCCGAAACGGTCTCACAAAACTCGGTCTGATCTGAGAAGGCAGGAGAAAAAGTTATGAAATATGGAAAAATAAGAATCGAAGACGGCAATCTTATCTTCGCAAAAAGAATGCTGATCAATTATCTGCCATGTAAGGACATTTTGTGGGCGTATATGCGAAGAGAAGGTGTGGAAGGTGGGCGGCAGAAGCAGTTCAGCACCAGCTCTCTTGTGATCATCACCCGGCGAAAAAAACGCTATGAATTTGAGATGACGGACAAAGAGATCAGAGACTGCATCCAGCTTCTCAAAGTCCTGAATCCGAAACTTGCAACAGGTTTTCCGAAGGGTGCGAGGATTCCGCTCCAGAGCCTTCCGAATACCCGCGATCTCGGAGCGCTTGCCACGAAGGATGGAAGACATATCCTTCCGCGCAGGCTTCTGAGGAGTGGTAATCTGTATCATATGTCTCTTCAGGACCAGGATACGCTCCTCGATGAGTATCATCTGTCGACGGTTGTCGATTTTCGTACCAGAATGGAAGTCCTGGAAAAACCGGATACCGTTCTTGAGGGAGTGGAGTACCATGAGATCTCAATCGTGGATGAAGAAACTCTTGGCATTACCCGTTCCGGAAATCTGCTGGAAATGCTTCTGAAATTTGACCAGCCGATCGATGAGTTCATGCAGAAACAGTATGTTTCTTTTGTGCGGGATGATTTTTCGGTCAAACAGTATGCCCGTTTTCTGGATGTCATCCTGCAGCAGGAAGAGGGTGCCGTCCTGTGGCACTGCAGCATGGGTAAAGACAGGGTCGGCGTTGGAACGGCACTTCTTCTCTATGCGCTTGGGGTACCGATGGAGACGATCATGGAGGACTATCTCCGTACCAACCGCTGCCTGGAGGAAGACCAGCAGCATATGATCCGGCTTCTGGAAACCAAGATGATCGTGGACAATGAAGTGATGGACAAGATCAAGGCACTGTACCGTGTCAAGGAAGAATATCTGGAGGCGGTTTTTGACGCGATCAGACAAGATTATGGTTCCGAAGAAATGTTTTTGAAGAGGGCTCTCTACATGACTCCAAAGGCAGTCGACTCTCTTCGCAAAAAATATCTTGTATAAAATACAAAAAAGGTAAGAAAAACCACGAAATATATGCATAGATATACAAATACAGCAAAATTTGACGTTGACAAACGGGCTAATGTTGTTATAATGTAAAACATGCAAACGATTTTACAATGGAATTGTTTACAAGGTTAAAGTGATGAAAGCAGGTGGGTTATGCAAAAGAGAATTTTGTCCCTGTTAGTAGATAACACCGCAGGTGTTTTGAGCCGTATTTCCGGACTTTTCAGCCGACGCGGTTACAATATTGACAGCCTGACAGTTGGTGTGACTGCAGATGAGCGTTATTCCAGAATGACAGTTGTATGCAGTGGAGATTCCATGATCCTGGAACAGATCACCAAACAGCTTGCCAAGCTGGTAGATGTAAGAGACATCAAGGTTCTTGAGCCGGACAACAGTGTGAGCAGAGAACTGGTTCTTGTGAAGGTCGCAGCAAGACCGGAGCAGAGAGAGGGAATCATTTCCATCGCAAATATTTTCCGTGCCAACGTCATTGATGTCGGCAAGACTTCTCTGGTCATTGAGATGACAGGAAGCAAGAGCAAGCTGAGTGCTCTGATCGACCTTCTGGGAGAGTATGAGATACTGGAACTTGCAAGAACTGGTATTACCGGACTTTCCAGAGGTGCCAGTGATGTGAAATTCTTATAGGAGTTTTACATAATAACAGTGTTTGCTAAGGGTAACAGCCCTTAACGATAAATTATGAAAAAATTTACAAATAGCTTAGGAGGAAACAAAGATGGCAAACAGGATTTTTTACCAGGAAGACTGTAATTTAGGATTACTGGATGGTAAGACCATTGCGATTATCGGTTATGGCAGCCAGGGACATGCACATGCACTGAACTTAAAGGAATCAGGCTGCAATGTCATTGTTGGTCTGTATGAGGGAAGCAAGTCCTGGAAGAAAGCCGAGGAGCAGGGCTTTAAAGTATATACAGCAGCAGAAGCAGCAAAACAGGCTGATATCATCATGATCCTGATCAATGATGAAAAACAGGCTAAACTTTACAAAGAAGATATCGAGCCGAACCTTGAAGAAGGCAACATGCTGATGTTCGCTCATGGTTTCAACATTCATTTCGGATGTATCGTTCCACCAAAGAACGTAGATGTTACTATGATCGCACCAAAGGCACCAGGACATACAGTAAGAAGCGAATATCAGGCAGGTAAAGGAACTCCTTGTCTGGTAGCTGTTGAGCAGGATTATACAGGTAAAGCACTTGACAAAGCACTTGCTTATGGTCTTGCAATCGGCGGAGCAAGAGCTGGTCTTCTTGAGACTACATTCCGTACAGAAACAGAAACAGACCTGTTCGGTGAGCAGGCAGTTCTCTGTGGTGGTGTTGTTGCACTTATGCAGGCTGGTTTCGAAACACTTTGCGAAGCTGGATATGACCCGAGAAATGCATACTTCGAATGTATCCATGAGATGAAACTGATCGTTGACCTGATCTATCAGTCAGGATTTGCAGGAATGAGATACTCTATCTCCAACACTGCTGAATATGGCGATTACATCACAGGACCGAAGATCGTTACAGCAGAAACAAAGAAAGCTATGAAACAGATCCTGACAGACATTCAGGATGGTACATTCGCAAAAGAATTCCTGCTTGATATGTCTGACGCTGGAAAACAGGTTCATTTCAAAGCAATGAGAAAACTGGCTTCCGAGCATCCGTCAGAAAAAGTCGGCGAGGAGATCCGTAAACTGTACAGCTGGAACGGCGAGGATAAACTCATCAATAACTAAGGAAATTTTAAGGCGCACCCGTCAGGGTGCGTCTTTTTTTGATGTTTTCTGACTTTTGGCTGTCGAAACAGGGGGAACGAATCTGGTTGACTTTCTTTGGCTCACAGCGTATGATAAGACCATCTGAAACAACGGCAGACATCTCTGCCACGGACTCTTCTTCTGAAGAGGATCTTTAGAATTCCATTTTTATTATTTTTTAATTTTAACTGCAAAGGGGCGTACTCTATGACGGGACTTTTGCGGGGCAGGCCTCCGCCGTAAGATCAATAAAATATCCTACATAAAAAGAAAGGCAGGATTTATGAAAACAGCAGAAAAAGCAGGACGGCTTTTTTTCGCGGTGCTTGGACTTGCAGGTCTGCTGTTGCTGATACTTCCCCGGGCCGGAATTTCTGTAGATATGGTTCTGTCCGGTTCCATGGAACCAAAGATCAGGACGGGAGGACTTGTATTTACAGATACCAGCCGGAAAGACCCTCAGATCGGAGATATCATCACATACAGCCTGAATGACAGTTTTGTGACACATCGTGTTATACGCAGAGAAGGTAGTATGCTGATCACAAAGGGCGATGCAAATGACGGGGAAGACCTGGCACCGGTAAGTGCAGAGCAGGTGCTCGGAACGGTAGTGTTTACAATACCGTTTCTTGGATATATGGCAGCTTTTATGAGACGAAAGACAATTTGGGCCATATGTATTCTGATGATTTCGCAGGAATTGATTTTTATAGTTCAGAATGAACTGACAGAAAGGAGAGCGCGAAAGAAAGCGCGGGCAAAAATATGAAAACAAACAAAAAAAGAAACCTCAAAAAAGCAGGATTTGTAGCAGGAGTTTTATGTCTGGCATCTATCGGTGGTGTATCTGCTTACCTGACAGATTTTGATAAAGCAGATAACCAGTTTACCGTCGGCAAAGTATCTATTGATCTGGACGAGCCTGGATTTAAACCGGAAGAACAGACAAAAATCGAGCCGGGAAAAGACGTAAAAAAAGACCCACAGATCAAAAATACAGGAGTAAATGATGCATTCGTCTATCTGGAAGTATCCATTCCGATGGCAGAAGTAGAGGCTGCATCAGAAGATGGAACACGATTAGGCAAAAGAGAACAGGAACTGTTTTCTTTCCAGATGCCGACAAACTGGACAAAATTAAGCTCCAAAAAAACAGGAGATAATCAGGTCTATGTCTATGCATATAATGAAGTGTTGAAGCCGGAGCAGACAACAAACACTTTGTTTGATTCTGTAAAATTCCTCAATATCATTGAGGGGCAGATCGATGAGAAAAATCTGAGCATTCCGATCAGAGCCTATGCAATTCAGACATCGTATACCGGAGGAGATTCTGCAAGTGTTGTTGACCAGGCAAGAACAGCGTATGAGAAATATGTAAATCAGAATAAAGGACAGGAAGGTCAGGTTACTCCGTAAGAAAGTGCAGAAAGAAAGCAGGTAGTAAGACATGAAAAACAGGAAGAAACTGGCTGTCGCATGTGCGGCGACACTGGGCTTCATCCTTGGAATCGGTGGTACGAATGCATATCTGACTTCTTATGACCAGGTAGTAAACGTGGTTGGCATCGGGAAGAACACGACAAATATCGTAGAAGAATTTCCCACACCATCACCTCTGCCCGGAGATGAAGATTCTGAACTTCCAAAAACAGTATGGGTCGCAAATGGAAATGTGCAGGGCGAAGAGGCTTCGGTCGACTGTTATGTAAGGGTATCACTGGGGTATTCCAACTCTGATATAGGCAGGGCAGTGACATTGAAGCAGATAGATCGGACAAACTGGGTGGAAGCAGATGACGGATTTTATTATTACAAAAAAGTCCTCCGGGAAGGAGAGAAGACAACGCCTCTCTTTTCAGGAATCTCCGTAGATTCTTCGAAACTTGAAAAGACATATCTGGATCAGATCGATGCATTTGAAGTACAGGTTTATGAGGAGTCTGTGCAGGCTGCCGGATTTGAGGATTACAGAAGTGCCTGGGAATTTTATCGGACTTAAAGGATGGAAGAACTATGAGGAAAAGAACAAAGATAGCGGCAGGAATTCTTTCTTTGAGCATCCTGGGGATATCAGGCGTGTATGGATATTTTTCGGACACTTTGCAGGTTGTGAACCATATCTCTGTGGGGGATATCAAGATCAGTGTGGAAGAATTTGAAAAGAAGGGAACAAAAGAAGTTCTTTACAACAATAAAGGAGATGTCCTTCCCGGGGCAGTGGTATCCAAGATCCCAAGGATCACAAACCGTGCTCTTCCGTGCTGGGTGCGCGCCAGGATCTTGTATACAAATGACCGGAAAGAACTGGAAGGTCTGGACGATACGAAACTTTCCGGTTTTTCTTCTAAATGGATCAAACGCGGAGAGTACTATTATTACACCAGTATCCTGAAGAGAAAAGAGACGGTCGATCTGTTCCAGAGTGTACATATTCCGGCATCCTGGAAAAAGGAGCATGAGCTTCAGAAACTGGGGCTGACCATTCAGGCAGAAGCAATCCAGGCAGCGAATTTCACACCGGATTTCAGTGCCATGTCGCCATGGGGAAATCAGCTGATTCGGCAGTGTATCCATGAAGAAGACGGAGCAATGACCTGCAAAAAGCCGCAGACGAAGCTGTCAGTGGAATTTAACGGAAAGGCGCATAAACTCCTGTCTGTGCCGGGAGATTTTTTTACAAATCTTGGAACTGCGATGCCGGGAGATGTGCTTACAGATACGATCACAGTGTCCAATACTACAGACAGTGCGGCGGAAATTTTGTTCCGAACCAGCACGGAAGGAAGAAACAGTGAGCAGATTGCGATGCTTAAGGATGTAAAACTTACCGTGGCAATGGGAAATAAGATTCTGTACAGCGGGACTTTGGATTCCACGGGTCTTGCCAGAAACAAAACGCTGGGAATTCTGGAAGCCGGACAGAAAGGAAGTATGAAGTTTCGGCTGGAGATTCCGGCAGAGTGGGATAACCGTATGGCACAGAAAAAAACAGATGTCACATGGATCTTTACTGTTAATGAAGAAGAAAAGACATCATCTTCCGATTCAACAGGAGGATCCGAAAGCGGGGAAAGTACTGCCCGGCCGGCAGTGACCAGAGATAACGGAAGCAAACAGGCAGACCATGTCAAAACAGGTGACTCGTCAGCAACAGAACTTCTGTTGATCCTTCTTCTTGCTTCTGGTGGCATGGTTCTTGTAATCAAAGCATGGAAAGGAGGCAGAGGAGTATGAAAAAAAGAATAATATCAGGAATTTTTGCTGCATTATTTGCTGTTTCTGCTGTTACGGGAATCTCTGCTGCCTCAGATTCTGTGTTTCAGGAAGAAATACAGGATGAGTTTCAGGATGCAGATGGAGATGAAGATATATTTATGCCCGGAGACGAAACAGAGAAAGCTGATGACGAAGATTTTTCAGAAGATGCGGACGGAGATTCTGCTGAGATATCCGAGACAGATTTTGAAGAAAATATGGAACCGGATTCTTTCGATGTGACAGTCAGAGCAGAACAGGGAACGATTGTATTTGAAACGGATCTTCTGCAGCTTAAAGAAGAACAGGAAAAGCTGAGTGCCGATGAACTTTTGCAGATGCAGGAACGAGAACATCTTTTTGTGGCAGGAGAAGCAGTGGGTTTCTATATCCATCCATTTGAAGGATATGAGTGCACAGAAGTAACAGCAGAAAGTGAAGGAGAAGCTGTTTCGGTAACTCTGGGAGAAGATCAGAGATATGAGTTTGTTATGCCGGAAAGTTCTGTGATTCTGAATGCAGAGTTTGAGAAAATTCCCGGGGAAGAAAATGAAGAAGCAGAGATTTTCAATGACGGAGAAGAAGCGGAAGCAGTAAGTACTTCTGCCAGGTCTACAGCAGTCAAGGCTGTGGCAGCAAATTATAAGATGAGACCAGAGTATGCCTTTGCATATGCTTTTCGAAAAGGTAAGACGAAACTTACGGAGGTGCAGGGGGCTTCTGCAAGCCTTCCGGCTAAACTGGATGCGCAGTTTGGTTGGTCCCAGAATGGTGCAACAAATTACAAGAATACCTTTTCGGCATGCAGTATTCAGAATGCTGCACAGAAGGGAAAAATTTCTGCAAAGTATACAAATGTAGGGGAATATAAGGGCAAAATTGTAGACCTGAAAATTACAGTGCCGGAATGGGGTACGGTAAGCTATACACATATGGGTGTTGACAATACTGTGATTTCTCCATGTATTCTGTTTTATAATGACAGGATTGCCTTTTCAACACTTTCTGTAGGAATTGTGCGCTTTAAGTTTGAGTTCTTCGATCATGAAACCGGAGATCAGATTTCTCCTAAAGGGCATGTGACGATGATGGACCTTGACGGAGGTCAGGGATTTCGTGTTTATGACGGATGGGGCGTAGATGCCATGTATATCCGAAGCGGGTACGAGCATCTACAGGCGACGACCGGAACTACAAGTAATGGAACGGTATACACAGAAGTATGTGCTCCGGAAGGAACATCAACAGATAACAACGATGTAAAAGGCTGGTGTCATGTAGATTTTAATAAGTCCTTTACAGTAAACTGGCTTGCAGGTGCGGGTGGACTGACAGGAAAAACTCCGTATTCAGCGTTTTTTATGTCAGGGGCACAGACAGTTGGAACCTATGAGCCGAATTCGGAACCTGAGAAGAAAGTCGGAGCTGTTGATTCGTCTTATAGCAGCATGAAACGACGTGAATCGGAATCGGATACAGCAGCGGAAAAACCTTATACTATCCCAAAGACCAAGGAATTTGATTATATGATCTCACAGACAGTTCTTCCGGGAGATTACAAAAAATTTGAGGTCACGGATCAGCTGGATTCCTGCCTGGAGTACAAAAGTGCTTCTGTCGAAACTGCTCAGGGGAATGATGTCACGCAGCAGTTCACGATCACTGCTACGAAGAATACAGTGAAGTTTGCGGCTGCGAGCAGCTTTCTGAAGACTGATGCGGCCTGCAATAATGTAACCTATTATTTCAGGATCCATGTAAAAGCCAAAGCAGACAGTGTGATTGCCGCTCATGGGCATTATAAAGACGGTATTTATTATCATATTTCAAACCAGGCAAAACGACGTCTTGATTCCTCACAGATGGCAGACACCCAGAAAACAAATATGTCATGGGTACGTGGGATTATTGAAAGGAACTGCAGCATCCGCAAAACAGATGCGGCAGACAGCACGAAAGACCTGACAGGAGCAGTATTTCAGGCATATGCATGGGATGAACAGAAAAAGAGTTATGCCATTACGGGAGAGCAGTTTGCGTATACGGAGAAAACGAAATTATATACGAAAAAACTGCAATATACAGACCAGAACAAAGGAAAATTCAGACTGGTCGAGACACAGGCGCCAGAAGGATACCTTGGGAACTGGAAAGAAGATATCTCTATTCTGGACGAAAACCAGGACTTTGCGCTGGAAGTGTCAAATGAAGGAATACGTCCGCCATATGGTGAGATAACGATAACAAAAAAGATCCTGGAGAATGATATTATCTGGGCGCATGGAAATCCGGTTTTCCGGTTTGTGGTAAATGGAACAGATCGGAAAGGAAAAGCGCACAGTTACGAAAATTATGTAGAGTTCAGACAGGAAAATTACGAAAAACAGGGAGACTATGCCGTTTTGAGCTGCACAATAGCCAAAGTTCCATTTGGAAGTTACACGATCAGTGAAAAAGAAACGCTGCGTTATAAATTTCAGGGTATCACAGCAAATACTCCCAATGTACAGATTACAGGCAGAGAAGGAACAGCAGTTCTGGACAGTATAAATGAGACAGCAGCAGTTACCTTTACCAATCTGAAAACACGTTATGACGGCTACAGTCATACAGATGTCGTGAGAAATATCATACCAGTCGCATAAAAGAATAAAATAAAACAAAAAGGCTTCCGAACGACCATAACGTCCAGAAGCCTTTCCTGTTGAATAAGAACATCGGGGAAATGGGATTTGAACCCATGACCTCACGGCCCCCAGCCGTGCGCGCTACCAAGCTACGCCATACCCCGAGAATATGTAGTATTATAGCAAGCAGAAAATACTTTTGCAACTGCTTTTTTTATTTTGATGGTCAATTGATTGAAATTGTCCAAAGAATATATTATAATGTAAAAAAACTGGAAAGGAGAGGAGGGAATGAAATTGGAAAGAAGTAGTTGGGCTGGCAGAACGATGCTGGTGGTATTCTTTTTTGCATTGATCCTTTCATGTGGAGCAGGGGATGTTCATGCGGCAGTGAATAGCAGCGCGAAGACTTCAGCATCCACTGGTAAGGGAAGTACTTCGAAAGTCAAGAAGGGACTTATCTGGGAAAAGGGTGGTTATCGCTATTATGTCAATAATAAACCTGTCCGGAATACATGGAAGATCATCAAAGGTAAATATTACTGGTTTCGTGAAAATGGCGTAGCAGCCAGAGGTGGGGCATGCAATGTAAGAGGGATATATTATGTATTTGATATGAACTCTCACAAAGTGACACCTGGAAGCACGAAAGTCGTAAAGATAAACACATACTGGTTTATCGTCAACAAATATGGTAAAGGCGTTGGCGGATGGCAGGAAGTAAACGGCAGAGTCTATTATGCTTACAAAAGCGGCAGATGCATAGTCAACAGGACTATAAGCGGTCTCAGGCTTGGCAAGAACGGATATGCGGTGGATACCATGCAGGCACGCTGTAAGATGGCAGCAAGGAGATTTATTGCAAATCATACAACAGCAGGTATGACCAATCGTCAGAAACTGCGGGCATGCTTTAATTATATTATAGGTTATAATAGATTTGTAGGAAGCATGGATCCTACCCCTGCTGAATTCAGAAGCCGCAGATGGGTATATAAATACGCAGTTCAGATGTTTGAAAACGGTCTGACAGGAAACTGTTATGGAATGGCAAGTGCAGTCGCAGCAGTTGCAAAGGAACTGGGATATCAGCCGTATGTGATCACTCTGGCAGAGGGACACAGCTTTGTGATGATAAATGGACGCTATTATGATAACATGTATGGAGCTTTATTTGATGCGGCTTCACGCCCGTCTTATGTAGCACAGTATAAAATAAAATTTTAAATAAAAAAGGAGAATCAACATGAAAAAAACCAGAAAAATCTTGGCAGTAGCACTTTTCCTGCTGCTCATGCTGACACCGGTTGTTTCAGTTTCTCAGCCAGTCACTGTGCAGGCTGCTGCAAAAACAACCCTGAAGAAATCAGGCGGCAGATATTACGCTTATGAGAATGGCAAGAAACTGTGTAATGCTTGGCGTAAGATCAAGAGCGGCAAGGTCAGCTATACCTATTACTTTGGAGCAAATGGTGCAGCCTATCAGGCCGACAAAGAAATGATGGGAAAATACAGTGTAATTGTCAAAAAGATCAAGGGTCAGTATTATGGCTTTGATTATCTGGGACACAGAGTTAAGGGAGTACGTGTGGGAAGTACCTCTGCATATGGAATGCCATATGTATATTACTTCAACGCAAACGGGACTTACAACAAAACAAAAACAGCACAGTTGAGAGCTGCTTCCAGAACAAACAAAAATGCAACAACAATCAAGAAACTTCTCGGAAAATACAAAAAATACAAAATTTCCAAAAACAGTTGTTTCAGAAATGGAAACGGAGTGGATATCACCTATACTTATGATAATGTAGAGTTATCTGTATTCCGTCCAAAGGGTAAGAGCTATAAATATGATGTTGTAGAGAGCCTTGTTTCACGCTACTAAGAAAGAAGAGGGAGAATCTAGCATGAAGAAAAAATTAACAGCACTCGTTTTAAGTCTTGTGATCGCAGCAATGCCGGCAGCAGCTCCGGTTATGAATGTACAGACCGTGTCAGCGGCAACAACCAAAGCAGCTGTTCTGAAAAATACATGGAGCAAAGATCATAAATATTATTATGACAAAAACGGCAAAAAAGTAAAAGGAATCCGTAAGATCGGCAAATATACCTATATCTTTGATTCCAAATATACACTTGTGAAAAACAAGAAATATTACAAATACAACGCAAGTACTTACTACAGGATCGATACTCGGGGACGTGCAACCAAACTGTCTCAGGTAGAGACACTGGCAGCAATCCGTCTTCAGAAATGTGGCGGTAACTTAAGAAAAGCGTTTAACTGGTCAGCATCTCTTCGCTACAATGGAAACTACAAAGTGGCAAAGAAAAACCAGACATATTATGGAATTTATGGTTTCCGTACAGGAAGTGGTGACTGCTATGTGATGGCAAGTACATTTTACTGGATGGCAAAGGTTGCGGGATATAATGCACATTATGTAACTGGTTACGTAAACAAAGGTAAAGGCAATGGACCTCATGCATGGGTTGAAATTAAGGTCAAAAACAACACTTATGTATATGATCCAAACTTCCAGAAGGAATACGGACCGAAAGGTTACACAGGATATGCAGTCAAATACGGACAGAAAGGTACTTTGAAGTATATCAAGAAAAAAGTCTACTAAAAAGAGAGGCAGGACAGGTAAATGAAGAAAAAAATCGTAACAATTTTAATGACAGCGGCAATTGGAACCAGTCTGTTAGCAGGCCAGGCTGTTATGGCAGCAGACACAGAAACAGCGACAGAAGCCAAAGCAGATGATACCGGGGATTCCAAAGAAACAGAAGAAGAAAAAACAATCGGTAAAAAACCGGAAACAGATAAAGACGCAGAGGGTGTTTTCAGCCTGAAATTCAAGAACCTTACAGGTAAGGTGATTACAGAAGTGACTGTCAAGAATGAGAAAGATGAGAAATATCCGGATAATTTCCTCGAAAAAGATGACAAGTTTGCAGCAGATGAAGAAAGAACACTCTGGTTTGACCCGAATGCAGACACAGAAGATGCAGCAGAGACAGCAGATGACAAGGACACAGAAGAAGCATCTGAAACATCTGAGCCGGAAGTTCAGAAATATGATATGCAGATTACATTCGAAGATGGAACAACTGCAACACTTCATACACTTCCGTTTGGCGATACAGAGGAAGCGGAACTTCATCTTGAAGGAGAAGTTGCTTATATTGTATTTGACAGCAAGGATCTGAAGAAATCTGTCAATACAAAGGAAACAGAGCAGGCACTGGTACCGAAACCGACAGAAGCACCGGCACAGCAGACATCCTCACAGACAGAGGATTACAGCTATGATTACAGCTATGATGATTACAGCTACGATGACTACGGTTATGATGATTCCGGAGATTCTGACGGCGGAAGCGATGATTCCGGAGATTCTGACGGCGGAAGCGATGATGGATGTCTGGACAATGCGATTTTGAATTAATCAGTCAGGCAGGGGCACTGCATTAAGTAATTAGTGCAGTGCCTTATTCTGGCTTATGCAGGAGAAAATATCATGTCATTAGTATCAAATCTTTTTTTATTGTTTGTAGCGGCAGGAGTTATTGTATATTATCTTGTGCCTGCAAAGTGGCAATGGCTGGTGCTGTTGGCTTTCAGTTATATTTATTACATAGCGGGAGGCATCAGATATGTTGGCTTTCTGCTGTTTTCCACGTTTGTAACCTGGCTGACTGCGCTTGCCATAGAAAAAATGGAAACAGCAGGGAAACACAAAACCGCAAGGAAATTTGTGATCCTTGGGCTGGTACTTAATTTTGGAATGCTTGGTCTTGTGAAATACACAAACTTTGCAATAGAGAATCTGAATGCCCTGTTTCATATGAATCTGAGGGGAATGCAGATTCTGCTTCCACTGGGCATTTCCTTTTATACCTTTCAGTCTTCGGGATATATTCTGGATGTATACTGGAAACGATGCAAAGCAGAACATCATCCCTTGAAATATGCGCTGTTTGTATCCTTCTTCCCGCAGATCCTTCAGGGACCGATCGGAAGATACAGCAGACTGGCACATCAGCTTTATGAGCCTCATAAATTTGAGAGCGCGAATATTACAAGAGGTCTTGAGAGAATTCTCTGGGGCTTTTTCAAAAAAATGATCCTGGCAGATTGGTCAGCGGTTTTTGTAGATGCAATTTTTGATAATCCGGATCAGTATGGCGGCCTGGCAATCTTTGGAGTCCTGTTTTATACGATACAGCTGTATGCGGATTTTTCTGGTGGAATGGATGTTGTAATTGGTATTGCTTCCATGTTTGGAATTGAACTGGATGAGAACTTTACCCGTCCGTTTTTTGCAACGTCTATTACAGACTTCTGGCATCGCTGGCATATCACCCTTGGTACATGGATGAAGGACTATGTTTTTTATCCGGTGACGCTTTCCGGATGGATGAAAAAATTTGGAAGATGGGCAAAAAAAGTCTTTGGAAAGAAAACAGGTCGTACTTTACCGATCTGTCTGTCAAATCTGATTGTATTTTTTGTAGTTGGTGTGTGGCATGGTGCAGCATGGAAATATATCGTATATGGTATGTATAACGGTATTATCATTGCATTCAGCGGCCTTATGGCAGGAAACTACAAGAACTGGAAGAAAAAGCTCAATATTACGGGCAAAGAGAACTGGTATTATGTGTTTATGATCATCAGGACTTTTGTTCTGGTAAACATCAGCTGGTTCTTTGACCGTGCAGATACCGTTGGACAGGCACTTCATATGATGAGACTGGCGGTGACCAGATTTGCGCCGGCAGAACTGCTTCTGATTCCGGCAGGCAAGGAGGGAACAGCATTTACACCTTATGCATTGCTGATCCTTGCAGTTGGATGCATGATTCTGTTTATTGTCAGCGTTCTTCAGGAACGTGGTATCAGAATCAGGGAGACGCTGTCCAGATGTAGTTTACCGGTCACAGTGGCAATTTATTTTTGCCTGCTGTTATCCATTGGTTTCTTCGGATCAACAGCGGCAGTAAGGGGATTTATCTATGCACAGTTTTAAAAAATTTTCAAAAGCAGTTCTCGTCATTGCAGTCTGCACAGCAATACTGATACTGCTGGATACAGCACTTTATCCCTGCACTTTTATGAGAAACGATGTACATACAGTTGTAACACAGCAGTTTGATGACATTATTCTGGGAACTTCTCATGGTAAAATGGATATTGATCCGGAGTCCATGGAGGAAGTGAACGGACGTACAGGACATAATCTCTGCGTAGGTGGTGAATATGGGATTGATGCATATTATCTTACAAAGCTGATCACAGAGAAGCAGAAACCGAAACGAATCATTTATGAAGTGGATCCGGGATATTTTGTTACCGAAAAAGAAGAAGGAAACAACTATCTGCTGTTTTATCATGAATTTCCAGTCACAAAAGCGAAGGCAGAGTACTTCTGGAATTCTATTGTGAAATATAATTTCCGAACAGTTTTGTTTCCGTGGTATGAATATTCACTTAGCTATGAAGTTCCAAAGATCAAAGAGACTTTCACACAGAAATTGAAAAAAGATTACAGCATCGAAGGGTTAAAGAGTGATTCTCAGGAATATCATGAGAGTGGATTTATCGAAAGGTATCCGGTGGATGTAAAGAAAATAAAGAAAACAGAGCCAAAACTGTTTGAACAGGATAAAGTCAGCAGCCAGAATATGGAATACCTCCAGAAGCTGATTTCATTCTGTAAAGAAAATGACATTGAGTTTGTGGCAGTAACCACACCGGTTCCAATTGCGGCATTGAAGGATTACAGTGATAATTATAATGCGGCGTGGAAGTATTTCGGTAAATTTTTTGAAGAGCAGGATGTAGAATATCTGAACTTTAACACACAGTACTTCAAGGTATTTACACATGACATGAAGGCATACACAGATTATGATGGTCACATGAATGGTGACGCGGCAAGACAGTATTCCAGAATCCTGGCAGAACTTCTGGATAAAAAATAATATTTACGTACCGGATTTCAAATAAGGAATCCGGTATATTGTTTTAAAGGGAACTTTTGAAATTCACCCTTGACAAGAATGAAATGTCATGTTAGTCTTACTACATCAGAAAAAGCAAAATGATGAAATGCAATGATAAGGAATAGTACATGCAAACCGGAGCGCAGAGAGCTGTCGGCTGGTGTAAGGCAGCAGAAGGAATCTATGGAACTCGCCTTTGAGCATCTGTCCGAAATCCGATAAGGAGAGTAGACACAGACGGTATCCACCGTTATATGGAGAGGATATAAGGATCCAATGATCCCGTATCCCTTGAGTGTATGAAACCGTTCATAAATAAGAGTGGTACCGCGAAAGTTACTGTCTTTCGTCTCTTACAATAGTGTAGAGATGAGAGATTTTTTTTTGCACAGAATTTTTTACAAGATGGAGGAAAGATCATGGAAAACGTAACAAAATATCAGAGACAGTATTTTATGCCGCCAGTGAGATGCATGAAATGGGCAGAGAAAGAATATGTAGACAAAGCTCCAATCTGGTGCAGCGTTGACCTTCGTGATGGAAACCAGGCCCTGGTCATCCCGATGAGCCTGGAGCAGAAGATCGAATTCTTCAAACTGCTCGTAGAGATCGGTTTCAAAGAGATCGAAGTTGGCTTCCCGGCAGCATCTGAGACAGAATACACCTTTATCCGTACTCTGATCGAACAGAACCTGATCCCGGATGACGTAACCATCCAGGTACTGACTCAGGCGAGAGAGCATATCATCCGCAAAACTTTCGAGGCTGTCAAGGGCGCACCGAAAGCGATCGTTCACGTATATAACTCTACTTCCGTAGCACAGCGCGAGCAGGTATTCAAGAAATCCAAAGAAGAGATCCTGAAGATCGCTGTAGACGGAGCAAAACTCCTCAAAGAACTGGCTGACCAGACAGAAGGAAATTTCCAGTTTGAATACAGCCCGGAGAGCTTTACAGGAACAGAACCGGAATACGCGCTGGAAGTCTGCAACGCAGTTCTGGATGTATGGAAACCGACCGCAGACAACAAAGCGATCATCAACCTGCCTGTTACCGTACAGCATTCTATGCCTCATGTATATGCAAGCCAGATCGAATACATGTGCGAAAACATGAAATACCGTGAAAACGTTATCGTTTCCCTTCATCCACACAATGACCGTGGCTGCGGTGTCGCAGATTCTGAGATGGGTCTGCTGGCAGGCGCTGACAGAATCGAGGGAACCTTATTCGGAAATGGAGAGCGTACCGGAAACGTGGATATCGTTACTGTTGCAATGAACATGTTCTCCCAGGGCGTAGATCCGAAGCTTGACTTTTCCGATATGCCGCATGTATGCGAAGTATACGAAGAGTGCACAGGCATGAAAGTTGACGAGAGAAGCCCGTACAGCGGTGCACTTGTATTCGCAGCTTTCTCCGGATCCCATCAGGATGCGATCGCTAAAGGAATGCACTGGAGAGAGGAAAAAGACCCGAGCCGCTGGACAGTTCCATATCTGCCGATCGACCCGACCGATGTTGGAAGAAACTACGATGCAGATGTTATCCGTATCAACAGCCAGTCCGGAAAGGGCGGCGTAGGCTATATCCTGGAGACCAAGTACGGTCTGAATCTGCCGCCTAAGATGCGTGAAGCTATGGGTTATGCAGCCAAAGCCGTATCCGACCACAGCCAAAAAGAACTTCATCCGGATGAGATCTTTAACCTGTTCAAATCCACTTTCGAAAATGCGGTCAGCCCATACAGCATCAGCGAAGTACATTTCCAGCAGAAAGACGGTGGAATCGTTACTCAGGTAACTTCCAGCTTCAATGGAAAGACAGTTACAACAGAGGCAACCGGAAATGGTCGTCTGGATGCAGTCAGCAACGCACTGAAGAAAGCTTACGAACTGAAATTTACACTGGTTACCTACCAGGAGCATGCGCTTGAGAAGAGCACCAGTTCCAAAGCGATTGCTTACGTAGGAATCCAGAAACCAGACGGAACTCTCTCCTGGGGAGCCGGCGTTGACCCGGATATCATCCGTGCATCCATCGATGCACTTGTAACTGCGATCAACAACCGCTAAATGAAAATCAATCATCTCTTTCTTTTCCGCAGTTCTCCGCAAAACTGCGGATCAGAAAGGGATTTTTTTATGCATGTTTCACAGAAAAATCGATCCCTCTGGAAATTTCGGAATTTTTCTGCTAAAATTAAATAATGTATGCCTTTATACCTTTAAAATTGGATGAAAGAAAGGAATCGATGCACAGATGCTAAAGATTAAAAGCTATGTGAAAGTAAACAGCATTGAGGAAGCATATGAGCTGAATCAGAAAAAAACAGCGATCGTGCTTGGCGGAATGGTATGGCTTAAGATGGGAAATCGAAATATTTCCACAGCCATTGATCTTTCCGGACTTGGACTTGCTGGCATTCAGGAAACGGATGAGGAATTCGTGATCGGATGCATGACGACTTTGAGAGAACTTGAGACTGATAAGAGACTGAATGAATATACGCAGGGGGCTGTGAGAGAAAGTGTCCGGCACATTGTTGGCGTGCAGTTCCGAAACTGTGCGACTGTCGGCGGCAGTATCTGGGGACGATACGGTTTCTCGGATGTACTGACCATGTTCCTGGGGATGGATACCTGGGTAGAACTTCACAATGCAGGAAAAATCTCGCTGACAGAGTTTGTGGATCGGAAGAAAGATAACGATATCCTTGTAAATATTATTGTAAAGAAGCAGCCTCTCCGCGTCTGTTATATGAGCCAGAGAAATACAAAGACAGACTTTCCGGTACTGACCTGCTGTGTTTCTCTGATCGGAAACGAAGCGAGGACAGTGATCGGTGCAAGGCCTGCCCGTGCCATGGTCGTAGAGGATCAGGAAGACATCCTTGGAAATTTTGACCAGAAGAGTGAAGAAGCAAAGAAAGAAGTAATTCAGAAATTTGCAGACTATGCAGCAGAACATGTTCCGACTAGCGGAAACATGAGAGGATCCAAAGAATACAGAACCCTTCTTGTAAAAGTTCTTACAAGAAGAGCCTGGGAAGTAGTAGGGGGAATGAAGGATGAATATTAAATTCTGGCTGAATGGAATACAGCGTCAGGAAGAAGTCGATCCGGGAATGCTCCTGATCGATTTTCTGAGGGAAAAAGGCTGTTACAGTGTCAAGAGAGGCTGTGAGACAGCAAACTGTGGTCTCTGTACGGTGTTGATGGATGAGAAACCGATCCTTTCCTGTTCCATGCTCGCTGTAAGGATCGATGGAAAGAAGATCGTGACACTGGAAGGACTTCAGAAAGAAGCAGAGGAGTTTGGAACTTTTCTTGCAAATGAAGGTGCAGAACAATGCGGCTTCTGCAATCCGGGATTTATCATGAATGTGATCGCGATGCTCCGTGAACTCGAGGAACCGGATGAAGAGCAGATCAAGGAATACCTTGCAGGAAATCTGTGCAGATGTTCCGGTTTTGTCTCCCAGACCGCAAGTATCCTGAAATACCTTAATTATAAGAAAACACAGGAGGAAGCATAAAATGAAATATGTAAATCAACCTGTCCAGAAAACAGATGCCATGGCACTGGTAACAGGAAAGCCTGTGTACACGGACGACCTGGCACCGAAAGATTCCCTGATCGTCAAAGTCCTGCGAAGCCCTCATGCCAATGCATGGGTCGACACGATCAAGACGGATACAGCAAAGAAAGTTCCTGGCATCGTCTGTGTTTTTACCTATGAAGATGTTCCGCAGAAGCGTTTTACACTTGCAGGACAGACTGCACCGGAGATGAGCCCGGATGACAGACTGATCCTTGACCGTCATGTGCGTTTTGTCGGAGATGCAGTTGCGATCGTTGCAGGTGAGACAGAGGCGGCTGTTGATCTGGCACTTAAGCGGATCAAGGTCAAATATCAGGTGGAAACACCGGTCTTCGACATCCATACTGCAAAAGATAATCCGATCCTGGTGCACCCGGAGGAGGACTGGAAACTCAAGATCCCGCTTGGCGGCGATAATAAGAGAAACTTATGTGCTACAGCAAGGGAAGAACATGGTGATGTAGATAAAGTCTTAAGTGAATGTGCATATACGGTAGAACACACTTATCACACCAGGGCAAACCAGCAGGCTATGATGGAAACTTTCCGCACAGCATGTTATATGGACCATTTTGGACGTCTGATCGTACTTTCTTCTACACAGATTCCTTTCCATATCAGAAGAATCGTAGGCCGTGCACTGGATATTCCGGCATCCAAAGTTCGTGTCATCAAACCAAGGATCGGCGGTGGCTTTGGCGCAAAGCAGACTTCTGTCAGTGAGATCTACCCGGCATTTGTAACCTGGAAGACAGGCCGTCCGTCCAAGATGATCTATTCCAGATATGAATCGATGATCTGCTCCACACCGCGTCACGAGATGGAGATCACTGTCCGTGCAGGTGCAGATGAGAACGGTATCATCCGTGCACTGGATGTCTATACACTGTCAAATACCGGTGCGTATGGAGAACACAGTTCTACAACCGTAGGATTAAGTGGTCATAAATCCATTGGACTTTACCGACATACCGAAGCATATCGTTTTTGCTTTGATGTCGTTTATACGAATGTGCAGGCAGCAGGAGCTTACCGTGGATATGGAGCAACGCAGGGTATTTTTGCGGTTGAATCTGCGGTCAATGAACTGGCACACAAGATGGGAATGGATCCGGCCAGGATGAAAGAATTGAACATGCCGGTAGAGGGCGGCCCGCTTCCGGGATATCCAGATGTCCCATATGCACAGAGCTGTGCAATGGATCGCTGTATGGCAAGAGCAAAGGAAATGATGAACTGGGATTCCAGATCACTCTCCCAGGATATGGGCAATGGCAAAGTACGCGGTCTGGGTGTTGCGATGGCAATGCAGGGTTCTTCTATTGCAGGTGTTGATGTCGGCGGTGCAGACATCAAGCTGAATGAAGATGGTTCCTACACTCTGGCACTTGGCTGTACAGACATGGGAACCGGATGCGATACTGTTATGGCACAGATTGCTGCAGACTGTCTGGAGACTCCGATGGAAAATATCGTAGTATTCAGTGTAGATACTGATATTTCTCCATATGACTCAGGTTCCTATGCATCTGCAACAACCTATACAACCGGTATGGCAGTCGTAAAAGCCTGCCAGGAGCTCCGCAAAAAAATCTGTGAACTCGGAGCAGAAATGCTGCAGACAGAGCAGGAGAACGTTGATTTTGACGGCTCTTATGTATTCTGTACCGAGGATGAGAATAAAAAAGTTTCTCTCGAGGAAATTGGGCTTAAGAGTACTTTCTTTAACAATATAGAACTGCAGGTAGTGAAACAGCATTCCTCACCGCTGTCCCCTCCGCCGTTCATGGTCGGAATGGTCGAGGTCGAAGTAGACAAAGAAACAGGAAATATAGATGTTCTTGATTATGTTGCTGTTGTTGACTGTGGAACACCGATCAACCCGAATCTTGCCCGGGTGCAGACCGAGGGCGGTATCGCACAGGGAATCGGAATGGCACTGTTTGAGGATGTACAGTATACAGATAAGGGAAAGATCCGCAACAATTCCTTCATGCAGTACAAGATCCCGAGCAGAATGGATATCGGTAAGATCCGTGTTGATTTTGAGAGCAGTTACGAGGAGAGTGGCCCATTCGGAGCGAAATCCATTGGAGAGCTTGTCATTGATACCCCGTGTCCGGCACTTGCAGAAGCAATCTATAATGCAACAGGAGTCCGTGTACGTGAACTTCCGATCACTCCGGAGAAGATCGCGATGGGGATCCTTGAAAAAGAGATGGAGAAATAAATATGGAAATGGCAATGAAGGGAATCCTGGCTGTTTTCTGGCTTATCCTTGTACCGGTTGCAGTGGGAAGACTGCCGTTTGTCAAAAGACGGCAGCCCCTTCTGACTGAACGTTTCGTGAGCGGTTATCTGATCCTTTTTTCGATCATGGAGGTTCTGACCCTTCCAATGACGTTTCTGAAAATGCCGCTGCATGTGCTGGTGATTTCCTATGGAAGTATCGCACTGATCCTGGCTCTGACAGGTGTTTTTGTGACGGTGAAGGCGAAAGATACTATTCGTCTGTCCGGTATTTTTGACAGAGAAAAAATCTATTTCTGGATCGCACTGATCCTGATTCTGGCACAGATGGCAATGTGTGTTCTACTGGCACATATGGATGCAGATGATGCTTTTTATGTGGCTCAGGCGACCTCTGGCGTACAGACGGATACGATCTTTGAAATTATCCCATATACAGGACAGAAGTATTATGGTATTGCAAGCAGATATATACTTTCTCCGTTCCCTGTATTTCTTGCGGTGGTAAGCCAGCTCAGTGCGGGACTTCATCCAGCGATCATGGCGCATATGATTTTCCCGGCAGTTTTTCTTCCGGTAGTTTACAGTGTTCAGTATCTTCTTGGAAAGAAATGGTTTCCCGGTGATAAAAGAGCGCAGGGAATGTATTTGTTCCTGACAGCATGTATCTGTAGCTTTTCAGCATATTCTGTATATAATTCAGGAAGCTTTCAGATGATTCGTATCTGGCAGGGCAAGGCACTGCTGGCATCTGCTTTTCTGCCGCTTCTGCTTTATATCTGCCAGTCTGTGCTCATGGAGAAAAAAACGGAATATCCCTGGGTTCTTCTTGCAATGGCAGATTTAAGCTGCTGCCTTCTGTCATCTATGGGAATCATTCTGGGGACAATGATGCTTGGAGTTTTTCTGCTGCTTTGCCTGGTGATTCGCAGGGACTGGAGAGCTTTTTTGAAGGGAATCATCTGCTGCATTCCTTCTCTGGTGCTCGGAGTTTTTTACATTTTGATTGTGTGAAGGATAAAAGAATATGATGAAAGAAATGATTAAAAAATCTTTGGGATTCTGGAATAATTACTGGGGGAGCAGCATTTTTCCATATCTTCTGGTAATTGCACTTCTTTATCTGTTGATTTTTAAACACAAAAAGAAAACGACCCGGTATGTACTGGCATATGTTTTTCTGATGCTTTTTCTGTTCTTTTTTCCATATACGGCAAAAATCATACAGAAATGTATAGGAGAGAATGTTTACTGGAGAGTTTTGTGGCTCGTACCATCAACATCGGTGATCGCACTGGCATTGACAGAGTTTATCCGTGGAAGGAAAAGCTTCCTGCAGCCGGTTCTTCTGGTTCTTTTTGCAGGAATGATCGCCTGGGGCGGCAAAGAGTTTTATACAGAGGGCTACTATCATAAGGTGAATAATTATCAGCAGGTTCCGGACGTAGTTGCAGGAATCTGTGAACTTGCGAAGCAGGATGCAGATGGAAAGAAATTCCTGCTGGTGGCAGATGAGTATGTCAGTTCGTATATTCGTGTTTACGATCCATCGGTTTATCTTCCGTTTGGAAGAAGAGGATCCGGCGGTGCGGTAGGGGCGAGGAGACAGTTGTACTTCGAAATCAATGCACCTGCATTTAATTACGCAAATATTGCAAAATATGCTGAATGGGTTAAATGCAACTATCTTGTGGTAAAAATTCCAAATGAACAGCAGAAAGAGGAACTGGAAGCCTGTCGCTATCAGGAGCTTGGAGTAGTCGGAGAATACAGTGTTTATCGGCTTGGAAATTCAGTAGAAGAATACAGAAGTCCTTTGCTTGGAGAATCGTAACTACAATTTTATGCAATTGTGTATATAAAATAAAAAACTTTACTTTTCAAGTAAGATGTGATAATATATCATGTGTTAAGAGTATTGCGTCTTAACACATTTGCACCTGTAGCTCAGTGGATAGAGCAGTGGTTTCCGGTACCATGTGCGGGGGTTCGATTCCCTTCAGGTGTGCTGCACTGGGTAATGGGTCTGCCTCGGTGCGTTGTAATTTAAGGAGGACAAGAACTTGGATAATTTCAGAGAATGGTTATCGGATAACCTTCGCTATTTTATGCTTGGCGGAGCAATTCTGATAATCGTAGCTGTATTGTTCTTTGGCGTTCGTGCCTGTATTGGAAGTGGGAAGGGTACTTCTAAGAAAGAACAGAATACAGTGGAGGACAACAGCCAGGGAAATGATCCTTCTTCTCCGGAAGATGATGGGGAGACAAACGACGGGAAGAAAGAAGAAGACACGAATCCCTTGGAAGAAGGCAGTGATGAGATCACCGCACTTATGAAGAGCTATTATCAGGCTTTAGGGGAAAGAGATATTACCACACTGAGAACACTGGTCAGCAATCTGACGCCTTCTGATGAGTCGCGAATTACAAATGCCAAAGATTATATAGAAGGATATCAGGTTGACCATGTATATGCGAAGAAGGGCATGGACGAGAATTCCTATGTAGTATATACACGTGGAAGTTTTATTTGTAAGGGGATAGATACATCTGCGCCTTCATTATGGAGTTCTTATATAGTCAGAGACAGTGACGGCAGTTATAAGATTCTGGGCGATCTGGAACAGAATAAGGAAGTTTCCGATTACATGGACTCACTGAAATCCGATGAGGATGTTAAGAAACTTACAGCAGAAGTTCAGGCAGATTATGAGAAGGCACAGCAGGATGACACAGCACTTGCTGCATTTTTGAATGGACTGGGAGAAGAGGTGGATTCCACCACATCACAGACATCGGATGGTACGACAATGACTGTTGCAGAGGGGTGCAATGTGAGATCTGCTGCCAACAGCGATGAGGATAATATCATCGGTGGTCTGGATGAAGGAGATCAGGTACAGGTTCTCGGTCAGGAAGGTGACTGGATTCAAATTGAATATGACGGGCAGACTGGATATGTATACAGTGGATTGCTTCAGTAACGTAAGGCAAAGGCACAGATTTTCTGTGCCTTTTGTTATGTCCGGGTTTATGGACCAAAAAAGAATCTGCGTTTTGGTGTATACGCAGATTTCTTTTTTATTGACCGGTAAAATCACCGTATGCGATGCCGGTGGTAAGTTCTGTGCCTTTGATTTTGGCAAGTTCGTGAATCGTGACTAACTGGTAGCCTTCCTCGATTAATTTCGGGATAAAAATCTCAGCAGCATCTACAGAAGTACTGAAGATGTCGTGCATCAGAATAATTGAACCATCCTGAACCTGAGACATGACAGCCTCTGTGATCTGACTGGCATCCTGCGTTTCCCAGTCCAGTGTGTCGATCGACCAGAGAATCATAGGGGTGCCAACGGTTGATCGTACAGAATCATTGATGTTTCCATATGGAGGACGAAGTACCGTGGCACCGTGTCCGACCAGATTGACGAGATCTTCATCTACACCTGCAATTTCGGCAGACATATCTTCCGGGGCAAGTGTTGTGAGATCTACATGGGAATAAGTATGGTTTCCGAGTTCACAGCCCAGAGATTCCATGCGTTTAACTTCATCAGGAAAACTGTCGATTTCTTTGCCGACCATAAAAAAGGTAGCTTTGGAATTGTTTGCTTCCAGACAGTCAAGCAGTCTGTTCGTAAAAGAACTTGGACCGTCGTCAAAGGTCAGAGCCACATATTTATCGGCTGTTTTTTCAGACGATTTATTTTTGGACTTTGAGGCTTTTGCTTTGGCAGTGGGTGTTGTCGTGGCCTTTTTTGTCTTTGCTTTGTAGCCTTTCAGTGAACCGTCATCAAGAAGTTCATAGCTTTTTCCGTCGACAGTGACAACACCAGTCTGCATGATACCGTCCAGATCCATATAGTAACGTTTGCCGTCTGCATCTACCCATCCGGTTTGCATAATACCATCTTTGTTGAAATAGTATGTTTTGCCGTCTGTGTCTGTGAGCCATCCGGTATAGGCTTTGCTGTCTACCATAAAGAGCCAGTCGCTTCCACTGGAAGTCCAGACTCCGGAAGCTGCCACATCAGAAATTTTGCGTTCAGATGAAGATGGCTTCTCTGTAGGAGAAGGTGTGGCAGTTTCGGAAGGTGAAACGGATTTCTGGTCAGAATCAGGCTCGTTCTGTTCCTGGCTGTCAGATACAGAAGCAACTGACTGAGAAGGTTTCTCGCTGAGAACAGAAAAATCAGCATTTGACTGTCTGAGCGTGACACCAAGAACGAGACAGATAGCGATGGCAATGAGCAGCAGAAACGGATTTGTATGTTTTTTGCGGCTTGGCATGCCGTTTCCTCCTAACATTTATGAAAATAATACCGGGTCTGTCTGAGAAGACAAAAGCCCGGACTTCTATACATGATACAATAATCGACACAAAAATACAAGAGTCCGTCAAAATTAAGGCTGGAATTAAAAGGAAAACCTGAAACTCTTTGTTGCGGTCAAAAAGAAAAAATTATATAATAGAACAATGGATAAAAAAATCAAAACAGAAAATACAGAAACGATCAGAATAAATAAATACTTAAGCAACGCAGGCGTATGTTCCAGGCGGGATGCCGATCAGCTTACCGATGCGGGGAGAGTTACGCTGGATGGCGTTGTGATAAAAACAGGAGAGAGGATAACGGCAGATGCAGAAGTCTGCCTGGACGGACACCCGATCACGAGAGAGAATAAAAAAGTCCTTCTGCTGTTTTATAAGCCGAGAGGAATTGTCTGCAGCACCAAGAAACAGCGAAATGAGACGACGGTGACGGAATACCTTAACTATCCGCTGCGTGTCTATCCGGTCGGACGGCTGGATAAGGATTCGGAAGGGCTGCTGCTTCTGACGAATCAGGGCGATCTTGTGAATCGGATCATGCGTGCAGGGAATTATCATGAGAAAGAATATCTTGTGACAGTAAATAAGGAGATTACGGAGGATTTTCTTAAGGGCATGCGGGGCGGCGTTCCGATCCTTGACACGGTGACGAGACCCTGCACGGTAAAGAAAACCGGACGGAGAAGTTTTCAGATCATTCTGACGCAGGGGCTGAACCGTCAGATACGCAGGATGTGCGAATATTTTGGATATCAGGTGCAGACACTTAAGCGAGTCCGGATCATGAACCTGACCCTTGATGGGCTGGATCCGGGAGAATACCGTGAGATCCGAAAGGAAGAATGGAAGGAATTAGAAAAACGGATCCGAAATTCATCAAGTGAAACGATCAAAGAGACAGGAGGACATCATGGAAACAGCAGCCGTAAACCAAATGAAAGAACTGGTAAAAAAACTGAACGAAGCGGCAAAGGCCTATTATCAGGAAGACCGGGAGATCATGAGCAACAGAGAATACGACGCTCTGTACGATCAGCTGGAGCAAATGGAAGCAGAAACAGGCATCGTTCTGGCAGACAGTCCGACTGTTAATGTAGGATATGAGGCAGTAGATGCACTGCCAAAGGAAACACACGAATCTCCGATGCTCTCTCTCGACAAGACCAAAGAGCGAGAGACACTCAGAGCTTTTATAGGAACTAATCCGACACTGCTTTCCTGGAAAATGGATGGACTGACCATTGTCCTTACCTATGAGAACGGGGAACTTCAGAAGGCGGTCACCAGAGGAAACGGGATCGTCGGAGAGGTCATTACTAATAATGCAAGGACATTCAAGAATATCCCGCTTAAGATCGCCTATCAGGGAAGGCTTGTGCTGAGGGGCGAGGCAATCATCACCTATTCCGATTTTGAGAGGATCAATGAAACGATCGAAGATGTCGATGCCAAATACAAAAATCCGCGAAATCTCTGTAGCGGATCGGTCAGACAGCTGAACAATCAGATCACCGCGGAGCGAAATGTAAGGTTTTATGCGTTTGCGCTGGTATCTGCACAGGATGTGGATATGCATAATTCCAGGGCATATCAGATGGAATGGCTGAAATCTCAGGGATTTGAGGTGGTGGAATACCGTATGGTGACAGGCGAAAGCCTGGACGAAGCGATGGATTATTTTTCTCATGCGATCGAGAATAATGATTTTCCATCCGATGGACTTGTTGCGCTTTATGATGACATTGCATATGGAGATTCACTTGGAAGTACTGCGAAATTCCCGCGAAATGCGTTTGCTTTCAAATGGGCAGATGAGATCCGCGAAACGACGCTTCGTGAGATTGAGTGGAGCCCGTCGAGAACAGGACTGATCAATCCGATCGCAGTTTTTGATCCGGTGGAACTGGAGGGGACGACCGTCAGCCGTGCAAGTGTCCACAATGTCAGCATTGTGAAGGAATTACAGCTTGGGATCGGCGATACGATCCAGGTCTACAAGGCAAATATGATCATTCCGCAGATCGCAGAGAACCTGACCAGGAGCAGTAATCTGGAAATCCCGCATATCTGTCCGGTCTGCGGTGAGGAAGCCAGGGTCATTCAGGAAAATGAAGTAGAATCTCTCTACTGCATGAACCCGGACTGTGTTGCGAAGAAGATCAAGGCATTCACACTCTTTGTAAGCAGAGATGCCATGAATATAGACGGATTGTCTGAAGCTACACTGGAGAAATTCATCGCCAAAGGTTTTATCCATGATTTCGGAGATATTTTTGAGATCGCGAAGCATCGCGAAGAGATCGTGACAATGGAAGGATTTGGAGAGAAATCTTATGACAATCTTATAGCAAGCATTGACAAAGCAAAGGAGACAACACTTGCGAAGGTGATCTACAGTCTTGGAATCTCTAACATCGGACTTTCCAATGCGAGAGTGATCTGCCGGCATTTTGATGATGATCTGGACAAGATCCGGACAGCCGAGGAAGAGGAGATCAGTGCGATCGATGGAATCGGCCCGGTGATCGCAAAGAGCCTCACGAAATATTTCAAAGATCCGGAAAACAACCGCAAGCTGGATCATCTGCTTGGATATCTTCATATTAATAAAGAAGAAGTTTCTGAGAACCAGACACTGGCAGGAATGAATTTTGTTATCACAGGAAGCCTGGAGCATTTCAGCAACCGCGGCGAAGTCAAGAAGCTGATCGAATCCTTGGGCGGCAAGGTGACAGGTACCGTCACAGGCAAGACAAATTACCTGATCAACAACGATACCACATCCAATTCATCCAAAAACAAAAAAGCCAGGGAACTTGGGATTCCAATTTTGTCTGAGGAAGACTTTATCAAAATGACAGAACAATAATATATAGAAAGAAGCACATAAAGGAGGAACGGAAAATGCCTATTAAAATACAGGGGGATTTACCGGTAAAAGAAATTCTGGAAAGAGAAAATATATTCGTCATGGACGAGGGAAGAGCTGTGCATCAGGACATTCGTCCAATCCAGATCCTGATTCTGAACCTGATGCCACTCAAGGAGGAGACAGAGCTTCAGCTTTTGCGTTCTCTCTCCAACACACCGCTGCAGGTGGATGTGACTTTTATGGCAGTGGAGAGCCATGAGGCAAGAAACACTTCGATCAGTCATCTGAATAAATTCTATGAGACTTTTTCTGATCTCAAAGACAGACGTTTTGACGGAATGATCATTACAGGAGCTCCGGTCGAGCAGATGGAATTTGAAGAAGTAGACTACTGGAACGAACTCCAGGAGATCATGGACTGGACTTCTGACCACGTGACCTCTACGATCTTTCTGTGCTGGGCTGCACAGGCGAGTCTTTATCATTTCTATGGACTTAAGAAACGCCAGCTTGACCACAAGATGTTCGGTCTGTTCTGGCACAAAGTCCTGAACCGCAAGATCCCGCTGGTAAGAGGGTTTGACGATATGTTCCTTGCACCACATTCCAGACATACAGAGGTCCCGATCGAGGACATCCGTGCCTGCAAGGACATCACGATCCTGGCAGAATCCGAGGAAGCTGGACTTTTCCTGGCAATGGCAGAAGGTGGAAGGAAGATCTTTGTGATGGGACATCCGGAATATGACCGTGTCACACTGGACGGCGAGTACAAGCGTGACATGAGCAAGGGACTCCCGATCGAAATCCCGGAGAATTATTATCGCGAAAACGATCCGGCAAACAAACCGCTGCTTATGTGGAGAGCACATGCAAACAATCTGTATACAAACTGGCTGAATTATTACGTATACCAGAGTACTCCGTTCGATTTGTACGGAACCCCTGATTTTGACGCGATTAACGACGGAAAATAGGGATTTCTGGATATGGCGGAAAATGGTGTAAAATGGTGTATTGTGGCATTTTGTGGCACCAGAATGGTGTAAAAATGGTGTGTAAGAAGAAAGAAAATGGTGTGTAAATCGAATACCCTAGGAGGGTATGAAAAATAGATATAATAAGTATCAGGAGAGGGTCATGACGATCCTCTCTTTTTTTTACATCAAAAATTGCATTATAATAGGAAGAAACTCTGATAAAATATGGTTCACGGAAAATCGAAAAAGTCAACCTCATTTCTGTTAACAAATTATGAATAATAAAAATATAAAAAGTTGTAAAAAAACTATTGACATCATAAAAGTAAGATGGTATAGTATAAGTACAAACAAGAGATACAATAGAATTAAGAAAAGAAGATCTGAATAGAAACATACAGGAGAAGCATCGCCGCCCGTAAGGAGTCGGGCCGTGAGGGTGGACGGGATATGTACAGATTGGAAAATCTTGAGAAGTTGGAAGATCTTGGGAGTAAATCAACACTGCACCTTAAAATTTAATAGCTAAGATCATCGCTGATCTCGTGGAGGATAACGGACAATCCATATAATGAAAAAATGAGAAGATAAATGGATATTAATAGCGTCAAGTGTCAAAAACGGCAGGATGATAACGTAAATGCATGCGCTGCGTAATGCGCGTGGAGACTTTGATAGTCAGAGCTCGTAGTACAACTATAGGCATACTATGTCTATACAGTACCCAGTATGAGCAATGGCAGAGGAGAATACGTTATCATTCTGCCGTTTTTTGTGTTTCTAGGGGATCCAGCGAGCGGAAAGGAGAACAAAATTATGACAAAAACAGAGAGATTAGCAGACAGCTATGACAGCGATATTGTAGCAACAGTAGCGGCTATCGTGGAGACCGCAGAGAGATTCCGTAATTCATATTTCTGGACTCCGCCGAAATATGCATCTAGCAGAGGCTACATGGAACGTGAAAATACTTATAGAGAGGTAGAATGGGTAGAAGGCGGACACGCTTACACCGCCAAGTACAATGTTAGCTGTAGCTGCCGGAATGTATATGCACACGGAACTTATACCAGAGATGGAGAGATTACAAATCTGACGGCTATTAGAAATAGTTTAAAACGTATGCAGGTAGCTCTTGCAGATAATAAAAAGACTGCATAGATTAAGTTAACAATATTTCCGGAGGGACTTCCCTCCGGCCCACAGAAAGGAGAAAAAACATGACAAAAACAAACGTAATATTAGCAACTATGGATTCTGTAAAAACACTGGAAGGCATGGTACTCCAGCCGGTTAAGATCCTGGAGGAACTGGGTTACGGCTACAAGGAAGAGGATGCCTGCGAAGGCACAGGATGGACTGAGTACCGTTATACAGGTGTTAACCCGGATAATCCGGACGATATAGCAGTAGTAACAGTTGGAGAAAGAGATGGTGAACAGTACGTTTACCTGGAAAATGAAGATGGCGAGGACTGGCGGTTTAAAATCCACACGAGGGATAACATTATTACTAATGTGCACAAAATCTACACTCCAACGGAGGCGCTGGAAGAACTGCAGACGATGGTGACCGGTAGCAAGTACGAAGATTACGTTGATTACGATGAGCTGGATGATGACGATGAGGTAATTGACTGGGATGAGATTTGCACCTGGTACAATTTGTCTCTCCATGGAACTAATTGTATAGAGAGTGGGGACGCAGAATATAAACAGATTGGATTTAATGAAGAAGCCCGTGTGGTGGTGCTGTACGTTAATACTGCAGACGCGCCGGAAGTTACTCTGTACATCGACGACGATGGGACAATCTACGAAGTATGTTAAGTTTTGCCGGCCTGATTAAGTGCTCCCGGAAGAACGTTCTCCCGGGAGTGCATATTACACGAAGGGAGCGATTACGCCGGATACGAGAGGAGAACGAATGAATTATGACAACAATGACATTACCAGCATTCAATATGAGTTTTTTAGCCGGATACGTTGAGATGAAGCCCATTTGTAAGTCGTACAAAGAAGGACTGAAAATCGCTGAAATTTCGATCTTGGTTCCTGGAGAAAAGGGATCGTATAAGATTTTTACCACTGGCAGCCTGGCCGAGGAGGTCACCAGGTCGATTAAACCAGAGGATTTTGTTATGTGTTATGGTAGAGGCACATCGACAAAATCCGGAAATAAATTTTGTCTGCAAGCAATCCGTGTTGTTAATTACGGAAAAAATGTAGATGCGGAATATCTGGAACCTCTCCAGATCATAGAACCGTATACTATGGAAATTCCAGAGGCAGGATTTCATAAAACAGAATTGTAAAAAAAATACAAAAAATTGTAAAAATAGTATTGACAGACAAGAGCAAATATGCTATTATATATACATAAACAGGAGAGGTACAAAATCTCAAAAGTTTATAAAAATTATTTTATTATTATCTTAGACGGAAACTTATTTGTAACTCGTTAACCCAGCAGCCCATTTTTTGAGGAGGAATAGAAATGACCGAAAGAAAATGGAGTTTGGCAGCCTGCAGAGTCAATGCAAATTTGACACAAAAAGAGGTTGCCGGAATTTTAAAAATGTCTCCTGCAACAGTCAACGCGCACGAGACAGGCAAGATCTCTCCCAAAATGGAGCAGATTAAAAAATACGCGGAACTGTACGATGTTCCGGTAGAAATCATTGACATCTGATTTTTAATTAATCAGACAGCACATTGAAAATCGAATACATGTTCAAACAATTTTAATTATTATATTTTAGGAACTTTATATATATCATCTATTTATTAAGAAAAAATCTTATAACGGATGGTATCAGAATCAGTCATTATTCCGGGATCAAGAGCTGGAATGATGCAGGAAAAATCTTAATCTTGAGTCACAGGAATACTGGATCCTGAACAATCTAGTATTCCAAGCAATTTCCAAATTTGGAGAATACGGAATAACTCCGATCATTTTCCAGATTGAGAATATACAGAATAACTCTGTACATTCCCAGAAATTGCGATAAACAGGATGACTCTGGAAAAATTGAGATTTTGGATTCTGATACTGTCCGTTTTTTTTATTTATTTAATTAATTCTAACGAACTTTCTATAATCCGGATTTTCTTCCGGAAATTTTCCAACTATTTAAAAAACCCGAAAATGACAAAAACAAAAATTGCTGTTTTTCATTTCGCCACACATATTAAATAGGAGAACGTGTATTCGGTGTCTCAAAAATAACTCGTTGACATTAATTTAGTAGAAAAAAGGAGATTGAAACAATGATTGAATCAATGGTTTATGGACGTTTGGCACAGGATCCGACAGTAAGGCAGACCGCTAACGGTGGGCAGATGACAACGTTCGACGTTGCGTCAAATCGCGAATATGGCGACAAAACAGAGGCAGACTATATGCGCTGTCTGGCATTTGGAAAACTTGGTGAATATGTGGCCAAGTATGGAGCCAAGGGAAAGAGCCTTATTGTATTCGGAGAGGAACAGCACCCGAAATATGTTGATAAAAACGGAAATAGACAGACTGGAAATCAGCTCATCGTGAGCAAGGTGAAATTTACCAGCTGGGATCCGGTAGAAAATGAAAATCCACAGAACGGAAATGGACAGCAGCAGCCGACGGGACGCGCGCAGGCTTCAGGCGGCTATGGTGGTCAAAGGCAGCAGGTAGGCGGATATAGCCAGAATAATAATGGATATGCTCCTCGTGGAGGTTACAGTCAGCAGCAGAACGGCTACGGCAATCAGAATTACGGACAGCCTGCCGCACCGGATTTTATGGATGTTCCTGGCGGAATGGATGAGGAAATACCGTTTAATTAGAAGGAATTTTGATAGTAGGTGAACAAAAATGAAGAAAAATGAGAAAAAACAGAAAAGAAAAACAGCACCAACATTTGAGACGGCTTTGAAAACCGGTATATTACCTGGATATATGCAGTGCTGGAGTCCCGAGAGGCTCCAGGCTGTTAAAGAGTTGTATGAGGCGATTGTCGAGAAAAGGGATGCTGACCTCGGAAAAATTATTGTCGCTGGCGTGCCGTGCGGTGGCGGCAAGAGCTCCCTTCTCAAAGGCCTTGCGGTAATGGCAGCTGAGAGGATGTTGTCTCTGGTCATGATGACAGATAATAACCAGAGACTGCATGATGATATTGAGGACGCAATTAAATCTATCGGCGGCGTCGAGTGGGCGCAGATCGAGAAAAATATAGCCTGGCTGTCAGATGGAGATACGGTAACAGCTGGAGAATGGAGGAGCGTTATGCTCTCGTCTCTTGTAGCTCTCTCTACGCAGAGATATCTGATGGTTAATGACGATGTCCGCAAAAATGCCTGTACTACCTATATCATGGGTCAGCAGTCGATTAAGGATGTATTGATTTGCGACGAGGCATTCCAGGATGTGAATGAACATATGTGCTATTACAGCGATGTGAAACAGTTCGCCGGAATCCTCAGAGAGAGTATCAGACCCGACAGAGAATGGGAGGATAACATCGGAGAAACGGCCAAAAGGGCGGAAAAATATGCAGATAAATTGATTGCAGACCTGCTGTTGGAAATTGACAGAATTAACAAAATCAAGCTCCCGGCTCCTAAAAATGGGCCGGCTCCAGAGGGTCAAATGCTGATTGACCTCTATCTAGGCAGAGAGGAAAGAGTCGCAAAATCAGAGAAAATATGGAGAGAAAAATGGCTGGAAATCCTGCCGATCGTAACGGATATTAGAGATAATATCAAGGCTGTCAAAAAGGATCTCCGTTCTGTTTCCGAAAATAGATTATTTTCAGGACTCCAGAAAATCCAGAAGAGCATGGAAAATATGAGTGAAAAAACACGTCCTGAAACAATCCTCTCCACGCTGGAAGAGCTGTTAGAATTGACGGAACTGCTGCCGATCGGTGGCGTTCGTGCCGGATTGAGAGAGATGACAAGAACCTGTCTGGACAATGCTGAGAACTGTTTTGCATTGTCGGAATTGGAAAAAATAATCCGGAATAATAGGGATAATATGTACAGCAATTCCGAACATGTCCGCGATCGGTCTATTACTGCAGAGCAGTTTTTGGACATTTTCCGTTCTGACAATGTGGTATTCATACAGGCTAGTAACTACGGTGATGACAAGGAAGGAGACCTGACCGGACAAATTAAAATACACGTTTTCCGGTACAACATCAAATATTTACCATTCGGCAAAATGCCTTGTTATTTATTTGACGGCACCGGCGGAATTAATCCTATGTACGATAACAGAGACATTTTTGAGGTTCGCCAGTACGAAAAACCAAGAACACACGTTGGATTTATACATTTGGACGAGAAAATGAGTAAAACATTTTTACAGGATGGACGCAACCTTGACAGACTGTATGAGAGAGTTTCGAGTTTTCTTTTGGAGACATACGGTCCTCAAAATCTGAATCCTAGAAAAATTATGATTTCTGGATTCAAAGCCGCCGGAAAAAATGCGGCAGAATACGGATTAGCATGGCCAGAGGAATATGTTCCGGAAGGCAATGAGAGGTATCCAATATTACATAATTTGCAGACTGGAATGTATGGACCAATCTCACAGTATCCATATGCGACATATGGCAGCAGCTACTGTACAGGATCTAACCTCTATAAGGATTGCTCCCTGTTGTGCAAAATCTCAGTTTTGCGGCTCAAGCAAACCACAGTTCTCGGCCAGATTTGCTGTCGCAATCATCAATTTTTGGAGAATTTAAAGTCCATGGATGAGAGCTATCGCGCACGTCAATTGCAGTTGATATTCGCATTTGGCGCCGATCGTTCTGATTTCTCGGACATCATCGAGGATGTCACGTTGAGGACTGCAATGGCGGACGTTATTCAGGAAATTAACAGGTTGAGAATCAGAAATTGGTGTGATAATCCGGCAGATGCTGGAAAATACGACATTACCGTAATATGGGCGTTAAGAGGCAGAAAACAGGGAGAATATGATTTAGCTGATGAAGATTTTTACGAAAAGCTGATGCGTCGGGTTATGGAATATTTTGGCAGTGATCCTGCCGACAAAAATGATTACAGGTATATTCCATCAAAATTGCATCCAAGAAGAAAAACAACCGAAAAACAAGGAACATTAATGTGTAAAATTGCCGCCTGGTGGGAGGCTCTTCCGTATGGCAAAGAGTACACGCTGGCGGATATGGCAGCGGGAGTGGGAGTTAATAAAAAGCTCTTGTCAGCTACTCTCCGCAAGGAACAGAACGCTCATTTCCTGCAGCAGATGCAAGGTGAGGATAATTGCAATATTCGGAAATCCGGAGCCAGAGCTTGCTATATTTACACAAAACCGGCAAAAGAAAAAGAGCCGGAATACATTCAGGAGACGTTTGATTTTGCAAAAATGATGTAAAAATTTGTCGGGGAGCTCTGAGTTGATAATATTTTACAGGTTGTTAACTGAAATTAATAGCCTGTAAAAATATCAGCTCAATGCGAGTAGTCAACGCAAAGCGTTCATTTTTGACAGTAAAAACTTCTGATATTTTTACAAGCCGTTAAAAATGTCGCTAACCGATGCTGCTTTTTGGTAGATTTAACAGCTGATAATTTAACTAAGAGCTATTAATATTTTTGCACTAGACACTACACACTGACTGACCAATTTGTTTGAGCTGATAATTTTACAAGCTCTTAGCTTTTGTACAACTCGCACAAAAATAGTGCTTAAAACCCATTTGTAATTATACAAGCTGGTGGAAACCGTACTCTTATATATATTATAGACTACGGTTACCTCATAGGAACTATTTGTTCTAAATAAAAGTAACAGCTTGTAATTTTATCAACCCAGTAATCCCCGGCGAAATTTTAATTTTAGAGATTTAGAATAGGAGGTTTTTCAAAATGAAAAATATAACAACAAGATTATCTGTCGTGGTAAAACATCGCAGCCTTGACAAAAATAAAACTCTGGTGTGGCTCGAATGCTACACAAATTCTGGACGTAGTACTAGTAGCAGAACCTACACCTATTACTGCAATACTGACCAATGGACCTATCTGTTGAATGAACAGGAAATAGAGGTCTTGGAAAATTATGTTGTAGAAGATTTTATGAACACCTACAAAAATTTCTTGTTGATGGCTGATATGATCGACGACGCATTTACCGGAATTAAGGAGGGATTTTTGTCATGACTGTAAAAAATAAAAAAACGCCGCAGCAGATCGGAAAGGCGAGCAAACGGAAGGGAGCGAGATTTGAACTGGAGATTGCTCACTATCTGCAGGCTCATGGCTATCCATCGGCCCACCGTACAGCTCAGCACTGTGGCAAAACGGGCGATGCGTGTGATGTAGAGGGAATAGAAGGCCTTCACGTCGAGTGTAAACATGTGGAAAAATTGAATTTATACGGCGCTTATCACCAGGCTGTGCGCGATAGTTCCGCCAACGGTAACGGCAATATTCCGGTGGTGATCCACAAACGCAATAGAGAAGAAACACTTGTGACGCTGTCTTTGGATAATTTTATACAGATTTATTCCGCCAGTAAATCAGGCGGTCAGAAAGGAGATCTTTAATATGATTAACGGAAAATTAGAATTTTGCAGAGATGATTTTCGGATGTATCGTACTCTGGAGGCGCAGCTTGCATTTTACCAGAGACAGCTCTCGGAACTGCGCGATAACTACCTCGTCGTTGACACTGTGAACGATTACAGGAGCGGACAGGCACACACTGTCACGATCGAGACAGTACAGCAGACGGCATACGCACGTTCAAGAGCTCAGGCAGAGGCAGTTATTCTGGACCTCACTCAGAAAATCTGGATTATCAGAAGAACTGTGGATTTGGCTACCGGCTGTACGGAGGCAGCTCTTCAGGCTGCAGTGGCTATGTACATATACAATGGAACAGAATTAGATAAAATCGCACGCCTCCTGTTCGTTAGCCGTCCTACCGTCAGTCGGTATATCAAGAGGTTTTTTGAACTGCCGGAGGTAAAGAAATTGTTTTACCAGGCCGTAGAGGATAGTAAAGGCAACCTGCGCGATCTGAAACACTAGAAACACTACATATAGTAAAAATATCAAAAAAAATTGAAAAATACGATATATTGAACGCTATGAACGGCATGAACGCCATGATATGTTATTATATAATTGTCAGAAAAAACAAATAAAACATTAGATATTTCAGTACGTGATGGTTATATATGTTGTATGTTGTACGTTAATTTCTGACATATATGGAATCCCTTTTTTCAAAATTTTATGTTCACCTAAAAAAGTCTTGCAAGATTTAAAACTGCAGGGCTTTTTTGTTGCAATTTTATGTGGAGGAAAATCGTTATGACAACTGAATCCGAAAAAATGGAATTTTTTGAAGATATTTCGTATAGTGAATATACAAGAGAACATTATGAAGTTTCTACGTTCGGAACTGTTATTAATAAAAAAACAAAGAGGATGCTAACGCCGTTTATCAGATCAGGATATCCTACCGTGTTAATTCCGATTGGTGATGGGAATGTAAAGCATTTTCCTTTGCATAGATTAGTTGCAGAAACATTTCTGCCTAATCCGTTAAATTTGCCACAGGTTAATCATAAAGATCAGAACAAGTTAAATCCACGAGTAGATAATCTTGAGTGGTGTACATGTCAGTATAATATTAATTACGGTGACGCAATTTATAGACGCGTCGTGAGTATGATAGGTCATACACCAGAAGTTGTGTGTTTGGAAACAGGTAAAATTTACCAAAATCAGAGCCAGGCAGCACAGGAATTGAGATTGGATCAGGGCAATATGAGTAGAGCCCTTTCTGGTAGGTGCAAGAGTGTTGGGGGATATCATTTTAGATGGCTTTTTGAATTTTCGTAGAAATTATTCAGCATGCCAAAAGGGCTGTAGTTCTTCTGATAAAGAAAATGCAGTCCTTTTGGTGTATAAATCAGATATGAAAATTAAAATTTAAGAAAAATATATTATTTTAGTAATTCATCATAGGTGGTATCAAGACAATCGCGTATTCCTCTGAGCTGGGATCCAGTAATATGCTGGATTCCGCGTTCGATCTTGACAAGCGTTTCCCTGGTGATGTCCACGTTTTTCAATTGCAGCATTCTGACAAAATCAGTCTGTCCATAACCTTTTTCTAACCGGATCCGGCGAATATTTCTGCCAATATCAATTCCAACCTGTTTGATCTTTTGTTCTGTCATATAACGAATTTCTCCCTGGTAAAAATAGAACCGAAATTAGTCCTTTTTATTTATCTTAAGGAAGAAAAATGTTATAATGGGACTAGTATTAGTCCAGTTTTGCGCGAATTATAGTATAAATCAGGAATCATCCATTTTCTGAAATGACAAATTAAAAAATTATTTTAAATTTAAAACCTTGAGGATACTTTATGTGTCTAATAGATAAACAAATGAAGGAGAGAGAATAATGATATGCTATAAATGCCAAAAGTACGTTGAAAAATCAGCAGAGAAATGCCCTTATTGTGGGGCTGACTTTAAATTTTCAGAAAAACTGATACAACAGGCAATTGAGGGAGAAGAAACAGCGCAGCAGGAACTTTACAACCGCACATACAGTGATGTGTATTTTACAATACTGGCAATTACGAAAGATAATGATCTTATTATGGATGTACTGCAGGATACTTATCTCACAGCATTTCAGAAACTAGAGCAGTTGAAAGAAAGTAATAGTTTCCGCGCATGGGTCAGAAGCATTGCTCATAATAAGACTTTGAATGCTTTGAGGGACCGCCGGGTGCTTTATACGGCATCTGTTGTATCCGTAGAAACGGAGAATGTTCTAAATGTCGAGGACAACCGGATAGAAAATATGCCGGAAGCAACTATTGATCAGCAGGAGACAAGTCGTCTGGTAAGGGAGATTCTGGATGTGCTTCCGGATGAGCAGAGAATTGTTATCGGAATGTTTTATTATGACCAGATGAGCGTATCAGAAATAGCAGAAGAACTGGAATGTAGTGAAAACACAGTAAAAAGCCGGTTGAATTATGGACGCAAAAAAATACAGAGTAAAGTTCTTGAACTGGAAAAGAACGGAACCAAACTCTACAGCCTTGCACCATTGCCGTTCTTCATCTGGCTGCTTAGAAATCTTTACAGACAGCCGGATAAGAAAATTTTCGATGCAGTACGCCAAAAATATGTTATGGGAAAAGGAACAGCAAAAAAGAAAAGTGATAGCGGTGATTCTGCTGAGTCAAAATCAGAGCCGGACACAGGAGAAGGAGAAAACGCACCGGATACGGATACGCCAAAAGACTGTGAGAACGGAAATAAGAAAAAAAGCGGCACGGAACAACCAAAAGGAAATGATCTGACGAAAAAAGGGCCTTCTGTGACGAAGGCGGGTAATCCGATCAGCCAGGGACTTCTTTTCAGATTATTGGCAGGTGCAGCGGCAGTTGCGGTTATAGGTACAGGAGCTTATTTTGGCTATCAGCATATGAAGCCTGATGAAAAAATAGAAAAAGAAGCATTGGATGCGGAAGAGAAACCAAAAGAAAATCCGACAGAGAGTCCACAGCCGGAAGTAACCGCAACACCTGAACCAACCGCAATACCAACAGTGACACCGCCTCCAACACCGGAGCCGGTTAAAACTGTCAGAGAGGAAATAGAAACCACAGGTTATCAGTATATAGGCGGAACTTCCTATGATGTAACATATACAGGTGGCGTTATTTATCAGGAAAACGGACCTGATGCTGGTATCAGCCTGCCTGAAGCTCCGACAGGAGTTGCCGGAGTCATAAAAAGAGATATGGACGGAGATGGGGAAGAAGAATATCTTCTAGCAGTATTAAAGCCTCGAGAACAGGATTTCCTAAAAAATGGAAAAATGGATGCTGCTTTGTACTTTGAGGTTTATAAAGAACAGGATGGAAATCTGGTATTACAGGGAGGAACTTCTGATGAAGATGCGTATGCAGTGCATATTACAGAGTTTTTCCCAAATGTAAAAGTTGTGTGCAGTGGAACGACTGTATATGTCGTCGAAGAAGCGATGGCGGCATTTTCAGCAGATCCAGGAAACAGCGGAGCTTCCTACACTTATACGGAAACAGGATTTTCCTGCAAAAGAGCAGAAGGACTGGATGGAGCTATAGAAAGTGAGTTTACAGATCCAGTAGCAGATGCGTCAGAAGAAGATCTGCTGTGCCAGATCACGATTCCGCAGATTTATGATGAAGGAAATTATTCAATAGTTTCTTCGGTGTATAGTGGTACACCTCAGGCTGTTACACTGGAATACAGAGATAATGGATATGTAGAAGCAGAGGCGTCATCGGATGATGCTTCTGCTTCTTCAAAGGAAAGTGCCGGTGGTGTAGAAGAAAATGCGGAAGAAAGTACAGATATGGAGGCAGAGATAGCAAATGCAGAAGAAGAGCTTAAAGCACAGGGATATATTCCAGCGGAGTTCACCTCATATGATGATGTAATAGAAAGATATAAAACAGTTCTTGAAAAAGAAGAGACGTATGAACAGATGCTCTCTGATGGAATAACGAACATGGGAATGCAAGATATCATTCGTAATCAAGACCGAACGGACAAGCTTTCATATGTTGGTTATGCGGAATTGGATCTGGATGAGAATGGATCAGATGAACTGGTAATACTTAATTCTGATGGAGATGTTTATGATATATATATACAGAAAGATGGACAGATAAAGAAAATATTTCAGTCATCAAATTATCGTGAAGGTGCATGGCTTGTGGAAGGAAATCTTATTTGTCATAGAGCAACAGGGGGTGCCGGGTATCATGTGATTAGTGTATACAAGTTAGAAGATGGAAGCCTAAAAACGGTGGAATCACTTACAGTTGATACAAAAGTAAACAGAGAAGATACAGGTAAGCTAAATGAAATGGAACAAAAATATTCTGATATGGAGATGAATATTTCATTTAATCCGTTCAGTGAATTTGAAAAGTGATCATATAAAAAGAAAATTTCTTTAATCGATTGAAAGCGGGGAGGAGAAAAAATGGGAAATTTCGGATTTGTAATAGTTGGTGTAATTGCATTAGATATTTTTATTTGGGTATGGCTTATAATATCTGATAAAAAAACACTTATTCATTATGATTTTCTACCGAGGACAAAGGAATCTCTTGATGCGGAAGTGCGAAATGCGATTGTAAAAATAGACACAAATAATAGCAGTCATTGTAGGTACTGCGGAGCTGAAATGGCACCAGGAAGTAAATATTGTGGTATATGTGGTAAGAGTCAATTTCCTAAACAGAGTAAATACTTTAGCAGTGGACATAAAGGTACGATTAAACAGGTTAATCAGTGGTTGGCTGAGAATCCGAATGTAAAAAATGTAACGATGAATGTAGAGCTTGGAAAAGGAATTGGGGCGTTTACTTATCGTTCTGTCATAACGAGCATAGAACTCCAGTATGAAATAGATAAAGAGTGTAATCCGTATCAGTATGCTGTTGTAGAAGTGAAAAGGCATTCTGGATGGTATACTTTCGATGCGAATAAGGCTGTAAATAAATGGAAAGAAAATAATCCAGCTGCACAGGTGGTTTGTGAGCGGTCAACGATTTGGGAAAGAAATGGCAGTGCTCATAATGCGCAGATTTATATGCTTATTAAATCGAAAGAAGAGCAGGAAGGTGTCGATGGAAACACATCTAAAGTAAATTATAAACGGAATAAAAAATGGTTAATTGTCCTTTGTGTATTGATTGCATTGGCAGTGGGAGGAATAACATATGTGAGTTCACTGCCCAGATTTACAGGAACAGGAAGCACAGATGGTTTGATTTTGAGTGTAGATCAGCCATTTTCTCGTATTATGAAGATAAATTACCAGAATACCGCTGCTAATGATTTTTCATTGGGATGGGTAGATAAATCAGCAGAGGTAGTAGCTGTAACTGATAAAGGGGAATATTCAGGCAAAATAGTGGGGGCTTTTGGCAATGATTCAAAATTAAAGCATGGGAAAAAAGGATTCTTTTTAGCGATATTTAAAGATATAGATGGGAATGTAGAACAATTAAATTTTAATGGAATTTTATATTTGAAAGATGATGGGCTTCCTGAACACAATACTGGGCTTGGAAATATGTCTGATAAAGAAGCTCAGGTTCAACTTTTGATCACACACAATAATGGAGATACTTCCACAAATCTATTATCTGAGAATCCGGATACAGAAACCGCAGAGAATCAAAATACAGAAATAACAACAGAAGAAAGCAGACAACAATATAAAGTAACAACAGGTGGAACCAGATTGAATATACGAAAAGAGCCTCGTGCAGATGCAGAAATACTACAAAAGCTGGGGGATGGTGTTGTTTGTGATGCCACTGGAAACAAAAGCGAAGATGGAAGCTGGATAGAAGTTATTATTCCAGAGAGTGATCAGACTGGTTGGGCAAATGCTCAGTATCTTACTGAAATACCAGTGGAACAATCCATTAATGTTGGCGGACGGGAAATAACTACTTCAGATATTCAGAGAATGCAGGACTTTATGTCCAGTAGCCTCCCAGATGCAGAATTTACAGATGAAGAGATAGAGGAAATGTTCCAGAACTAAAATGATTAGTGAAAAATATATTAGTCTAGTACTCAGATCCAGTTTCCTATTGTATGCGAGTCGTGCAGTAAAAACAAAAAAACAGAAAAATTCTTGAAAATAATTAAAAATTTAAAACCTGGAGGAGGGGTTACGTGTCTAATAGGTAAAAGAACGGAGAGGAGGAATTGTTTAAATGCATGTAAGAGCAAGAAATGGATAGTCAGTTAAAGATGCAACTGAAACAATCAAATACCTAGGAGGAAACGAAAAGATGAAAAAAGTATGTAAAAAATTAATGACAATCGTAATGGCAACAGTTATGTTACTGATGACTGCAACACCTGCATTTGCAGGAAGTAATATCGGACTGTATATTCCGAAAAATATGACAATGACTTTGTATTCTAAACAGTCTGTAAAGAATAATCCTTATGCTAACACATCATATATTGCATACATAGAAAACGCTAAAGTGTCTGTAAAATCAAGTAATCCAAAGGTTGCAACAGTAAAAGTAAAATCGAAAAATATTGTAGTTACTGCAAAGAAAACGGGAAAAGCAACGATTACTATAAAAAAAGGATCAAAAAACTATCGTTGTAAAGTGACTGTGTCTAAATATGCGAATCCAATTAGTTCGGTAAAAGTTGGAAAGACAACAATTTCAGGAAAAAAATTCAATACCAATAATTACATGAATTTCAAATATTCCAAATATGCAGGAAAAAAGACGGCAGTCAAAATTAAAATGAAAAAGGGATGGAAATTGTTATCCATGGACTATGCCCAAAAGACATGGAGAAAAGGTGAGAATATTAAAAATGGTTCAAAAGTACCTGTGAAAGGTGGTTCAGGATTTACAGTAGGTGCTTATGTGATGAATACAGCTACACAGCAGACAGAAATTATCTCCTTACAGTTTAAATAAGCGGAATATGAATTTGTAAGAATTCAAATCTCAATGTATGCCTGATAATAAAATCAGGCATATATTGATAAGAGGAAAGAAAAATTTATGAAGAGATTAAAACACACTTTATGTATCCTGCTGACAGTGGTGCTCACACTGACATCCCTGACACTGCTACCGGTCAGCGCAGAAGCAGACGGGGACACCGTCATCACCGTCCCGATCACGGTACAGGAAGAATATGACATGGCACAGGAGTTCTTCGAGATACTTAACAGGAACCGTGCGGATGCAGGGAAGTATGAATACATCCTGGATGACAGGCTGATGGATGTGGCCATGGAAAGGGCTGCGCAGTGCTGTATTTATTTTGGCCATGGGTCCATGGTTTATGAAAGAAAAGAACATGCAGCTCTTGAAGGAACTTATATCGATAAATACGGAAAACATTCCACTGACATCTTTATGCAGGAAGATATCGCAGAAGGTCTTGCAGATGCTCAGAGTACCTATACGGTATGGTATAATTCCAACGGACACAGACCTCTTTTGACTGATACTAAAAATTATAAATATTGCGGTATCGGGGTTGTAACCTACCATGGCAAAAGGGAATGGGTCCTTGTGGTATCCAATGCCCCGGTTGGAAATACAATTGGAAGTGTTTCCGGTTCCAGAACAAACACCAGAGATATCCGCGCAAAAGTAAAATATTTTGCGGGTGGCAATATCACTATCAAAGGACTGAATAAAAAAACAGACACCCCATTTGAATTTGCTGATTATAGCGGAAATGGCAACAGTGGATATTCAACTGCTGATTTCCCAAGTTTGTTTACTTATCGAAATAATACACCTGGCATTATTGATGTCGATGGACAGGGAAGAATCACTACTAAAGCTGCAGGAGCTGGCTCTTTTACCGTATTCTACAGAGGGACTACAGAACTTTGTACCGTGAACGTAAATGTAAAGTTATCTTATAAAGATATGCTGGCGCTGACACCAACTCCAACACCTAAACAGACGGAAACTGCAGCTCCAACCCAGCCGCCGAAACAGCCAGAGACAGCTAAACCTACAGAACCACCGAAACAAACAGAAGTTCCCAAACCTACAAAGGCTCCAGAACAGGCAAAACCAACCCAGCCTCCAAAACAGACAGAAGTTTCCAAACCTACAGCGACACCGAAACCTGTACAACCAGTAAAACCAGTAAAACCTGTTTCTACAAAGTTTACAGTAAAAACAAAAAATGTAACATATAATGGAAAAGCTCAGAAACCAGCTGTTAACGTATATGCTGGAAACAAAAAGATCTCCAGTAAGTATTACAGCGTATCCTACAAGAATAATAAGAATGTGGGCTACGGAACTGTTGTGGTAAAAGGAAAAGGCAGTTATGCAAAATATTCCGGATTCACTACATTTAAAATTAATCTGAAAAAAGTATCTTTAAGCTCCGTAAAGGCTCAGAAGAAAAAAATGGTCGTATATTGGAAGAAAACTGGTGGTAATCATGGATATCAGGTACAATACAGTACTTCGAAACGTTTTTCTTCAAATGTAAAAACCGTCAGACTTAGTGCCGGAAAGAAAAGTGTTACTATTAAAAATATTCCTGCGAAAAAACGCTATTATGTGCGTATCAGAAGTTATAAGAAAGTTAGAAATAAAATCTGGTACACCGGATGGAGCAAAGCGAAAAATGTAAGAACAAAGTGATTTTTTCGAAACTATCACATAAAGAAAAATATAAGAAAAGAAGGATGGATATGAAAAGTAAGAAATTGAAAACATTAGCAGTGGCAATAGTGCTGTCTCTGACAATTGGTGCCGTCCCGCCTGTAACAGGGACAGAGATTCCGATGATCACGACCACCGTGGAAGCGGCAGCAAAGAAAGTGTCCTTAAAAGCATCCAATAAAAAGGTATACGCAGGAAAGACCGTAAAGATCAATGCGAAAGCAACCAGAGGGGCAAAACTCAGCTATAAAACTTCCAATAAGAAAATCGCCACGGTAAATTCTAAAGGCGTTATCACAGGTAAGAGCGCAGGTACAGCAAAGATTACCATTACAGCAAAGAAATCAAAATATAAGACTGTGAAAAAGACCATCACGGTAAAGGTAGTAAAACAGAACCAGAAGATTACTGCGTCAAACGTAACCCTGACCATAGGGCAGAGAAAGAACCTGGGCGCAAAAGCCCGCACCCCGATGATCTATAAGAGTTCCAAGCCGAAGGTAGTGACCGTGGACAAGAAAGGAAACTTGCGGGCACTGAAGACAGGTACGGCAAAGATCACCATTTCGGCAAAGGCATCAGGAATATATAACAAAGCATCCAAAACCATTGCCGTAACGGTTTCAAAAGCTGTAGCGTCAAAACCTATAACTCCAACAAGGAAGCCAGAGGCATCAAAACCAACGACAACACCGGTGCCAACAAAAGTACCGGAACCAACGAAGGCTCCAGAACCGACGAAAGCACCAGAACCAACAAAAGCACCGGATCCGACGGAAACACCAAAGCCAACGGAAACACCAGAACCAACGAAAGTTCCAGAACCGACAGCAACACCAGAACCAACGAAAACACCAGATCCTACAGAGGCACCAAAGCCAACAGAAGTTCCACAGCCAGAAATCTCTTATGTAACAAGCATGTATTTTGAAGAAACAGCAAAAACCAACGTTATATATGTTGGAGAATCAAAGAAAAGTACCCTTAAATGGGAGGCAACCGGAAATACAACATTAAAAGACTTTGTCTTTACTTCCAGTAATCCTGCAGTTGCCACCGTTGACGAGAATGGAACCATTACCGGTGTATCTGCAGGAGACGTAAGAATCACTGCAACTTCAAAGACGCCTTTCTCTGCAGCCGGAACAAAAGATGACTGTTTAACAGCTACTTATAAGTACCATATCAAAGTCCGTACAACAGAGATCGACAGCATATATTATCCATCTATTACAGGTAATGAAGCGATCACACAGAAGAATATCGGTATCGGTGAAACAAAAGACTGTACTCTGAAAATTGAAACCATGGGAAATGGCAGTATTTCTGATGTAATCTTTACTACCAGTGATCCGTCAATCGCCACAGTTGACGAAAATGGAAAAGTAACAGGAAAGAAAGCAGGATATGTAACCATCACAGCCAAAACAAAACATCCATCAGAGATGGATGGACAGACGATCCTGACGGATTCCACAACCTACCATGTAGGTGATTATACTTATGAAGAGATCCTGAGTGGACTTACTATTGATAATACAGCGTCAAAAACAGCATTCAACGTATTAAATGAACTTCGTCAGGATAAATCAAAAAGACCTGCTATCAGTCAGGATTTTCCAGAAGTAGCAGCCAGAACGTGGGATGGATCCGCATTCCAGAACGCTGCAGCAAGAGGTGGAAGAAATATTATTTGTGAAATTCTTGGCGGATGGACAAATGAAGAGAAATCAACAGTTAATCCACTCGCTTCTCATGGCTACAGTCAGAATGGATATGGTGGCTCCGGATGGGAAGCTACAGGTGAAGAGCTTGGCAACGCAGCTACAGAATTCTTTTATGACAGACCTCATGCTCAGAACCAGACCCGTTCAGATGAAGTTTACGGAGCAGTAGCAGTTGTTCAATACAAAAATGCTGCTGGTATTAATCTTACTTCTATGATAGTTGATATGAACTCATATCCATATGAACAGCAGAAAGTAAATATTGCTAATAGCAATAAGCAGAACAGTACTACCGAAACATGGATAAGTAATTCTCTTAAAATGACAATTGTTCCATCAAATCAGTATTATGATATCTGTAAGCACTTTGGTTTAAGTTATGGTATGGAAAACACTACTGATGTACAGGCGGATATGTCCGCATCAGAACCAGTTGCAATAGAAGATACCTTCACAGACGGTTCCACAGGCGCAGTCAATATCACAGATTCTGCAGAAACAGCAGATGCCGGACAGCAGGAAGAGACAGAAGAGACTGAGGAATTTGAACTTTCCCCAGAGGAAGAAACCAATGCGGTTTCTGATGTAGATGTAACCTTCGAATAATGTTTTATCCCCGCCGGATATCCGGTGGGGATTTCTTTTACTCTATCAACTTTTTCCTTTTTCTGGAAATAAAACCAAACTTTTAAGTGTCAACTTTTAGGGTAGTAAAAGTTGCTCTCTTCTAGGAAAATCACTTGTTTTTTTAGAACAAAAAGTTGACATTTTTTCATAAAAGTTGGAATTTAGGACAATAAAAGTTGGGAAAATAGCAATGTTTATACTGATTTGAGTTAGGTTTGTTTGATTTCCGGGCAATTTTTCTCAAATCCTGCTGCCAACTTTTAGAAATCCTGATTTTCCTGTAAAAGTTGAGACTTTTAAGAGATCGGATCATACTCATCCTAAAATCGCTGTTTTAGAAAAAGGACGGCGCGCAAAATCCCTTTAAAGAAAATCTATTTTGGGAAAAGCCGGATTTTTCTTAATGGATATATCAGAATAAGTATTGAGAAAAAATAGAAAATGCCAAATACGGCATAATCAAAGGGTGTTAATGCCGCATACGGCATAACCGATATTTTAGAAGGAGTTGCTTTATGCCGTATGTGGCATAATTAAACGGTGAAAATGCCGTATAGGGCATAAGTAAGAACTATTAATGCCGTATAAGGCATAAAGGAAAGTTGTTAATGCCGTATTGGGCATAAAGAAGTGTTATTAATGCCACATACGGCATAAGTGGTAATAAAAAATGCTGTATGTGATATAATTAGGGTAGCGGTAGCTGATGTTCCCGACATGTATGTCGGGAAGAAAATGGTTTTGGTGCGATATTGGTAGGTTTTGGTGCGATATTGGTAGGTTTTGAGGTGATATTAGGGGTTTTTGGGCGATTTTGGAGGATACGGAAAAAGAGACCTGGTGAGTGGGTCTCTTTCTGTGAGGAGATTATTCGGTTTGATTCGCTTTTTTCTCTTGTTTTGCAAGTTGTCGTTTATATCGTATTTCACGCGGTAAAAGCCCTTCTGCTCCATATAAGAGCAGCGCCAGCTCTTGAGAGGATATATCTATTCCATACCATTCTCTGAGACCGGCCGCTACGTAGTCGTACGTGCAGCCATCGTTGAGTCGTTCGATTGCCTTCGTGATCGCAGCTACTCGATTTGTATAATCAAGTTTTTGAATTAAATATTGAAAATTATCTATTATTTCCTGTACCGGCAGATCAGATCGGACGTAATCAGCTAATTCCGCAATAGTTTTTGTTTTTTCACTCATTCTTTTTATCCTCGGAATCCGCTTTTGACAGGATTTTTTCCAAATCCGCTCTGATCCATGCAATGGCATCATCATCAAATCCTAGATCATTTTTTAACATGTTATAGGCAGTATCTTCAGCAATACGTTTATAATAAATCTGTAGCATTAGGGCCAGTGCCGCACCGGTGATTCGAATTGCATCTCCATATCCAAAATCCTTTTTCTCTTTTAAATGTTTTAAATCTTCATTCATGGTTGTTTTCCTCCGTTTCCTTGCGGGTCCAAATCGCCTTACCACTCCGTGCCTTATAAAGATGAGTGCTGTTTTTCTCTGGGTCTTGCACGTCGTCATACCTGTAATTAATTATAGTGAGAGTAGCAGGTCCGTATTTCTCATTTATGGCACGCATCAGTTTGCGGCTTTTTCCGATTTTCGATTGATGCATGGTTAATGTATAGGAGTCATCAAATAAGACAGCCAGGTTAATGTATGCCAGGTCACTCTTGAACTGAACAATTTGAACTACGTGATCTTTATATAATTTGATTAATCCTGGGATGATTTCATCAAGAATTTGTTGAACAGGGATATCAGCGGCAAGATGTTTGTATACTGTCCTATTTTTCAAGATTAGTTCTTGAGAAATCCTCATAATGTCTATACTATCAACAGACTCATTCGTTTTTTTGATTGACATTTCCAGGTCTCCCTTCTATCGCATCAGCGATTTTAGAAAAATTTTTCTCTATTTCTACCTGTCCTACCAGGTATTCAAAGGCGGAATCGGACAAATCTACACAAAACCATTCCTTGATGCTGGCTTGGGTGGCAGCCGGATCCATGCCGGCGCGTAAAAGGCGGAGCGCAGTCTCTTTTGCGCGCTTTTCTATAGCTTTCTGCTCCAGATATTGTTTGGCTTCCATCTTCCAGCTTATAATATCTTCATATTTGATTTCAGAGTCTTGGAAAAAGTCGTAAACAGGATGGCTATTTCCGCCGTGATTACAGTATAGATCCTGTACGACTTTCTTGGCCTTGTCCCAGCGACCGCGGAGATACGCTACGCGCTCTACTGTTGTTTTGAGAGGAGTAGCTACTACCTCTTGCAATTGTCTAAGTGTCAGGTTATCAACCTCTGTTCCGGTATTGTCACTGTCAACACTGGAACAGATATTGTCGATTTCTTCCTCAGAAAGCTCTGGGTAAACGCTGTGAATGATATCCGGCGACACGCCACATTCACACATGCGCTTGGCCTTGCGGATCCGGCAGCACCGATCATGGAGACTGGATGGTGAGAGATCTGTTCTCCTCTTGCCGGTAAGCTGTTCTTCTTCCTCGTCGGATTTTGCCTCTGCTTCTAAAATTTTCATTGCATGTTCGGGGATTTCTACGCCATACCAGTTGTCAATACATATCCTGACATCAGCAGGAGGCACATTATCTCGCAACATTGCAATAGCTGTTACAGCAGCAATCTCCCTGGCTTGTTGGTAGTAATAGATTTCTACGTAATTGTGAATACCTTGGACGCTACCATACAACTCGTTAATGGTTCCTGTTTTTTCCTCGTTATTCATTCGTTGTCCTCCTTAAAAATCTTGCGAAATGTGTTACCGGATAACATTTCTATGGCTGCCTTAAATCCCTGCTGAAATCCCCACAAATCAGCAGCCCCGGCAAGTTCCATTATCAAAGACTCAATCTCCAGATGCGTATTATCTTCAGTGGCCAGAATCTGAATGACAGTGTCAATAGCATCTTGCAGTTTGTGTGGGTATCCGTTATTACAGAAATATGCATAGATTGTCCGCATCAGGTCTTCTTCGTCCGTTTCAAACCGGTCTGGATTCCATTCGCTAAAATCAACTTTATTCGTCATTTTGCACAACACCTCTTTTATATAAGTTTATGTGGAAATAGTAGCACGAAATGCTTGCAAAATATAGGGTTTATGTGGATAAATAGTATTTTCGTCACATTGACTTTTGGAATGCTTTTTGGGATACATCAATTTTCATTCAGATATCTGAATATTCTGTTGTGCAAAATGACGAACGATTTTTAGGACAAAATACGAGAAAAGGCGACAAATTCTTGTGCAGATTTCATAAAGAAAATGCTTTTAGAGCATAAAAAATTGTATGCATTTCTTCTTATAGGAATTTGAATGATGTTGTCAGTTTTTAAAAGGAATTGGATGAGAGTTATACACAATAGCATTTGTGAGGTACGTCAATAGACTTTTTGGGACAGCAGCCTTATAATAAGGATATCAGATCTGAGAGAGATAATCATTCTCCCTACCATATACGGGCTGCTTAAAAGGCGACCCGATGCTTCAAAGAAATTCCAGAAAAAAAGAACTTTTACAACTGAAAAATGAGGTTTGCCGGGGAGCCCTAAGCGAGTACGATATACCAGCTATTAAATTAATTTACTAGCCGGTAATATTACTAGCTCAAACAGGTAATCAACGCAAAGCGTTCAGTTTCGATACTACAAAGCGCAGATGAACTTACAAGCTTTTAAAAATTATGTCTCTAACCGGTCCTGCTTTTAGGTAAACGTAACGGCTAAAGAGTTCATTAATGGTTGTTGAATTTACAGAACAGTATGTACCAAATGGTAACCGTACCCTTATAATATATATAGACTACGGTTATCGTTTATTTGTACACTTTTTGCCTTTGAAAACGATTATTTTTGCGAAAAATGCACAAATTTTAAAAATTAATATCAACAGTTCTTAAAGTGTTCTTTGGCGGTTACATTTACTCAAAAATCACTTACGAGATGGAAACATAAGATTAATGGCTTGTAAGATTATCAACAGTTTTTAACATCAAAACTGAATGCGTTAGCATTGACTACCAATCTTTGAGCTGATAATTTTACGAACTATTAATAAAAAATAATGGCTTGTAATTCTGAAATGCAGCTTAGAGATCCCCCCCCGGAAAACCTCAAAAAGGAAGGAGTGTCCCCACATGCCAGAAAATGAGATTTGTTATTTGAGCGAACTCGTAGAAAGAAATCTTGATGAAATCCTTCACCAGACAGAATTTTCACTAAAAAATTATGTTGGACTGACGCCAGAAGAGGCCTACAGAACGATTAATCTGGCATTATCCCATGTAATAGGAAGGAACTCTGTCAGACAGCAAGAACAACCGCAGAGTATCCGCATTACTACCGATAGCAATCCGGATTACACGCTGGCGGAAATACCACTCTGTTAATTATAGTAACCTAACAATAATATTCCAAAAAGCCCACCATTTCGCACAATCTGGTGGCCGGACAAATCCTACTACATAAGGCAACACCCGGAGGAGTCTGATATTAAGAAAATTAACAATTAGGAGGATCTATAGAACATGTAAGCAAAACCTACTATTACATATCAACATTCCGCACAGCTACACACAGAAAGCAGCTGCAGGCGGTAGGAGCAACTGATGACAATACTGTAATTGAACGATTTCATGGCAAGATACCAGAACGTGAAGAATATCAGCGTCTCAAAAATCACTGGTTGAAACCGGGAGATACCCTTGTTATCTATGACCTGGAAGCACTTGGTGGAAAAAGAAGCGCACGCCAGGAATTACAGTATTATAGAGAGCATGATATCCACGTAAAAATTGTAAATATCCCAACAACCACAATTGATCATCTGGACAATCCGGAGATCAGCAATATGATCCTGGACACCGTAATAAGTACTTTGGATTACGTGATTAGCCACGAAATAGAGCGTACTAAAAAACACCAGACGCAGGGGGTTGACCGGATCCGGGACAAGCCAGCCTGGAATAACTACGGCAGGCCACAAATACAGTTACCTGCCAACTATGACGAGGTAATGCAACGCTGGACACGAGGAGACATTACCGCAGCGGCAGCAATGGGATTAACAGGACTGAGTCGGACCACATTTTACAGATTGGCTCACCAGTACAAAAATGGAGGCATAGGAGTATGAGCGTAAAATATCCTATATTAATCATAGAGGATCCAGTTGAGGGCGGCTACACTGTATCTATTCCAGATCTACCCGGATGTATCACCTGCTGCCAACGATGGGAGGATATTCCGGCAATGATTGAGGACGCGAAACGCGCCTGGATAACTGCAGCAATCGAAGAGGGTATCCGAATTCCGGAACCCACAAATAAATAACGTGGAGGTATGAGAGATGTTTGACGATTTTGGAAGTGGTTTCGATGACTTTAATAGTAGCATAAATGATCTGTATTACCAGCAGGACGCTATGCTACAGGATTTATTTCAGCAACAGACAGATCAATTTCAGCAACAGCATCAATTCGAGTTGATGCGTCAGCAACAGGACGAATTTCAACAGCAGGTAACAACGGAACAAAACCAATCTTTATTCAGAAGAATAGTTGATTTCATCTTCTTTTAATAATATAGAAGAAATACGAGAAAAGGGACGGCTCTTAAAAAGCTGTCCCTTAAAAATTATCCTGTCCAAAAGATGGTTCCGGTATTGTCCTCCCTGCTGCCATTGCCGTATCTATCCATTCCTGTATCACATTTTTCACATTTTCGTATGCCTCATTGGGGCTTTTCCCATCTGCCATACAACCCGGCAGATCTGGAACGGTCACAATGTAGCAATTTTCCTTTGCTGAATATTTCATCATTATACAATAATTCATCCTATTTTCCTTTCAAAATAATTTTCCTATAAACAGTATAGCACAAAAATTAGAATTGAAAATAGAAGGGGTTATTATTTACTGGGTAAATAATCAGAAACAGAAGAAAAATAGATAAAATGTGAGAGAAATGAAGAGATTACGAGGTGACATCTGAATTTTTGCTGTTTTGCAAAATAAATTACATATTAATACCGAAACATAGATTTTTTGAAGAAATGGAGGTATTAATATGAGTGAAGGCATCCGTAGAAGAGATAGCAATACGGTTCCTCTCTGGCACCGGTACGCGCTGACAATCAATGAGGCAGCGCAGGTATTTAACATCGGAGAAAAACAGCTCCGGGAAATGATCCGGGACCCTGGGTGTGGATTCGTGCTGTATATTGGAAGGAGAATTTTAATCAAGAGAGAGAGCCTTGAGAGATATCTTGAGAATTCTGTCTACATATAATAAGAAGGAATATGGAGAATGCCGTTAATTCTCCAAAGGTGAACATATGGGAAAAGATTTAAAAGGAAAGGAACTTGGCAAAGGAATCTGTCAAAGAGGAGACGGTCAGTATTTTGCCAGGTTCGTCAATCGTTTTGGTGACCGTCAAAATGTATACGCATCAAGTGTGCGTGAAGTCAAAAAGAAGCTGCTGCAGGCAAAAGCTGCAGATATTGAAAAGAAAAATGTTGTAAAACCAAATATCCGATTGGATGAGTGGTACAAAAAGTGGATGGAAGTATACAAGCGTCCGGTAGTCAGAGCTAACACAATCCGTCATTATCAATATGTATACGAACATAATATAGTGCCGTATATAGGAAATCCCAAAATAACCGAAATAACAAAGCTGGCCGTTCAGGACGTTTTGAACAAATTGAAGGACGCTGGTTATCAATGGGAATCTATAAACAAGGTAAAATTGTTGTTGACAGATATGTTTAACAGAGCTATTGAAGACGATCTTATGGCTAAAAATCCGGCAAAGGGTGTGAAAATTCCCGTGGAACGTCCGGAAAAGGAAATCAAGGCGCTCTCCCAAGAGGACCAACAGACGTTCTTCCGCTGCAGTGCCGGAACATTTTATGACAATCTCTTCAGAGTTGCAGTCAGCACCGGCCTGAGACCTGGTGAGCTGTTTGCGCTGAAAGAGGAAAATATAGACTGGAAGAACAAGGTGATTAATGTAGAGAAAACACTTTTATACCAGAAACTGGAAGGTGATACCGGGAAAACATTTCATGAAGATGACCCTAAAACAAGAACCAGCCGGCGAACAGTTCCGATGAACAAATATTGCGAGGATGCGTTACGGCAGCAGTTGATACTGCATAAAATCGCAGTTAATAATTCCCCGAAATCTAAAGAGGCGCTTACAGATTATATTTTCTGCACGCGGTACGGAACTCCTATGTGTGTCCAGATTTACAGCGATGCCATCAAAAGGATTGTTACGGAAATTAACTGCACCAGAGATCCTCTGGAGGCTATGGAGGTGTTTTCCGGGCATTGCTTCCGACATACGTTTGCGACGAGATGTTTTGAGGCTGGTGTCGCGCCGAAAACAGTTCAGGCATATCTTGGACACGCCAGTTTGGATATGACCATGAACCTGTACACGTCAGTCCTGCAGCAGAAGAAGGTTGATGACATGAAGCTCCTGGAAGACACAATCGGACTTGACAAGGTTGATGAAGAAAATAAGAGTGATAAGATTATAAGACTAGCATAATTTTTAAGATCTCTGGATGATTTCCGGAGATCTTTTTTTTCTTAAAAATAGACTTCAAAAAACATGAAATGGTGTAAAAATGGTGTACTAGAGAAAATAAATGGTGTATAATATTCTCTGTAACGCGTAAAATCAAGGCTTTCCGCAATCCGCGTGGAATAACTCTGTTATACTTATTACGTATATCAGAGTACACCGTTCGACCTGTACGGAACACCTGATTTCGACAGTATTAAAGGGCATTGATAAATTAAAAAATAAGAGGGGGAAACGAAATGGATGGATCAATGTTTATCGGAACCTGGTGGTCACTGGTTCCACCGCTGCTGGCGATCGCGCTGGCGCTGATCACGAAGGAGGTTTACAGCTCACTGTTTATCGGTGTGGCAATGGGAGCACTGCTTTATACGGGCTTTCATCCGTGGAATGCGTTTGTAGCATTGTTTGACATCATGAAGAGCAGTATGAATCTGAATATTCTGATCTTTGACGTTCTGCTTGGAATGATCATTGTACTGATGGCGAAGTCAGGAGGATCAGCGGCGTATGGACGCTGGGCGGGCAGTAAGATCAAGAATAAAAAGAGCGCAATGTTTGCAACAACAGGACTTGGTATCCTGATCTTTGTGGATGACTATTTTAACTGTCTGACCGTAGGCTCTGTTATGCGTCCGGTCACAGACAAGTACAGAGTATCACGTGCGAAACTTGCTTACATAATCGACGCGACTGCAGCACCGGTTTGTATTATCGCACCGATCTCAAGCTGGGCGGCAGCAGTCAACTCTTATGTGCCGGCAGATGCAGGGATCACAGGATTCCAGCTTTTTCTCTGGACGATCCCGTATAACCTGTATGCACTTCTTACCCTGGTCATGGTATTTTATATGATCGGTACCGGATTTGATTTCGGACTTATGAAGAAACATGAACAGAATGCGGCAAGAGGAGATCTTTTTACTTCCGGCGGAGAAGAATTTGATCAGGTCAAGGAAGAAGAGATTTCTTCCAACGGTCATGTCATCGATCTGATCCTTCCGGTCCTGGTACTGATCGGAACTGCGATCGGTGCGATGATCTATACAGGATTCCTTGGCGGAGCGACAGATATCGTCACTGCTTTTTCCGGCTGTGATGCAGAGACCAGTCTGATCTTTGCAACGATGATCACCGTATTATTTATGCTCGTGCTGTATCTTCCGCGAAAAGTTGTCACATTCAAGGGGTTTATGGACAGCTTTGTAGAAGGATTCAAGATGATGATCCCGGCGATCGCGATCCTGATCTTTGCATGGTCCCTGAAAGGAATGGGCGATGCACTTGAGATCGGAACTTTTGTCAAGACGATCGTAGGCACCAATGCATCTGCAAGTGTGATCCTTCCGGCGATCCTGTTCCTGGTGGCGATCTTCCTTTCTTTCTCAACAGGAACAAGCTGGGGGACGTTTGCAATCCTGGTTCCGATCGCGATTGCGATGTTTCCGGGTGCCGACAATATGCAGATGATGATCATTGCAGTATCCGCGGTTCTTTCCGGAGCTGTCTGCGGAGACCATGTTTCGCCGATCTCTGACACAACGGTTATGTCCTCAGCAGGTGCACAGAGTAATCATATCAATCATGTAACGACACAGATGCAGTACGCGGCTGTAGTTGCAGTGGTATCCGCAGTGGGCTTCCTGCTTGCAGGCTTTGTCCATGTATGGTGGATCGTCCTGGGAGTCAGCCTTATCCTGCTGCTTGCGGTCCTTACTGTGCTCCGCAAAGTTGCAAAGTAGATGATATCTGACAGGAAAGAGACAGGAGATATGACGAAGATCAAAGTACCTTATATCGACCAGAGCGGCAGATATCCGACAGGATGCGAGAGCGTCACTGCTGTCATGCTTCTCCGTTATCTTGGGTGTGATATTACGGTAGATGGTTTTATCCGGAACTGCCTCAGGTGCAGGGCGATGGAGCAGAGAGAGGACGGACTTTATGGACCGGATCCGAACGAATTTTTCTGTGGAAGTCCTTATGATGATGAGGCTTTTGGATGCTATGCACCGGCACTTAAGGGAGCACTTGAGCGGGCGGCAGGAGATACTTTTGCATTTGTCAATGAGACAGGAACTTCCATAGAAGAGTTGTGCAGAAAGTACATTGACCGCGGGATGCCGGTAGTTTTCTGGGCCTGCATCAATATGCGAAAGGAGATCCCGGGGCCGGAGTGGAAACTTCTGGATTCCGGTGAGCGGTTTGAATGGACTTCCAATGAGCATTGTATGCTTCTGGTGGGATATGATGAGAATGGCTACTGGTTCAACGATCCATATGATCATAATGGTGTGATCTTTTACGAAAAGGAACTGACAGAGCAGCGTCATGCGGCACAGCACAGTATGGCGATCGGTGCTTCGAAGAAAAAAATTTAAAATTCACAAAATCTCTATTTTCAAATGGCCGGATATCTGTTATAGTAGATGTTGGTTACAGCAAACAATTTATTTGCACAGAAAGAAGTGTTTATTTTGCGAAAGAAATCACACATACTGTTAGCAAGATATCTGGCAGACCAGATGCCTGCTAATGAGAGCTTACAGTCACATAGAAAAGCATTTTGTCTCGGAAATATCCTTCCGGACATCCAGCCATCCTTTGTAACCAAGAGACATGAATATTTTGGCACCTTTGACGAGGTACAGGGAAAGATCAGCCGTCTGGTAGAGAACGGTCTGGTAGAATACAATGACCGTGTGTTCTGGAGAAGAGCAGGCGAGATCATGCATTACATTGCAGACTACTTTACATTTCCGCATAACAAGACATTTGACGGATCTCTGCGTCAGCACAATACGTATGAGAAGCATCTGAAGAATGAACTCAAGGTCTTTGTTGAGAGTGGAAGAGCAGATATTTATGCGGAGAAGAATCTTCGCTTTGATACACTGAACCAGCTTCTTGATTATATCAGAGAGCGTCACAACGTTTACCTTGACCGCAAGCGTTCGATCGAGGAGGATATCCATTATATCTTAAGTGTATGCTTTCAGGTATTCCAGGGATTGTTCCAGCTTTGCCTCCGTGTAGTAGCATCAGGTGTACCGGCAGTAAATATCTGAAAATATGAAAAAAATATGAAATTTACCCAAATCCGCCGGAGTGTTACACTCCGGCGGTTGATTTTGAAAAAACAGTATGCTAAAATAAGCACAGTTATTATGTAAGTTAGAAGATTTTAACATATTCCTTTCAGGAAATGGGAATATGGTCACAGAAGGGAGTTTTTTTGGCAGAATGAAGAATAAATATCTGACAAAGTATTTATGCATCTCGATGATTTCAGCAATGGTTTTGTCCAGCCCGATGTCTATTCTGGCTGCGGATGAAGGAATAGAGGCTTCAAGCGATTTTGGAGACGGCAGTGATCTGAGTGATGGTTCCGGGGAGGAGACACCGGCACCAGAACCAACAACAGCGCCAGATCCGGAACCAACAGTCGCACCGGAACCAACAACGGCACCGGAACCGACAACAGCGCCAGAACCAACGACGGCACCGGAACCGACAACAGCACCGGATCCAACAGCAACTGTGACACCGGTTCCAACTACAGCGCCTACGTCAACACCAACGCCGACTCCGACAACAGATAATTCAGCAGTGACTGCGCTGATCAGTCAGATCAATGCCCTGGCAGGGGAGACACTTACTTTGAATCATGCATCCAGAGTAGAGGCACTTCGGACAGCTTACAATAATCTGTCAGATGAACAGAAAGCAATGGTTACCAACTATCAGACCCTGGTAAAACTTGAGGCAAAGATTGCAGAACTTAAGAAGAAACAGAACAGCAGCAACAGCAATACTACTGATATTTCAGATGGAACGAAAGCGACAGATGTGACAGGTAAGACCGGTACACCGGTTTATTATGTGTCAAACCTTCATGCAGGAAAGGACTTTTATCTGGACAGCCTGAAGGAGAATTATCAGCTCAGCTTTTCTGATGATTTTTCATCTGTAATGGACGAAATTGAGAAAGAATATAAAGAAAAGAACAAACTGACAGATGCCAGTGACAGCAGAACGGATGGAATGACTACATCTGCGGATTCTCTGCTCGTGCGAAACTGGCAGGATATTCTGGCGATTTATGTGTATGAGCAGAGCCAGAAAGGTACCAAGGAATTTAAATTGGATTCTTCCAGCAAGGATGAGCTTGCTGAGATTTTTGCAAAGATGAATCCGGTAGTTCGTGACAAAGAAAATATCACCCATGTTTCCTATGGAAACTATCATATTAATACGTACATCAAGCAGAATAATATTGCACAGGACAAGAGAACTGCTCTCAAGAAATACACAGAAACAGACTGTAAGCTCCTTTGTGCGATCGTTACAGATGCCAAAGGATTTGTACGTCAGAGTGTTGGAGATGATGTTTCGGAAGAACGTGTCAATGTCATTACAGCGGCATATTCTCTGGTAGGGGAGGTCGGCTATTTCTGGGGCGGCAAGTCTACTACGATCGGCAAGGATCCGAGCTGGGGAAATGCAGAGAAGGTTTCAGCAGCCGGAAGCCCGAGCACAGGAACGACCAGAGCCTATGGTCTGGACTGCAGTGGCTTTGTTACCTGGGCAGTCATCAATGGATATGACAGCACAGATATGGAAGGCAGTGTTGGAGATGGAACTTCTGATCAGTGGGAAAAGGCAGATGTAGTCAGCGAGCAGGATGCGCAGCCTGGCGATCTGGTGTTCCAGAATGGTCCGGAATCAGGAAGCAATAATCATGTGGGTATCATCTGTGGTAAGACAGATGCGGGCGACTGGATCGCAGTACATTGTTCTTCCAGCAAGAACGGGGTTACAGTAGGAGAGGCATACGGTGCAAGTTTCCGTTACATCCGTCAGCCATCTTTCTATCCGACACAGGAAGAACTTGCCCAGATGGTAAGTGATGGAACGACTGCAAGTAATGCAGAGGCACTGGATACTGCCGCAGATGTAACAGAAACATCGGATGGTGATTTCACAGCCAATACAGAAACAAAAGCAGACACTAAGAAAGCAGAAGAATCCAGCGAAGATACATCAGGAATTGATATCAGTTTTGAGGATGATGTGGAAGCAGGAACAGAGGATGCCGGGCTTTCTGACGGAATCACTTCAGGAAGTACAACAGTAGAAGTGACAGGTACACTTAAAGAAATTCTCGAAAAGGGAATGACAGTTTCTTCCGGCAGTGCCGCAATTTATCCACAGCAGCCGGATAACAGTGATATTCAAGTGGAATTCGAAGATTAATACCTGAGAAAAGCCCGTGAAGATCGGTATATGATTTTCGCGGGTTTTTTGACATCGGGATTTGTCGGTTGTTCGTGAATATCCGTAATACAGACCCTTTTTTCGGTATGCTATAATAAAAAGAAACTATCAGGAAGACAGAGGAGTGGGAAATGAGAAAGCACAGGTTGCCTCAGAAAGTATGCCTGTTTGTGATTTTGCTTGCCGTTCTGGGATGGGGACTGAATACACGGATCCACAGATCTGGAGAGACAGGCAGTGATACAGAACAACAGTCTGTGATCATGGATGTGGCGAGGGGGATTTTTGACAGAGAACCTTCAGAGGTACAGGATTTACGAGAACAGAGTATAGCAGAGACGGACGAAGGTGGATATCAGGAGTATTATTTTAATCTTCTCGGGGATGATGAAAGAAGAATCTACCGGGAAATGTTAGATGGAATTGAGAAAAGAGAGAATAATTTTTATCTGACAACTTCAGAAGAAACGAAGATCAACAAGGTTTATCATGCACTTCTTAAGGACCATCCGGAATTGTTCTGGGTACATAACCGGCAGGAAGTATATACAACTTCCTATCAGGGGAAAGATTACTGTGAATTTGCCCCGGGCTATACTTACACAGATCAGGAAGTCGAAGAAATTCAGCAGGCAATGCAGAATGCCTGTCAGGAAGTTCGAAGTCTGATTCCAGAAGGAGCAGATACTTACGAGAAAGTCAGGACAGTTTACGCTTATCTTATTGATCATGCAGAATATGCATCTTCTGAGGATGATCAGAATATTGCGGGGATTTTCTGGAAAGGGCAGGCAGTCTGCGCCGGTTATGCAAGGGCTGTACAATACCTCCTGGAACAGCTTGATATCCCCTGCATTTATGTCGAAGGGGATACCAGGGACAGTGATGAGGGACATGCATGGGATATTGTTCAGATAGAAGGGCAGTATTATTATGTGGATGCAACCAATGGAGATCAGCCGCAGTTTCTGGAGGGAGATGCTGTTCAGTTCGCAGAACACAAAACAATTATTTATGACTATCTCTGTCCGTTTCCTCAGGAGTATGAGCTGGTTTATACAGCTTCGGATGAATTTCCTGTACCGGAATGTACGGCAACAGATAAGAATTTCTATATGTTAAATGGAGCATGCTTTGACAGTTACGATTACCAGTCGCTATATGAATTTTGCTGTATGCGTCTGGATAACGGGGCTGCGGTAGTTCGTTTTAAGTTCAGAAATCAGGAAGATTTTGACGAAGTTTATCAGCAGTGGATTCAGAGCGACGGAGATGAATATATTCAGGATGTGGCACGATATTATATGGGACTGTATGGGCTTAGTACAGTAGAGTATCATTATGGAGTTCTGGATAATCTCAAAACAATGTATTTTATGTTTTAGGAGGAGCGTTATGACAGGAATTTTACAACAGATAATGAGTACCATGGAGCAGACCAGGTCCGTTTCGGTTCTGGACAGCGTTTCTATGATCGGATTTGCAGCCCTTCTTGTTCTTGGCGCGATCAATTGCGTATTGGGATACCGGCTGCTCCGCTTCTGGATGATGCTGTTTGGCTTTCTGATCGGAGGCGGTATCGGACTTGGCGTGGCATATACCATGGGAATCCAGGAAAAATATATGTACGCAGTGATCATGATCGGTGTGGGCATTCTGCTCGCAGTGATCGCTTTTCTGAGCTACAAGGTCGGAATTTTTATTATCGGTGCAGGCATCGGACTGGGACTTGGAATCTATGTTTTCCATCCGACAACTTCTCTGGTATTTTTCTTCTGCCTGCTGCTTGGCGTGGGACTTGGCGTGCTTGCCATGAAGTGGGCGGGGATTGTCCTGATCGTTGGAACCAGCCTGCTGGGCGGCGCCATGGCAGGTTTTTCCTTGGCGAAACTTGGAGGACTTGCAGATATTCCGTATGGACTTGGCTTGAGCGTGGGTTGTGCCCTTCTTGGTATGCTGATCCAGTTTGCGACAAACCGCCGTGTTGTGATCGAAGAAGAGGAATATGACCCGCAGGAATACGAAAAAGCTCGCAGAAGCTCAGACTATGTGGATACAGACGATTATCTTCCACGCAGAAAGAGAGAAAGAGCAACGGGTGAGGAACAGAAATCCCAGAGGAATCGTAAACGCCGTGAAGAGCATTCCAAAGAACATAATTCTGTTCAGCAGAAACAGGTAGTTGATGTTCCGCTTGAGAAAAAAACACGTAAGCGCAGGCTCGATGATCCGGCACCGGAACGGGAGGAGACAGTTGTATACCGTCCAAAGAGAACCAGCGCATCTGCAGGAACAGGGCGCAGTGGCAGCGGTAATGTGAATGACAGAAATGTAAATAATAGAAATATAAATAACCGAAATGTCAGACGGAATACTTATGAGGATGATTATTACGATGATTACTATGATGACGAGCCGATCGATGAGGAGGATCTTGACGAGCAGATCATTCAGGAAATGATGGATGAGGATGACCGCGAAGGCGAAGAGATCTGGAACCGGATCTCCGGAAAGAATTCAAGAAATACAAAGAATACAAAACGAAACAGAAATGCCAGATAAGAGGCAGGAAAGAAGGACACAATGGCAAAGGAAGCAAAGACAAATGCAATGAGAATGTTGGACCGCCAGAAGGTGAAGTATGAGGCGTTCCCTTATGAATGTGATGAATTTATAGATGGACTCCACAGTGCAGACCTGATCGGTGCACCATACGAACAGTCCTTTAAGACACTGGTCATGGAGGGCAAAAGCGGCGGCTATTATGTGTTCGTAGTTCCGATCGAGAAAGAAGTAGACCGCAAGGCAGCAGCCAAAGCAGTCGGCGAGAAAGCAGTAGACATGATCCATGTCAAGGATATCCTCAAGATTACGGGATATGTCAGGGGCGGCTGCAGTCCGCTCGGAATGAAGAAAGCATATCCGACAGTTTATGATGCATCCGCGGGAAACTTTGATGAGATCTATGTGAGCGGCGGAAGGATCGGACTGACACTCAAGGTTCCGCTTGAACCACTTCTCAAGGTGACCAATGGGAAGCTTGCTGATATCACCATGAAATGATAAATATATAAAAATCCCCCGTTCCATGAGAAGTGTCTCGGGAACAGGGGATTTCTTGTATATGGAATAAATCAGATGCAAAGATTTAGTTATCCGCAGCGTCCTCTTCATTAACCTGGAAGACATGGCGTTTCTTGGCCATTTCGTCGCTTGCCAGATATTCGTCATAAGTTGTGATCTTGTCGATCAGCTTGCCGTCCGGAAGGATCTCCATGATACGGTTTGCAGTTGTCTGTACAAACTGATGATCGTGTGAGGTGAAAAGGATGACACCCGGGAATTTGATCAGTCCGTTGTTCAGGGCAGTGATGCTTTCCATGTCAAGGTGGTTGGTAGGCTCATCAAGGATCAGGATGTTTGCACCGGAGATCATCATCTTGGATAACAGGCAGCGGACTTTCTCACCACCGGAGAGTACACGGACTTTCTTGACACCGTCTTCGCCCGGGAAGAGCATTCTTCCGAGGAAGCCACGTACATAAGTAGCATCCTTGATCTCAGAGTACTGGGTCAGCCAGTCTGTAATGGTAAGGTCATTGTCGAATTCCTGTGTATTGTCCTTCGGGAAGTAAGCCTGGGAAGTAGTAACGCCCCATTTGTAGGTTCCTTCATCCGGCTCCAGCTCTCCTGTAAGGATACGGAAGAATGTTGTGATCGCCTGCTCATTGGCACCGACGAAAGCAACCTTGTCGTCATGACCGAGAGTGAAGCTGATGTTGTCAAGAACTTTCACACCATCGATGGTCTTGGAAAGGTTCTCGACCATAAGTACTTCGTTTCCAATCTCGCGGTTCGGACGGAAGTCGATGTAAGGATATTTACGGCTGGACGGACGCATGTCGTCAAGCTGGATCTTCTCCAGGGCACGCTTACGGGAAGTAGCCTGTTTGGACTTGGAAGCGTTGGCACTGA
>OLOJ01000121.1_pt1 | contig 83256 bp, 72 predicted proteins | sample 1672251 | NCBI WGS metagenome assembly OLOJ01 (sample SAMEA3136664, study PRJEB25190) | human gut metagenome | biome: human gut; feature: human-associated habitat; material: faeces | place: Austria | collected 2013 | reverse complement strand
TCCGGATGAGTTCGAGAACGAAACCTAAGTGTTCGGATGAACTTACAAATCAACCGCGTATTTCGGTCTGTTGAACTTTACTGGGCATCTGGTTGGCTCGTGCGTAGTTGCCTGCGGGTTTGCTATCATACGAACGTTATGTTCTCATGCAGTTCGCTTTGGGAAACTGCTGGCAGGTCGCCTGTGGAAAAGCGAATCGAGAAGGAAAGAGAAGTCGCATGACTCAGCAACTCACAGAACGCGACGTGCGTGACATTGCCACGTATGCGCGCATCGGGCTCACCGATGAAGAGCTCGCTCAGATGACGGTTGATTTGAACAGCATCATCGAAACGCTTAAGCCCATCACCGAATTCGACCTCGAGAGCGTGGATCCTACGTTCCATCCCATCGGAGGCCTTTCCAACGTGATGCGCGAAGACGTGGAAGTACCTGGTTTTACGCAGGAGCAGGCGCTCTCCAATGCTCCTAAGCAGCAAGACGGTAGCTTCCTTATCCCGGCTATTTTGGGCGGAGGCGATCAGTGATGGCGTATAACGCGAATATGAACGTGGCCGACATTCGTGCCGGTCTTCTGGCAGGTGATTTCACGGCGCGTGAAGTCGCTGAGGCAAGCTTCAAGCGCATCGAGGAACTCGATGGCGAAGTGCATGCATTCTTGGAGCTCACGAAAGATGCTGCCTTCGAGCAGGCCGCGAAAATCGATGAGGCGCTCGCAAACGGCACCTTCGATGAAATGGGTCCGCTCGCTGGCGTACCTGTGGCGTTCAAAGACAACATGAACTACGAGGGCACACACACCACGTGTTCATCCCTCATGCTTGAAAACTACGTCTCGCCTTATACCGCGACGTGCGTTGCCAAAACTATTGAGGCAGGCGGCATTCCGCTGGGCAAGCTCAACATGGACGAATTCGCATTCGGCAGCTCCACCGAGACCTCCGCGTTCGGCCCCACCAAAAACCCGTGGGATCTTGAGCGCGTCCCGGGCGGCAGCTCCGGCGGCTCCGCGGCATCGGTCGCGGCTGGTCTTGCGTGCGTCACGCTCGGTTCCGACACGGGTGGATCCATTCGCCAGCCTGCAGCGTTCTGCGGCATTGTTGGCGTGAAGCCGACCTATGGCATGGTTTCGCGTTATGGCGTGGTTGCGTTCGGCAGCTCGCTTGACCAGGTCGGCCCGTTCGCACGCAGCGTGCGCGATGCCGCCGCCGCGATGGACGCCATTTGCGGCCACGATCCCATGGACTGCACCTCGCAGTATGTGAAGGCCGATTTCCGCGCTGCGTGCGAGCAGGGTGTCGAAGGTATGCGCATTGGCGTTGTGTCCGGATTCATGAATGCGCCCGGCCTTACCGACGAGGTGAAGGCTCGCGTTTCTGAAGCCACCGAGGCACTTCGCGAGGCGGGCGCCGAAATCGTGGAAGTCGAGCTTCCTCATGCCGATGCGGCCATTTCCGCATATTACGTGCTGGGCCCGTGCGAGGCGTTCTCGAATTTGGCGCGCTTCGACTCGGTTCGCTATGGCTATTGCGCCGAAGGCCACAAAGACCTCGGCAGCCAATACGAGGCAAGCCGCGCTGCCGGCTTCGGCATGGAGGCCAAGCGCCGCATTATGCTGGGCAGCTACCTGCTTTCGAGTGGCGTGTACGAGAAGTACTATTATCCGGCTCAGCAGGTGCGCACGCTCATTACGCAGGACTACCAGGCTGCATACGAGAAATGCGACGTCATTCTCGCCCCCACGAGCCCGCGTACCGCATTCAAGTTCGGCGAAATCGGCGATCCGGTCGAGATGCATCTGTCTGACATTTTCACGGTGTCGATCAATATCGCAGGCAACGGCGGCATGAGCGTGCCGTGCGGCCTGGGCAGCGATACGGGCCTGCCTGTGGGCGTGCAGCTTATCGCGCCCCAGTTCAAAGACGAGAACATGTTCCGCGCTGCAGCGGCGCTCGAGGCCGTGTATGGCGCAGCTCCCATCGCGCCCGATTTTGCTGCTGGAAAGGCCGGTGAATAGCATGAAGAAGCTCGAAGAGGTTTTGCAGGATTCAACAGCCCAGTGGGCTGTTGAACGCCGAGCACCGCGAAGCGGAGCGCAGGCGCTGGGCGCAGAACGCGGAATGGGGGCGATTCGGTAATGAAGAAGCTCGAAGAGGTTTTGCAGGATTGGGAAGCCGTCATCGGCTTGGAGATCCATGCCGAGCTTACTACGTTGAACACGAAGATGTTCTGCGGTTGCAAGCTCGAATTCGGCGCCGACCCCAATACGCACACGTGCCCCATTTGCCTGGGCCTGCCTGGCGCGCTCCCCGTGCCCAACAAGGCCGCCATCGAGAGCATTGTGCTCGCCGGCTTGGCCACCAATTGCGATATCGAGAAGCATTCGATGTTCTACCGCAAGAACTATATGTATCCCGATATGGCGAAAAACTTCCAGACCACGCAGGGCCCCGTGGCGTTCTGCATGCGCGGCCACCTCGACCTTGAGGTCGACGGCGCCGGCGCAAAAGAGCGCATCGACCTTGACGGCTTGAAGCCAGGCGAAAGCCAAGGCAACGTCACCGCGACCGAAGACGGCTATGTGGCGCACGTGGGCATCACGCGCATCCATATGGAAGAGGACGCGGGCAAGATGGTGCATATCGGCGGCGACGAAGGCCGTATCGCTGGTGCTACGCACTCGCTCGTCGACTACAACCGCGCGGGTACTCCGCTCATCGAGCTTGTGACCGAGCCTGACTTGCGCACGCCTGAAGAGGCCCGCCTGTTCATGCAGAAGCTTCGCCAAATCTATTTGGCCATTGGCATTTCCGACTGCTCCATGGAGGAAGGCTCCATGCGTTGCGACGGCAATGTGTCGCTGCGCCGCCGTGGTTCTACGGGCTTGGGCGTGAAGACCGAGCTCAAGAATATGAACTCGTTCAAGAATCTGCACGACGGCTTGGCTTATGAGATTTGTCGTCAGGCCCAGGTGCTTGAAGAGGGTGGCCAAATCTATCAGGAAACGCGCCATTGGGATCCGTCGGCGAAGCGTACCATCGTGATGCGCGTGAAGGAAACCGCTGATGACTACCGCCTGTTCCCCGAGGCTGACCTTGCTCCGTACGATTTGACCGACGAGTGGATCGACGGCGTTCGCGCCAAGCTTCCCGAACTGCCCGACCAGAAGGCCGCGCGCTACCAGAAATGCTTCGGCCTTTCGGCCTACGACGCGCGTCATTTGGTTGAGCACCGCGCCACCTCGAACTTCTTCGAGAGGGGCATGGAGCTTGCCGGCGATAAGGCTTCCAAGCTGGCTAAGCCGCTCGCGAACCTCGCGATTAATGACATCACGGCGCGCATGAACGCCGACGAGTCGTTCAACTTGGCGGAATGCCCGCTTACGCCCGCGCGCGCAATTGAGCTCGTTGAGCTTATTGCGACCGATGCAATTTCCTCGAAGCAGGGCAAGGAAGTTTTCGCTGCCGTGATTGACGAGGATAAGGATCCCTCGGCCATCGTTGACGAACGTGGCATGAAACAGGTAAGCGACACGAGCGCCATCGAGGCCGTTGTCGATGCCGTGATTGCCGCGAACCCCGATGAGGTTGCTCGTTACAAAGAGGGCAACACGAAGCTCATCGGCTTCTTCGTGGGCCAGTGCATGAAGGAAATGCGCGGCCAGGGCAATCCGAAGGTTATCAACCAGCTGCTTGCCAAGAAGCTGAACGCGTAAAACCCTTTCGCTTGAAACGAAAAGAGACCGAAATGTCTTTCGGTCTCTTTTTTTGTTGGCCGTCTTCGGGGAGGGGTGGACGAGCCTTCTTTTATGGAGCGTCGTCGCGGTACGCTTCCGTAAAGCGTCCTTCTTCTGCGATGGCGTTTCGCTCTACTTCGGTGAGCATTTCCTCGTAGCCCCTCAACGCCGAAAATGGCATGAATTGGCGCGCCCGCTCGGGATAGGCGCGCGCCTTGTGCTCGTATGGCGCATTCGCTTGTTCGACGCCCATGCGTTCAAGATAGGTATCCCATTCAGCCGGCATTGTGACCTCCAATTTGCATGTTTCGCTTGCGCATCGTCGCGTTCTTTTTAAAGCTCGTGCCGAAGAGCACAGAGTTTTTGCCGAACTTCGATTGCACGGCAAGCATGGCTTTTTGTATATCCCGTTCGCGCTGCTCTTCTTCGGGCGCGGAAAAAAGGCTCATTTGACAGCCTTCCGCTTCGACGATTTCAGAAAAACCCAACATAATGCGTCGTATTGGGCGTTCGGGATCGACGTGGCCGTCGAAGAGCTGCGCCGCGGCGCCGAACAGGAGGTGGAATGAGTTCGTGGGCGCATCGAGCGTGCGCGCTCCACCTGTGGCTTCGTGGTAGCCGCTGTTGCGTGCGCCGGGTCCAACGATTCGTGTGCCGTGCTCGCCGACGAAAACACGCGTTTCATCGTCCGCATTGCGATGTGGCCGATGGCTTTGGACTTCGTTGAATCTCGCATTGTCGTAAGCGTGTTTCAGTTCGGCTTGCGTTTGGAGATGGGCGAAGCCTCCGGTTGCGGTGGCGCCATGGACCTTTGCGTAGCCCACATGCAGCGACACGCGCCGTGCCGCTAAGCCCTTTTCAATCATGTCGAGCACGCTCGATTCAACCATCTCTCGCAGCACGGTGCGAGCGTCTTCGAACGAGTAGTCGTGTTCGAGCACCTGCCCGTTGGCTATAGACTTTCCAACGGGCTTCCATGCCTTGATTTCCTCGATGGTACAAGGCTCTTGGCCCCAGGCGTGATCGATGAGGAATTCGGCGTTTACTCCGAATTCGCGATAGAGCACATCTTCTGGCAGCTGCGTTACGTCATAAAGCGTGCGCGCTCCGTGCTTGGCGAGCCTCGCCGCAATGCCGGGGCCGATGTTCCAAACATCGGTGATGGGCTCGTGGTGCCACATGGTTTCGCGAAATGACGCCTCGGTGAGTTCCCCAATGAAATCGGTGCTCTTCTTTGCGAGCACGTCGAGCGCAACCTTTGCCAGGAAGAGGTTTTCCCCAATGCCCGCCGTGGCCGTTATGCTCGTTTCCGCTTTCACAGCCTCTATGAGCTCGGCTGCCCATTCGCGCGCGGTTTTCTTTTCGAGCGCTAAATAGGGCGTTGCGTCGATGAAGCACTCGTCGATTGAATAGGGATAGATGTCGGCGGGGGATACATGCCGCAAATAGATGCCGTAAATTTGGGCGGAGCGCTCCATGTAGAGTCGCATGCGCGGCTTCGCCTTGAAATATTTGATGCCCTCGGGAATCTCGAAAACGCGGCATCGGTTGCGCACGCCGAGCTCCTTCATAGCGGGCGATATGGCAAGACAGATGGTTTTCTCGGAGCGTGCGGGATCGGCTACGACGAGCAGCGCCTTATCGGGGTCGAGCCCCCGCTCGGCGCATTCGACCGAGGCGTAGAAGCTTTTCAAGTCAATGCATACATACGTTTTGCCGCTCCGGTTTTGCAAGGCGCCAGCTTCCTTTCGCCGATGAATAACGAACAAGTGTTCTAATATAGTAGCGCAAAGAAGCCGAAAAGGGAGCAACAAAGCAAAAAGAACGGGCAGCCCGAAATCTGCCCGAAATGTGTTATCGATTGGCGCTGGTCCTATTCGAAAAGATTCAGCAACGATCCGAGCACGTCGGTGTCGGGGGTCCACTCGTTGTCGTTTTTGGTGAACGTAAGCACGAGGGGCATATCGATGGCTTGCGTCTCGTCGATGGCCTGCATGGTGATTTCGCCGATTTTTGCGGTAATGTCGTCTTGGGTCATGCTTGCCAGTTGCTCGTCGGTCATCTGCTCGCCCCAGGCTTCGGCAAGCTCTTCAGCCTTTGTGCTTGCGTCGGTGAACGATTTGCAGGTTGCGGTAAGGGTCGCCTTTGCGGAGTCGCCGTCGACCTCGACCGAATCGATGGTGTAGTCAAAGCCGTCGAGGTACGACTTCACGAGCGTCTTGCTGTCAATGCCCATCGACTCGAGCATGGCGAATTCGCTGCCGGCCTCGGAGAGAATTTCGTCCAAGGTGGCGTCATCGAGGTTCTTGATGGGGTCGAGTTCGCTTGCGATGCCTTCTTTGATGACTTCCTCATCAGTGGGCCCGCTTGAGCAGGCAACGAGACCCAGGCAGGCGGCCATTGCGCACGCAATAAGCGTCGCGAGTGCGCCAGTCTTCAATTTTTTCATAATTCCCTCCATGATTTAGGGCGCTGAAATGCGCCTTTCCCGTTAGGGGAAATGGTATCAAGGAAGTACATATTTCAAGAGGTCGGGAGGGCGCTTCGCAGATAATCGGTTCTTGTGGGGGGTAAGCGGTGTGAAGAATGTTTGTTGTATGCGCTGGTCTGTCGCACGCCTTCGCGGTTTTGGCTCGAGCGCCGCGATGTTTTGCGGTGGATGCGGTGCGTCGGCATGCTCCGTAGGGGGGGGAGCGCCGCGAGAGCGACTGGAAAGGGGCCAAGCGCCCGGGCACTCCGAATTTGCGTGGAGGAATGCGGCGGGGCACTTGGCGTGCAACAAACCGTATCACTGTTTTTCGAAAATCTGTTGCGCAACAATTTTGCAATACCAGAACACAACTTTCATTAGCTGGCAGCAAATGTTTTTGAATGCGGAAACCCTTAGCATGATTCCTGGTTTTGTTCTCGAAATAAACCATGCATTTTTATGGGAAGGAATCAGAAATGGAAAACACGCAGTACCAGCCCCAGGCTCCGCAGCCGGCGCCCGAAACCGCAATGCCGAAGACGGCGATGGGCATTACGTCTCTTGCGCTCGGTGTTATCGCGATTGTCTCGTCGTGGATGCCTATCGTGAATAACCTTTCTGCGCTGCTTGCGTTGCTGGGCGGTATTTTCGGAGTGGTTGGCGTTATCGCCGTCATCCGTGGCAAGAAATCGGGCAAGGTCTTGGCCATTGTCGGACTTGTTCTGAATGTGGTTGCGCTTGTCGTGGTTTTGGCGACGCAGAGCATGTATTCGGCGGCGATTGACGACGCAACGAACGGTTCTGCCGCGACGAGCGCGAGTGCGTCAAGTGGAGTTCCATCTGCAAGCGAAACAAGCTCGGCGGCGTCCGATGCTTCGGTGGCGGAATCGAGCCGGCAGGCGGCCCCGCAACAGTCCGCCGAAGCTGAGGTTCCTCGGGAATACGAATCTGCCTTGGCGAAGGCGAAGAGCTATTCCGACACGATGCATATGTCGAAGCAGGGCATCTATGATCAACTGACGAGCGAATACGGTGAGCAGTTCTCTGCCGAGGCGGCGCAATATGCGATTGACAACGTGGTTGCCGACTGGAACGCAAATGCTCTTGAAAAGGCGAAGTCGTACGAGGAAATGATGAACATGTCGCCGGCCGCGATTCATGACCAGCTCACTTCCGAATATGGCGAGAAATTCACCGAAGAAGAAGCCGACTACGCAATCGCGAACATGTAGTCGGACGCATTTTTGCAGGGTACAATTGTGGGCAATTTTGCATTTACCTACGGGGAGCCAGCGCGCGAATGGCTGAACGATGAACCGGCCGCACGCGCGCAGGCCCGCGCCCGTCGACGGAAACGAAGGAAATATCGCGTGAAGGAACCGCTTACCGAAGAGCTGCTGTGCGAATTGCTCGAAAGTCCCAGCCCGGAACAGTTTACGAGCACGCATAATTTGCAGGCACCGACATTGTCCGAATATCTGCAATGGCTGCTCGCCAATCACGGTTTGGTTCGTTCGAAAGTGATTCGCGAAGCTGGCCTTAACGAAACGTTCGGTTGGCAGATTTTCAAGGGTGAGCGTGGATGCGGACGAGATAAGGCGCTTGCGCTCGCGTTCGCCATGAATCTCGATTTGCGCGAGACGAATCGCTTGTTGCAATCGGCGGGGCAAAGTACCCTCTACTGCAAAGATCGACGCGATGCGATTATCATTTTCTGCATAGAAAAGGGCCTCACGCTGCGGCGCGCCGATGAGGAATTGTACCGTTTCGGCGAGCAGACCATTTGCCAATAGCGGCGCGCTCGCGATGCTGCCGATGCGGCAGGCGATATTGTCTGTTAGTATTGCCGCATGGCTTTTCTGTCTCACAACACATGCGAAAGCGAGTTGATCGAGAGCCCGCGCCGCGCGTCGGGCTCTTGTGGCGCATGCCGTGGTTTCGCAATTGCTGCCCGTGGGTGCGCCGCCGGCGGCGATGATACCGCTTGCGGCGAAAGGGGATGTGCTGTGAGCGATGAAATCTCCCATGAGCTGGCTGCCCAGCTTGAGGCGATGCGCCGCCAAGACTGCTATGTCGTCGACGAGGTCCTGAAGGAATCTTCGACCGAAATTACCGAGCGCGTGCATTTCGAGGGCGTGAATGGCGCCTCGCAAGGCCCTTTCGTTCGAAAGCGCATTGAGCGCTCATCGGGTCTCGGGGGTGCGTATGAACGCATTTTCGCTGCTCAGCAGGCAGGAAGGCGCTTCCGATACATTCCTCGCATATACGATTGCGCGATTATCGGCGACGAAATCGTGGTTGTCATGGAGTACGTGTTCGGCGAAACGCTCGAGGATGTCGTTCGCCGATGCGAGCCTTCGATGGCGTTGGCGGCCGATGTGTTTCCTCGTGTGTGCGATGCGGTGTGCGAGCTGCATGAACGATTTGACCCGCCCATCGTGCATCGCGATTTGAAGCCAGGAAACATCATGCTGTCGAGTGAATCTCTGACGATTATCGACTTCGGGATATCGCGCACGTGCATGCAGGGAGCGCAAACCGACACGACGCATTTCGGCACGCGCGCCTATGCGCCGCCCGAGCAATTCGGTTTTGCCCAAACGACGGTGCGATCCGATGTGTATGCCCTTGGGCTGCTTCTCTATTTTTGCCTGGTCGGCAACGTGCCCGATGCCACGTTGCGCGAACGTAATTTCAAGATAGACGGCGTCCCTGAGGCGATGAGGCGTGTGATTGCGAAAGCGGCGGCATTCGATCCGAAGAATCGCTACAAGGGCGTTCGCGAGTTGAAAGCCGCATTCAAGCTCGCTTTGCATGAAGTGAGTTTCATGCAAACGGGCTGCATGAGCGCAAACGGCAGCTGGGACGACCGAGCGGGACGGAACTTCGGACCGCAAGGCGGCTGCGCATCGGCCGAAATGGCGACAGGGGTGAGCGCATCTGCTTCGGGATATGCGACCGGGGTTGCTTGTGGTTCCGATGCGCTTGGCGCCAACTGGGCGCCAGAAATGCACGGGCATTCAAAAAGAACGCCATCGCAGTTCATTCCGCAAGGGTTGGGCGTCGCGTGGAACGTGGTGCTCACAATTGTGTATCTCTTTTTCATGGCGATAGCCTTTACGAGCCCGTTCAACCCGGGTGTTGAGGGAATCGAAGGGCTGCCGATGTGGTTCGTCCTTCTTGAATACTGGTTCATGCTGGGCACCATGCTCACAGCGACCGCCTATACGCTTCTTGATCGCCGCAGATTGCAAGTGCGGTTCCCTGTGATGGCGCGGTTGAACTGGTGGCAAACGATTCTCGCGGCTGCGGTGGCCTCGCTTGTTGCCATCGTGGTGACCATGCTTGTTGGATGGCAATATACGCAGCCGATTGCGGCGTAGGCTGCCCAGTGCGCGCCGTCGTCCACCTTCGTGGTTCTGTATCGATTTGCGATGGCTGGTATATTGCGTCGAAATAACGAAGCCAATCGGGTATAGTGAGCGGCATGCATCTTTCAATACAAAGAGAGGACGTGCTCCCATGAGCAACGAAGGCAAAAAGGTCAAGGCCCACTACCGCGGCACGCTCGACGACGGCACGCAGTTCGACTGCAGCTACGATCGCAACGAACCCATCGAGTTCACCTGCATGGCCGGTCAGATGATTCCCGGCTTCGACGCTGCCGTGAAGGATATGGCCGTTGGCGAGAAGAAAACGGTGAAAATCCCCGCTGCCGATGCCTATGGCGAATATAACCCGCAGGCTGTTCAGGAAGTTCCTGTTTCGCAGGTCCCCAATGCCGATCAGCTGCCCGTTGGCCAGACGGTGTACTTCCAGGGCCCCATGGGCCCCTTCCCGGCGAAGGTCGTTTCGGTCGACAGCGAGAAGTGCGTGTTCGATATGAACCACGAGCTCGCTGGCAAAGACCTCACGTTCGAGATTGAGCTCGTCGAGGTCGCCGAATAGCAGGTGCGCATAGTTTTATTGCGTTTGAAAGGGTCGCTCTTGCGGCCCTTTTTGCTGCGTTGTTTCTTTTTCACTGCTTTTCAGCGTCTTCTTCTGTACGACGTGGTATTATCGGCCCGTTCTCAGAAATCTATCCCATTTTCCATAGAACTCAATTCTCGCGTGCCTTTCCGCGCAATCAATCGTGTATAGGCCCCTGCCAAAAGGTTCGGGCATTCCTGCATATAAAGGAGGAAAAGTGAAGTTCTTTCTCGACACCGCCGATCTCGACGAGATCAAAGAAGCTGCGAGCTGGGGCGCCCTCGCTGGCGTAACTACCAATCCTACGCTGTACTCGCGCATCGGTGGCAAGCTTGACGACTTCCACAACCACATCGCGCGCATCTGCGAAATCGTCGACGGCCCCGTGAGCGCCGAGAGCGTTGCCATGACGCGCGACGAAATCGTGCGCGACGGCCGCGAGCTGGCCGCCATCGCTCCCAACGTCGTGGTGAAGATCCCCACGATGGTCGAGGGCCTGGCCGCATGCCGCACGCTCGCCGACGAGGGCATTCGCGTGAACATGACGCTGTGCTTCACCGTTCCTCAGGCCATTTTGGCCGCCCGCGCTGGCGCTCGCTACATCTCACCGTTCGTAGGCCGTTTCGACGATATCTCTGAAGACGGCCTCTCCCAGCTGGAAAACGTCGTGACCGCTATCAACAACTACGATTACAGCGAGAACACCGTCAACCATGAGCAGGTCGAGATTATCGCCGCTTCCATTCGCAGCGCGAACCACGTGACGCAGGCTGCCCTGATGGGCGCCGATATCGCTACCGTTCCCTTCAATGTTCTGAAGAAAATGATTCAGCATCCGCTTACCGACCGCGGTCTCGAGTCCTTCTTGAAGGACTGGGAGAAGGTCGCTAACGCATGATCGCTGACGAGATGATCACCGAGCCGGCCGCCGCACCCGCGGCGGCCCCCGCGGCCGCGCCTGCGTCCGATGGCGCCGCGAGCGAAGCTGCGCCGAAGAAGCCCAGCGCTCGTCGCGCGAAAAAAGCTGATGAAGCGACTTCCGAATCTGTTGAACCTGCCGCCGAAGCTTCCAAGAAGCGTCGCGGCCGTCCTCGCAAGGCCGATTCCGAGGCCTCTTCCGCCGCAGCCGCGCCTGCGGTAGATGCTGCGACCGAAACTTCAGCCGAAAAGCCGACCGCAAAGCCCAAGCGCACGACGCGCCGCACGAAGTCGGCTGCTTCTGCCGATAAGACTGTAGACGAAGCCGTGGCCGAAAAGCCCGCGCGCCGCACGCGTCGCAAAGCGAGTGTTTCTGCCTCCGAGGGCGAAGAGGGCGTCCAATCCGATAAGAAAGATCAGGCCGAAGAGGCTCCCAAGACGCGCAAGCGTCCAGGCCGCTCAACGAAGCTTCGCGCCGTCGTCGAGGCTTCTGAAAAAGAGGCTGCGCACAGCGATGATTCCCGTAATGATGAGCGTGAGAATACTGCTTCAGAGCGCGATGCTTCCAACGAATCTGGCGCAGAAGAGCGCACCGAGCGTCGTCGCGCAGCTCGCCCCCGCAAATCCGTGCAAATCGACACCTCCTCAAATGACGATTCCGCTGCCGAGGGCGACGCATCCTCCAACGAGGGCGAGTCGAAGGCTGACGGCAATGCTCAGCGCTATCAGAAGCGCGATCGCGGCCAGCGTGCGGAGCGTAATGATCGCCAAAACAAGGGCGAACGCGATTCGCGCAACGGTCGAGATAATCGCGGCGATCGCAATGGCAAAAACCAGCGCGACAATCGCGATTCGCGCAACGGACGCAACGACCGCAACGACCGTCACAATCGCCGCGACCGCAACAATCGCCGCGATCAATATGCTCCGAAAACCAATATCGATGACCTGTCTGCCCTTCGTGTAGCGGAGCTGCGTGAAAAGGCCGCTGAATTCGAAATCGAAATCACGGCCGGCATGAAGAAGGCCGAGCTCGTCGATAAGGTGTTCGAGGCAAGCGTGCGTGCTGAAGGCTTTATCGAAGTCACCGGCATTCTCGACATCATGCAAGACGGCTACGGATTCTTGCGCACGAAGGGGTATTTGCCTAGCGAGCAGGACGTGTATATTGGCACGTCGGTTATTCGCCGCAACAATTTGCGCAAGGGCGATATGGTGAAGGGCCAAACGCGCCCCGCCCGCGAAAATGAGAAGTACGCCGCGCTCCAAACGGTCATCTCGGTTAACGGCATCGCTCCCGAAGAGCAGGGCCGTCGTGTGAAATTCGCCGACCTTACGCCGATTTTCCCCGATGAGCCGCTTACTATGGAGCATGGCCATTCCACGATTACCGCCCGCGTGATTGATTTGGTTTCGCCTATCGGCAAGGGTCAGCGTGGCCTTATCGTGTCGCCTCCGAAGGCCGGTAAAACCACGGTGCTCAAAGATATCGCCGCCGCTATTACGGCGAACAACCCGAGCGTGCACCTGATGTGCCTGCTCGTCGACGAGCGACCCGAGGAAGTAACCGATATGCAGCGTTCCATTGCTGGCGAGGTTATCGCGTCCACGTTCGATATGCCGACCGAAGACCACATCCAAGTTTCCGAGCTCGTCATCGAGCGTGCGAAACGCCTGGTGGAAATGGGGCAAGACGTCGTTATTTTGCTTGACAGCCTCACGCGTCTCGCACGTGCCTACAACTTGGCAACGCCCGCGAGCGGCCGCATTCTGTCGGGCGGCGTTGACTCTACGGCACTTTACCCGCCGAAGCGATTCCTTGGTGCAGCCCGCAACATCGAAGGCGGCGGCAGCCTCACCATTTTGGCTTCCGCTCTTATTGAGACGGGTTCGAAGATGGACGAGGTCATTTTCGAGGAGTTCAAGGGCACGGGCAATATGGAACTCAAGCTTGACCGCTCGTTGGCCGATCGACGCATTTTCCCGGCAATCGATCCGATTGCAAGCGGCACGCGTCGCGAAGATTTGTTGCTTGACCCCCAGGAGGCTCCGGTTATTTGGGCGGTTCGTCGCATTCTCGCGAATATGAATAATACCGAGCGTGCTATGGATATGCTCATCAAGTCGCTCAAGCAGACCGACGACAATAAAGAGTTCCTCATGCGCACGGCGAAGAAGGGTCAAGGCGTCACTACCTCAAGGGATACGACGCTTATGTAGCTGCGTTTTGCCGTTGGGAAGCGCACGAGCGGCGGATGATGCGTTTCTTCTGCCGTCGCTCGTGCGGCCCGACACGAAATCGTCGCAGCGCGAATCCGCGTGAGGCGATTGCGTGCGTCGCTTCGTCATTCGGGGCGTGCGCGTAATGTTTTAAATGGAGTATCATTTGTGAACCGTCCTTTGGGACGGTTCTTTTTCATGCGTGGAAGGAATACCGTGCGAGAGAACGAGCATCGACAGACTATCGTATTGTTCGCATTGGTGGTGTTGGCGTCATCGGTGGGGAATTTGGCCCAGACCGGCCTGAATGCCATGCTCTCTTCGGTATGCGCCGAGTTCGGCATCGTTGAGGGGGTGGGGCAGTGGCTCACCACGTCGTATATGCTTGTGCTGGGTATCGTGGTGCCGCTTTCCTCGTATTTCATGGGACGATTTCGCCTTAAAGACCTCACCCTGCTCGCCATTGCATTGTTTGCGGTGGGCGCCCTTGTCTCCGCTGCGGCTTCAAATTTTGCGATGCTTTTTGCGGGGCGTTTGGCGCAAGCCGTCGCCGCGGGCATGTTGTTGCCGCTCGTGCAAACCATCGCCATGACGCGTTTCCCTGATGGCCGCAAAGCAACCGCCATGGGCATTTCCGGCATTGCCATGGGGTTTGCGCCGAATATCGGCCCCACGATTGGTGGCGCGATGGTCGAGAGCCTTGGCTGGCGAAGCTTCTTTTGGCTGCTTGTCGCACTGACTGTTGTTGTTGGAATCGCTTGCCAGTTTGCCGTGAGGCGCCGTGACGATGCTTCGTATCCCGCAGACTTCGATGTGCTTTCTTTCGTGCTTTCCGCGCTTGGATTTGGCGGTTTGCTCATGGGCGCCTCGGAGGTTTCCTCATACTCCTTTATTCATCCGTTCGTGTGGGCTCCGTTGATTGCGGGGGCTGTGTGCCTCTTCGCCTTTGCGAAGCGACAGCGCTCTTTGGAAAACCCGCTTGTCGATTGGGCTATTTTCGACAACAGGGAATTCGTCGATGGCTTCTGGGCTCTCAATTGCTTGTTTGCTTCGTTCATGGGCATTACGCTGCTTGTGCCGCTTTATATTGAAGGACTGTGTGGGGGAAGCGCCATGCAGGCTGGTCTCGTGCTTTTGCCGGGCACGGTTGCCGCGCTTATCGCGAACCCGCTTGCGGGCCTGCTCGTCGACAAGATTGGAGCGCGACCCGTCACGCTGTTTTTCGGGGTGTGCCTTGTTATGGGTTCGTGCCTTATGGTCGCATGCGGCGCCTCGACGCCTTTGTGGGCCGTGTGCGCCATGCAAGGCGTGCGTTCGACGGGCGTTTCCGGTCTTATTGGTCCGCTTATCGCGTGGAGCTTATCGGGGCTCCGCGGTCGCCAGATTTCCGACGGCTCGGGTTTTGGCACGGCCGCACGTCAAGCATGCGCCTCGATTGGCTGCGCCGGCATGGTGTTCTTCGCTTGCGGCGGCGCATTGGCGGGCGAGGCGGCCTTCCATGCCGCATTCGGGCTTTCCGCCGCTTTCTCCCTTGCCTGCTTCGCGATTATCGCCCTGCGCGTAAAATAAGCGAAAGAGCGCTACAATAAGCGGCGCATGACATGTTTTGTGATATTGGACGACATCGAGAGGACGAACATGGCCACGCTCGACACCATTAAAGACATTCTTCAGGAAAACCTCGACATCGCGCCCGAAAACGTCGATGAGGATTCGACCTTCGAATCGCTCGGCGTCGATTCGCTCGACATGGTCGAGCTCATTTGCGAGCTCGAAGAGCGCTTGGACGTTGACTTCGGCGAACCCGAAGGCCTTGAGACCATGGGCGATCTCGTGGAATACGTGGACAACCTGTAATTCCAAGCAACTTTGCGACGAAGACCCAGCTCGTTAGGCTGGGTCTTTCAGTTTTGTGTTCGAAATATGGTTGGCGTACGCCGTTTGACGTACATGATTCAACGCCGTTGTTACGAAAACGTGCGCTACTTCTTCGAGGGCATCGCGCGGTGTTAGAGTTCGATTCAGCAAAGGACGAACTCACGAAAGCGAGTGGTTGAGATGACCGACGAGAATAAAAACTTCCCTGGTTCTGTTGATCCCCGGAACGCTCAGGTTCCGCAGCCCCAGCAATACCCGCAGGGCGCATACACCGCGCCTGCGCAGAATCAGCAACCCTATGGCCAGCAGGCCTATCAGCAGCAGGCGTACCAGTATTCCGTATATGCCGCTCAGCAGGCGAGCGAGGCTCAAAGCAAAGCGAATGCCAAAGCGGCTCACAAGGCCGACTCCAACATGAAGGCGGGCCTCGGTAAAACGTTCGCGGCGGGCTTTGGCGGCGCCGCGCTTGCGTTGGTGCTTGGCGCTGGCGGGTTTGCCGGCTACAGTGCGCTTACGGGTAGTGACGGGGGTTCGACCACGCTTGGCTCCACGACAAGCACGGTGATTTCTGCTTCTCCCGATGATTCGGGCGATTCCTCGACGCTTGCCGAGCAGGTGGCGCAGAAATGCCTGCCCTCGATCGTGAGCATCGACATCTATACCAAGAGCTCGTCTTCGGGCTCGATGAATGGCTTCGAAATGCCTGGAACTAACGACGATTCCACGCTTACCAATACATCGCTCGGCAGTGGCGTCGTGATTTCGAAAGATGGATATATCATCACGAACAACCACGTGGTCGAGGGCGCTGACGCCATTAAGGCGACCGTGAATGGCGTGGAATACGACGCGAAGGTCGTGGGCAGCGACTCTTCGAGCGACATCGCGGTGATTAAGGTCGATGCCGACGATTTGAAGCCGGTCGAAATCGGCAGTTCGTCCGATTTGCAGGTGGGCGAGTGGGTCATGGCGCTTGGCAGCCCGTTCGGTTTAGAAAACTCGGTGTCGACCGGCGTGGTGAGCGCATTGCAGCGTTCGAATACCATGCAAGACTCCACCACGGGCGAAACAGTGATCTACCCGAACATGATTCAGACCGATGCGACCATTAATCCGGGCAATTCGGGCGGTGCGCTGGTTGATTCCCAAGGCAAATTGATCGGCATTAACTCGATGATCTCGTCGTATTCTGGTTCTTCTTCGGGTGTCGGCTTCGCTATTCCTATCGATTACGCGATCGACCTTGCCCAGCAGATTATCGAAGGCAAAACGCCCACCCATGCCCAGCTTGGCGTTTCTATGGCGCAAATTAATTCTCAAATGGCGACGTATTACGATTTGGCTACCGACGAGGGCGTATACGTGGCCAATGTCTATGACGGAACTGCTGCTGCCGATGCGGGCATTCAGAAAGGCGACATCATCGTGTCTTTTGACGGCCAGAAGGTAACGTCGCCTTCCGAGCTCACGATTGACGTTCGCTCGAAAAATGTTGGTGACAAGGTTGATGTCGTTGTGAATCGCGATGGTGAAGAAAAGACTATTACCGTGACGCTTGGCAGCGATGAGAACTCGATGAGCTCGAATAGCGGTTCGAGCAACGGCTACGGCTCAGGCAACGGTTATGGGTCTGGCAATGGATACGATTATGGTTATGGCTACGGTTACAACGGTGGTTCGGGCAATGGTTCTGGGTTAGGCAGATTGTTCTAGAGCGGCGCGGCAAGGCTTTTCGGTTGGCTTGCGTTTCTCTTGTGAGTTGGCTGAAACCGCATGAGTTGAACGCTCGTATGTTCTCAACAAAATGGGTGGCTTCCACGACGGAGCCACCCATTTTTTCTGCCGAGATATATGTTCAGAAACCTGTTAAACGCTACGAGCATTTAACAGGTTATTGCGGCGTTTGCCAGTTCGCGGGTTGTCCTGCCATGCCGGCGCGAATACCCTCGATAATTACGAGTAGGCCCTTTTGGAACGAGGTTTCGGAGTAGCCTTCGGCGACGGTTTGGCGCCAACGTTCATTGAAGCGCGGTTGTTCGGCAGCGGGATTCGCTTTGCCTGTGAGCATGCCGGGGACGCGCGATGTCGTCGCAAAGCGCGCTGCATCGGCCTCTGCCTGCTTGCGCGCCGCTTCGGCTTGCTCGATGCGCAAGTTTTGGCGTGCGCGCAATGCGAAGCCCGTAAGGTACGAGTCGGTGATAGCGATGAGCTGCACGGCGATATCTTCTGGCATTCCTTGGCCAAGATAGATAAGGCGCAGCTCGAGCATATAGGGCTCGATGCCGGGCCCGACGCACGGGTCGCACATGAGCTCGGCGAAATGGGGGGAGGAAACGAAGGCTCGACGCAGCGATAGGGTTGTGCGAATGAGCGTGTCTTCCCAGCGTTCGCCTCGCAGCGCGCGGGTGTCGACCGTTTTTAGAAAACGTTCGACCACTTCATTAAGCAAGCTCTCGCGCGAGGGGATATAGCCGTACAGGGCCATGGCGCTTACGCCAAGCTCGTTGCCCAGCGCGCGCATCGAACACCCCTCGGTGCCTTTGTTGGCAATAAGGTTGAACGCGCACTGCACGATTTCGTCTTTAGTGAGCGTTCCTTTTTTGCGTTGTTGCTTTGCGTACGCCACGGGTTTCCTTTCTCTGTTCGGCATATGATAAACGGTTTTCTATACGATGTATAGAAAACCGTTATGCACAAAGAAAGATCCTATTTGTTCATGGCATGCCGCATGGAGCTATTGTGCGATAAGGCTTCCAAGGCGCATGCAATCGGTACTCGCGTCATCGTCGGGGTAATCTTTCGCGATAACCGAATCGACCACAACGAGCCCCGCTTCTTCGGCGCGTTGCTCCCACAGCTCCATCCATTCGCCGTCATTCCAATCGTACGACCCGAACAAAGCGACCCGTTTGCCTTCGAGTAGCGGCTCGACGGCATCGTACATCGGCAAGAACTCGGTATCTTCGAGTTCTTCGTCGCCCATTGCCGGGCAGCCGAAGGCGTATGCGTCGTATTCGTCGAGGCGCTCGGGGCCGAAATCCGTGGCGTTGATAAGATCGGCGTCGCTGCCTTTCGCGCGAACGCCCTGTGCAACGAGGTCGGCCATGGCCTCGGTGTTTCCGGTTCCGCTCCAATATACGATTGCGATTTTGCTCATGGTGTCTCCTATCAAAATGATTCGTATGCAAAAGGCAACCGCTTTCTGTAAACAGTTACCAACGGCTAACAAATAGTGCTTATACCGTATGACCGGCCTTTCGCCAAGTACATTTGCGAAAAAAGTTAATTAAGGGATACAAATTAAGCAATGAATGGCGGCAATTGCGAAGGAGAGGCGCGATTCTCCTTCCGAATCTCGCGCGTTTCGTGCGTTTGCCCCAAGGAAATGCGGGTTCCCTCGCTTTCGCTCTCAAGAGTGGGATATCATGAAACGGTTATGCGAACAGCCAACTTTGCAAGTTTTAATGGAAGGGCGGAACTCCATGGTTTCACGCATCTACGTTGAGAAACGACCCGGCTTTGACGTCGAGGCGCGCCAGCTCGCGGGCGAGCTGCGCACGATTCTCGGTATCGACGGGCTTTCCCGCGTACGCTTGATCAATCGCTATGATGTTGAGGGCATTTCATCTGAACTATTCGACCAGTGCGTGCCTACGGTATTCAGCGAGCCGCAGGCCGATGTCGCAACGGCCGAATTGCCTGTTGAGGGCGCGACGATCGCCGACGACGGAAGCGTGAGCGCTCCTGCGGGCGTGGCGGTGTTCGCAGTGGAATTCCTGCCTGGCCAGTTCGACCAGCGCGCCGATTCTGCAAGCGAATGCGTGCAGCTCATTAGCCAAGGCGAGCGTCCCGATGTGCGCTCCGCCAAGGTGTACGTGCTCGAGGGCGAGCTTTCCGCTGCCGATGTTGATGCCATCAAACATTACGTCATCAACCCGATTGAAGCCCGCGAGGCATCTCTTGCACCGCGTGAAACGCTGCACATGCAGGTCGTGAACCCCGATTCCGTCGAAGTTATTGACGGGTTTATCGATCTCGACGAACCGGGCTTGGAGGCGTTCCTTTCTGAGCGTGGCTTGGCGATGGATTTGGCCGATATCACGTTCTTCCAGAGCTATTTCCAAAAAGAGGGCCGCAACCCCACCATTACTGAAGTGAAGGTTGTCGACACTTATTGGTCCGACCACTGCCGCCATACCACGTTCGGCACCGAGCTTACCGATATCGCCATCGATGACGCCTGCGTGCAGGCCGCGTTCGACAAATACCTTGCCATGCGCGCCGAACTTGGCCGCGAGCATAAGCCGGTGTGCCTCATGGACATGGGCACCATTGGCGCGAAGTACCTCAAGGCCAAGGGCATTATGAAGAATGTCGATGAGTCTGAGGAAATTAACGCCTGCACGGTGAAGGTGACCGTCGACGTGAATGGTGAAGACGAGGACTGGCTGTTCCTCTTCAAGAACGAAACCCATAACCATCCCACCGAGATTGAGCCGTTCGGCGGCGCGGCAACGTGCGTGGGCGGAGCGATTCGCGACCCCCTTTCGGGCCGCAGCTACGTGTACCAGGCCATGCGCGTGACCGGCGCGGCCGATCCCACGCGCCCGGTTTCCGAAACGCTGTCGGGCAAGCTCCCGCAGCGCAAGCTCGTGACCACCGCCGCCGCGGGCTATTCGAGCTATGGTAACCAGATTGGCCTCGCGACTGGCCAGGTTCACGAGCTCTATCATCCCGGTTATGTGGCCAAGCGCATGGAAGTCGGTGCCGTTGTGGGCGCGACTCCCGCAAACCACGTACGTCGTGAGTGCCCGGCTCCTGGCGACAAGATCGTGCTGCTTGGTGGCCGCACGGGCCGCGATGGCATTGGAGGTGCGACCGGCTCCTCGAAAACGCAGAATGTTGACAGCATCGAGACCTCGGGCGCCGAGGTGCAAAAGGGCAACGCCCCCGTCGAGCGCAAAATTCAGCGCCTGTTCCGCCGCGGCGACGCGTGCCGCCTGATCAAGCGCTGCAATGACTTCGGTGCTGGCGGCGTTTCCGTTTCCATCGGTGAGCTGTGCGACGGCCTGTCCATTGACTTGGATATGGTTCCCAAGAAATATGATGGTCTCGATGGCACTGAGCTGGCTATTTCCGAGAGCCAGGAGCGCATGTCGGTTGCTTTGGCTGCCGAGGACGTCGAGGAATTCATCGGCTATGCGCATGAGGAAAATCTCGAAGCCGTCGTGGTTGCCACGGTTACCGAAAGCCCGCGCTTGCTCATGACGTGGCGCGGCGATGCTATCGTCGATATTTCGCGCGAATTCTTGAATTCCAATGGCGCACCGAAGCACCAGGCTGCCCATGTAGTGGCCGCCGAACCTTATGCTCCGCATTGGGAGGGTGCCACGGTTGCCGAGCGCATGAAGAGCCTCGTGACCGATTTGAACGTGTGCTCGAACAAGGGCTTGGGCGAGCGTTTCGACTCCACCATCGGTGCGGCCACGGTGCTCATGCCGTTCGGCGGCGAGCGCCAGCTCACGCCCGCGCAGGCTATGGTCGCGAAGTTCCCAGTCGATGGCGAAACGAGTACCGCGAGCGCCATGGCGTGGGGCTTCAATCCCTTCATCATGGAGAAAGACCAGTTCAAGGGTGCGTATATCTCGGTCGTGGAAAGCGTTGCGCGCCTTGTTGCCGCAGGCTTCACGCGTGATGCCGCATACCTTTCTTTCCAGGAATACTTCGAGCGTTTGCGCGACGTCCCCGAGCGGTGGGGCAAGCCCATGGCGGCTGTGCTCGGTGCCTTGGAAGCGCAGATCGACCTGGGCATTGGCGCTATCGGCGGCAAAGATTCCATGTCGGGCTCTTTTGAGGAAGGTGACACCGAAATCAATGTGCCTCCGACGCTCATCTCGTTCGCGGTTTCTACCGGCAAGGTCGATCGCGTGACTTCTCCCGAGTTCAAGGGCGCAGGTCATAAGGTGGTTCGCATCGTTCCCAACGCGTACGATGCGGCCGGCCTGGTTCCTGCGGCCGATTCGCTCAACGCCACGTTCGCGCTTGTCGAGAAGCTCATCGGCGACGGTTCGGTACTCGCTGCGGCAACGCCGGGCTATGGCTGTTCCGCCGAGGCGCTCTTCAAAATGTGCCTGGGCAACAAGATCGGCGTGGTGCTTAATGACGTGCTTTCCGCCGATGGGCTGTTCAAGCTTGCTTACGGTAGCTTCTTCATTGAGCTTGCCGATGGCGTTGAGATTCCCGCAACCGATGGCGTGCTTATCGAGCATGTGGGCGAAACCAGTGAGGCATATGTCTTCGGCACGCTTGACGAGACGCTCGACATGGCTGAACTGCAGGAAGCTTGGGAGCACGGCATCGAAGGCGTGTTCCCGTATCGCAGCGCCGCCGACGACGCTGCCGCGCATGCCAAGGTTGAAAAAGTGAGCTTCACTGAAGCCAAACCGCTTACGTTCGCTGGCTCTATCGCGCGCCCGCATGTCGTGATTCCCGTGTTCCCGGGTACGAACTGCGAATACGACACGGCGTATGCCTTCGAGCGCGCTGGTGCCGAGGCCGAGGTGTTCGTGATTAACAACCTCACGCCCGCCAAGGTCGCCGAAAGTACGGCTGCGTTGGCCGAGGCTATTCGCCGCAGCCAGATCGTGATGCTGCCGGGCGGCTTCTCGGGCGGCGATGAACCCGATGGATCCGCGAAGTTCATCACGGCGTTCTTCCGCGCGCCGCAGGTGACCGAAGCCGTGCGCGATTTGCTGCAGAATCGCGATGGCCTTATGTTGGGCATTTGCAACGGCTTCCAGGCACTCGTGAAGCTCGGTTTGGTGCCTTACGGCGACATTGTTGACGCGACGGCTGCCGCGCCGACGCTGACGTTCAATGAAATCGGCCGTCACCAGAGCGGGCTTGTGCGTACGCGCGTCGCCTCGAACCTTTCGCCGTGGCTTTCTCGCTGCGAAGTGGGAGACATTCACACGGTGGCGATTTCTCATGGTGAGGGCCGCTTCGTTGCAAGCGATGAAGTTATTGCCAAGATGAAGGCCGCCGGCCAAATCGCCACGCAGTATGTCGATGCCACGGGCGAGCCGAGCATGGCGCTCGGTGCAAATCCGAATGGCTCGGTGCTCGCTATCGAAGGCATTACGAGCCCGGATGGCCGCATCTTCGGCAAGATGGGTCACTCTGAGCGCAGTGGCGCTGGCTTGTACAAGAATGTGCCGGGCGATAAGTATCAACCGCTCTTCGAGGGCGGCGTGAGCTACTTCGCCTAAACGAGGTAAGTCGCCTGAATATCATGTGGGCCGTTCCTGATGGAGCGGCCCGTTTTCTATATTTGATTGGAATTCTGCTAAAGCCCTCGCGGGTTGCGAAGTGGTGTACGCGGTTTTGCAGGAAGTTGGCGCGCGTGGCCCCGGCGTGAGGACGCTCGAAGTGTCGAGACGTTATTTGCCCAGAGACCTTTTTTGGTAAAGACCCGCAGATTCAAATCCGAGGCGGGCGTAGTAGCCTCGCGTGCCTATGGCGCTAATGACGTTGATGCTTCGATAGCCGGCATCGAGTGCAATCTCGCATGCGCGTTCGACGAGCGCCTTTCCGAGGCCTCGATGCTGCGCATTTTGCCCCTCGCCGTGAAGTTGGGCGACTTTTCCGTATACATGCACTTCGCGAATCATGGCTTGTTCGGCTTCGATAGGGAAGGCGGCTTCGGTTTCTTGCAGCTTTTCGACCTCGTGCTGGCAGGGGAGCGAGAGGCGCAAAAAGCCAGCGATGCGATTTTCGGGCGTCACCCACTGCAGGAAATGCTCGTTTGTGTTTGAGGTTTCGTATTCGAAATCGACGAGCGAAAGCTTGCCGATTTCCGTCTGCGCTCCCGCGAGTTCGCGATGACGAATCTCCTGGATTGGTGTGTCGTTTTGTGCGGCTAAGCGATCGGCTTGCGCTTCTACGACTTCGCGAAGGTTGACCTTTTTATTCCCATCGACAATATCGCCCGATGAGAAATCGCGAATCATGCGCGAGATGCGCGTGTAAGGTGGGGTTGCGAGCACGTTGTCGGCAAGCACTCCCACGAGTTCGCGTTCGTTGTAGGGCCGCCACGTGCCGTCGGCATAGTGCGTCATGAGCCCCGTGCCATCGATGAGCGCGCAGGGGTACATTTTTACCTCGTCGGGCAAGAATCGCTTGTCGCTTACAAGTGTGCGGAAATCGGAGGCATCGCCGCCCGGCGTGGCTCCAAGCAGGTTCGCCATGAAATGCGCGTGCGATTTAAAGCCGAAAAGGCGGCAGAGCGCGAATGCCTGCGCGATTTGTTCGGGCGAGGTATGGCGCCTGTTCGCTTCGAGCACATGCTCGTTGAGGCTTTGCACGCCCATTTGGATTTTGGTGCAGCCGAGCGCGCGCATAAGGGTGAGCGACTCGCAATTGATGGAGTCGGGGCGCGTCTCGATGACGAGGCCCACGTTGCGGTGCGCGGCGTTCACGTTGCGCCTGTGCTCGCGGAAAACGTCGTCGAGCGTTGCGGTTTGCATGGTCGATACGTGCTGCCAAGCGTGATTTTCGCCGTAGAGTTCACGAATCGCCTGGGCGTGCGATTCTTTGCCCTCGTATACGCGTTGTTGAGCTTTTGCGCATGCTCGAGCAAGCGTTTCGGGGTTATGCGAAATGCCCGCTTCGTCGTAGAACGCGCGACGCTCGGCTTCGTTTTGGTGGGCGAAGTCGAGCGTCGCCACGCATCGGCCGCCCGTATCGGCGGCTGCGCTGTCGTCGTTGCCATTGTCGCTTCTGCCGTTGCGGTCGTGAGCTGAGCCGTGTTCTTCAGCATCGTTGAGCGCACGGAACAGTTCGCGCACGAACCAGATGCGGTAGCTTTCGGGGTAATCGTTCCATGTGCCGCCCAACACGATGAGCTCGATTTTGTCAGTCACATGCCCCATGCTCTCGAGCGCGCGAAGACGCGATGACACCTGAAGGTAGGGGTCGAAGCAGTTGCGTTCTGCACGCTGGCATGCAGGCTCGTTGTGTAAATAGCTTTTCGGCATGCGCACGTCGTTGGGGCAATAGATGCACGTGCCCGAGCAGAGCCATGGCTTGGTTATGACGGTAATGGTGGCGACGCCCGATGCGGTGCGGCGGGGTTTCATGCGCAATGTTTGAAGCAGGAGCGCGTCTTCGTTGGGCGAAATATTCCACGAGCTCCAGCGCTGCGGGTCGCTCTCGCGCACTTTCAGAAAAAACGGCAGGGCGCGTCGCTTTGAGATGTGTGACTTATTTTCGCGAATTCCCTGGTTGTGGGCACGTACGATATCTTCGAGCTCGTTTGCTGCGAGCGCGCGCTCAAGCTCGCGAATGCGAGCGAGTATGTCCAAAATGAAATCTTCCATACGCGAATTGTAACGGAAGGTGCGATGCGATTCCTATTCACGCCGACGTCGCTTTCAAAAAGCCGCGATTTGCGCAGGTTTTTCAAATTACCGCTCGGAGCTCATAAATGCTCAAGACTTGGAACTGAGATTCGCGTCTAACTTTTCGCTCGCCTTGCGCTGGCGGCTCTAAAACCTGCGAAAATCGAGCATTTTGTTGCATCGAGCGGTTCCGATAGATGGGCGGCTACTCCCCTCGACCCCATGTCCAGCTTAACGGGTCGATTGGGGTGCGCCAGTCGCATGGGTCGGGCGCGGCAAATGTTCGTGTGCCGGCGATGATGAAGTCGATACCTTGGCGGAAGCGCTCGAGCTCGGTGTCGTTTGCGGAGATGCGCGACCAATCGCCGCCCATATTGGAATCGTCGCCCTGTTCCTCGAGTTCGAGTTGGCGTTTCGCTGCGACATCGATGAAGCCGGTAAGGAACGAGCGCAGTACGCCATACATGACCTCATACACCTTGAGTGGCATGCCTTGATCGGCATGCAGGTAATAGACGCTTCGTTGATGCTGTTGCGGCGGGTTGAGCTGCGTTTGAAGCTGCATAATGCGAATGTTAGGGTGGCGAAGGTTTACCGTGAGAATCGATTCGCAAGTGCGATGCAATGTGTCTTCCCAGAACTCTCCCGGAACGGGGGCATTGTCGTATTCGTCCATCATTTTCTGAATCACAAGAAAGAGAAGTTGTTGCTTGGATGGAACGTAGGTGTAGATGCTCATGGTTCCCATGCCAAGATTATCGGCCAAGGCACGCATAGAAAACTTTCCGTAGCCGTGCTCGTCAATCATGCGAAATGCCGCATCGACCACCTGCCCTTGCGAAAGTGATCGTTCCATGCCGGGCTTTGATTTGCTCGTACAATTCTTGGCTTGTTCGCTGGTGGTTTTCTCGGCCATAGACGCTCCTTGGATGGTGTAGAGGTCTTTGCTTCGCTCGCTTTTGATGGCGGGCTTCATTTTGATTGAATTCTAACGCGTTGTTATACGGCCAAGGAGCGATTGTTCTCATTCTTTCCATAAGTTGCGTTAATGCATTGTGCGCTCATCGAATCATTCGAAACGTCTTCAAACAGTAGTCTTGAAATACTCCGTACAGCGTACTAAGATACGTCTTGTCATAAAGCCGTACTATGTACGGCCTTGTATTGAGAATTCGTCAAGGCCGTCGGTGCGTGCTTTGCATGCGAAGGAAGAGGCGTCGTTGCGGAATGGAGCCGGGCGATGCCGGATTGATCAAGGGAGGAACATTGGCAGAAGGGATTGAAGGGCTTTCCCGCCGCGGCTTTATGCGCGCGGCAGGCTTGAGCCTGATTGGCGCTGCGGCTGCTGGTGGGGCGTTGAGCCTTGCTGGTTGCTCGAGCGACAATGCCCAGGGCGGCGTGGCCGTTGAGAACAAGGGCGGTTGCGGCGATTTTAACGAGAGCTTGTATACCGATGCGTTTCCGGTGAAAACCCGCAACGTGCCTGTGATCGATGTCGAGAGCGGCATCGTGCGTCAGGGCAACGTCGCATTCGAGATGCGCAATATCGCGGAAAACGAAATTGTGCGTACCGAGGAAACCGACGTATTGGTATGCGGCTGTGGTCTTACGGGATCGGTTGCTGCGCTAGCGGCGAGCGATGATGGCGAGACGCGCGTGCTTTGCATTGAAAAGATGTCGAAGGGCCGCGGCATGTTCGAAGGCATGGGCGTCGTTGGCGGCAGCGTGATGAAGGCGGCTGGCAATGAGATTGACAAGGCCGAGATGATGGACCGCATGCGCCATGCTGCCTATTATCGCGTTCCCATTGACCCCATTAAACTGTGGGCGGACCGTTCGGGCGAGGCTGCCGATTGGCTGCAGGAGAAGTTCGACGAGGGCGAAGCGGGCATCGTCGAGTTCTACAAAGCCAATAATCCGAACGCGCATAATTTCGATGTTCCTCAGACGGAGATTGAATTCAAGTGCGACCAATGGAGCGAAACGACGACGAAAAATGCCGGTGGCGCTGGTATTTATATTGTTGCTGACCTGGCAAATACGCTTGGCAAGCGTGAGAATGCGGATTTGCGCTACAACACGGCGGCTGTGCAGCTCGAACGAAACGATGAGGGTCGCGTGACGGGCGCTATTTGCAAAGATGCAGATGGTTACTTCCGCGTGAACGCTTCGAAGGGCGTTGTGCTGGCGACGGGTGGTTTTGACGCGAACCCCGCCATGCTCAAGGCGTGGTGCCGCGCCGAAGACATTGCCGCATGCGCGAGCTGGTGCCCCAATGAGGGCACGACGGGCGATGGCCAGCTGATGGGATTGGCTGTAGGCGGCCAGATGGATCCGTTGCCCGCGGCCATTATGAATTTCGACTTCGGCAGCCCAGATTCGTTCTATGCGAGCAATCTGGGTATTACGGCGCTTGTCTCGCAGGGCATTATGATTAACGAGCAGGGCCGTCGATTCTGCAGCGAGGGCCTGCCGTTCCAGGCGCGATCCAACGCTATTACGGCCCAGGCTCACTACGGCACGAAAACCTTCCGCGTGGCCTCCACTACGCAGCTCGGCAAAAACGCTGATGCCATTCTGGAGAAACTGCAGCCTTATATCGAAAAGGATTGGGCGCATGAGGCATCGAGCCTTGACGAGCTGGCTAAATGGATGGACGTGCCTGCAGATACTTTGAAGGCTGAAGTTGCGCAGTTCAATACGTTTGTCGACAACAAGAAAGATGAGATGTTCAACCGTCCCATGGCGAAAGCCACCAAGGTCGAAGGCGAGAAGTATTACGCGATTAAGCACCAGTCGTCCATCTTGGCGACCGTGTCGGGTTTGGTCGTGGACTACCACTGCCGCGTGCTCGATTATGACAATGAGCCTATTGAAGGCTTGTATGCTGCGGGCGGTGCGTCGGGCGGCTTTTTCTCGGGTAACTATCCGCGCCATATTTTCGGCCCGTCGGTTGGCCGTTGCGTGACCTTTGGTTACGTTTCGGGCCAGACCGCTGCGCAGGGGGTGAACTAAATGACTGAAGAAATGAAGGAGTCCGCCCAGGCTGAAACGGTGAAGGCGGAAAAGGTCGGCAAAAAACGTTGGCCGGTCGTTGTGGGCGTTATTGTTGTCGTGCTTGTGGTTGCTGGCATTGGCGGTTTCGCGTGGCACAATACGCCGAGCTTCTGCGGCACGGTTTGCCACAGTTCCATGAGCGAGCATGTTGACAACTATTACGGTACCGATAGCACGAACGGAGCTGGTCTTGCTCATTGGCATGGTACAAATGAGGGCACGACATGCCTCGATTGCCATAAGGCCGACATCAATACTCAGGTTGCCGAGCTCGGCAGCCAGATATCGGGCGATACCGATAATTTGGGCTTGGCTGATCGTTATTACGTTGACAATGACACATGCCTATCGTGTCACGGCGATAGCTATGAGGCGCTTGCTGAGCAGACTGCCGATTTGGAACCGTACAATCCGCACGATTCCCCTCATGGCCAGCTGAATTGCAATGAATGCCATAAGGGTCATGCCCAGCAGGTTGATACCTGCGGCCAGTGCCACCCTAATGGCGGCCAGACGATGCGTGGAACGAATTAGGCGTGGATAGACCTCGTCGTTCCTCTGCTGTTCCAACGCTGGTGGCAAAAGATGCGTAGCGTGTTTTCGTCGCTTTTTGTAAGCAAGGTTCAGCAATAACATCTTAGGCGGTAGTGTACGTTCTTTTTCATAGAGGCCTCGCTTTATGCGGGGCCTTTTGTATGGGCCGTTTTCGCAGATGTTGCGCCGCTTGTCGTTATGGAGCGTGGGGCGCGCGCCGCAACGGGTATAATCGCCGAAGCTAGCTTTGGCGGCCAGGGGCCGTCGGCATCGTTTGCGGCATGGAGCCGTGGGTTGAAAGGAAATTCTTCATGGATATCGCTGCAGAATCGCTGCGTTTGCACGAGCAGTGGCAGGGCAAGCTCAACACCGTTCCGAAGATGGACATCAAAACGCGCGAAGATCTGGCGCTGGCGTATACGCCGGGCGTTGCCGAGCCGTGCCGCAAAATCGCCGATAACCCCGCCGATGCTTATAAATACACCATGAAGGCGAACACCGTTGCTGTGGTTTCCGATGGTTCGGCCGTGCTTGGCCTGGGCAACATTGGTCCTTTGGCTGCGATGCCCGTTATGGAGGGCAAGTGCGCGCTGTTCAAGGCGTTTGGTGGCGTGAATGCTGTGCCTTTGTGCCTCGACACGCAGGACGTCGACGAAATCGTCGAAACCGTAAAGCGTTTGGCCCCGAGCTTTGGCGGCATCAACCTGGAAGATATCTCCGCGCCTCGCTGCTTCGAAATCGAGCGCCGCTTGATTGATGAGCTTGATATTCCCGTATTCCATGACGATCAGCATGGCACGGCTATCGTCGTGCTTTCCGGCGTAATTAATGCGCTGCGTCTGACGGGCAAGAAGAAGGAAGCATGCCGCGTCGTCGTTAACGGCGCTGGCTCTGCTGGCATCGCTATTGCGAAGCTTCTGCTCGATTACGGCTTCAAGAATCTGCTTCTGTGCGATAGGTGCGGCATTATTTCCTCGACGAGCGAAGGAATCAATGACGCGCAGCGTGCGATGCTTGCTACGACGAACCTTAATGACGAAAAGGGCGGCCTTGCCGATGCCATGCGTGGCGCCGATATTTTCGTAGGAGTTTCCGCTCCGGGCATTGTGAGCGCCGAAATGGTTCAGTCGATGAATGGGGACGCGATTCTGTTTGCCATGGCCAACCCCACGCCCGAGATTTTCCCCGACGTGGCGCGCGCTGCCGGCGCCCGCGTGGTGGGCACGGGTCGTTCCGACTTCCCGAACCAGATTAACAACGTGGTTGCGTTTCCTGGCATTTTCAAGGGTGCCCTCGAGGCCCGCGCGACGCGCATTACCAAAGAAATGAAGCTTGCCGCTGCCGAGGCGCTCGCTGCGCTCGTGAGCGACGAGGAACTTTGCGAAGACTTCATCATGCCCGAGCCGTTTGATCCGCGTGCGGTCGAGGTCGTAGCTGCCGCCGTGGCTAACGCTGTCGAGTAGGCTGAGCTGAGTTTTTGGCGGGCGAGGGCGCTTTGTGTACGCGAAGCGCGATTCTCGCATTGCTCGTAGGATATTGTTTGAAGCGGCGCTTTGTGAGAAGCGCCGCTTTTGTTTGGCAAAGAACACGGGAGCGTGAGCTCTCGATTTTCAAGGGAACCGCATTGGACGCGACGACGATCGACTTTCTGCGACATGTGAACAACGATTTCTATACGCGCTGTGCGCCTTCGTTTTCTGCGACGCGCAACGCCCCGTGGGTTGGTTGGCGCACGTGTTTGGAAGCGGCGCAAGGTTGCGGCGCCGTGCGTTTATACGACGGCCCGGACGTGCATTTATATGACCGCGCAACTGCACAGCCTGGGGCAATCCGAAAGGGTGCTTCCGTTCGCGTGCTCGATGTAGCGTGCGGCAATATGCGTTTCGCCGCGTTTCTTCGCGAAGAACTTCGCGGTCGGCAAATCGACTACTTCGCTGTCGATGACTGCGCGGGACTTGTTCCGCACCTGCCCGAAGACGAGGGTTTCTCTACTTGTTTTCAAAATCTTGACATCATTGGCGAGCTTGCGGTCGGCGTGGGTTTGGCGCACACAATCGATGCTGGTGCGTGCGACCTGGTCGGATGCTTCGGGTTCTTCCATCACGTCCCTTCGTTCGAGCTTCGCGTGCGGCTCATCGATGCGCTTCTTCAGAAGACAGCGTCGGGTGGTGTTGTATGCGCGTCGTTTTGGCAATTCATGGGCGACGAGAAGTTTGTGAAAAAGGCTGAAGCGTGGAATTCAAAGGCGAAGAGCGAGCTCGCTTCTGCTGGGCTCGATGCGTCTCAGCTTGAAGCAGGCGATTACTTCCTTGGGTGGCAAAATGAACCTGGTCTGTGGCGCTATTGCCATGATTTCGAAGAGCTTGAAATCGATGCGCTTGTTGCCGCTGCGTGTGAAGGGGGCAAGGCGCGAGAAGTTGCGCGTTTTTCCGCTGATGGAAAGAGCGGCGCGATGAATCGCTATGTGGTGCTGCAAAAACGCTAGGACACGAGCTGTCGAATTCCCTTTGTGAGGTTTCTTGCGTATCGGTCGGCCTTCGTGCTTCGACGGCAAGCGAACGCGTGGGCGCGACAGCCGCATATGAAAAAATGGCCCATTGCGGGCCATTTTCTTGAGGTTGAACTTCGGGTTGTTCGAGCTTTGCTGCGGTGCCGTCGCTATTGGTCTTTGTGCGAGCACAAAAGCAAGATGCCGCCAATAAGGTTCACGAACAGGAGCGTACACACGCCAAACGCGGTGGTGTTGCGCTTTTTGCCCTTGTAAATTCCCCAGCTGATGATTGTCATGGGAAGCATCCATGCGAGAGGGATGATCAAAAGGGCGCAGGTGATGGTCGAAACAAGGCACAGGATGAAATTGATTAGTCGCAATGTGCTATCGGAATCGGACATGGGGTAAATCGCGCCATCGTATGCGCCTTGATACGCAGGCTGGCCATACGGTGCTTGGTATGCATTCTGATAGGGGTTTTGTTGCGAGGGACCGGGTTGGGTGTAGTAACCCTGTTGCGTATTGGCATTGGGGGCAGCATAGCCGTTTTGGGTGCCGTATGGCTGCGCGGGCGGCTCGTAAGGCGCATAGCCCGATTGCGTTTGCGCGGGAGCCTGCGGCACGCTCGACTGTGCTGCGTTGGTGCCGACGGGCGTCGACGGCTCTGGGGCATTGAAGGGCGATGCGGGAGCGGGGGGAACGGGGGCGGCGGGTTTGCTTACCTCGGAAACCAACGGCGCGCCGCAGGATTCGCAGAATTTCGCGCCTTCGACAGATTCTTTTCCGCAATTCGGGCAGTTCATGATGATGGCTTCCTTTCAGGGAGGGCATTTCAGCGGGAATCAACAAGGCCGATTTGGCGATTGCTGCCGCTTTGTTGACTGATGCTGAGATTGTATCGTACTCGGGACCTGCGATGGGCGGCATGCGGCTGTCTTTGCCGAAATGCGAAACGCTTGTCAGTTTCGCGTAAGGGTTCCCTGTGCGCGGCCATGCACGGCAATAGGCGGGGCGGCCGCAGCGCTTTGGCCTGGGGCGCTTGAGGTGCTGCGGCGCCATGCCACCGTTCTTTCTTGCGCTAAGATGGCGACGTGTATTCTTCGTGCGCGGTGCTCACCGGGTGCTGCGGTGACGCATGAGCCGCATTACGTCCCCTTTATTCCATGAAAGGCTGGCAATCGGTGGATATTCTCGTGAGTGCGTGTTTGCTTGGACATTTGTGCCGCTACGATGGTGGGTCGAAGCGCTGTGAGGCGGTATGCAGTCTTGCTGATGTTGGTCACACCCTGATTCCTTTGTGTCCTGAAGTCGAGGGCGGCTTGACGGTGCCTCATGCGCCGTGCGAGCTGCGCAAAACGCCCGATGGCGTGCGTGCGATTTCCGTCGATGGGGTTGATTGCACGGCGCAGTACGAGGCGGGCGCGCGCATCGCTGTCGAAAAGGCCCAATCGAGTGGAGCTCGCGTCGCGATTCTTAAATCGAAAAGTCCCTCGTGCGGATGCGGAACGGTGTTTGACGGCACCTTTTCCGGAACGCTTCGCGAGGGGTGGGGCATTGCCGCCGCTGCGTTACGTGACGTAGGAGTACGCGTAATAGATGAGAACCATGTGACAAATCTTTAAGCGTGGAACGTGCCTCGCGGTGCGGACGTACAATAGTCAAGTTTTGCAGGAAGGCATCGGCTCGGTAAGCGTGAGCGCGATGCGTTTCTGCCTGGGCAATGAAGAGGCGGGCGCGCAATGGCTGAAGATAGGCAAATCAAAAACAACAACGAATCTAACCAGACGCCGGACGAGCCTCCCGAGTGCGTGGACACTCCTGCAAAGAAAAAAGCCGCCGTGGTGGTTGGCTGCCTTATCGTCGTGGTGCTCGTTGCCGCGATTATTTTCGTGCTTATGCCCCGTGATGCGGAAAAAGACTCAGATTCGTCGATGGCCGATGCTGCGCAGGCCATCGAAAACGAACAGCCCACTGCCGAGCAGCAGGCAGCGGCAGAAAAGGGAACGCTCGGCATGCGCATCTCTGCCGAGGGATATGACGCCGAGACGGCATCGCCTGCCATTGCTCATATCTCTGGCACGAGCGACGCTGGTGAAGCCGTGGATTTCTGCACTGCACTCACATTGAACGCATCGACGCGCGTGCAAATTGACCCGGGTGCCTATGAGGTTGAAATCATCGCCCCCATCAACGCCGACGGATCTATGTTCGAGGCTCCTGAACCGTTCAAGGCTGTCGTGAAGGCGTCGGGCATCGCCGAGGTTGCGAAAAAGATGGCGTTTGTGCCCGCTCGCGAAGCGAATGGAGCCGTATCGGATGTGGCGAGCAAGGTTGCTCAAGCGATGGACATGAATGACGGCACGATTGCCGAAAATGCCGCCGAGGTCGCTGCGAAGAATGCTGCCGTTGCATCGTAGCCATTCTGATTTCACAACGCTGGAAGAACGGGTGCCCGAATGCGCGGAAACGTGCTTTCGGGCGTTTTCGTTTCGGGCTTTCCTCAATGAAAAGGCTGGGCACCCTACGGTGTCCAGCCTTGCATTATGGGCGTGTTGCGGCCTTTGTATAGGCAGGTCGGGCTACTTCACGGTGAGCACGGGCATTTCTGCGCTGTGGAGCACGCCGTAGCTTACCGAGCCGAGCATGCCGCGCAATGCGCCCAATCCGCGGCGCCCCATAACAATAAGATCGGCACCGTGCGTCGCGGCATATTTCGCAATTGCTTCCGCAGGCGAGGTATCGGCGACGGCTTCAACGGTAATACGCTCGTCGTGAACGCTGTCGCCAAGGCTGTCGAGCACTTCCTTTTTCACGCGATCGAGGGCGGCGCTCACCACGTCTTTGTACGTTTCGTAATCGAGCAAGCCCCACGGTACTCCATCGATGGTGTTGCCTTCGGCATTGTCCATTGTGCCGACCATGCCTGAAGGCACGACGTGCAACAGCATGAGCTTGGCATCGGGGTCGTCGCCGATAAGGTCGCATGCCATCGAAAAGGCGTGTTTCGCTTGGTCGGAACCGTCGTAGGGGACAACGATCGTTTTGAATTCGTGCTTGTTCGACATTGCGCACCTCCACATTCTGTGGCCATGGGGCTTAGAGCCCTCCAACTGAGGAAAAGTATACTCTAATTCATATAAATCTGCTGTTCAGACGCCTTTTTTGGCTCAATTTGGTGGACAGATCCGTGCGTTTGTGGTGCGTGACGCGGAAAGGGGTGGTTGGTTTTGCCAAAACGGTGGAGGGTCCTACAGAATCGCGCTGCGAACGCCTTCGACGATGATGCGGCGGCTCTCGTCGTTAAGCTCAAAGCTGAGCGCCACGAGCTCGTCGATCGTTAACATGCCGGGGTTGTTTTCCTTTATGAGATAGTCTTTTTCTGACAGGAGGAGCGTCTTGGCACATTCGATGGTAGTAAGCCCCGTCGTTTCGCGGGCTTGCTGCATCCAGCTTTTCATGCCCCATCTCCATTCGTACTTCAAAGCATAAGTAGTTACCAGTTTAACTGGTAATCCTTCCATGTCAATTATGCCCATTATTCAACCTGTTAGACTTTTATCCGCAGTTGAAAAGAGGAGTCTATGGAGAATTTCATTGGGCGAAATATTCAGGCATTTCGTGCGCACAAGGGCTTTTCGCAAGAAGGGCTGGGCAATATTCTTGGAGTTTCCCAGACGTCGATATCTGCGTGGGAAGACGGCAAGAGCCTTCCCCGAAAAGTAAATGCCAGCGAGTTTTTCGAGGCCTTCCCTGAGCTTTCCCACGACGACATTTTCAGTGAAGAATGTGGATATGCCTGCAAAACGCTCAAACGAGCAAGGGGTCTCGATGTGGTTCAAGTCCCTTTTTATGGGGCGATTGCTGCGGGAACGCCGATTGAGATGATTGACGTTGATGAAACCATGCCAATTCCGGGGCACATTTACAATGCCTATCCAGATTCTTTTTTGCTGCGCGTATCGGGCGAGTCGATGAATCGCTGTATTCCGAATGGATGCATTGCGCTTATCGACCCCGATGCGGAATGGGTTAGCGGGAAAATATACGCTGTGCGCGTCGGTGAAACTGATGCGACCGTCAAAATCGTGAACTTCTATAAGAGTTCCGTGGAACTCGTTCCCAACTCTTATGACCCACGTTTCAAAAAGAAGAAATATTCGGCTGCCGAGGATGGCAACGATTCCGTGCGCATTCTCGGCCGCGTCGTGTGGTTCTTTGCTCCTTTCAATTTCGGGAAATAGGAGCCTTTTTCGCTGTGGAAAGCGCGTGAGCGGGCGTTTTACGTGGTAGTATTCTCGTTTGGCAACTTATACGCAAACCATGCGGCCGCAATGCGGCATATCAATCGATTGGATGAACCATGCGAGACAGGCTCGAGAAGATCATCGCTGGCTACGAGGAGCTCCAGAACAAGCTTTCTGACCCGGCGATTCTGAACAACCACGCTGAATACACCAAGCTCACCAAGGAATACTCCAACCAGGGCCCGCTTGTGGCCAAGGCTCGTGAATACCTTCAGGCGTGCGACGACATCGACGATGCGAAGGAAATGCTCGACGATCCCGACATGCGCGAGCTCGCCCAGGAAACTATCGCTTCCGCCGAAGCGCAGCTTCCTTCGCTTGAAGAGGAAATCAAGTACATGCTCATTCCGAGCGACCCCGCCGATGAGAAAGACATCATTGTCGAGATTCGCGCTGCCGCCGGTGGCGACGAGGCCGCCATTTTCGCAGGCGATTTGTACAAGATGTACCTGCGCTTCTGCGATTCGCAGCGTTGGAAGACCGAAACTATGGATGTGAGCCCCTCCGATGCTGGCGGCTATAAGGAAATTCAGTTTAAGGTGAAGGGCGACAAGGTTTATTCCGTCATGAAGTTCGAGAGCGGCGTGCATCGCGTGCAGCGCGTTCCGAAGACGGAAAGCCAGGGTCGCATTCACACGTCGACTGCTACGGTCGCCGTGCTTCCTGAAGCCGACGAGGTCGAGGTCGACATCAATGAGAACGATTTGCGCATCGATGTGTATCGTGCAGGTGGCCCGGGTGGTCAGTGCGTTAACACGACCGACTCCGCTGTTCGCATCACGCACCTTCCCAGCGGCCTTGTTGTTCAGTCTCAGGACCAGAAGTCGCAGCTGCAAAACAAGATTGCCGCAATGGCCGTTCTGCGTGCGCGCCTCTACGAAAAAATGCTTGCCGAGCAGCAGGCGGCCGAGGGTGCTGAGCGTCTGGCGCAGATTGGTTCGGGAGACCGTTCCGAGAAGATTCGCACGTACAACGCTCCCCAAGATCGCGTGACCGATCACCGTATTGGCTACAATGGCACCTACCAGGGCGTGCTCATGGGCAGCGATTTGGGTGACGTGATTACGGCGCTTCAGGCTGCCGATCGCGCAAGGAAGCTCGAGCAGGCGACCGAGTAAGGAAGGGTCGCATCCCGCCGGACGAGCCCCGTCATACGTCAACGGCACAACGTTCCAGGCGTGCCTTATGACGCACGACGGGGCTCGTACTTCTTTATTTGTTGCAGAGCGCGGCGCCTTTCCGCGAAGAGAGAGAAGAGAGAAATGTCCGACGAGGTGTGGACTATTCAGGCGGCGCTCGATTGGTGCCGCGGCTACCTTCAGCGCAAGGGCGACGAAAACCCACGCCTTTCGGCTGAGTGGCTCTTGTGCGAGGCGTGCCATATGCGTCGCGTCGAGCTATATGTTAACTTCGAACGCCCTCTTTCACCTGATGAGCGCGCTACGTTGCGCGATTGGGTAGCGCGTAGGGGCGCGGGCGAGCCGCTTCAGTACATCACGGGCGAGGTGGCCTTCCGACATATTGCCGTGAAAGTGCGCGAAGGCGTGCTCATTCCTCGCCCCGAAACGGAAGTGCTCGTGAGCGAGGCGTTGGCTCTTTTGCCCGCCCCCGAACGTCGCCGTGCTTTGGATTCAACCCTCACGGTGGATGAATTTGAGCAGCTGCAGGCGGAAGCCGCAGCGAAAGCGGATCTTGAAACGTCGGGTGTGGTCGATGGAGTGCTGCCGGGCCAAGATGGGGCTAGGGGCGTTGGGGGCGAGGTCGAGCGCGTCGCAGATGCCACAATCGAGGCTTCTCGCGAAGAGGCCGATAGCTCGTGCGACGACGTGCTGTATGTCGCCGATATTTGCACGGGCTCGGGCTGCATTGCGTGCTCTATCGCTTTCGAAAACCCGAAAACGCGTGTGCTGGCCTGCGATATTGCTCCCGAAGCAATCGCTCTTGCGAAAGAGAACGTGGCAGCTTTGGACCTAGGAAAGCACGTTGCCGTGCTTCAGGGCGATTTGGGCGCGCCTGTGGGGGATCGTTTTATGGGCAAGCTTTCTCTCGTTGTGAGCAACCCGCCCTATATTCCTACGCAGGTGCTCGACGACATGCCGACCGAGGTAACCGAGCATGAACCCGAACTCGCGCTCGACGGCGGATGCGATGGCCTTGATTTGTATAGGCCCTTGGCGACGTGGGCGATTCATGCCCTTGCGGCTGGCGGCGGCTTTGCCGTGGAGCTTCATGAGACCTGCCTTGATGCGGCGGCGACTTTTGCCGAGAGTTGTGGTTTTACCGACGTTCGCATTGTCGATGACTTGGCTGGACGGCCCCGCGTGCTTACCGCGCGCAAGCCAAATGTTGTGGCCTAAGGCGGAACGCGGCTCTCGGTTTTCAGGATTATAAGACCGTGTTCAAACGAACGTTGTTTCGTGGAGCAAACGCCTCACGGGTAGAAGCATCAATGAAAAGCACTGTAAAAGTGAACGCCCAGGCGCTTGTTGCACCTGGGCGTTTCGTTGTAGAGGGGTCTTTTGCAGCGAAGCGATAGCGCTTCTCGCGGGCAAGGCTTTTGGCGGTTCGTCTAGCGTCGGTCCTAGCGCCTTTCAACTGCTTGGCGAAGTGTTTTTCGTCGCTACTCGCTTACCTTGACGCCGTTCTTTTCGAGAACATGCACGCTTTCTTGGCGTTTCGGGTTGCGTATCTTCAGCACGCCGAAGATAAGCGCGACCAGGCCAATTGCTGCGCACGCCATATAGGCGGCGCTTGTTCCTGCTGCCGTTGCGGCTTCGGTTGCCATGCCTTGTCCCAGAGAGCTTGCGGTGACGCTCGTCATAAGGGTCACGACAAGCGCCGTGCCCAAACCGCCGGCAACTTGGCGACCGGTGTTGGCGATTGCGTTGCCATGGGCGATTTTGTCATTGGGAAGCGCATTGATGCCCCATGTGTTTACGGGCATGTTCGCGAGAGATTGCCCCACGGCTTGAGCCGCGCAAAGCACGGCTACGAGCACGATGGATGAGTTCGCGTTCATGCGAGACAGGGCGAAGAGCGCTGCTGTCATAAGCACGAGGCCTCCCACGGAAATCGTGCGCGGGCCGAACTTGTCGAATACGATACCCGAGATAGGGCTGATGAGAATGCCGGCCGCAGCCGCGGGCAGCATGACAATGCCCGTTTCGAGCGCCGATGCGCCCATGGCCGTTTGGAGCAGAATGGGGAGCAGGGTGTTGGTGACGAGGCACGCCGCGTTGATGAGCGTCACCACGATGGCGGCAACGGTAAAATCGCTCGATTTCAGGCAACGCAAATCGAGCAGCGGCTCCTCGAGCGTACGTTGGCGTTTGACGAATACGACAAGGCATATGACGCCCGCAATAATAGTGCCGAGCACTGCGATGCTCGTCCAGCCAAGCGTCGAGGCGCTCGAGAATCCGTAGAGCAGGCCGCCGAATGCGATGGTGGAAAGCGCGATTGATGCGACATCGAGTTTGGGACGCTTTGCTTCGCCGACGTTTTCGAGCAAAAATACGCCGCAGAGCAGCACGGCAAGGGCGAGCGGCACAATGCAGCCGAGCGTTACGCGCCAGCCGTAGGCGTCGATGATCGCGCCGCCAAGCACGGGGCCAACGGCGGGGCCGGCCGACATCACGATGCCCGCAACGCCCATGGCGGTGCCGCGTTTTTCAACGGGGAAGACGAGCATCGGGACGACGGAAACAAGCGGCAAAAGCACGCCCGAGGCGGCTGCCTGCAGCACGCGACCGCAAATGAGCAGGAAAAACGTAGGCGCTGCTGCACAAAGCGCGGTTCCTGCGGCGAATGCTGCCGTGGCGGCGAAGAAGAGCACGCGGGTCGAGAACCTGTCAATCAGAAATGCTGAAACAGGCACCATGATGCCGCTCACGAGCGGATAAATCGACATGATTCATTGTGCCGTCGAGGCATCGATGCCGAAGTCGGCCATAATCGCGGGCAGTGCGGGCGACATGACGGTTTGGTTCAGCAGCGCTAAAAACGCGCCGAACACCACGACTCCCACGATACGGATTTGTCGTGCGGTTGTTTTTCCGGAAGCTTGATTGGATGTCAAAAGGTCTCCTTCGTTTGGGATTTGAGCGCAAAAGGGCATATCGCTCTGTGAAGCGATGAAAATAAGCGCGATGCGACAACCGCGTTATGCGGAAGCGGCGCATCTATGGGATTTGGGAAAGCCTCAGATCAGCATTGAGGAAAGCAATGGTGCCACGGGCGCGTGCGTAGGCGCTCCTTCTTCGGCGAGGAAGGATTCGATGCGGCGCACGTGCCGATATATGTTGGCGTAATCTTGAAACATTGCGACGGGCACCCTTAGCAAAATGCTGTGGCACGGCGCAAGCGAACGCGATCGATGTTCACGAATCGTCAATTTGCCGCCCGCGAGATGCTCTGTGCTCGCTTGCCGAAGGTTTCGCGATTCGAAACGAAGCGTGGGTATAATCGACGAATCTCTTATAACGAAATGCGCACCCGCGCAGTGCGGGCGTGGTCGCGGTGAAAGGCGAATCGCAATGAAGATTCTGGTGACCGATAAAATCGTCGACGAGGGCATCGACATTTTGAAAGGGAAGGGCTACGAAGTCGATGAGCGCTTCGGCCTGTCCCCGAACGAGCTGCTCGAGTGCGTTGGGGCCTATGATGCCCTTATCGTTCGCTCTGCCACCCAGGTCACGCGTGAGGTGATCGAGGCGGCAACGAATTGCAAGATTATCGGCCGTGCTGGTGTGACGTGCGACAACATCGATGTCGATGCTGCAAGCGAGCATGGTATTCCCGTATGCAACGTTCCTACGAGCAATATCGTTTCGGCAGCCGAGTACACTATGGCGCTTATGCTTTCGGCGGCTCGCGAAATTCCCGCCGCCGATGCTGCGATGCATGCGGGCAAATTCAGCCGTGATCGCTTCATGGGCCACGAACTCTATGAAAAGACGCTTGCCATTTTTGGTCTTGGGCGCATTGGCGGCCTCGTTGCCGAGCGCGCCCACGCGTTTGGCATGCGTGTTGTGGGCTTCGACCCGTATTGCTCGGCGGCTCGCGCAAGCCAGCTCGGCGTCGCGCTGTTCGATTCCATGGACGAAGTGCTTCCCATCGCCGATTTCATCACGGTGCACGTTCCCCGTACCGACGGCACGTACCATATGTTTGCAGCTGAACAGTTTGCCCAGATGAAAGATGGCGTTGTCATTGTGAACACGGCACGAGGCGGCGTCATTGACGAAAAGGCCCTTTCCGATTTTATGGCGGCCGGCCGCGTTTTTGCGTGCGGCATCGATATGCTCGAGGCTGAGCCTTCCGCGGAAACGCCGCTCGCCGAGTTCGACCGCGCGGTGCTCACTCCCCATTTGGGGGCCAATACGCTTGAAGCGCAAATGCGCGCCGGCGTGAATATCGCACGTTACGTCGCCAACGGCCTTGAGGGTCTCGTGGTGCCGACGGTTGTGAACATGGTTTCCAAGGAGGTCGACGAGGCCGCTGCCGCCTACATTCCTGCATGTCAGATGTGCGGAAGCGTGCTCACGCAGCTCGCGCGCGAAGTTCCCAAGGCGCTTTCTATTGTCGCCTCGGGTTCATGCGCGGGCGATATGCAGGTGCTTTCAGCGGCAACGCTTTCGGGCATGCTGTCGCGTGAGGGTCAGGCGAGCGTGTCAACCGAAAACGCCGATGCTTCGGCGCGTCGCCACGGCATTAAAATGGAGGCCCAGCAGGCGAGCGATTCGCGTGGCTATGATTCCATTGTAAGCATGGAGGCCGATGGCTTGGAGATTTCCGCAACCGTGCCAGGCGCGCATCGAGAGGTCCATGTTGTTTCGATTTTGGGTTATCGACTCGATGTGGTGCCGGGCGACCATGCTCTGATTTTTACGTATGCCGACGAGCCTGGCCAGGTAGGCCGCATGGGCACCATTTTGGGCGAAGAGGGTATCAACATCTCGACTATGGCTATTGGCAAGCGCGCCGATTGCCGCGAGGTACTCGTGTTCCTCAACGTTGAAAGCGAGCCTTCGTCTGAGGTTATTGAGCGAGTCGCGCAGGCGATTGATGCAACGAATTCCTGGGCGATTCGTTTGTAAGCCCCGCCATGGTTTTGTTTGCGCCCTGGGGTGCCTGGCGTCTCGGGGCGCAATCGCTTTGTTCGCCGTGCACTTCGGCGGGACATGTTATGGGTGCCCTGCATTATCGAATTATGTGCATCTTTCTCCTGCGGCGAGCACTGCTCTTTCGCGTGATAGAATACCAAGCTGGTATATTCGCGATGTTCGATATTGTCGACGCGCTTATCACACGTAGAGAAAACGAAGCGGAAAAGGACACTCTCTATGTCGTTTATGGACTTCTTCAGCAAGTTTACCGGCGGTTTCGGCGGGGCTTCTTCGGTCGATTTGGCAATCGACCTGGGCACTGCGAACACGCTTGTTGCTATAACCGGCGAGGGCGTTGTGCTTAACGAGCCCAGCGTTGTCGCCATTGAGCGCAGCACGCATCGCGTGCTCGCAGTGGGTCATGAAGCCAAGCAGATGATTAACCACACGCCCGACGCGTTTTCGGCGGAGCATCCGTTGCGCGATGGCGTTATCGCCGATTACGACGTGACCGAGGCTATGCTTTCGGCCTTTATCAACAAGGCCATTGAGCGTCGCTATCCGTGGCAGGCGAAGCCCCGCATTGTTATTTGCATTCCGTGCGGCGCCACTTCGGTTGAAAAGCGCGCCGTGTTCGAAGCCGCTATTCAGTCGGGCGCTCGCCAGGCGTACCTCATCGAGGAACCCATGGCCGCCGCCATGGGCGCCGACTTGCCCGTGACCGAACCTACCGGCTCCATGGTGGTCGATATCGGTGGCGGTACCACCGAAGTCGCTGTTATTTCACTTGGCGGCATCGTGACGTCTTCTTCGCTTCGCTTGGCAGGCAACAAGATGGATGAGGCAATCGCCATGTATCTGCGCGACCTGCTCGGCATCAAGGTGGGCGAGCGCACTGCCGAAATCATCAAAATCAAAATCGGTTCTATTCTTCCCTTCGAAGATGGCCGTGAGAAAGACATGATCATTTCTGGCCAGGACGTCGTTACCGAGCAGCCTCGCGAAGTTACGATTCAGTCGGAAGACGTTCGTGCGGCGCTTCAGCCTCCCATTGAAGAAATGGTTGTGCACATCAAAGAAACGTTCAAGAAAACCAACCCCGACCTCGCGAGCGACATCATTTCGAATGGCATTTTGCTTACGGGCGGCGGCGGCCTGCTCTCTGGCCTCGATCGCTATCTTACGTCGCGCCTCGAGATTCCCGTTTGGACGAGCGAAACGGCGCTTACGAACGTCGCCATGGGTTGCCTTAAGGTTCTTGAGACCCCTACGGCGCTCAAACAAACCTTGATGCGTTCGAAATAATGAGCGTCCGCGCACGGCGGCGCAAGAAATAGGATTCACTTTGCGCCGGGCTGCAACAGGCTCGGCGCATCGTTTTATAGAAGGAAGCGAGCTTTAGACACCTATGGCCCGAAAACAACAAATGCTCAATGACTCATCGAAGACGATTGGCGGCGCCGCACTTCTTGTTGTGCTGCTCATCGTTTCCGCCGTGCTTTCGAGCGTGTATTCCAATGAGGAGTCTTCCGGCCCCGTGCACAGCGTGCAGGCGGGGGTGGGCATGGTTGCAGCGCCTCTTCAGTTTGTGGGTGTGGGCGTTGCCTATGCCGAAGACGCCGCGGGCGATGCGATTCAAAACGCCACGGCCTCCGACTCCTCATACACGCAGCTTCGCGATGAGAACGCTCAGCTCAAGGCTCAGCTTGCCGAGCTTCAGGAATACCGCGGCGAGGCTCAGCGACTGCAAGGTTTGCTCGACCTGTCCGATAAATACGATTTTTCAGGCGTTACGGGTCGCGTAATCGGCAAGGGGACCGATGCCTGGAATCGTGTGGTTACGCTCAACGTTGGCTCTGCCTCCGGCGTTGAGTGCGGTCTTCCCGTTATTGGCGGCAGCGGCTTGGTTGGTCAGGTTATCGAGGTTTCGCCGCTCACATGCCGAGTTCGTCTGATCTCTGACCCCCAATCGGGCGTTTCAGTCGTGTTGCAGTCGAATCGTGCCGAAGGCGTGGTGCGCGGCTCCATCGCGGGCCTTCTGTATTTGGAAGACCTCGATACCTCGACCGAAGTCAATGTGGGCGATGTCGTTATCACGTCGGGTCTGGGCGGTTCGTATTTCCGCGGCGTTGCGCTTGGCACGGTCGTGAACGTCATTAATGCGGCGGGAACGTCGGATCGAACTATTGTGGTGGAACCGTTCAGCTCCGCCGATCCGCTGGAGGAACTTACGGTCGTTCTTCGCATGGGGTCCGAAGGCGACCTTTCGGGCACGAGCGATGCTTCGTCTTCCGATAGCAGTTCCTCCGAAGGCGGTGCGTAGGCATGCGTGAGTCGGTGCTGCTTGTGGTGGGTGCCGTGGTCGCTGTCGTGCTGCAAATCGTACTCGCGCCCAATCTTGTCATCCTGGGGTCAATGCCCGATTTGGTTTTGGTTTACGTAGGCATTGCCGCCATGCTTCTGCGACGTGATTCGGTGCTTGTGATGGCATTTTTTGCAGGTCTTGTCATGGACCTTGTGGGAACATCGACGGTCGGCGTGTGCGCTGGGCTCTATACGCTTATCGCATTTCTTACGAGCCGGGCGGCGGGTTTCTTCGGCAACGATACGCTTGGCGCTTCGCTTGCTATTTCTATGGGGTGCTTTCTTCTGGTGGAAGTGCTTTATGCAGGTTTCTATATTTTGTCGGTTGATGTGTCGGTCATCGAAGCGCTTGGCCAACGTGCGCTTCCTTGCGCGCTCTACGATTGCGCGATGGCCCTTATCGTGCTGCCTATTACGACGCACATGTTTGCGGCGGCAGCGCCTTCTCACAAGGCGCCAACTTCCTCGACCGTTCGTCTTCGCTAAGGGTGTCGCATGGTTTACGCTATCATGGCCGCGCTTGTCGTTATCGTCGTTGCAGGCGTGGCGCTTTTTGTTTTCTTTAGGGCCCGAAACATCAAACCGGGCAGCTCCGTGCCGAAATCGGTGACATCAATTGGCTCGGCCACCCCGTTCCAGACGCGTACGGGCTCTTCTTCGGTGGGCACGAGCTCTCCTATGGGTGCTGCGACTGGCGGAGTGCGCGAGCGATTGAAATCGCGCTTCATGGCAATCGGCGTGCTTATTGCGGCTGTGTTTGGCAGCTTGACGGCGAAGTTGTGGAGCATGCAGGTGCTCTCGAACAAACAGTATGTGGAAGCAGCCAACGAGAATCAGTACAAAATCATTAAGACGCCTGCCGCACGCGGTCGTATTTTCGATACACAGGGCATCGTGATGGTCGACAACAAAACGCGTCCCGCCGTTCTGGCCGATGCCGATGTAGCTGACGACCGCACAACACTTCTGCGCCTTTCAGCTTTGCTCGGTTTGCCTTATGCCGTTGTGCGCCAACGCATCAAAGACACGTCGGGTGGCGCGCAGGCCCAGCGCGAGGTGTCGTCGGCCCCGCGAAGCCGCGACGTTGCTTTTATTGCCGAGCACCCCGATGCGTTTCCGGGCGTCGATGTGCAGGAGCGCACGCATCGCGTATATCCGTATAAAGCCCTCGCGAGCCAAGTGCTTGGCTATGTCGGCACGGTTTCCGACAGCGTTTTGAAAAATCCGCCTGCGGGAATGGATTATGAAAGCGGTGACGAGGTCGGCCAGTCTGGCGTTGAGTCGGTATACGACGGCTACCTTTCCGGTGCGCACGGCGAACGCGTGGTCGTGACGGATGCCGATGGCGTGGTGCATGAGGTGAAAAGCGAAACGCCGGCCAGTCAGGGCAACGACGTGTATCTCACGATTTCTGCGCGTGTGCAATCGATTGCCGAGCAGAAGCTTAAAGAACTCATTGCTCCCAATGGCGTTATAGGTGGCGGCACAGGTACGGCTGGCGCTGTTGTGGCTATGGAGGTCGATACGGGCAACGTGGTTTGCATGGCGAATTTCCCCACGTTTGATCCGACGAATTTCGTTGGCGGTGTGTCTCAAGAAAATTGGGATCGCTACAACAATTCCGATAGTTCATACGCGCCGCTCATGAATCGCTGTATTGCGGGCCAGTATCCGGCCGCGTCGACATTCAAGGCATTTACCGGTCTTGCCGCGCTCAATTATGGGTTCGCGAGTTCTTCGACTTCGTGGAATTGCTCGGGCACATGGACGGGTTTCGGCGAAGCGTATGCACAGAAATGCTGGCTTACAACGGGCCATGGCGCAATTGACCTTCGACGCGGCATTGTGGTGTCATGTGACGTCGTGTTCTACGAAATCGCAAAGAACTTTTATGACGCGAGCTCGAAAATCGGCGACGATGCCATGCAAAACTACATCAAGGAATTTGGCTTAGGTTCGAAGACGGGCATCGAACTTCCCGACGAAGCACAGGGCGTTATACCGACGCCTGAATGGAAAAAGGAATACTTCCGTAACGCACCCGAAGAGGGCCAGTGGCAGCCGGGCGATATGACGAACATGGTGATTGGCCAAGGCAACGTGCTTGTGACGCCTCTGCAAATGGCCGTGGGCTATGCAGGTATCGCCACGGGAACGCTTCCTGTGCCGAATCTTCTGAAGGAAGTGCGCAATTCTTCAGGTGAGACAGTGGTTTCGCGTGAGCCGAAGAAGGGCACGATGCCCGATGTCGAGAAAGCGCATCTCGAGATCATGCGAGACGCGCTTCGCGGCGTTGCTGAAGAAGATGGCGGCCTGCCCACTATGCTCAAGCAATACGATTACCAATGCGCTTGCAAAACGGGTACGGGCGAATGGGCCGACCACGATGGTTACGCGTGGTTTGCGATGTATGCGCCTTACGACAATCCGAAGTATGTCGTGACATGTGTTATTACCGAAGGCGGCGCGGGCGCCGATGCCGCGGCTCCTATTGCCGCCGCCGTTATGGATGGTTGCATCAAGCTTGGCGACGGCACAATTTCGGGCGATCCTGCTGTCATCGAAGAAGTGACTGAGATTATCGAGTACGCCGGAACGGGCGCTGGACGGGTGGACTAAATGGCTGGTTTCAACGAAATTGACCGCGTGCGCACGCCGAAGGGGCAGTATGTCAGCGCATCGCCGTTGGGCGGGTCGGGCCGCCCGAAACGCGCCATCGATGCCGTTCCCGTTCCTTTGGTGCTGGTGGTTGTGGCGCTTTTGGGCTACGGCCTGCTCGTGGTATGGTCGGCGATTCAAACGAACGAGAACTATTCGTTCTCGCGTCAGCTCATGGGCGTGGCAATGGGTGTTGTCGCCATGCTCATCTGTTATTCCTTCGATTATCGGCGTCTTGCGAATTACACGACGCTCCTGCTTATCGTGAACGTGGTGCTCATTTTGTCGCCGCATTTGCCCGTCATTGGCGTCGAGAGCAAAGGCGCGCAAAGCTGGGTCAAAATCGGCATTCAGCTGCAGCCGGGCGAATTCGCGAAAATCACCGTGATTTTGCTCGATGCCGCCGTTATGTCGAAGTTCGGTGGCAGGCTCGACGATCCGCGTGAGTTTATCAGAGCGCTCGCGTATATTGCGATTCCGTTTTTATGCATCATGACGCAGCCTGATTTGGGCACGGGTTTGGTCTACTTGGTCATTGGCGCCGTGGCACTTATTATGGGCGGCGCGCGCTGGAAGTATTTGATTGTGCTACTTGGCGTGTTCGTGGGGTTGATTGTCGCGGTGTTCGCGATTGATGAGGTGCTGAAGAACGCGACGGGCGATTATGTTTTGCTGAAGCAGTACCAGCGCAACCGCTTGCTCGTGTTCTTGGATCCGAGCGCCGACGTGACGGGCACGGGTTTTAACCTCAATCAGGCTATGATTGCTATCGGGTCGGGCGGGCTTTTCGGAAAAGGACTGCTCAATGGTTCGCAATCGAGCCTGGGCTTCGTTCCGGAATCGGCGACTGACTTCATTTTCTGCGTGCTTGCCGAGCAGTTCGGCTTTATGGGCGCCCTGGTGCTTCTCGCTCTGTATCTGGCGCTCGTTCTGGTGTCGATTCGCATCGCGCGCGAGTCGAGCGATTTGTTCGGGACGCTCATCGTGATGGGCATTGTGGGCATGTGGCTCTTCCAGATTCTCGAGAATATCGGCATGGACATTGGGCTTATGCCCATTACGGGCATTCCGTTGCCGTTCATGAGCTACGGATCGTCGTTTATGATGGTGAACTTCGCGCTGCTCGGCCTTATTGGCAGCGTATATGCGCATAAGGGATAGGACTGTGGGACGTGTGACCAAGGGTGGTCAACGTCGAGGCAACGCCTTGTCGCTTGTTGTGGGTTTCTCTATCGAGCGCCGAGGTGCCGCTATAATGGTTTGAAATGAGAACCATGCGGCCTGAGGCCGAAATGCGAGGAGGCAATTGATATGCCGAAAATGCCCAAGATGCCTATTGATGTGATGGCCGTGTTGCAAGAGGCCACTGATGTCGAGGCGGCTCGTTCGGTGCCTTTGTGCGTGTCTGTTTTGCTTGACGATACCGCACCTGACGACCTTACGGCTTTCGTGCGTTCGAGTTTCGCGAGCGCGAGCCCGCAAGCGCGCGTTTCGGTGAACTATTTCGAAGACGCCCATATCGCGTTTGATGCTCGCAGCGATATGGCAGTTATTGCTGCCGGTTTCACGCCAGAAATCGGCGAAATCGTCTCTCGTCTTCATGGCGAAGGCATTCCCGTTATGGTCGTCACGACGCTTCCCGAATGCGTGAATGGCGCTGCTGAAGCGGCGGGCCACCCCATCGATGCAGCCGATGTGATTGCTCCCAACCCTGAAATCGACGGTGTGGTTACGCTCCATGAGCCGCTCGTTGTTACGAAAGAAGGCGCGATTTCGGGCCGCGAGGTCGACCCCGAAGACCCGTTTTCGCTTGAACCGTTGCCGATGTGCGCCGCTTACCATGAACAGCTTCGCACAAAGATGGGCGAGTGGGTGGTTGCGGCGTTTCGCGAGAAGCGTCTTGCGTTCGCGCAGGCGTTCGATTTCGTGCGTAAGCCCCTTTCGATGGAATCGGTTCGTTCGACGGCTTTCCAGAATGCAGGTATTGGCCTTGTGGTATTCATTCCCGGCGCCGATTTCCCCATTATGACGCTGAACCAGACGAAAATGGTCATCCAGATCGCCGCTGCGTATGGGCAGCCGCTTTCGGCCGATCGAGTGAAGGAGCTTGCAGCCGTTGTAGGCGGCGGACTTGCGTGTCGCACGGTTGCGCGTCAGGTGGCGGGTCTTGTGCCTGCTGTCGGTTGGGCGGTGAAGGCCGGCGTAGGCTATGCGGGCACGTGGGCCATGGGCATGGCTGCCGCCGAGTATTTCGAGCACGGCGGCAATATGGCCGGCGTAGGCGCCGTGGTCGACGAGGCGCGCGCTGCGGCGTCTCGTGCTGCCGACGAGACGGCTGCCGGACGAGCGGCAAAGGGCTTTGTAGCATCGCTTGGACTTCAGGCGAAAAATGCTGCCACGGGCCGTGTTCGTGCCGCGGTTGCGCAGGCGCCTGGAGTGGCCGCAGGAGCCATGCGTGCCGTTGCGAACGCCGCAGCATCTGCCGCGCAGGCTGCGGCCACTGGTGCTGCCCGAGCGGGCGCTGCTGCCGATGCTGTGGAAGCTTCGGCGCACGATTCCGAATAATATGACGCGCGTTCGTCTTGGTTGGCGGACGCGCAAGCTTTCTCTACCTGCAATCGTTTTCTTCGACATGAGGGATTTCATATGCAAAACCTTTGGCCCCGTATCGAGGGGCTTTTGCGCGACGCGGGACGCGACATCAGCCGTCCGGCACGCTATTTGAATCACGAATGGGGTTGCACGTATAAAGACGACGCCGACTATCATTTCTGCATGATTTACCCCGATACCTACGAGCTTGGGCAGCCGAATCAGGCCGTGCGCATTCTGTGCAATGTGGTGAATGCTGTCGACGGTATGTATGCCGAGCGCGGCTATCTTCCTGCGGCCGACATGATTGATCTCATGCGCCGCGAGGGCGTTCCTGCGTTTTCACTGGAAAGCTGCGCGCCGCTGCATGAGTTTGACGCAGTGGGTTTCTCGTTGTCTCACGAGCTCGTCGCCACCAACGTGCTTGAAATGCTCGATTTGGGACGCATTCCGCTGCGCGCCGCCGATCGAGACGAGTCGAACCCGCTTATCGTGGCGGGCGGCCCCTGCGCGTTCAATGCTGAGCCTTTTTCAGCGTTTTTCGACGTGTTTTTGTTGGGCGAAGGTGAAGAGTCGCTTCCCGAACTGCTCGTTTTGCATCGGGAAATGAAGCAAGCGGGCGCGTCGCGCGCTGAGTTTTTGCGCGCTGCCTCGCATTTGGAGGGCTGCTATGTGCCGTCGCTCTACGATGTGCTTGATGAGGACGAGGCACAGCAAACAGGCGCATGGGTGCGCCCGAAATACGAGGATGTGCCCGCGAATATCGTGAAGCGCATTTGGAAAGATTTCGCGACTTCTCCTGCCTGGGAGCCGACTGTGGTGCCGTTCGCGGAACTCGTGCATGACCGCCTGAACGTTGAAATTCTGCGTGGTTGCACGCGTGGATGCCGTTTCTGCCAAGCGGGCATGATGTATCGTCCTGTGCGCGAGCGTTCCGCTGACAACATTGTTTCCGCTGTTCAACGCGGACTTGCTGAAACTGGCTACGATGAAGTGAGCCTCACGTCGCTTTCTTCGACTGACCATAGCCAAATCGAGGAAATTCTGCGTCGCTTGAATCGCGGTCTCGATGGAAAGGGCATTTCGGTATCGATTCCAAGCCAGCGTTTGGATTCGTTCGGTGTCGAAATGGCTGAGTTGGTCGCGGGCGGAAAACGCGGCGGCCTGACGTTTGCGCCGGAAGCTGGCACGCAGCGATTGCGCGACGTCATTAACAAGGGCGTGTGCGAGGAAGACCTATTTGGCGCCATTGATGCGGCATTCGCTGCTGGCTGGCGTCGCTGCAAGCTTTACTTCATGATCGGCCTTCCTACCGAGACCGATGACGATATTAAGGGCATCGCGAGTCTTGCTCAGCGTGCTTACGACCGTGCGAAGAAAGCTACGCCGCCCGAGGCGCGCGGCAGCGTGAAGGTCTCCATCTCGTGCGCGCTGTTTGTGCCGAAGGCCCAAACGCCTTTCCAATGGGATGGCCAGATCACGACCGAAGAGGCCCATAGGCGCATTAACCTTTTGCGATCGAGCGTGAAATATCGCGCGGTCGACGTGCATTGGCATGAGCCCGACGTTTCGCTCGTCGAGGCCATGATGAGCCGTGGCGGGCGAGAGGTGTGCGATGTCGTTGAAACCGCCTGGCGCCACGGCGCGCGCTTTGACGCGTGGACCGAGTTTTTCTCGCTTGATACGTGGCGAGCGGCGTGTGCGGAATGCGGCGTTGATATGGAAGGCATCGCCCAAGGCCAACACGAAACGAGTTGGATTACACCGTGGGACCACCTTTCGGTTGGCGTGACCACGCGCTTTTTCCGTCGTGAGCGTCGCTTGGCGCAGGAGGAACGCACGACGCCCGACTGCAGCTACGAACGCTGCTCGGCGTGTGGCGTGTGTCCGAAGCTCAATATCGACATCCAATGCCAGGAGGAGCGTCATGGCTGATTTCCGTTTGCGCGTGACCTACGCTGAAACCGGTCGTTTGGTCATGCTTTCGCATCTCGAGATTGCGCGCGCCTTGGAACGTGCGGTGCGTCGCGCCGGGTTGCCTTATGCCGTAAGCCAGGGTTTTTCACCGCATATGAAGCAGGCTTTCGGCTCTGCGCTGCCTGTGGGCGTGGGTGGTTTGGAAGAGATTTTCGACGTGTCGCTCACCGACTACGTGCCGCCCGAGGAGGCCTTGGCCCGTCTTCGGGCGTCGAGTGCGCCCGATCTTATGCCGCACACGGCGCGTTACATCACCAAGGATGAGACGGCGGCGTCAGCGGCATATCCGCGTTCGACGTACGAGGCGCTCCTGGAGGCGTCTCGTTCGTGCGATTGCGAAATGGATGTGCTCGCGGCAGCGCACGAGCTTTCGCTTCCTTCCGAGATTACGGTGCTTCGCAAGAAGAAGGAGCGTGTGCTTGTTCCTTCCGAGTTCGTCGTTGGCGAGCTTGAGGTTGAACCTGCGGAACCTGGAGAAGAAGGGCAGAGCCGTGCGCTTGTCCGCTTCACGCTCGAATCGAAGGCGTCGGGCAGCTTGCGCCCCGATGTGTTGCTCGAGCATATGCTCGTCGATTCGGGCCTTCGCGCTGCGTCGATTCTGCGTACGAAGCAAAGCGAAATTCCAAAGGAATAGATGAAGCGGGGTGGAGGTTCGTGCTTCCGCCCCACTTTGATGATGGGAGAGTTCGATGTATAAGGTTCGCTATATCACCACGTCGGAAGTCACGGCGGTTCGATATGTGTTTGAGGAAAAGGAAATTGAGGCCGCCGACGATGCGGATGCGATTGCGAGGTTTGATGCCGAATGCACAACGCCGCTTGATTCTTCGATTGCCATGGACATCGTGACGGGCGAAGGTTATGATTGGGCGATTTTGAAGTCAGTGGACTTGTAGGATCGTTTATCTTGCGTGCACGGGCGGCGCAGAGGCGGTTCCAGTGCTTCGCCTACGACCACGGCTCGCTACCGCTCACTTCGTTCGCTATGCGCTCAGCTGGCGGCGCTTCATTTTTAATTGAAGTTCGTTAATTGAACGCCGACGGTCGAGGACGAAGCGCCGGTGTCGCATCGACGCTCCGCCTTTCGGGTCGTGTTACTGCCTATACGTTGACAGGAATTCTTCCAGGTCGCGCATAGCTTCGCTCAGCACTTCGATGCGCGGCAGGTATACAATGCGGAAGTGGTCGGGCTCGCCCCAATTGAAGCCACCGCCGCGCGTGATGAGAATCTTCTTTTGATGCAGCAGGTCGAGAGCGAACTGCTCGTCGTTAGTGATGTTGAACTTCTTCACGTCAATCTTCGGGAAGATGTAGAATGCGGCCTTCGGCTTCACTGCGGTAATGCCGTCGATGCTGTTCAGCGCGTTGTAGATGTATTCGCGTTGTTCGTAAATTCGTCCGCCGGGGATGATGTAATTATTCACGCTCTGGTGTCCGCCGAGCGCCGTTTGCACGATGGACTGTGCGGGAACGTTCGAGCACAAACGCATGTTTGAGAGCATATTGATGCCAAGCAGGAAATCTTTCGCGCAAGACATGTTGCCCGAGAAAATCATCCAGCCAATGCGATAGCCTGCAATCATGTGCGATTTCGAGAGGCCCGAGAATGTTACGCAGGGCAAATCGGGCGCGAGCGATGCGATGGAAACATGCTCCAGGCCGTCCATGACGAGGCGATCGTAGATTTCGTCGCTGAAAATCATCAGGTCATGACGTCGGGCCAATTCGACGATTTGCTCGAGCACTTCGCGCGGGTACAGCGCGCCTGTGGGGTTGTTCGGGTTGATGATGACGAGCGCCTTGGTTCGCGGCGTGATTTTCGACTCCATGTCGGCAAGGTCAGGGAACCAGTCGGATTGCTCGTCACAAATATAATGAACCGGTGTACCGCCCGCGAGCGTGGCGCATGCGGTCCACAGCGGATAATCGGGCGCTGGAATAAGAATCTCGTCGCCGTTGTCGAGGAGCGCCTGCATGCAGAGCTGGATGAGCTCGCTCACGCCGTTGCCGGTGTAAATGCCGTCCATGTCGACGTTGGGAATGTGCTTGAGCTGGGCATACTGCATGATTGCCTTGCGTGCCGAAAATAGGCCGCGAGAATCGGAATAGCCTTCGCATTCAGGCAGCTGGTGGCGCATGTCTTGAATAACCTCATCGGGGGTGCGGAAACCGAATGGAGCTGGATTTCCGATGTTGAGCTTTAAAATTCGCTGGCCTTCTTTTTCTAATCGAGCAGCTTCATCGACGACGGGGCCTCGTACGTCGTAGAGCACGTTGTCGAGCTTGGATGATTTCTTGAATTCACGCATGGTGGCACTCCTTGGTGTTTGTTCGGGCGCTGGCGTTTCGCAGACTGGCGTCTGGCCCGTGGTAGTTGAATTGTTTTGGTTCAATTTCGTAGAAGATGCGGTCTCAAGCCGCTCGGGAGCTCGCGTAGGGGAGTGCATCTGCGCTGGCCGAGTTTGGGTATTTCCGGAAAGCCAAGTGGCATCTACGTCCAGAATGCGCGCGAGTAGTTCCATGACATCGCGGCGCGGCGTAGTTTTCCCACTGACATACTGGCTTACCTGGCTTTTCCCAAGCTTTTTGTCGTGCTGGGCCGCCGAGTGTATCACATCGGCCTGGTTCATTCCGGCTTCTGACATGGCCTGTTTGAGCCGTGTCGAGAATTCATTCGATGGCATCGCATCTCCTTGACATTCGAAATTGAACTCAATGCGTCCAAAAAAAGAAGAAGTTCAATTTTGAACACTATATCATGGCTCGAAATTGAACTTCCGAAGAATTATGCGATTCACTTAGGCGACAAAATTGAACCTGCAAACGACGCATGGTAAACGCCGCCACATGTTAAACGCTACGAGCATTTAACATGTGCATCCAACTGGTTGAAGCATTTGCCAGGTGGGTTCGCGTTATTGATGGCAGGTGCCGCCGTGGTTGGCGCAGCTGTGCGAATGGGAGTGATCGCTGTGACAGGTTGCTTCGCCGACCTTGGGAAGAGCTCCTGCAAGCATAGCCTCAACCGCAGCGTCGGGAGAGCCTGCGGCGCCTGCATACACCTCGATGCCTGCTTGGCCGAGCGCGTTGATTGCGCCCCCGCCGATGCCGCCGCAAATAAGAACATCGATGCCGCCTTGCGAAAGCAGTCCGGCGAGGGCGCCATGGCCGGCGCCGTTGCTGCCGATGATTTTCGATGCGACGATTTTTCCGTCTTCGACTTCGTAGACTTTGAATTGTTGCGTGTGGCCGAAATGCTGGAAGATTTCTCCGTTGGCGTAGGTGGCTGCAATTCTCATAGTGCGCTCCTTGTCTGTTTTGCGGTTGAAATGGGGCACGTGGAGCGTTCTTTTCGCAAGGGCGCAGCATATGTCTCTGATTCATTTCAACCCTTATTTCCTTATCGTTACAGGGTATATACTATTGCGCGAATAGCAATACTTGTTTTCTCGCGAGCGCTCATTTCGCTGTGACCGGTGTTGCTCGGTCATGCTTCGTTTTGGGAACTTGTTATTGCACGAAGGCATGCTTGTGCGAAAATTTTCGACAGCGGAATAATCGTTATTTTGGGTTTGCATGAAAGGAAGACGGTGGGCGATTCAACGAAGAGAGCGACAGCGATTGGCTTGTGCGCTGTTGTGCTGTGGTCGATGATGTTCGGCTTCGTCCGCTTGACTACGCAATCTTTTGGCCCCGCTTTGGGTTCGGCGCTCATTTATTCATGCGCTGCCGTGTTTACGTATATTGGATATCGTCCTACGGCATTGCGTCGTTTGCCCTTGAAATACGTTTTGTTTTCGGGCGGTTTATTCGTGTTCTACGAAACGGCGATCACCATCTCAATCGGTTTGGCGGCGAGTTCTGCGCAAACGCTTGAATTGAGCCTCGTGAATTACCTTTGGCCTACGATGCTCGTTCTGCTTTCTGCCTTCGACTCGGGTTCGCGTGCCTCCCTCGTTCGCGCCTTGCCCGGTGCTGTTGTCGCGACTACGGGCGTTGTGCTTGCGGTTGGTGGCAACAATAATCTTGATTGGGGCGCGGTTGTTGCCGACGTTTCGTCCAATCCGCTTCCTTTTGCGCTTACCTTTGCCGCCGCAGCTGCTTGGGCGGTGTATTCGGTGTATTCAGGCAGGTTTTCTCAAGGCTGCGATGCGACCGCTTTTTTCATGGTGGGTGTTGCTGCGGTCTTGTGGGCGATCTTCCTCTTCGAGGGCGCGCCTGCTCCTGCGGTGGCGCTAGGCCCGCAAGCGTTTTTCGCCCTTGCGGGCGCTGCAGGCTGCATTGCTTCGGGCTATGCTTGCTGGGGGCATGGCATGCTCAAGGGCGACATGGCGAAAATGGGCATCGGGTCCTATGCCGCTCCTTTGCTTTCGGTTGTGGCGAGCACCATCATTCTCGGCGTAAGTCTCACGCCGCTGTTCTGGTGTGGCACTTTCGCCGTAGTGGTCGGCTCCCTCATTAATTGGCGCATGCGACGTTAGGGCAAACTGACTGGCGTATACGATGGCTAGGTGAACCGGATGACGCATGCCATGGCTGGGCAGGCTAGCCGATGCATGCTACGGCAAGGCGAACTACCTGGAACATATTGCGGTAAGGTGAACCTGGACGTTTTTGTTCAGAATGGGTCTCGAATGTGGTGTTTGGCGAGCGAGTAACTATTCCTTATATTTCTGAAGGCGTTATGACCTGGTGTTTCTTGTGATGGTTCTTTCGCTGCGAATGCTTATTTCGGCTGAGGTGCCTTGGAATTGCCACATTCGGCACCTTTTTTGAGCAAACGAACGCATGTGTGGTGGGCGGTTTCGTGTTCGCGTCGGTGCTTCATCCAGCTCCCTTTTTGCGCAACGCAGAACCGCTGTCTTTCCTGCGATTTGCATGACCTTGCTTTTCGGTTAGCCGGTCGTACTATGTCGAATCCCTTTTCGCTTGGTTTTGTTTTCGTTTTTCAATAGGGCGTAACGAAGCATCTGTTTTTGGCTGATCCAGCGTTGGCTTGTTTTCGGCAATCTTACTCCGACTGATGTTGCGATAGTTCTTGCGGTGCGATCGAAAGAAGCTGCATTGTAGAGTTGCCCTCGCGTTACCGTTATTACTGTTACACCCATGAGTTGCAGGGCGTTCCTACGCTGTGCGTCCGAGGCGATTCCTTCGGAAGAGGCGTGGTAGCTGTCGCTGTCGTATTCGACATCGATTTTGCGTTTTGGCCAATAAAGGTCGAGGACGTAGCGTTGTTTGTGGGCCGCCTTCCGCGCGGCGGAGGTGGGCTCGATAGGAAAATTGAGTTTAGGAAACGGTAGACCGTAGCCGCCCATTGTTCTTTTAAGACAAAGGAACATGGTGAGTTTGGTTTCCATGGGGGATGCAGAATTGTCCGCAACGAATTGCAAGGCTCTCGTTGCGATTTCTCGCCCTCGCATTCCTCGCAAAGCCCTGATTTCTTTCGCAAGATGGTTGTGGTTGGTGGCTGGCTCGCATTGAACAAAGGTACTCTCATCTGGCAGGATGGTGTAGCTGCCGCATAATTCATAGCCAATTTCGATGAGCGTGAGGAAAGGAGCGCATTGAGCAAGCTGAACGAAAAGGAATCCTAGATTTGGTATAAAGATGCCACGAGGTTTCGCGAGGACAATTGTTGCGACTGCGTTATTCGCGCATACATGCGTAACCGTTTTCGTTGATTTGCTTCGGCTCGATTGTGATGAAACCAGTATGGATACCTTTCCTTCTGGCGGCAGGGCTCGAAGGAAATCCGCCTTGGCTACGAGTGCCTCGACTTCTCGTATTGATGTTGACTCGGGGATGCGCTTTTCAGCTTCCTTGGGGCGACAACCCTTCGACCTTGCTTCGCGAAGGGCCTGTAAAGCAGAAATATGTGAGAGACATATGGTCATGGGTGGCATTTTACGGTGAAAACCTTGCCCAAACCTTGCCTAAAACCCGCTTGAATCCCTTCGAAATCTTGCGTAACGCCACTCGAATTCTGCAAGAGCTCAGCTCGAATTCCGATCAATCTTCGTTCGAATTTCGATCGAGCCACGTTTGCGCTTCGCTCAAATGCCAGTCACACCCCGCTTGGATTGTGCATGGCCCCTGATTGAGCTTCGCTTTCACCTGAATTGAACCGTGCTCAAATTCCGTTCAAGCCTGAATGGGTCTCACCCGAATCCTGAACGAATCCCGCTTAAACCCCGTAGAATCTCATCTGAACCGTGCTCAAATTCCGTTCGAGCCCGATTGTATCTTGATGGAATCGTGCTCGAAAGCTGACTGAATTGAGCTCGAGTTTTGATTGAGACGTGCACGAGCCTCGATTGGCTTCCGCGCGAACCATGATCAGGGCTTTCTTAAGTCTGGTCAAAATCTGCATGAACCTCTACGAATCTTTACAAAGTGCGCATGTGCTTCCTTATCGAGCCGAAATCGTACAGCGTGCCATATGCTGAAAGCGCATCTCTTACACGGCATTCACAAAAGGAGAGCTCGACCCAAGACGGGCGCAACGGCAAATCTCGGACGTGTTCAAAAATGGCCTCGAATGTGGCAAAAATACCGCTATTCACCCTCTCGTTGAGACGACCTGGCTTCTTCAGGTTTTATATCCCCAGGTCAAAATGTCGATTGAAAATCAGCTTGAACATGAAGGCTGATCGCGTGCTTTATTTCGCCACATTCGAGGTCGTTTTTGAGCAGAACTGATGATCGGAGGGTTACGGAAGTGGGTTTCTGGCCGACTGAGGTGCGTGATGAGGACTTTCTGCCTTCGTTTGCGTGCATGCAAGATGACCCGCTGCGCCTACGCTGCGCTTGGCACACAACTCGTTTCGACCTGGCCTATGACACGCCTCGCCCGTGCCAGCTTTACTTTGATTTGACATACGCCTGACATGGTTTGTGCAGCTGATTTCTATCTTGTTTCTTCAGGATGCGAGTTTATGTGGTAAGCGAAGCTCGCGAAGGATTTTGAGGAGGAATCAGCTGTCTATGGACATCGCAACTTTGGTCGTTGTGGGGCTCGTGATTATAACGGCGCTCACGTTTGACTTCACGAACGGCTTTCACGACACGGCCAACGCTATGGCTACGTCGATCGCAACCGGAGCGCTTAAGCCGAAAACTGCGGTTATTGCTGCCGGTACGTTGAACCTGGTTGGCGCATTTCTTTCGACCGAGGTGGCGAAAACCATTTCTGGCGGCATCATCAATGAGCAGGCAGTGACAATCGGACCTGAATTTATTTTCGCGGGTCTCGTTGGCGCAATCATTTGGAACCTGCTCACGTGGCTCGTCGGCCTTCCGTCGAGCTCGTCGCATGCGTTGTTCGGCGGCCTTGTGGGCGCCGTCATTATCGGTGCGGGCATCGAAGGCGTGAACTTCGGTGCGGTGCTTGCCAAGGTGCTCATTCCTGCGCTTGTTTCGCCAATCGTTGCCGGTTTGGCGGCGTTCGTCGCGGTAAAACTCATATATTTTATTGTGAAGAAGATGAGCGAAGACCAAATCGTCAATGGCTTCCGTCATGGCCAGACGGTTACGGCGTGCTTGGTGGCATTTTCTCACGGTACGAACGATGCTCAGAAAACCATGGGTATTATCACGCTGACTCTTATCGCCGTTGGTGCGCAGGGTGCAGGCACTGGTCCCCAGCTGTGGGTTGTAGCCGTATGCGGCTTGGCGATTGCGGCGGGTACGTACATGGGCGGTTGGCGCGTCATTCGTACTCTTGGCAAGGGCCTTACCGAGATTTCCACTCCGCAGGGCTTCGCCGCCGAGGCTGCTTCAGCAACCACGATCCTCGTTTCTTCTCACATGGGCTTCGCGCTTTCTACCACGCAGGTGTGCTCCGGCTCCATCATCGGTACCGGTCTTGGCAAGCCTGGCAACAAGGTGAACTGGGGCGTTGCGGCTCGTATGCTTGTCGCATGGCTCGTTACCTTCCCGGCTGCCGGCCTTGTGGGCGCTGCGGCGTGCGCACTCGCGAAAACCGGCCTTGGCGGAACGATTGCCGTCGCCTTCATCGCGGTGGTCGCTGCATTGGTCATCTTCCGCCTGTCAAAGCGCAATCCTGTGAACTCAGGTAATGTCAATGAAGCCTCCGAAGTAAAAATCAAGCCTTCCGCTTCGACCAAAGTCGCGACCGCTGCTTAAAGAAAGGATGCGAAGATGCAAGAGTTTATTAATTTCGCAACCGTGCTCGTGGTCGCCGTGTGCGTGGCCGGCATGATATCGACGTTGTACGCATCGGGCCTGCGCCTATGGGCAGCTGGGGGCCTCGACCGCGAAGGCTATGCGCGCATTATGCCGCGCGTGGGGTCGGTGATTTGCTTCTCTGGCTGCGTGTTTATCGTGCTGTTCGCTCTGTGGCTCATGATTCCAATTTTCCACTAGACAATTCGCGTAATTCGCTTTTTGAGAGGCCAAATGATGAAAAAGATTCTTGTCGGAATTGATGGAAGCGCGCGCGGCGCGAGAGCCCTCCATTGGGCGGCGCGTCGCGCAAGCCGCGAGGGCGCCAACCTTGAGCTGCTCTCGGTTGTCGATTCGAGGAAAGTGAAAGAAGCGGGTGCTTCAATCGAAGACGTTCAGGAGGCGGTTGAGGCGAACTTGGATAAGGCGCGCAATTTCGTTGCTAAGCGTTATCCCAACGTGCAGGTTGAGATGCGCATCGCGGAAGGCGAGGTTGTCGAGAATATTGTCGACGCCTCTGTTGGCTGCGACCTTATCGTGCTTGGTTCGCACCATGGCATAAGCGTTGGCGACACCATCGGCGGTGCGAAGCCTTTGCGCGTTGCTGTTTCAGCGGCTGTTCCCACGGCGGTTATTCCGGCCGACTGGGCGGAGGACTACGACGGTGAAGGCGTCGTAGTCGGAATCGACCCTGATGAATCAACGAAACAGGCGCTTGATTTCTCGATTGCTGAAGCAATTGCCACCGAGCAGCCGCTTCGTTTAATAACGGGTTGGGGCTTGCCTGCCTGGATTTCGAAGCCCGCAGAAGCGATGGGCGGCGGCCTTGGGCCGGTTGGTGAACAGTATCAGGCTCGCCTCGATTCGCTTGCGGCGGTTCTTCGTGAGGAATATGAGGGCCTTAACGTTCGTGGACATGCTGTGGAAGGCTCGTCTCCCACGCGTGTTCTGCAGGGATATGCGAAAACTCGCGGCGTGCTTGTCTTAGGGACGCGTTCGCGTGCGGCGCTTGGCCGTGCGCTCTTCGGGTCGGTAACGCATTCGACGTTGTTGAACCTCACGATTCCGACCGTGATTGTTCCGCAAGACTAGCGAAATGGCGCCTCTAACAGAAAAAGGCCCGTCATGCGACGGGCCTTTTTCTTTTGAGAACGGTGCGTTCCGATTTCTGCTTGCTTGCGCACGGGAATTACGACAGGCGCTTCAAGCACCGACTCATGCATATTACCCGTTTGGACCGCTTATACGAGCTTGCCCTTGCAGTGATCGACCATATGCTGGATCATTTGTGCTTCCCACCCTGCGAAGTCGCGCTTGCGATGCTTGAGTTCGCCATTGACGAGTTCATCAAAAGCGAGCTTCATGTGGTCGTAGCGGGTGACCTTGCTCAGCTGGTCTTCGGGGCGCGTGAGGCAGCCTTCTTCGGTTTTGAACGCGGCAAGGCCAAGCATGATTTTGGGATTGTAAATCGCATGGGGCTTGTCGGATTCGTCCAGGTAAACGCACAGCGCTTTGGTCACGCCGATTTGGTTCGCAGCTAGGCAGGCCGCGCCTTCGATAGATGCGAGCGTATCGATGAGATCTTGTGCCACGGAGGCGTCTTCGGCGGTGGCTGCTTCGCAGGGCGTGCTCAGAATGGCATCGTCAAAAACGAGCTCTTTAATCATGATATGCCTTTCGGATTGGTTTCAACCCTTGCATTCTACCAGGTTGCGATGCGATTCGTGAGTGCGGTTTCCGTGCTGGTTGCGAACACGCCCATCGTGAGTGCGCATTTACTCGAATCTCTTCAGCTCACATTCGATAAGCGTATTGCCATCGGCGTGCATGGCATCTTCGAGACTTGCGTAGCGAATGGCAAAATCGTCGTAGGTATTGAAATAGTACCGACCCGTTGCGCCAGAGAAGCAACTGGTGTAGACGGTTTTCTCAAATTCGCCGTTCGACATCGCCGATGCTCCCTCGGGCATCGAAACGTTACTCAGCGTGTGGAACATTCGCACCACATTGTCGCTCTCGCCCGATTTTGTGGGGTAGTTGGCGTTGAGGTAGGCGACTTTCACGAAGCGCGAGGGAGAGTACACGTCGCCAGGGATGCCCCTCATTCCGGCGCCCGCGCCGAAGGGTGCAAGCTCGGCGCGACCCCATGTGGCAGGTGCGGGCATATCGGGCGTTGCGGTGATGTATGTGCGAAGGTTCGTGAGGTGCCATTCGAAGTTCGGATGATTCGCCAGCACATCGACGGGATTGTCGAACACGTGCAGGCCATCGGCACGCGACTCAACAACAATTGAGCGCGTGGCGTCGCCAATAATCCAATGAAGATATGAAACGGGGAAGTGCTCGTTAAAGGGCTTTTCGATGATGAGCGAATTTGCGAGCGCAGCTTCGACTTCATCGACGGTTTCGAAATTGGCTGCTACCCAGGTAGGGAATTCGTATGCCGCGATGTTGGTTTTGCCCTCGATGGGATTCGGCGCGTATTCAGCGCATCCCGGGTGGTTCAGGCCGGCCACGGCAAGCCCCGCGTCGCTTCCGCAGTCGAAGAACAGGGGATAGTTCTGGAATTCGACGCACATGCCGATGACGGCATGTTTTGCCGGGGTCGATTCGTCAAACGCCCAAGGAATCATGAACCCTTTTGGCATAATGCGAACGTTCTCGCCGTATCCGCAGCTCCAATCGAGGTTGCGGCCAAGGAAGACGGATCCTTCTTCATTTGAAAAACGAACTGCTGTGCACATGTGAATCTCCTTTCCCGCTCTTTTCGTTGTGTCCATCATGCGACGGCCCTTTTGTCTACACAAGTGTGATTGGGATATTGTTCGGCGCCCGTTACGCGCTCGTTGAATGGTGCTGAGTGCTTGTGATGTTATGCGTGGGGTTTCCTTTTGAATTCGGGCCGTCTCTGCCAACATGAAAGTGGCCGACGCGTATTAAGCTGCACGCATTCTGCTTTCTCTTGGGAAGGAAATCGACATTATCCCAGATGAGCGAATTAAATTCGTTCATAATCGCACATCCCGCTCCTGCTCCAAGACGAATGTAAATTCACAATTTCAACGCTTACGAAACGGCGTGCTTTTCTGTTATAAATGAATCAATTAGTGGTAGTCACGGGCTCAAGAGCCCCGCAAGGATGAAAGCTTATCGTCCTTGCGGGGCTCTTTTTTGTTGCATTGAAAAGGTATGTTACGAGCTTTTTAGGTTTCGTTATCGCCCGACCGCCATGTTTATTGGCTTCTATTGAAAGGAATTGGTCGCACATTTATGCCTCATAGTTTTAATGAAGCGCGCGTGAAGGTTGCGTACCCCTATCTCACAATGATGGGCTTGTATCTGGGTGGTTTTACCGGCATGTTCAGCGAGACGTGCTTGAATATCGCCTTGCCTCAGCTTGGCGTGGCATTTGGCGTCGATATTGCCATCACGCAATGGCTCGTCATTGGATACATGCTGGTAATCGGCCTTGTCATGCCTTTTGCGAGCATTCTTATGAAGTGGTTTTCCGTGCGTAAGCTCACGCTGTTTTCGCTTGGCGCGTTTATCGCCGGTTCGCTCGTGAGCGGCTGTGCCCCCACGTTCGAGGTACTGTTGTTTGGGCGACTGGTGCAAGGCATCGGCACGGGTCTGATTCTTCCCATGATGTTCTCTATGGTGCTCGAGGTGTTTCCTCCTTGCAAAATTGGTGCGGCAATGGGCGTGACAGCACTCATTATTATGTTCGCTCCTGCCATTGGCCCCACGCTTTCGGGCATTCTTTTGGGTATCTTTTCCTGGCGCGCGATTTTCTTCTCGTTCGTTGTCGTGCTTGCGGTTGGTGTCGCCTTTGCTTTGAAATTCCTCGTGAACCCCTATGAATTGACGCGACCGAGCGTCGATGCTCTTTCGTGCGTGCTTTCATGCATCGGCTTCGGCGGACTTGTTCTTGGCGTCGGCCTCGCGAGCTCGTACGGTTGGGCGAGCGCTCAGGTTCTTGCGCCTCTCGCGTGCGGCATTGTTGCGCTTGCATGGTATGCGCGCCGTCAGCTGGTGATCGATGTGCCCATTATCAATGTGCGCATCTTTGGCATTCGCGGTTTCGTTTTGGGTGGTGCTGCCATGATGATCAACTTCGGCATCACGCTTTCGGCGATGTTCTTGCTGCCGCAGTTCATTCAGAATGCAATGGGTGTCGCTGTTGCCATGACGGGCATTATCATGCTTCCGGGCGGCATCGTGAACGCCATTGTATCAATGCTTGCTGGTCGCTTGTACGACCGCGTGGGCGCTCGCATTCCCGCGCGTATTGGTTTCGCGCTTTCGATTGCGGGTTCGATTATGTTGCTGCTTGCGATGGGGTCGAGCACGATCGCATACGTGATTGTCGCTCATATCGTGCTCATGATTGGCGTGCCGCTCGTTATGTCTCCGTGCCAGACGAGTGCCTTGAATTCGTTGCCTCCGCAGCTTTCCGCCGATGGCTCCACCGCGTTGAATACGATGCAGCAGGTGCTTGGTGCAATCGCGACCGCAGTTGCGACGAGCCTTTTGGGCTTGGGCCAGGCGAGTTATTACGCTGCTGGCGGCACATCTGCGGCAGAGGCCTTCACGGCCGGATCGCATTGGGGCTTCGCGTTCACGTTTGTTTTGGCTGTGTGTGGTTTGCTCGTGGCGCTCATGCTGAAGCAACGTGCGGAAAAGACCGACGTAGTTCCTGAGATGGAGCTGCACGAAATGAAAGCGTGCGCGCCTGCGCGGCCTGCCGGTGAGCGATAGCGCCAACGGTTGGATTCAAAAATGCAGAACCGTTGATGTGGCATGTGGCCGCGTCGCGATGCGCGAGAAGGGGGCGTCTGATTGAAGGGCGCCCCTTCTTTATCTGGGGTGGTATTTCCTGTCGCTTTTGCTAGTTGTGGCGTTTCACGGTTGCAACCATGCCAAGCCCGATCGCGGTAACGCCCGCGATAATGAGCATTACCAGCGGAAGGCCGTAGGCATCGCCCGCCATTCCTAAAAGCGGCTCCACAATGCCGCCAACACAAATAACGACGCCGTACGATATACCCGATGCGGTTCCCAGATGACGGGGCACGTAGCTCATGCCCAAGGCGACGAAAGAAGGGTAGAACAGGTTGGCCGCGCAGGTGAGCAAGCACACGAGTACCACGGCCGAGACGAGTGAGCGGTTGAATGCGAACGCGACCAGGCATAAAGCGAGAATTCCGAAACAGAGATAGGCGATTCTGAACACGCCCGCGCGTTCGGTGATGCGGCCCGATATCGCCGTTGCAACGGCTCCCGCAATAGCGAATACCGAAAGCATGAGCGAGCCGAACGTTTCGCCTTGGCCGAGCACGCTCACGAAGAACAACGGAATAAATGCCATAAGTCCGTATTCGACGATCGATCGGCATGAAAGCACGCCCATTGCGAGGGCGAAATTTCCCCAGCGCTCGGGTTTTGCGTCTTTCTGCGTAGTTGAATTCTTGGCGATTCCCAGCGAAAGGAAGCGCTTATTGAATGCGAGCAGGACAATTGCACAGATGGTCGTGGGGAAGAGGAAAGCGAGCGTTCCGTGCATGCATGCCAAAGGCGGTAAGGAAGACGGCAGCCATAAGCGGCCCTACGAAAAAGCCGATGTTGCCGCCAACGGCGAAAATAGACATGCCGTTTGCTTTGCGCGCGCCCGCGGCGAGGTTTGACAGGCGTCCGCCTTCAGGGTGGAACATCGCCACGCCAATGCCCGATACCATGGCTGAGGCAAGCACCGTCCAATAGGCATCGAAAAAACCGATGCCGCACATGCCGAGCCCTGCGAGGAAAACGCCGAGCGCCATGAACCAGGGGCATGCCCTGTGGTCGCCGATGGCGCCGAAGAGCGGCTGGATAACCGCCGATGCGATATTCGCGGCGAATACAAGCCCGGAGACCGCAGTATAGGAATATCCGTCGTACATCACCAAAAACGGAAGCGTTGCCGAAAGCGCGCCTTGGTTGATATCGGCGCAAATGTGCCCGGTCATGTAAAGGTAGTTGACGAGTTTGTCTTCTTTTCGAGCTGCAATCATCGACATGCTTTCATACTTGATGAATTGGGTTGCGCCGGTCGCGGCATAGCGACGCTCGGGCTAATCGACCCAGGCGCGAATGCGATAGTGCACGCCGAGTTCATCGCAGATGGCCTGGCATTTCGCTTCGTCCTCGTGCGAAATGGTGGTTTCGACGGTCGTCATGATTACGTTCGGCACGTATTTACGAACTTCGCGCGCGAAATCGAGCATGCCTTGGAATGCGGCGTCGCCGAATTGGCTGCGAACGAGTTCGTGGTATTCGTCAGCGTTGGGCGTGTTGAGCGAAATGGAAACGGTATCGACGATGCCTTTGAATTCAGGGGCGATATCACGGCCGTTGATGAGGCTGCCTTGTCCGTTGGTGTTTACGCGAACCGGCTTATCGTAGCGGCGTTTCACTTCGGCTGCGACCTGTTTGAGGGTTTCGAACGCGCATGTTGGCTCGCCGAATCCGCAGAAAACGACTTCTTCGTAAGCGCTCATGTCTTGTTTGTTGAAAGCTTCTATGACTTCTTCGAAGGAAGGCTCATGCTCAAGCCACAGCACGTTGTCGGCGCCTTCGCCGTTTTTGCCGACGCCCGTTGCAGTTTGGCGAATGCAGAACGTGCACGCGCAGCTGCAGCGATTCGTGAGGTTGACGTAGAGTCCGTTGTGGACGGGATAGACGATGGTTTCGGCTTTTTGCATTCTGAACTTCTTTCAACCTAGTGGGGTTTCTATTGGAGCGACCTGATGGAGATGTGCGCGAGGTTGCCGTTCGCTTCGCGTGGTATGCAGCCGTTTCGGTTCTCGTTTTGGAAGAACGCGGGGGTGACCGTTTCCATCGGGTCGCCCCAATGGAAACTACTCTACGCTTCCTTGGCCATGCTTGCGTAGCGCTATTGGGTGAGCGTGTGCAGCTTCTCTTCGAACGCGAGGCCATCGGTGCGCGGAATGCCCAAATCGATGCTTGCCTGAACGCAGTCATGGGCAAACCTCGTTGCTTTTTCGATTGACTTTCTGAACGGAACTTCGTTTACGGCATCGGCTGCGATGATTGCCGAGAAAACGTCGCCCGTTCCCGAACGCTGCTCGCCGAGCTTCTCGCCTGTTACGGTGAAAGGCTCCCTCCCTCGTTCAAGGCATGCATTCGACATGGTCGAACCGTGTTCGACACCTGTCACAACGACTTTAGACGGGCCCATATCGCACAGCTTTTGGGCGAGCGAGAAGGCATCGTCGAAGCTCATATGTGGGTCGTAATCGACGTTTGCGAGGATGCATGCCTCGGTGATGTTGGGCGTGATGATGTCGGCATGGGCAACGAGTTCGGCCATGCGCCCGCACATTTCAGGCGTATAGGTGCCGTAGGCCTTTCCCTCGTCGCCCATGACCGGATCGACGAGCGTTACGCAGTCGTCACCACCAAATTCGTCGATGAAATCGCGCACGATTGAAATTTGCTCGGCTGAACCGAGAAACCCGGTGCAAATGCCACGGAATTGCAGGTTGAGTTTGCGCCACTCATCAATATGCTCGTGCATATGGGGCGTGAAATCTTGGAAACTGTAGCTCGGAAAGCCCGTGTGATTGCTCAGGATTGACGTCGGCAGCACGCAGCACTGCACGCCCAGCTGGGAAATAATGGGCAATTGCACAGCGACGGAACACCTGCCGAAGCCGGTGATGTCGTTGATGAGGGCAATCTTCTTTTGGTTATTGTGGTTTGGGGCGATGCTTTGCACGGTAGTCTTTCTGTCGCTATTTCAGAGCGGTTAGCTATTATAGTGGTAGGTTGAATCGCGGAAAGCGCTGTGCGTGGTATTGCGTCGGAAATATAGAACGTTTCGCGTGTTATGGAAGATGGTCGATAGGAATTATTGGTCGCATTCGAGGAGGGCGCTATGGGCAGCAAAAAACGTTCGTCATGGTCGAAGCAGAAAGCGGAGTTTGCTGCTGGACTGGATGATTTTTCCGGCATGGATGATATATTCGCCCGCGAAGAGGCGCATCGGGAAAGGGCCAGCGCCGATCATGAGGCGGCGCGTCGTCGCAAGGCATGCGAGTCGAAGAACCGTTATGCTTCGCGTGCGGAGGCCGAAGAAAATCTTGCGTGGTGTGAGCATAATGGCAAGCGCGGCTTGTCTGTTTACCAGTGTCCCTACTGCGATGGTTGGCATCTCACGTCGCATCCCTGGGATGAATAACGCGTCCTTTATTGCTTTGGTTTTATATCGTTTGAAAAGCGATGCGCGACATAGAGCGCATCGCTTTTTTATTGGAGCCTCGTGCTTGGCGGAACCAGCACGTCGTAACGTACCGCCTTACCCGTAATCGAATAACTTGGCTTTATCCCGGCAAGGTGTCCCCCCTTCACGGGGCGCTTGATAACGACCTTGCGGGGACCGGCCGCGAACGCAGCGCGGATAAGCGTTTCTTCTTCCGCTTCATCGCAGGGGTTTTCGAGCATATGCAGGAGCTGGAACTTCTTCTTCACCGCAGCGCTTTTTTGGCGTGCGGGAAACATTGGGTCAAGGTAAATCACGTCGGGAGGTACATCGTCCGATTTCGCGAGTGCCGCGAGGTACTGAAGGCTGTCGCCACGTTCAAGCGACATTCTTTTCGCTATGCCAGATACCACCGGGTTATTACCAGCCCTCGAAAGGCCATCTTCCAGAAGCGCCGCGATGGTTTCGTCGCGCTCGAACATGCGCACTCTGAAGCCTGCTGCGGCGAGCAAAAAGGAATCTTGGCCAAGGCCGGCAGTGCAGTCGATGGCGGTAGGGGATTGTGCCCCTTTGACTTTCGCCGCCTTTACAAGCAACTCTTGCTGAAGCCGTCCAGGTTTAATACGGGGAAGCATCTCTTCGAAATCGCAACGCAGTTCCATGTTGTCGCCTACGAGGGTTAGCCCCGCATCTGTTTCGCGTAGCTCGACCGATTTCGGTGCCATGTTTTCTCCCTCATGCATGATTGCCGTTTTCTTTCATAGTGACAGCGTACCTGAATCGGGCAATTCCAGGCGGTTCGTTTTGGAAAAGCGTGTTTGCTTTGAATTGTTCCGCTATGGAAAAGAACAATGCGCGAACAGGGGAGCTTTACAAGGTAAATTAATAATGATAAAGCGTAAACATATCAACTACTTTACGCTGCCGTTAGGCATGATACTAAAACTATTTTTTGTAACACCAATGCGTCGAATGGCGGTTTTCGCATTTATTCCAAACAGGTATGGACATATGCCTCATGCGTTCCTTAGCCTTTTCGTCGGTGAAATGCACCGTTTGGTATTCCTTGGGGGTATGACTTCTTTTCTCGCGGTACCATAATTCCAACTGTTTGAAAATCGAGCTGCTGTTGCAGGCGATTGGTCAAGGAGGCCCGTGTATGGATGCTGCTGAAAAGCGCTATCTCGAACTTCTTTCACGCTCGTTTCCCACGGTCGCAAAAGCGTCCGCCGAAGTTATAAACCTGAGCGCGATTCTTAATTTGCCGAAGGGCACGGAGTTCTTCGCTTCCGATATTCATGGCGAATACGAGGCGTTCTCGCATATCCTTCGAAATGGCTCGGGCTCGATTCGCCTGAAGATCGATGATGTGTTTGGCGACGAACTCTCGAAGGAAGAAAAGCGCACGCTCGCAACGCTGATTTATTACCCCCGGGAGAAATCTCGTTTGGAGCTTTCGAAGGTTTCAGATGTAGCTGCGTGGTATGGAAAAATGCTGCCGCGTCTGATTGCCGTATGCAAACGTGCCGCGCGTAAATACACCCGTTCTCGTGTTCGCAAAGCCTTGCCCGAAGACTTCGCTTACATCATCGAAGAGCTTATGTATGCCGATACGCGCAACTTCGATAAAGAAGCGTATTACGCTGCCATCGTCGATGCCGTTGTAAGAACTGGCAGGGGGCCTGCATTTGTTGAAGCGTTGTGTGGGCTGATTCAGCGTTTGGCCATTGAGCGATTGCATATTATTGGCGATATTTACGATCGCGGCCCTCATCCTGATGCGATCATGGAGGCCCTTATCGATCACCATTCGGTCGATATTCAGTGGGGCAATCATGACATCGTGTGGATGGGCGCTTCGCTCGGCCAACGCGGCTGTATTGCTCATGTCGTGCGAAACTGCGCGCGTTACGGAAACCTTTCGATTCTCGAAGATGCCTACGGAATCAATATTTTGCCTTTGGCTCGATTCGCGCTTGATGCGTATAAGGACGACCCCTGCGTCGGCTTCGCCCTGAAGGGCCACCCTGACACCATGTCAGAAGCCGAGATTCTGATGAACGTGAAAATCCAAAAGGCGATGGCCATCATTCAATTCAAGGTCGAAGGTGCGCTTATCGATGAGAACCCGGCATTCGGCCTCCAGAGTCGCAAGCTGCTCGATAAGATCGATTACGAACGCGGCACTGTGGTGTGCGACGGCATGGAATACGAACTGACCGACAAGATGTTCCCGACCATCGACCCTTGCGACCCATATAAGCTCACGCCTGGCGAGCAGGACGTCATGGATCGCTTGGTTTCTGCGTTCACGGGGTGCGAAAAGCTGCAGCGCCATATGCGTTTCTTCCTGAAAACGGGCAGCCTTTATAAAATCGACAACGGCAACCTGCTGTTCCATGCATGCGTTCCCTTGAATGCTGATGGCAGTTTGAAAGAAGTCGATGTTTTCGGTAAGAAGCTTAAGGGCCGCGCACTCTATGACGAAATGGAGCGATGGGTGCGCATCGCGTTTTTCGACGAGGATGCTGAAATGCGCAAGCGCGGCGCCGATATGCTGTGGTACTTGTGGCTGGGCGAGGGGTCTCCCTTGTTTGCGAAGAGCAAGATGGCAACTTTCGAGCTCTATCTTATTGCCGATAAGGCAGCGCGCAAAGAGGTGAAGAACCCCTTCTATACGCTTCTCGACAACGAGGACGTGTTTGCGGGTATCTTCCGTGATTTTGGCCTTGACCCTGAAACGTCTCATATCATTTGCGGCCACGTACCTGTGAAGGTGAAAGATGGCGAAGACCCGGTGAAGTGCAATGGCAAGGTTATCATGATCGACGGAGGTTTCTCGAAAGCGTATCAGCCTACAACGGGCATTGCGGGCTATACGCTTATCTCGAATTCGCACGGTTTTGTGCTCGCCGCGCACGAGCCCCTCGAATCGGCCCAAGCCGCCGTTGAGCGTGAGCTTGATATTCATTCTTCGCGTCGCGTGGTGGAACGCGTGGGCGTGCGCACGCTTGTTGCCGATACCGATACGGGCGCGAAGCTCAAGGCTCACGTTGCCGATTTGGAGCGTTTGCTTGAAGCGTATCGGCATCGCGATATTCCCGAGCGGAAAAAATCGTAGAATCGTTTTCTCCCATCCAGGCGTTCGCCCTTTATTGATGCAGCGGGCGTGAGGGAATTCTGGTTGTGAACGAAAAGGCCGGCCGCGCTTAATACTCGTCCGGCCTTCTTGGTATAGCGACCCTTTTTATGCGAGGCTCGAGATTGCGTGGATCACAAGTTCGGCGCAATGATGTGCTGCTTGGGCTTCGAAGGTGGGATAGTCGACGCTCGATGACCCGTCGGCCTTGTCGGAAATTGCGCGCACGATTGCGCAGGGAGTATTTGCAAGGTGGCACACGTTCGCGATGGCGGCGCCTTCCATCTCGCAGCATTTGGCGTCGAAGGCTTTTGTGATGCGCTGCTTTTCGGAATCGCTGCATACGAAACGGTCGCCCGATGCGACGCGGCCCCTATGCGTCGTCACGCCAATTTTGGCTGCAGCGTCGACGACGGCGCAGCTGAGCTTTTCATTCATGGGGAAGGCGAGCGTGTCGGCGCCCGGCGTTTGGCCCACGGCGTAACCCAGGTTGCTTACGTCCATGATGTGGTTCACGGCATCGGTCGCCACAACTACATCGCCGATTTCAATGGCCGCGTCGAGCGAGCCGGCGATGCCGGTGTTGAGCACTGCTCCCACGCCGAAACGGTCTATGAGGATTTGCGTGCAAGTGGCTGCGTTGACCATGCCCACGCCGCACTTCACAACGACGACGCTTGTCTGGCCAATGACGCCTTCGATGAATTCCATGCCGGAAAACGCGGTCGTATGCACTTCGCCGCATTCCTGCATCTGCTTTTTGAGGAGTGCGACCTCGACATCCATTGCGCCAATAATGCCGATGGTAGATTGAGATGCCATTCCATTCCTTCCATCTCGTCGTATCAAAGATCGAGCCTTGGTTCGTTTCTTGTTTTGGTTGCATCGTATCGCATTAATGTTGCCGCAGGCGCGCAACGATGCGTTCGTGTCAAAAAGCGAGACCCATAACCGCTGAAATGCCATATGTAGGCCTAGCAACTTTTTAGTGAGTCGTGCCAAGATGGAAGTTGTGCCGCATTCGTGACTTTTCCCCAGATTGTGCGTGTTCGTAAAACATGGGTAAAACTTCGGTACAATAAGCCGCGTCATGCATTTGGCCGCTTTTACATACGAGGTGCTTCGTGGCTCTCACGTTTTTTGATTTTTTGTCGCACGCAATGGCTCAGCCCATTTTGTTCGTCATTTTGATTCTGGTCATTGGCGTAACTGCAGTTTCTGGCGCTACTGATGCCCCGAACGCTATCGCGACGGTCGTTTCTACTCGTTGTCTTTCCCCGAATGCCGCAATTGCGCTTGCCGCTGTGTTTAATTTCGTGGGCCTTGTGGGCATGACCTATATCTCTACCGCTGTGGCGAAAACCATGTTTGGCATGGTCGACTTTTCAGGTGATACTAATTCAGCGTTATACGCTCTTGTTGCGGCTATGATAGGCGCCATTTTGTGGGGCATCGCGTGTTGGTATTTCGGCATTCCGTGCTCGAAATCACATTCGTTGATCGCCGGCATTACCGGTGGCGCCATTGCCATGAACGGCTGGGCAGGCGTCGTTCCCGCCGAATGGGCGAAGGTCATTTACGGCATGGTTTTCTCCTTGGTCGCTGGTTTCGTGCTTGGCTGGCTTTTCACGCGCCTCATCGAGTGGATTTTTAAATTCGTGCAACGCCAGGCGGCCAATAAGCTTTTCACCATCATTCAAGACATTGCAGCGGTGGCGCTTTCCTTCTTGCACGGCGCTCAAGATGGTCAGAAATTCATGTCTATCGCCATGCTGGGCATTGCGCTTTCGTTCGGCAGCTCCACGCCCGATTCGAGCGGCTTTCCGCTGTGGATTATGGTTATTTGTTCCGCCGCCATTTCGCTCGGCACAATTTTGGGCGGCAAGCGCATCATCAAGTCGGTCGGCATGGATATGGTGAAGCTCGAGAAATATCAGGGCTGTGCGGCGAACTTCTCCACGACGTTTACGCTTCTGGTTGCGAGTCTTACCGGCATGCCGGTGTCGACAGGTCACTGCAACACGTCTGCCATTATGGGCGTGGGCGCCGCGAAATCGCTCAAGCGCGTGAATTGGTCTATTGCAAAAAACATGCTCATGGCGTGGATCATCACGTTTCCGGCATGCGGCTTTATTGGATTTTTGCTTGCGAAAATCTTCATGATGTTCGCCTAGTTTCAGCTACAGGGGCTCTTGTCCGGCGTTCAATATGAAAAAACGAATTTGTTAACGTTTTTGAAACGAAAGCTTTAGCAAGTGCGTTACCTTGTCATCTACAATTTTATCGCTTTGATAGAGGCCGCTTTCGAGCATTCAGTCACGGTGGTAAGCCGAACCAGCTTGCCGTGATGGTGAAGGCCGAAAGCCGAAGGGACCGCATGGGTTCGTGTGCGGCGCCTTGGGGCGGCGGGGAATACCCGTCGCACTGTCGCGGGAACGCGGAGTGCTATCGAAGCTGACGTTTCGCGTGCGCGATCGGCGGCTTGCGGCATTTCGCCCGAGGCCGCCTTTTTCGTTATATGGAGGAATGCAATGCGTACGCCACGTATCGATCGCATGAGGGAACGCCATTTCAACACCACGCCGTGTATTACGGCCGAGCATTTGGTGCTGCAAACGCAGGCTTACAAGCAGTTTGCGGGCGATGCGGTGCCCGTTTTCCGCGCGAAGGTCGTCAACCATATTCTTGAACGCATGAGCTGCATGATTTTCGATGACGAGCTTATTGTGGGTACGCCAACGAATGCCTATCGCGGTGCGAATCTGCACCCCGATTTCCAAAGCAGCAGCTGGTACGTGCGCGATATCGATGAATTCAGCACACGTCCAAAGGACCCTTATCGCATTTCGTCTGAAGACAAGGCGACCATTCTGGAAACTCTGCCGTATTGGCAGGGCAAATCGATGGAAGATATTTCCGATGCCGCGATGCCTGAATATATTCAGCAGCTCGAGGCCGACGATATTTTGTGCGTTGGCTTGGAGAATGGCGTGTCGGGAGAGACGACGTGCGACCATGAAAAAGTGCTGCGTGTGGGTATGCGCGGATATATCGAGGAATGCCAGCGCAACATTGATTCGTGCGTTCCGCAAACCCAGGAAGACGCTGCGAAGGTCGATTTCTGGCGTGCATGCATTATTCAGGCGCAGGGCCTTGTGACGTATGCTCATCGCATGGCCGACGAGGCGGAGCGTCAGGCTGCGGCATTCTCCAACGAGGTGCGCGCTGCCGAGCTGCGCCGTATCGCCGAGAATTGCCGCGTCGTTCCTGAAAACCCGCCGCAAACCTTTGCCCAGGCGGTGCAAATGGTGTGGTTCGTGCATGTGATGTTCCATATTGAGGTGTGCACGACGGCATGCGGTTTTGGCCGCTTCGATCAGTATATGTGGCCCTTCTATAAAAAAGACGTCATCGATGAAGGCGTTCTTACGCGCGATGAGGCGCTCGAGCTCGTCGAATGCCTGTATCTGAAGGCGTGCGAGGTGTATGAGGTGCGCGATACGTGGTACGCCACGGCATTCGCGGGCTATCCCATGTGGCAGATTCTTGTGGTAGGCGGCATGAAGCGCGACGGAAGCGATGCGAGCAACGATTTGTCGCTTCTGTGCCTGCAAGCAGCCGACGATTTGCAAACCACGCAGCCCGTCATGGCGTTGCGCGTATGTGACACCACGCCGCACGAGCTCATCGACTTCGGATGCAAAATGATTCAAGAAGGCCAGGCCAACCCTGGTTTCTTCAATGACGAAACTGCTATGAAGATGGCGCTTGGCAAAGGCGGTACGCTTGAAGACGCGCGCGATTGGACCATTGTCGGCTGCATTCAGGCGGGCCCTGGCGGCGGCGGAACCGATGGCAGCCCTGATGCGGGATACGTGAACATGGGCAAGATGGTCGAGTTCGTGCTGCACAATGGCATCGACCCGCGCACGGGCAAGCTCATGGGCTTGCGCACGGGCGATCCGCGCGAATTCACCAATATCGAGCAGTTTAAAGACGCTCTGAAGAAGCAAATCATTCATGCGTATGATCAAATTCGCATTGGCTACAACCTGATGCAATCAATCCATATGAATCGCTACCCGGTGATTTTTGCGAGCATGGTCACGGCGGGCTGCGTGGAAAGCGGCAAGTCGGTGCAGCAGGGCGGAGCACGCGTTTCGACCTGCGGCATGTATGTGACGGGTGCGGCGAATTTGGCCGACTGCATTGCTGCTGTTGAGAAGTGCGTTTTTGAAGACGGCGACGTGACGATGGATGAGCTCATCGCCGCCTGCGACGCGAATTTCGAAGGCTACGAGCGCCTGCGCCAGCTGCTGCTCAACAAGCCTGAGAAATACGGCAACGATTCGCCCCATGTCGATGGCATTTATCGCGAAATGATGCACTATGTGGCCGACGAGGTTCAAAGCTGGCCCGATGCACGCGGTGGCCATTATGCGTTTGGCATTGACTCGCAAACGATGAACATCCCACATGGCGAAGTGACTGGCGCGCTGCCCGATGGCCGCCTGGCGGGTGAGGCTTTCTGCGATGCGTCGAGCCCCATGATGGGCCGCGATATTTGCGGACCTACGGCCACGGTGAAGTCGGTTGCCACGATTGACCAGCCCGATTTGCAGGAAGGTGCGCTGTTCAACCTGCGCTTCGACCCCAAGGGCGTGCAGGGCGAAGGCGGCCGCCGCATTATCGAAGGCGTGATTCGCACGTTCTTCCAGCATGGTGGCGAGCATATTCAAATCAACGTCGTCGATAATAAAACATTGCTCGCAGCTCAGGAAAACCCGGAGCACTATCGCGGCCTTATGGTGCGCGTCGCTGGATACATGGCGTATTTCACTGAGCTCGACCGCTCTGCGCAAGATGCGATTATCGCGCGCACTGCACACCTGTCAGCATAAGACGAAGGCTGGCTCGTGGGTTTCGACGATTTCGATGTGGAATTGAATACGGAAGGGGAGCCTTCGGCTCTTGTCGGCAGCATTCAAAAGTTTTCAACCGAAGATGGGCCAGGCATTCGCACGACGGTGTTTTTGAAGGGCTGTCCGCTGAAGTGCGCGTGGTGTCACAATCCTGAGCTCATCGAGAATGAGCAGCAGCTCATCGTGAGCCCCTCGAATTGCATCGGCTGTGGACATTGCGTCGAAGTGTGTTCGGCCCATGCCATTTCTTTCGGCGATGCCGGCGTTTCAATCGACCGCTCACGATGCACGGTGTGCTTGGCTTGCGCCGATGGCTGTTTTGCGAATGCGCTACGCCCCGTTGCGCGGCTCATGACGGTTGGCGAGGTGCTTGCCGAGGTCGAGAAAGACAAGGGATTCTACGACAATACGGGCGGCGGTCTCACGGTGAGCGGTGGGGAAGTGCTCGCTCATGCGGAATTCGCCGGCGCGCTCATTGATGCCGCTGCGGCTCGAGGCATTTCAAGCTGCGTGGACACGTCGGGCTTTGGCTCGTCGCGGGCTTTGCTCGACCTTGTCTCTCGTCCTGGCGTGACCGATGTGCTGTTCGACATCAAGGCCGTCGATGACGAGCTTCATCGCGAATTCGTGGGCGTTTCGGTTGAGCCGGTTCTCGCGAACGTGCGGTTGCTTTCGGCCGATGAGGCGATTCTTCCAAAGATTACGGTGCGCATGCCGCTTATCGCTGGAGTGAACGACGGTGAAGCTGCCATTCGAGCGGCGGGCGATATCGTTCGCGAATGCGGTATTCGTCGCATCACGCTTTTGCCTTACCACGCGCTCGGCATCGCTAAAGCTCACAATATTGGTTCGCGGCAGCAAGAATTCACTGCGCCGAGCGACGAGAGGGTCGCCGAGATCAAACGGTATTTCGAAGATGACGTCGGAGCGAGGACGGAAGTGCTCGGGAAACTCTAGGGTTTTCTTTGAATGACAGAACCAACCATCAATACTTAGGAGGAAAACAGTGGATGGTGGCAATCTAGGAATCATCACGTTGATTCCCATGCTGAGCTTCTTCGTGTTCGCGTTCATCACGCGCCGATGCGTTTTCAGCATTCTGCTTTCGGGCATTTTGGGCTTCTTGTTCTACTACGGGGCCGACTTTTTCGAGCCTACGGTGCAGGCGTTGCTCGATGCGGCGTGCGACGCCGACAACAACTACATCGTGATTATCTGCTTGCTGTTCGGGTGCTTCGTGCAGTTGCTGCGTCAAAGCAACGGCGCTACGGCCATGGCGAACTGGGCGCGTAAATACGTCAAAAGCGAGCGTCAGGTGCTGTTCCTCACGTGGCTGTGCGGCGTGATTATCTTCATCGACGATTACCTGTCCATTCTGGTTACGGCAAACACTATTTTGCCGATCGCCGATGAAAAGAAAACGCCGCGTGAGATGCTGTGCTACATCATCAACACCACGTCTGCGCCCGTGTGCCTGATCATTCCCATTTCCGCGTGGGTCGTGTTTTTCAGCGGTATCTTCGCCGAGCAGCCTGAAGCCGCCGTGTTGGGCGACTCGGCTATGGGCATTTACTATTCCATCATGCCGTACTTCTTCTACCCGTTTTTGTGCGTGCTGTTCGTGCTGCTCGTGATTTTTGGCATTGTGCCGAAAATGGGTGGCATCAAGAAGGCGTACGAGCGCGTCAAGAAAACCGGCAAGCTGTGGCCCGATTCTTCCGACGTGATGAACCAGGACGAAATGGGTGAGGTGCTTGGCGCCATCAGCGACGGTTCCACGAAAGACGAGAAGGAAGCAACGCCGCATTTGTGGGCATTCCTCGTGCCGATGGCTGTGGTTATTGCGGTGACTATTTTGATGGACGACATTCTGTATGGCGTGATTTGCGCCATCGTGGTGTGTTTCGTGCTGTATGTGCCAACGAAGATTATGAGCCTGGGCAAGTTCTGCGATGCGTGCTACAAGGGCCTTGAGGACATGCTGTTCATCGCCGCCGTGCTCATTGCGTCGCTGTTCTTCCGCAATGCCATCAATCTGATTGGCCTGCCCGATTATCTTATTTCGGTTGCTACGCCGTTCATGAGTGCCGCGTGGTTGCCCGTGATTACGTTCGTGCTGGTTGGTTTGGTGTGCTTCGCCACCGCGAACATTTGGAGCATTCCCGCCGTGTGCACGCCGATCATTTTGCCGCTTGCTGCGGCATGCGGCGCTTCCATTCCGTTGACGCTTGGCGCCATTATTTCGGCGGCGTGCTTCGGTGCGCAGGCATGCTTCTATTCCGACGTCACGCTCATGAGCGCATCAGCGTGCAAAATCAATAACGTCGATTACGCTGTGGCGCAGCTGCCATACATTGGCATTGTCGCCGGCGTGACCTGCGTGCTGTTCTTGGGCGCGGGCTTTATTCTGGCTGTCTAAACGTTATTTCCTCATTGGGCGGTGCCGAGACGGTGGCAATGCTCGATAACGCTGCGTATCGGCGCGTCATGGTGTCGCGTATCAAGGGGCGTCCATATAGGCGCCCCTTGTTTTGTGCGAAGGTGTGTACGCAATGCGACTTATATGTGCCATAAATGGTAGCAATTACGTTGTGGGCGGCTATACTGAATCGCCGTATCCATGAAGAAAGGAAGCTTATGCTGCCGTATATTCCAGACGTTGTGCCCAATATCGTTGTTGCGCTCGTGATTGTCGTTGCGTTCGTGATGGCTTTTGCGCCAGCGCTGCGCAAATGCCCTGTCGCGTTTTATGCAGTGTGGATCGCCGCTTGCATGGCCACATTCGTCGATATCGTTCGCTGGATTCCGTGGCTGTATTATGTTGTGCAGGCTTTCGCGAGTTGTTATACGGGCGTGGCGTTTTATTTGCTCGTGATGTTCGCCGGAGCATTTCCGAAAAAGTGGTGGTTTACTAAGCGGCTGCTTTCCGTTCGCACTGAGATGTCTATTATTGGCGGTTTCGTTATTTTCGCGCACGTCATTCAAGTGCTCATTATGGTTCCGCTTTCTTTCACTCCTATTTGGGATAAGGCGTGGGGTGGTGGTCTTACGTCAATCATCATGTTCATTGCTGCAAGCGTCGTGGGGGTGCCGCTTACGGTGTGCTTCTTTGTGCCGTGGATTACTTCGTTTCGCACGGTTCGTGGCATTATGGAGCACTCGACGTGGAAAAAGGTGCAAAGGCTCGCCTATCCGTTTATGGCGCTTATGGTGCTCCAAGGCATTTTGCTTTCGGTTGGCCATGCCGTATATGCGCAACCTGGTGGCGATGGATTTGTGGGCTATGTGGTGAACGCGTTGGCCTATGCTGCGATTGGCGCCGCCTATGTGGTGCTGAAGCTGCGCCGGCGAGCCGAGAGACGCGCTAAAGTGGTAGCACGCCAGGATGTCCCAGCGTAGGCGTGCGAGAGCTCGTTTGCTCTTTGGGCTTTCGCGCGGGTTTGCCATCGTTATTGGAACGCGGTTTCGATACAATGCGTTTCGTTTGCGAATAAGCGGAAGGGTTGCATGTGAAAAGCGGGGATGGAATCGACGAATGGCGCTCGGTGCTGCCGAGCCATGTTGTGCAAAAGTCGGAAGAGCTACTTGCGCGCGTTGAAGAAATGCGCATCAACCAGGTGATTTACCCGCCACAAGATGACGTTTTGAATGCACTTGCGTCTTGTGCTCCAAGCGAGGTTCGAGCGGTGATTTTAGGGCAAGACCCCTACCATGGACCCGGGCAAGCTATGGGTTTGTCGTTTTCGGTGCCTGCGGGGGAGAAGCTGCCGCCGAGTTTGCGCAACATTTATAAAGAGATGGCGGCCGATTTGGGATGCGGAATGCCTAAATCGGGAGACCTTACGCCGTGGGCGAACCAGGGCGTGCTGCTGCTGAACACTACACTCACCGTTCGCGAGCATGAGGCGGCCAGCCATGCGAAGCTCGGCTGGCAAGTGCTTACGAGCCATGTGGTGAAGGCATGCTTTGAGTTGCCTCAGCCCGTTGTTTTCCTTGCGTGGGGCCGCCATGCCCAGCAACTCATCGAAAAAGCCGCCGCTTCTGCGGGCGTAAATCAAGATTTTGCTGCGGAAGTCGCACTGTGCGCTGCGGATGGCCCCCTGGGCAACCTTGCGTCAGGCGAGCCTTGCTTGTTTGACGATTTTGAAGCAGGTTGTAACTCAGCGTTATGCGGCGTGTCTGTTTATGGAAGCAACAAGTTCGTACTCGCCTCGACCCATCCGTCGCCCCTTTCCGCATCGCGTGCCGCGGGCGGTATGCCGGCATTTTTGGGGTCGCGTCCGTTCTCAAAAACTAATGCCTTGCTTCTTGGGGCGGGCGGCGCGGCGATTGATTGGGCGAGTTTGGCTTAGGGCATCGCGGTTTTCGGATTGCGACAATCGCCGTTTTCGTCCTGGCGAACGGGCGGGGCGAGTTGTATCACGACGATACGCCAGTGCTTTCTTCGCGTATCGCTTTATATGGCGGTCGCATTTGGGGAATGTGCCACTCCTGTTTCTGGCTGGACGTGTTGCTACACTGCATATGAAGGCATATTCGGGTATTGACGTTTGAATCAGGCAATGTGTCCTGGGTGAATGAAAAGGGGCCGACATGACAAAGCTGGTAAAGCCTGCGAATCGCGCTCTCTTTGTCGCATGCGTGGTGTTGACGGGCGCTCTTGCAGGTGCTTTCGTCTGGGCGTTCTTCTTTTTGATGGATGCAGGGCTCGGTTTTTTGTGGAACGATGGCCGCCTCGCGCTTTCCAGTTGGCTCAATAGCGTCGCGCCGGAGCTTTCTCGAGGCCCCTTTGGCGTGGCCTTGTTTCCCTTCCTTATTTGCGTGCTCGGTGGTGTGGTGATTGGCCTTTACGAGAAGAAGACCGGCATTGCTGCCGAAGACCTTCCGGACGTTATGGCCAAGGTGAAAAGCACTGGCCGATATGAATACGACCATTTGGGCAAGCTGTCCATCGCCGCGCTATTACCGCTGCTTTTCGGCGGCAGCGTGGGCCCGGAAGCGGGCTTGACCGGGGTGATTGCGGGCCTGTGCACCTGGGTTGGCGACCGTATGAGGCGTTTTGGCTCAGATTTTCACGAGTTAACGGTTTTAGGCTGCCAAGCGGCGCTTACGGCGCTGTTCACGGCCCCGCTATACGGTTTTGCAGCTCCTCTTTCGAGTGAAGGGAAGCGTGGCGATGGCAGCTTTGATACGATGGCGATTGAGGTTCCTAAAGCGCAGAAGGCGTTTGTGTATGCGTGCGCTATTGTGGGCGCGCTCGGTGCATTCCTTGGCTTGGGCTCGCTTTTTGGAGGGGGCATGGGCATGCCTCGTTTTGAAGCAGCCGTTGTTGGCGGGGCGGAGCTTGCTTGGTTTATTCCGCTTGCGGCAGCGGGCGTCGCGTGTGGATGGGCGTTTTGTGCAAGCGACAAAGCAAGCGCTGCTGCGTCTCGCGCGATGGGCGATCGCCCCGTGATTAAGGCATTGCTTGCGGGGCTCTTGCTTTCTATATGCGGAACGGTTTTGCCGTTTTCCCTGTTTGCGGGCGAATCGCAGACACAGATGGTTATGGATTCCTATGCGGCGCTCGGGGCTGCAGCGCTTATTGCAACTGCGTTTGTGAAGGCGGCGCTCACGCCAGCATGCATTCATTTCGGGTGGCGCGGCGGACATTTCTTTCCCGTTATTTTTTCGGGGGTGTGCTTGGGCTATGGTTTCTCGCTCATTGCGGGCGTCGATGCGGTTTTCTGCGCGGCGGTATGCATCGCGTCGCTCATGGGCGCGGTCATGCGCCAACCCGTGATGGTCGTGTTGCTGCTGTTCATGTGCTTCCCGCCATCTGGCGTGGTGTGCATGCTCGCTGCGGCTGCGATTGGCTCGGCGATACCCCTCCCGCGTGCGCTGCGGTGAGTTCGCTCGTTTCGTCGTGTGGGCATTGCGCGTTTGAAAATGCGTTCGCGCGTGCGCGCGATGTTTCGTGTAAGATAGCCAGTTAGACATGTAAAAACGCGTTGCGGAAAGGTTGTAAGCCTGTGCCGTGCGCGGTTGACAGATCACACGAAGGAGCAAGCCGTGACTCAGGCAACGTCTTCTAGCCAGAAAGTACTCGTATTCGATTTCGGCGCACAGTACGGGCAGCTTATCGCTCGCCGCGTGCGCGATTTGAACGTGTATTCCGAAATCGTGCCGTGCGATATCACGGCCGATGAGGTTCGCGAAATGGCGCCTTCCGCCATCATTCTCTCGGGCGGCCCCGCGTCTGTGAACGCTGAGGATGCGCCGCGTGTCGATCCTGCGATTTACGAGCTTGGCGTGCCTGTGCTCGGTTTCTGCTACGGCCACCAGATTACGGCTGTCACGCTTGGCGGCAGCGTTTTCCATCCTGAGGTGGGCGAGTATGGCGCGGCTGAACTGCATGTTAATGGCGGTGCGCTTTTCGAGGGCACTCCCGCCGATCAAACGGTGTGGATGAGCCACTTCGATGCCGTGAGCGATGTGCCCGAGGGCTTTACCGTTGTCGCCTCGACCGACGTGTGCCCCGTGGCTGCGATGGAGAACGCCGAGAAGAAGATTTTCACCACGCAGTTCCACCCCGAGGTGAAGCACACCGAGTATGGCCAGCAGATTCTTTCGAACTTCCTGTTTAATATCTGCGGCCTTGAGAAGAACTGGACCATGGATAACCTGGTCGAGAGCATGACGGCCGATTTTCGCGAGACGGTGGGCGAGGACCGCGTTATTCTGGCGCTTTCCGGCGGCGTTGATTCTTCTGTGGTTGCCGCTCTTGGCGCGCGTGTCATCGGTAAGCAGATGACCTGCGTGTTTATTAATCACGGCCTGCTGCGCAAGGGCGAGCCCGAGCAGGTTGAAGAAGTCTTCACCAAGCAGTTCGATGTCGATTTCATTCATGTGCATGCCGAAGACCGTTATGCCGAGCTTTTGGCCAGCGTGGTTGAGCCTGAAGAGAAGCGTCGCATTATTGGCACGCAGTTCTGGAAAGAATTCTTCGCCGTGGCTCAGCAGCTCGAGGCCGATGGCAAGCCGGTTAAGTATCTGGCGCAGGGCACCATTTATCCCGACATTATCGAGTCGGGTGCTCGCAAGACGGGCGGCAAGACGGCTACTATCAAGAGCCATCACAACCTGATTCCGTTCCCCGATGGTGTGCATTTCGACTTGATCGAGCCGCTCGACCACTTCTTTAAGGACGAGGTTCGCGCGCTTGGTCTGGCGCTTGGTTTGCCGGCGCACATCGTGTTCCGTCAGCCGTTCCCGGGCCCGGGTCTCGCGATTCGCATTATCGGTGCCATTGACAAGGAAAAGCTCGAGATTCTGAAGAATGCTGACGCGATTGTGCGCGAAGAGCTCGACGCATACAACCAGCGTTTGTTCGAAGAGACGGGCGACCGCAATTCCGAGCATAGCTGCTGGCAGTACTTCGCCGTGCTGCCCGACATTAAGTCGGTTGGCGTTATGGGCGACGAGCGTACGTATCAGCGCCCCGTTATTTTGCGTGCTGTCGAGTCGAGCGATGCTATGACCGCAGACTGGGCCAAGTTGCCTTACGATGTGTTGGCCAAGATTTCCGGCCGCATTGTCGCCGAGGTTCCCGGTGCTAACCGCGTGTGCTATGACATCACGTCCAAGCCGCCTGCGACGATTGAGTGGGAGTAGGCTGATAGGGTTCTGACCTGCATTTTTGAGTGCCGCACTGTGCCGCTGAGTTTCGTTTCGTACGAGAGTCATGGCAAAGCCGCCAGCGATGTTGGTGAGTAAATACGATAACCGAGCCTCCGTTCCCGCGTTGGGACGGAGGCTTTTTCTTTGTCGTTTTACTCCCTTTCACCTGCGATTTCGCAATTTACTCCCCCGTGTTTCAAGACGGCAAGGCACGGTGCGGCATTCGGAGGAACGGGAGTAAGGATTCATCCCAAGTGAGTAGACGCGCGATTTTTGTCTCCGAGAGCCAAACGGGGCCGTTTCGGGGCCTGTGAAACTCAAATCGAACTCAATAGGCTTTTCGGCGGTCTTCTCACAGCGTTTTCCCAGGTGGTTAATGGGGAGTAAAGAATCTCGCCGCCTCAATGAAAACGGGAGTA